>OFGE01000017.1_pt1 | contig 173253 bp, 151 predicted proteins | sample 1521681 | NCBI WGS metagenome assembly OFGE01 (sample SAMEA3504093, study PRJEB24116) | mouse gut metagenome | biome: mouse gut; feature: mouse-associated habitat; material: faeces | place: Denmark | collected 2011 | reverse complement strand
AGAGGGAGAAAATCAGCGCCGATTTTAACACCGTGCTCGATCGGTCCCCTCGCCCCTTTGGGGAGAGGGTTAGGGTGAGGGGCAAAGCGCGCGCAGAGCGACTCACGTTAGCAGCGAAAACGCTGAAAGCAGCGGGTCGGCGGCACATAACGACTGAATTTGCTGGCGAACCAACAGCGCATTTTCACTGGCTCGCCAGCGTTCAAACATGGCAAAGAGGGCGAAAATATCCTCCTGCCGCAGCGGAGAACCATCCAGCGTCCATAAACTGATTAACGTGCGGAGGAGATAAAAATCGCACACCAGCGGGAAATAATCCGCCCCGTCAGTCTGCCCAATCACATCGTGGTAAACGCGGTAAATCAGCCAGTTACGCATCATCCAGGGCGCGGTGGCAAAATGCTGTTGCCAGGTGGTTTGCCACTGCGTCTGAAGCTGCTGTTGTAACAGGGCTTCGCTGTTGGCGTCATGCAGCGTCAGTAAAGTAACCTGCAACGGCAGCGAGGCTTTGCGCGGGCTTTCCGGCAAAATCGACCAGTCAAACGCACAACCGCCGAGCAGCGTCATCAACTGGCGCGCCAGCTGTGGCACGGGCGGGAGCTGGGCGTACTGTGCCTGTAGCGTACCTTTTTTCGCATGATCGGCCAGCGCCAGTGGCAGCGTCGTCAAACGGGCCAGGATGTCTCCGTCTCTGCCCGGCATTTTGCTGGCGCGGGAGAGCAAAATCCCGACAGCATACAGGGAAAGCTCCGGGGTTAAATCACGGAGCGTGAGGGTACTCAAAATCACCTGGTTTACTATCGCATCGCGCGCGGAAAGCTCTGCGGAATTATCTTCCACAGGGCGGTAGGTGAGCTGTAAATCAAAGGCCCTGACATCGTTGAGCACCGCTTTGCAACTCTCTGGCTCTGTCAGCATCAGGCTCAGGCGAATCTCGTTTTTCCACACCTTGCGGACGTATAAAGGCGAACCGGGGTGTTGCGTCATAAAATTGCGCACGTATTCCGGTTCGTAACATTCAATAAAACTCATAGGTGGCTTCCAGTCTTTAATGCTGTGCAGGATGTGCAATAAGCGTGCCGGGATTTTTTGTAGTCAAAAACAAGGGATTGGCAATCAGGCGGAAAATCCATTTCCGCTATGGGGAAGGTATGCGCGTTATTCCTGATAGAGAAAATCTGCTTCGCTACCTAAAAACGACTGAATAAATTCACACTGGCGAATCAACAGCTCGCCGTTTTTGTCGTTGTAGGCTTTGCAGCGTTCCGCTTTTTGCTCAAGGCGTTGCCACAACTGTTGTGCAGCCGCTTTTTGAACAGCCGGAAGCCAGGTGAAAACCTGCGCCAGACCGTCACGATTTACGCTAACACCGAGCATTTTCAGCAGGCTATGCCGCTGATGGCTATGTCCATGCAACTGCTCATAGTGATGGGTTATCTCATCGTTTACCGCCAGCAGCTCCTCGCTGGCGCGGCGAATCATGCAGATCCGCTGGCGCTGGAGACGTTCGCGCAGGGAATCATACAGCGCGTCGTCGTCACGAATGCCCTGCAGCAACGCCTTCACCTGTTGTAACCGGATACTCACTTCATCGGCCTCTTAGTTCTGGAAAAAACTCAGCATGTCGCTGGCTAACTGTTCGGTGTCCACTTGCAGGCTGCCGGAGGCCAGCATCGCCTGCATTTGCGCCACTTTGTCGCTGTCGATATCGCTCTCTTGCTGGTCGTTCAGCGTTTGCTGGGCGGACTGCAATCCCGCCTGAGTAATGTCGTCGGCGCTCAGCGTCGTGGTGGTGGTCGCCGTGGTTTTGCGCGGCTGGTTGGAGCCTGCCGTCGTGGCTGTCGGGCGATTGCCTGGCATAGTCGGGGTGATTTTCATCGCAACCTCGTCTCGGTAATTGGGTGGGTTACTCCGGTAAAGCGGTTAACAGGCGGCAAAACTTTAATCGCCTGCGCAAATTACTCCGCGCTTACCGTCGTCACCACGCCGCTTTCGGCCACCATTGCGCTGATGACCCGCTGGCTGCTGGCGTTACGCACTTTCACCATCTCGCCTTTGCGGCCATTTTTCAGCGCCACGCCGGGCATCGAGGCGGTGATCCCCGCGCTCTGGTAAACAATCATCACCGGTTGATCGCGCCCGACCAGCACCGGAGACACGAGTTCTTCTTTGGTGATTGGCCTGCCGGGTTGCAGGGCGTGTTTACTGCTGAAACCAATCGCGTCATCGAGAACCATCAACACATCGCGGCGCTGGGCGCTGACGTTGTAGGGCTTAAGCTCCACATCATTCGCGGTGAGCGGCATATCGCGGGCAACCAGTGACTTCGTCATTACCACCGGCACCAGTACATCCGGGCGCACCGCCACGTTCATCTGCCAGCTTTGCGGGCAACTAACGGTGAAGTTCATCCGGTTGAGGGCGATTTCCGCAGGCGAAGTCAGCGTGACGCCGGGTGTTTTAGTACAGGGCGCGGCGGTCGCAATCTGCGAGGGAATGTAGATCTTAAAGGTGTAGCGATAGTCATGCCACTGTCGCTGCTGCGCCAGCGATTCAATTTTTTGGCTCGCGGCATTCAGCACCTGGGCGTTGACTTGTTCCCGCGCGCTGTGTTGCACGGGATGGACGGCGGCGTAGCCCGGTAAGGCCAGCGCCAGAAGGAAATAAAACTTCCGCCTGCAAAATTGAAAACTCATAAACCCTTTCTCATCAGTGACTTAAAAAATGGCATGGCGATTGCTTAGCGTATGCGGATTGAAGCAGGAGTGACGCAGGAAATGGGGATCAGTTTTCAACAGGCATTGGGAGTACATCCGCAGGCAGTGAAGTTACGTCTTGAGAGGACCGAGCTACTGACTGCGAATCTGGCGAATGTCGATACGCCAAATTTCAAGGCTAAAGATATTGATTTTGCCAGGGAGATGCAACGGGCAAATAACGCGGCGGTGGATGTCCAGTACCGTGTGCCGATGCAGCCGTCGGAAGATGGCAACACCGTGGAACTGAACAGCGAACAGGCGCGGTTTTCACAAAATAGTATGGATTATCAAAGCAGTTTGACCTTTCTGAATCTGCAAATCAGCGGCATCAGAGAGGCCATTGAAGGGAAATAAGCATGTCATTTACTGATATCTATCAGATTTCCGGCTCGGCGATGACGGCGCAAACGCTACGTCTGAATACCGTTGCCAGTAACCTGGCGAATGCCAATGCGCCCGCCAGCAGCGAGGCGCAGGCGTATAAAGCGCGCAGCCCGGTGTTTGCCGCGGTGTATCACCACAGCCTGCTGGCGGGTACACATCGTCATGCCATTGACAGTGCCAGCGTGCAGGTACAGGACGTGCTGCAAACCGGCGGGGCGGTGAAACGCTATGAACCGCATTCTCCGCTCGCCGACGCCAACGGTGACGTCTGGTATCCCGACGTCAACGTGGTGGAGCAGATGGCGGACATGATGTCGGCCTCGCGCGATTTCGAAACCAACGTCGATGTGCTCAACAACGTGAAAAGTATGCAGCAAAGTTTGCTGAAACTGGGAGAAGCCTGATGAATACCCTGGCGCTGAATGCGCAATCGCCGCAGCCGACCGCCACGGCGGAAAGCAATAATGTGGCGGCCAGCGACACGCAAAGCAGCAGCGATAGCTCGCCTGTCGATACCTTCCTGACGCTGTTTGTCGCCGAGATCCAAAACCAGGACCCGACCGACCCGACCGACGCTACCGAATACATCGACCAGCTGTCGTCGATGGCGCAGGTGGCGATGATGGAAGAGATGAGCGTGCAGGCCAACACCAACGCGGTGCTGATGAGCAACATTCAGGTGATGGCGCTCGGTAACCTGGTGGGCGACGACATTATGGTGCAGACCACCGCCTTGCAGGTGAGCGACCAGACCATTAACGGTCGCGCTACGCTGGACGACGCCTGTACCACCGCCGATCTCCACTTTACCGATGCCGCAGGCGATGACTACACCGTCTCGCTGATCCCAGAAGGCAGTTCGTCCGTCGGACCAGGCCAGGTTGATTTCTCGGTGAATCCCGCGGATTACGGCATCCCGCCGGGCGATTACGACGTCTCGGTGGTGACCAATACCGGGGAAGAAGAGGTGCCGATTGAAGTCTCCGGCGAAGTGGAAGATGTGCGCATCCCGCTCGACGGCAGTTCCCCGGTGCTTAACGTTGCAGGCGTGGGCGAAGTGCCGTTCACCATGATTAGCCAGTTTGGCGTACCCGATGCCGACAGTGATGTGGCCTGATTTTGTAGGCCGGATAAGGCGTTCACGCCGCATCCGGCAAAACAACGGGCACGCTGTCAAAATTTGAATTAACAGGAAGACACAATGAGTTATGAAATTGCCGCGACGGGGCTGAATGCCGTTAACGAACAACTGGACGGGATCAGTAACAACATCGCCAACGCCGGAACGGTGGGCTATAAGTCGATGACCACTCAGTTTTCAGCTATGTATGCCGGAAGTCAGGCGATGGGCGTCAGCGTGGCGGGTACGGCGCAGAGCATTTCGCGCGGCGGTTCGCTGGTTTCCACCGGTAACGCGCTGGATCTGGCGATTAACGATGATGGCTTTTTTGTTACCTGCGACAGTGCGGGCAACATTTCTTATACCCGCGCCGGATCGTTTGAAACCGACAAAAACGGCTATATTGTCAACGCCTCGGGCGCTTATTTGCAGGGCTATCCGGTCGATGACACTGGCACTCTGCAAACCGGTACGGTCACCGATATCCAGATCAAAACCGGCAATATCCCGGCGCAGGCCAGCAGCAGCCTGACTTTTACCGCCAACTTCGATGCCAGCGACGACGCTATCGATCGCACAACCGTACCGTTCGACGCCACCAACAGCAGCTCGTACACCGACAGCTACACCACCACGGTGTATGACTCATTAGGCAACGAACATTCGGTATGCCAGTACTTCACCAAAACCAGCGACAACACTTGGGAAGTGCAGTACACCTTCGACGGTCAGCAGCAGACCGGCGTTCCGGCGACGACGTTAACCTTCGACCCGAACACCGGGAAGCTGACCTCTCCAACCACGCCGCAGACCATTGAATTTCAAACCGACGCTGCCGCACCCATCGACTTAACCGTTGATTACTCGACCTGTACGCAATACGGCTCGGACTTCTCGGTCACCACCAATGCCGCCAACGGCTACGCCTCCGCAACGCAAAACGGCGTGCAGGTTGATGACGATGGCAAAGTTTACGCCACCTACAGCAACGGCGAGCGCATGTTGCAGGGGCAGGTGGTGCTGGCGACTTTCCCGAATGAAAACGGCCTTGAAGCGGTAAGCGGCACCGCGTGGGTACAAACCGGGGAATCCGGCACCCCGCTGATTGGCGTTCCTGGCTCCGGCACTTGCGGCACGCTCTCATCGGGCGTGCTCGAAAGCTCTAACGTCGATATCACCAGCGAACTGGTCAACCTGATGACCGCCCAGCGTAACTATCAGGCCAACACCAAAGTTATCGCTACCAGCACACAGCTCGATGACGCGCTGTTCCAGGCAATGTAATGGACCGTTTGATTTATACCGCCCTGAGCGGGGCTTCTCAGACTTTGTACGAGCAGCAAATTAGCGCCAACAACCTGGCGAACGTCAACACCAACGGTTTTCGCGCCGATATGGCGATGGCGACCAACAACAAGGTGAAAGGCGGCGGCTTCGACACGCGCTATATGGCGCAGGAAGGGGCCAGCGGCGTGAACGACAGCACGGGTGTGGCGGAGAAAACCGAACGCCCGCTGGACGTGGCGATTCAGGGGGCAGGTTACATTGCGGTGCAGGATAAAAACGGCAACGAAGTGTATACCCGCAACGGCAACATTCAGCAGGACGACCAGGGGCAACTGACTATCGACGGCAATCTGGTGCTGGGGGATAACGGGCCGATCATTCTGCCGCCGAACGCCATCGCTTCGTTTGGCAGCGACGGCACGCTGTCGGTGACGCCCGATGACGGCGACGTGACCGCGACGATGGATATCGATCGCCTGAAGCTGGTGGATATCCCGGTCGCTAACCTGGCAAAAAATCCTGAAGGGATGCTGGTGACTGCCGACGGCGTACCGGCCCAGCGCGATGAAAATATCAAAGTCAGCGGCGGTTTTCTCGAAGGCAGCAACGTCTCAGCGGTGAGCGAAATGATGTCGTCCATCGCCATGAACCGCCAGTTTGAAGCGCAGATCAAGATGATGAAAACCGCCGAAGATATCAGCGACGCGGGCAACCGCTTATTGCGCGGCTCGTAACCGCACATCGTAGGCCGGATAAGGCGTTCACGCCGCATCCGGCAACCGCAGCCCAAAAATAATACGGAATTTACCACCATGAACGCAGCATTATGGATCAGCAAAACCGGCCTCTCGGCGCAGGATGCTGAAATGAGCGCGATTGCCAACAACATCGCCAACGTTAACACCACTGGCTTCAAGCGCGACCGGGTGATGTTTCAGGATCTGTTTTACCAGACCCAGGAAGCGCCGGGAGCGATGCTCGACCAGAACAACATCATGCCGACCGGGCTGCAATTCGGGAGCGGCGTGCGCATTGTCGGCACCCAGAAAACCTTTACCGAAGGCAACGTTGAAACCACCGACAACGCGATGAATGTCGCCATTATGGGGCAGGGGTTTTTACAGGTGCAAAAGGCTAATGGCGATATTGCCTATACCCGCGACGGCAATTTGCAGGTGAACGCCGATGGCGTACTGACCAACTCACAGGGCTTGCCATTGCAGCCGGAAATCGACGTTCCGGCGGGGGCGACGAATGTTGCGTTTGGTGAGGACGGCACGGTGACGGCGATTCTTCCTGGCGACAGCGACGTGACTGAGTTAGGGCAACTGACACTGGTTAACTTCGCCAACCCGGCGGGGCTTTCCGCTGAGGGTGACAACCTCTATCTGGAAACCGCCGCCAGCGGTCAGCCGACCGAAGGCGTACCGGGTGAAGATGGGCTTGGCACTTTGCAGGACAACGCGCTGGAAGGCTCGAATGTGGATATCGTCAACGAAATGGTGGCGATGATTACGGTGCAACGTGCCTATGAGATGAACGCCAAAATGGTGTCGGCAGCGGACGATATGTTGCAGTACATCAGCCAGACGCTGTAAGGCGAAATGTCGGATGCGACGCTGACGCGTCTTATCCGACCTACAAAAGCGCATAACTCACTGTATTTAAAACAGGCAGAACGTGAAAAATTATCTCTGGCTGGTGGCACTGCTTCCCCTGCTTAGCGGGTGTGAATCGCAGGCCATTCTGGTCAAAAAAGACGACGCATACTTTGCGCCACCGAAAACCGAAGCGCCGCCTCCGGCAGACGGGCGTGCCGGGGGCGTGTTTGAAACTGGCTACAACTGGTCGCTGACCGCCGACCGGCGGGCTTACCGCGTGGGCGATATCCTGACGGTGATCCTCGAAGAATCCACCCAGTCGAGCAAACAGGCGAAAACCAACTTCGGCAAAAGCAACACCGTCGATATCGGCGCGCCGACTATTTTTGGACACACTAAAGATAAGCTTTCCGGCTCCATCGACGCCAACCGCGACTTTGACGGCAGCGCCACTTCCCAGCAGCAGAACAGCCTGCGCGGGGAGATCACTGTTTCCGTCCATGCGGTGCAGCCCAACGGCATCCTGGAAATTCGCGGCGAGAAATGGCTGACCCTCAACCAGGGCGATGAGTACATCCGTTTAAGCGGCCTTGTGCGCGCCGACGACATCCAGAACGACAACTCGGTTTCCTCCCAGCGGATCGCCGACGCCCGTATCTCCTATGCCGGACGCGGCGCGTTAAGCGACGCCAACGCCGCAGGCTGGCTGACGCGGCTGTTTAACCATCCTCTGTTCCCGATTTAATGCCGGAGAGTGCAATGCAAAACTGGATAAAGGCCGCAGCGATCGCTGTAAGTCTGATGCTGCCCGGCGTGGCGCTGGCGCAATCGCTGGAGTCGTTGGTCAACGTACAAGGTGTGCGTGAAAACCAACTGGTCGGCTACAGCCTGGTGGTCGGCCTCGACGGCACCGGTGATAAAAACCAGGTCAAATTCACCAACCAGACCATCACCAATATGCTGCGCCAGTTCGGCGTGCAGCTGCCGAATAAAATCGACCCGAAGGTGAAAAACGTCGCCGCGGTGGCGGTGAGTGCCACGTTGCCGCCAATGTACTCGCGCGGGCAGACCATTGATGTCACCGTTTCGTCGATTGGCGATGCGAAAAGTATTCGTGGCGGCACCTTGCTGTTGACCCAGTTGCACGGCGCAGATGGCGAAGTTTATGCCCTGGCGCAGGGCAGCGTGGTAGTCGGCGGGATGAACGCCACCGGGGCCAGCGGTTCGAGCGTAACGGTTAATACGCCAACCGCTGGGTTAATTCCCAACGGCGCGACGGTGGAGCGCGAGATCCCCAGCGATTTTCAGATGGGCGACACCATCACGCTTAATCTGAAACGTCCGTCGTTTAAAGACGCTAACAACATTGCGGCGGCGATCAACGCCTCGTTTGGCGGCATTGCCACCGCGCAGAGCTCCACCAACGTCACCGTGCGCGCACCCACCAGCCCCGGCGCGCGGGTGGCGTTTATGTCGCAACTGGATGATGTGCAGGTGCAGGCGGAGAAAATCCGCGCTCGCGTGGTGTTTAACTCGCGCACCGGCACGGTGGTGATGGGCGATGGCGTTGTGCTGCACGCGGCGGCGGTGTCGCACGGTAGTTTGACCGTCTCGATTAACGAAACCAGCAACGTCAGCCAGCCGAATGCCTTTGCGGGCGGGCGCACGGTGGTAACGCCGCAGAGCAATATTGCGGTGAATCATGCCCGTCCTGGCGTGGTGAGTTTGCCGGAGTCGAGCAGCCTGAAAACGCTGGTCAATGCGTTGAACAGTTTAGGCGCGACGCCGGATGACATTATGTCGATTTTGCAGGCGCTGCATGAAGCGGGTGCGCTGGATGCCGATCTGGAGGTGATCTGATGAAATTGAACGCCAGCGGCGGGATTGACGGCAGCGACGCGTTAATGGGGCCGAAGGTTCAGGCCAATGATATTAAACAGGCCGCGGAACAGTTTGAGGCGATTTTTTTACGCAACATGCTGAAAGAGATGCGGAAAACCAACGAGTTGTTTGATTCAAAAGATAACCCGTTTAACAGCGATTCGGTGCGCATGATGCAGGGGTTTTATGACGATGAGTTGTGTAACACCCTGGCGCAGCAGCACGGGATTGGCATTGCGGCGATGATTGTGAAGCAGTTGTCGCCGAAGCATAAATGAGCTTCGGCGTTCGGTGCACGATGCCTGATGCGACGCTGTCGCGTCTTATCAGGCCTACAAACCGTTACCGACTCGCATCCGGCAATTGTGGGTTACGATGGCATCGCGATAGCCTGCTTCTCTTCAAGCAGCTTCTCGACTACGCCAGGATCGGCAAGCGTCGAGGTATCGCCCAGGTTGCTGGTATCGCCCGCCGCAATTTTGCGCAGAATACGGCGCATAATTTTGCCGGAGCGGGTTTTAGGCAGGGAGTCGGTCCAGTGCAGCACGTCTGGCGTCGCCAGCGGGCCAATCTCTTTACGCACCCAGTTGCGGACTTCTGCGTACAGTTCTGGTGACGGTTCCTCCCCGTGATTAAGCGTGACGTAGGCGTAGATCGCCTGACCTTTAATATTGTGCGGAATACCTACTACGGCGGCTTCGGCAATCTTCGGATGCGCCACCAGCGCCGACTCAATCTCTGCCGTCCCCAGACGGTGACCGGAGACGTTCAGCACGTCGTCCACACGCCCGGTGATCCAGTAATAGCCATCTTCATCGCGACGCGCGCCGTCGCCGCTGAAATACATATTTTTGAAGGTGGAGAAGTAGGTCTGTTCAAAACGTTCGTGATCGCCAAACAGCGTACGCGCCTGACCCGGCCAGGAGTCGGTGATCACCAGGCTGCCTTCGGTAGCGCCTTCCAGCGGGTTACCTTCGTTATCGACCAGCGCCGGTTGCACGCCGAAGAACGGACGTGTTGCCGAACCGGCTTTCAGCTCGGTAGCGCCAGGCAGCGGCGTGATCATGAAACCGCCAGTTTCGGTCTGCCACCAGGTATCGACCACCGGACATTTCTCGTTGCCGATTTTTTTCCAGTACCACTCCCACGCTTCCGGGTTAATTGGCTCGCCCACGGAACCGAGAATGCGCAGCGACGAACGGTCGGTACCCTCGATCGCTTTATCGCCTTCCGCCATCAGCGCGCGGATCGCCGTGGGTGCGGTATAGAGAATATTGACCTGATGCTTGTCCACCACCTGCGCCATACGGGCAGGCGTCGGCCAGTTGGGTACGCCTTCAAACATCAGCGTGGTCGCACCGCAGGCCAGCGGGCCGTACAGCAAGTAACTGTGTCCGGTCACCCAGCCCACATCGGCGGTGCACCAGTAGATATCACCCGGATGATAATCAAAGACATATTTAAAGGTCAGCGCCGCGTACACCAGATAACCGCCGGTAGTATGCAGCACACCTTTTGGCTTACCGGTAGAACCGGAGGTGTAGAGAATAAACAGCGGATCTTCGGCGTTCATCTCTTCCGCCTGGTGCTGATCGCTCGCTTGCTCAACCAGGTCGTGCCACCACAGGTCGCGCCCTTCCTGCCAGTCAATTTTCCCGCCAGTACGCTTCAGTACCACCACATGCTCTACGCTGGTGACGTTCGGGTTTTTCAGCGCGTCATCAACGTTTTTCTTCAGCGGAATACTGCGCCCGGCACGCACACCTTCGTCGGAAGTGATCACCAGTCGTGAGTTGGAATCAATAATGCGCCCGGCAACGGCTTCCGGCGAGAAGCCGCCGAAAATCACCGAATGCACCGCGCCAATGCGGGCGCAGGCCAGCATCGCAACCGCGGCTTCCGGCACCATCGGCATATAAATCGCCACCACATCACCTTTTTTAATGCCCAGCTCGAGCAGGGTATTGGCGAAGCGGCAGACGTCGCGGTGCAGCTCTTTATAGCTGATATGTTTGCTCTGGCTGGCGTCGTCGCCTTCCCAGATGATGGCGGTGCGATCGCCGTTTTCTTGCAGATGGCGGTCAAGGCAGTTTGCCGCCAGATTCAGCGTGCCGTCCTCGTACCATTTAATGGACACATTACCGGGGGCAAAGGAGGTATTTTTCACCTTCTGGTAAGGTTTGATCCAGTCGAGAATTTTTCCCTGTTCGCCCCAGAAGGTATCAGGTACGTTAATAGATTGTTGATACATCGCCTCGTACTGCTGAGGGTTTATCAGGCAACGGTCTGCGATGTTGGCAGGAATGGTGTGTTTGTGAATTTGGCTCATGCTTTTGTTCTCCTTGTAGGATGTTAATAATATGTGGCATAAGCGTTAAATGTAGGGGTATTGGCAGTTTTGTTTAGTATTTGGGCGACAGATCACGCAAAAGTAGAATTGTGCAAATAAACGGCAGGGTAATTTTTGAAGGTCAGCAACAAAAGTTGATTAATTCTTTGAGGAACATGCAGTTATGCATGCTGTTGAAAAAGAGGAAGATACTGACTAACTCTAAAGTGGTATTTTACATGCACTTACAATTGATTAAAGACAACATTCACAGTGTGGTTATTTGTTACACATAGGGGCGAGCAATGTCATGACAGTGTAGGTGCGGTTACTGTCGTGAAAACAATAAAAACCGCCATTGCAACAATGGCGCAATTCGGATGAAGCCCCTATGACAAGGATAAAAATAAACGCACGCCGTATCTTCAGCTTATTGATTCCTTTTTTCTTTTTCACTTCTGTTCACGCTGAACAAACGGCAGCTCCCGCAAAACCTGTAACTGTGGAAGCGAAGAATGAAACCTTTGCCCCGCAGCATCCCGATCAATATCTCTCCTGGAAAGCCACCTCGGAACAGTCAGAGCGTGTTGACGCCCTGGCGGAAGATCCACGGCTGGTGATCCTGTGGGCGGGGTATCCCTTCTCGCGCGATTACAACAAGCCGCGTGGACATGCCTTTGCTGTGACCGATGTGCGTGAAACCCTGCGTACCGGTGCGCCGAAAAACGCTGAAGATGGTCCGCTACCGATGGCGTGCTGGAGTTGTAAAAGCCCGGATGTGGCGCGTCTGATCCAGAAAGACGGCGAAGATGGCTACTTCCACGGTAAGTGGGCGCGCGGCGGCCCGGAAATCGTCAACAACTTAGGTTGTGCCGACTGCCATAACACCGCCTCACCAGAGTTCGCCAAAGGCAAACCGGAGTTAACCCTTTCCCGTCCGTATGCGGCTCGCGCGATGGAAGCCATTGGTAAACCTTTTGAGAAAGCCGGACGTTTCGACCAGCAATCGATGGTTTGCGGTCAGTGCCATGTGGAGTATTACTTCGACGGCAAAAACAAAGCGGTTAAATTCCCGTGGGATGACGGCATGAAAGTCGAAAATATGGAGCAGTATTACGACAAAATTGCCTTCTCTGACTGGACTAACTCCCTGTCGAAAACGCCAATGCTGAAAGCGCAGCACCCGGAATATGAAACCTGGACAGCGGGCATTCACGGTAAAAACAACGTGACCTGTATCGACTGCCATATGCCAAAAGTGCAGAACGCCGAAGGCAAACTCTACACCGACCATAAAATTGGTAATCCGTTTGATAACTTCGCCCAGACTTGTGCGAACTGCCATACCCAGGACAAAGCTGCCTTGCAAAAAGTGGTCGCGGAACGTAAGCAGTCGATTAACGACCTGAAAATCAAGGTTGAAGATCAACTGGTTCACGCTCACTTCGAAGCGAAAGCAGCGCTGGATGCAGGCGCGACGGAAGCCGAAATGAAGCCAATTCAGGACGATATCCGTCATGCCCAGTGGCGCTGGGATCTGGCGATCGCTTCCCACGGCATTCATATGCACGCACCGGAAGAAGGTTTACGGATGCTCGGTACGGCGATGGATAAAGCGGCGGATGCACGCACCAAACTGGCGCGCCTGCTGGCGACCAAAGGCATCACCCATGAAATCCAGATCCCGGATATCTCAACCAAAGAGAAAGCCCAGCAGGCTATTGGCCTGAACATGGAACAAATCAAGGCCGAGAAGCAGGACTTCATCAAAACGGTGATCCCGCAGTGGGAAGAACAGGCACGTAAAAACGGTCTGTTAAGCCAATAACCCCGTTCCGCCTCGCAAGGGGCGGAAAACACAATGGAGTGAATATGAGCGTATTACGTTCGTTATTAACTGCCGGGGTGCTGGCGTCGGGCCTGTTGTGGAGCCTGAACGGAATTACCGCTACCCCTGCGGCGCAGGCATCTGATGATCGCTACGAAGTTACCCAGCAGCGTAACCCGGATGCCGCCTGTCTGGACTGTCATAAGCCAGATACCGAAGGTATGCATGGAAAACATGCTTCCGTTATCAACCCGAATAACAAACTGCCGGTCACCTGCACCAACTGTCACGGCCAGCCATCACCGCAACACCGCGAAGGGGTGAAAGATGTGATGCGCTTTAACGAGCCGATGTACAAGGTTGGAGAGCAGAACAGCGTCTGTATGTCCTGTCATCTGCCGGAACAGTTGCAAAAAGCGTTCTGGCCGCACGATGTCCACGTAACCAAAGTGGCGTGCGCCAGCTGCCATTCCCTGCATCCACAGCAAGATACGATGCAGACGTTAAGTGACAAAGGACGGATTAAGATTTGCGTCGATTGCCACAGCGATCAGCGCACCAATCCGAACTTTAACCCGGCGTCTGTTCCGTTGCTTAAGGAGCAGCCATGACCTGGTCTCGTCGCCAGTTTCTCACCGGCGTCGGCGTGCTGGCAGCCGTCAGCGGCACCGCAGGGCGCGTGGTGGCGAAAACGTTGAATATCAATGGGGTGCGTTACGGCATGGTGCATGACGAGTCGTTATGCATCGGCTGTACCGCCTGTATGGATGCTTGTCGGGAAGTGAACAAGGTGCCGGAAGGCGTCTCGCGCCTGACGATTATTCGTAGCGAGCCGCAGGGCGAATTTCCTGATGTGAAATATCGCTTCTTCCGTAAGTCTTGCCAGCACTGCGATCATGCGCCGTGCGTTGACGTCTGCCCGACCGGTGCGTCTTTTCGTGATGCCGCTAGCGGGATTGTCGATGTTAATCCTGATCTCTGCGTCGGTTGTCAGTACTGCATCGCCGCCTGTCCGTACCGCGTGCGCTTTATCCATCCGGTCACGAAGACGGCGGACAAATGCGATTTCTGCCGTAAAACCAATTTGCAGGCCGGTAAGCTGCCCGCGTGCGTTGAGGCTTGCCCGACGAAGGCGCTGACGTTTGGCAATCTGGACGATCCTAACAGTGAGATTTCGCAACTGCTGCGCCAGAAGCCTACTTACCGCTACAAGCTGGCGCTGGGAACCAAACCGAAGCTGTACCGCGTACCGTTTAAATACGGGGAGGTGAGCCAATGACGCAGACTTCCGCATTTCATTTTGAATCGCTGGTGTGGGACTGGCCGATTGCCATCTACCTGTTTTTGATTGGTATTTCTGCCGGTCTGGTGACGCTGGCCGTGCTGTTACGTCGCTTCTACCCGCAGGCGGGCGGTGCAGACAGTACGTTGCTGCGCACCACGCTGATTGTCGGGCCGGGCGCGGTGATCCTCGGTCTGTTGATCCTCGTCTTCCACCTGACAAGACCGTGGACCTTCTGGAAGCTGATGTTCCACTACAGTTTTACCTCGGTGATGTCGATGGGGGTGATGCTGTTTCAGCTCTACATGGTGGTGCTGGTGCTGTGGCTGGCGAAAATCTTTGAACATGATTTGCTTGCCCTGCAACAACGCTGGTTGCCGAAGCTGGGGATCGTGCAAAAGGTTCTGAGCCTGCTGACGCCCGTTCATCGCGGACTGGAAACATTGATGCTGGTGTTGGCGGTGTTGTTGGGGGCTTATACCGGCTTTCTGCTGTCGGCGCTGAAATCGTATCCGTTCCTCAATAACCCGATCCTGCCGGTGCTGTTCCTCTTCTCCGGCATCTCGTCCGGTGCGGCGGTGGCGCTGATCGCCATGGCGATACGCCAACGCAGTAACCCGCATTCCACGGAAGCGCAGTTTGTACACCGTATGGAAATCCCCGTGGTATGGGGTGAAATCTTCCTGCTGGTGGCGTTTTTTGTCGGTCTGGCGCTGGGCGATGACGGTAAAGTGCGTGCGCTGGTGGCGGCATTAGGTGGCGGTTTCTGGACGTGGTGGTTCTGGCTTGGTGTCGCCGGGCTGGGGCTGATTGTGCCAATGTTGCTCAAACCGTGGGTCAATCGCAGTTCCGGCATTCCTGCCGTGCTGGCGGCGTGTGGGGCCAGTCTGGTCGGCGTGTTGATGCTGCGCTTTTTCATTCTCTACGCCGGGCAGTTAACGGTGGCGTAAGCCAGAAAAGAGGTGGTTTCTGGACGTATTCCTTCCTGAAGTCGGTTTTCTGGCGTTGTTGTTAAGTCTCGGGGTCAACGTGTTGACCCCGTTGACGGCCTTTGCGGGAGTGCGGTTGCGCTGGCCTGCCATGATGCGACTCACTTGCATCGGCATTCTGGCGCAGTTCGCGCTCCTGTTGCTCGCCTTTGGCGTACTGACGTATTGTTTTCTCATCAGCGATTTCTCGGTCATTTATGTCGCCCAACATAGCTACAGCCTGCTGTCGTGGGAACTCAAGCTGGCAGCGGTGTGGGGCGGCCATGAAGGTTCGCTGCTGCTTTGGGTGCTGCTGCTTTCCGCCTGGAGCGCGCTGTTTGCCTGGCATTATCGGCAGCAAACCGATCCGCTATTTCCGCTGACGCTAGCCGTTTTATCTCTCATGCTCGCCGCACTGCTACTGTTTGTAGTGCTGTGGTCCGATCCCTTCGTGCGGATATTTCCACCAGCAATCGAAGGCCGCGATCTCAATCCGATGCTGCAACATCCCGGTCTTATCTTTCATCCACCGCTGCTTTACCTTGGCTATGGCGGTTTGATGGTGGCGGCGAGCGTGGCGCTGGCGAGTTTACTGCGCGGCGAGTTTGATGGTGCCTGCGCCAGAATTTGTTGGCGCTGGGCACTACCTGGCTGGAGCGCATTAACGGCGGGGATCATCCTCGGTTCCTGGTGGGCCTATTGCGAACTGGGCTGGGGCGGCTGGTGGTTCTGGGATCCGGTGGAAAACGCCTCTTTATTACCCTGGCTTTCTGCCACTGCGCTGCTGCACAGTTTGTCCCTGACACGCCAGCGGGAGATTTTCCGCCACTGGTCGCTGTTGCTGGCGATAGTAACTCTGATGCTGTCGCTACTGGGTACCTTAATTGTCCGTTCTGGCATTCTGGTTTCGGTTCATGCGTTCGCACTGGATAACGTCCGCGCCGTGCCGTTGTTCAGCCTGTTTGCACTGATTAGCCTTGCGTCTCTGGCTCTGTATGGCTGGCGAGCGCGGGACGGTGGCCCGGTGGTGCGTTTTTCGGGGTTATCGCGGGAAATGTTAATCCTCGCTACGCTGTTGCTGTTTTGCGCAGTGCTACTGATCGTGCTGGTGGGAACGCTTTATCCGATGATTTACGGTCTGCTGGGCTGGGGACGCCTCTCCGTTGGCGCGCCGTATTTTAACCGCGCGACGTTACCGTTTGGCCTGTTGATGCTGGTGGTGATTGTGCTGGCGACGTTTGTCTCTGGCAAACGCGTGCAGCTTCCGGCGCTGGTAGCTCATGCGGGCGTGCTGTTATTTGCCGCTGGGATCGTGGTTTCCAGCGTCAGCCGTCAGGAGATCAGCCTGAATTTACAGCCGGGTCAGCAGGTGACGCTGGCAGGATACACCTTCCGTTTTGAGCGCCTCGATCTGCAAGCCAAAGGCAATTACACCAGCGAAAAAGCGATAGTGGCACTGTTTGACCATCAGCAACGCATTGGTGAACTGATGCCGGAGCGGCGTTTTTACGAAGCACGTCGTCAGCAAATGATGGAACCGTCAATTCGCTGGAACGGCATCCATGACTGGTATGCGGTCATGGGTGAAAAAACCGGAGCGGATCGTTACGCTTTTCGCTTGTATGTACAAAGCGGTGTGCGCTGGATCTGGGGGGGAGGATTGTTGATGATTGCGGGCGCATTGTTAAGCGGATGGCGGGGGAGGAAGCGCGATGAATAAAGGACTTCTCACGCTACTGCTGTTATTTACCTGTTTTGCGCGCGCTCAGGTCGTAGACACCTGGCAATTCGCCAATCCGCAACAACAGCAACAGGCGTTAAATATTGCCAGCCAGTTACGTTGTCCGCAGTGCCAGAATCAAAACTTACTGGAATCCAACGCGCCGGTGGCAGTCAGTATGCGCCATCAGGTTTACAGCATGGTGGCGGAGGGGAAGAACGAAGTCGAAATCATTGGCTGGATGACCGAACGCTACGGAGATTTTGTTCGCTATAACCCACCGTTAACGGGTCAGACGCTGGTGTTGTGGGCGCTGCCAGTGGTGTTGTTACTGCTGATGGCACTGATCCTCTGGCGAGTGAGGGCGAAGCGATGAAAGAGCCCAAAATACCGGTGAAAATGCTGACAACACTCACGATTTTGATGGTATTTCTCTGTGTCGGCAGTTATCTGTTAAGTCCAAAATGGCAGGCGGTACATGCGGAATATCAGCGTCAGCGCGATCCGCTACATCAGTTTGCCAGCCAGCAAACCCCGGAAGCGCAGCTTCAGGCATTGCAGGATAAAATCCGCGCTAATCCACAAAACAGCGAACAATGGGCGTTACTGGGCGAGTACTATCTGTGGCAAAACGATTACAGCAATTCGCTGCTGGCGTACCGTCAGGCGTTGCAACTACGTGGTGAGAACGCTGAACTGTATGCGGCGCTGGCGACGGTGCTTTATTACCAGGCCAGCCAGCATATGACCGCCCTGACTCGCGCAATGATCGACAAAGCCCTCGCGCTGGACTCTAACGAAATCACCGCTCTGATGCTGCTGGCTTCCGATGCGTTTATGCAGGCGAATTACGCGCAAGCCATCGAACTATGGCAAAAAGTGATGGATCTCAACTCACCCCGGATCAACCGGACACAGCTGGTCGAGTCGATTAATATGGCGAAATTGTTGCAGCGGAGATCAGATTAATCATCTGGTGATGAAGATTATGTTATTGAGTTGTATAAAAAATAATCGAATGAACATATGCCAAAAATAATCACCAATCAGTATTATTGCAGATTAAACAAATAAAAATCTTTCCATAACAAATGGTTATTCATTAATCCTGCCATAAACTCGCGTTATTATGCATTAATGCAGCGAAAAGCTCTGTTGTTAAAGGGTTGCGCAACATACCGCGCAAATGATACTGATCATAAGCGTTAAAAAAATCTACAAACCAACGCAACACAATTCATGCCCTGGCAGTATGTCACGTTCTCGCGTTTCTGAACGGGGAACGGCGCTCCATTGAGGAAGTTATTCTGATGAAAAGTATAAAATTCAGCCTGGCCTGGCAGATTCTGTTTGCTATGGTGCTGGGCATTCTCCTGGGAAGCTACCTGCACTACCATAGCGACAGCCGCGACTGGCTGGTCGTCAATTTGCTCTCTCCGGCGGGTGATATCTTCATCCATCTGATCAAAATGATTGTTGTGCCGATTGTGATCTCCACGCTGGTGGTGGGTATCGCGGGTGTTGGTGATGCCAAACAGCTCGGGCGTATTGGCGCGAAAACCATTATTTACTTCGAGGTGATCACCACCGTCGCCATCATTTTGGGGATCACTCTGGCGAACGTCTTCCAGCCCGGTGCCGGGGTGGATATGTCGCAGCTGGCGACCGTCGATATCTCGAAATATCAGAGCACTACGGAAGCGGTACAAAGCAGTTCCCACGGCATTATGGGCACGATTTTGTCGCTGGTGCCGACGAACATTGTGGCGTCGATGGCGAAAGGCGAAATGCTGCCGATCATCTTCTTCTCGGTGCTGTTTGGTCTGGGGCTTTCCTCCCTGCCCGCGACGCATCGTGAACCGCTGGTGACCGTGTTCCGCTCCATCTCTGAAACCATGTTTAAAGTGACTCACATGGTGATGCGTTATGCACCGGTGGGTGTGTTTGCGCTGATTGCGGTGACGGTGGCTAACTTTGGTTTCTCTTCTCTGTGGCCACTGGCGAAACTGGTGCTGCTGGTGCATTTCGCCATTCTGTTCTTCGCGCTGGTAGTGCTGGGAATTGTGGCGCGCCTGTGCGGGTTAAGCGTCTGGATCCTGATTCGTATTCTGAAAGATGAGCTGATTCTGGCGTACTCCACTGCCAGCTCTGAAAGCGTACTGCCGCGAATTATTGAGAAGATGGAAGCCTACGGAGCACCGGCGTCGATCACCAGCTTCGTGGTGCCGACCGGTTACTCTTTTAACCTTGATGGTTCGACGCTGTATCAAAGTATTGCCGCTATTTTCATCGCTCAGCTGTATGGCATTGACCTGTCCATCTGGCAGGAAATCATTCTGGTGCTGACGCTGATGGTGACCTCGAAAGGGATTGCTGGCGTGCCGGGCGTGTCGTTTGTGGTGCTGCTGGCAACGCTGGGTAGCGTAGGTATTCCGCTGGAAGGCCTGGCGTTTATTGCTGGTGTTGACCGTATCCTCGACATGGCGCGTACTGCGCTGAACGTGGTGGGTAATGCGCTGGCGGTGCTGGTGATTGCCAAGTGGGAACACAAATTTGACCGCAAAAAGGCGCTGGCTTATGAGCGTGAAGTGCTGGGCAAATTTGATAAAACTGCGGATCAATAATTGAAGATTGCCGGGGTTATCCACCCGGCAATGTGTGGATGCCTGATGCGACGCTGGTGCGTCTTATCAGGCCTACCTTAACCGTTGGTTAATTTTTCAAACTCTTCACACCCGGTATCAAACCCTTCCATACAGCTCAGGTTCAACCAGTGCAGCGCCTTTTGTTTGTTCTTCTCGATAAAACCTTCCTCACCGTTTAAGAACATCATTCCCGCCCAGTACTCGGAATAACCGGTTCGGGAAATTGCAGAGCTGCGTTTGAAATACCAGGTTGCCTTGTCATCGTCGGCCTTAATGCCCACGCCGTTGGCGTAAATCAAACCAAGCAGCATTTGGGCATCGACGGCGGAGTCATTCTCCAGATCTTCCGAGGCGTTTTCTAACAGCGAAATCGCCTTTGGATAATCCGGTTTACCCGCTTGAGTATTTACCAGAATATGCGCCAGCGTTACTTCACCTTCTTTACTGCCCGCTTGCGCCGCTTTCTCTGCAAGAACTTTTGCTTGTGGATAGTCCAGACTGACCGGATTGGTGATTTTGATCTGCGCCAGCAGCGCGCAGGCATCAGCATCACCGCTGTCGGCGGCTTTCTGTGCCCAATATTCGGCTTTGCTCAAATCGCCGGAGCTAAACCAGCTGTCGGCAAGAAAATATTGTGCGCGTCGGTCCCCGGCCTCTGCTGCCTTTAAATACTGGCTGCCAGGCTCGGAGTCGTTCGCGTGGGCAAAGAATGTCAAAAACAACATCAATGCGATAATTTTTTTCATTTTGATAATACGATTGGGTAGGGAGTAACCAGTATAAAGAGTTCGAATGGATAAAAAAACAGCCTCCGAAAGGAGGCTGTAGAAAGGACTGTATTACGCCAGTGCCGCTTCGCGCAGGCGAGTTTTCAACTTGTTGTACTCGTCAATCACGTACTGCTCGGCGGCGCGCTGATCGGCGATCGGCTCGACGCGCACGGCGCAGTATTTGTATTCCGGCGTTTTCGTAATCGGGCTTAAGTTTTCGGTAACCAGCTCGTTACAGGCACCAATCCACCACTGGTAGGTCATGTAAATCGCCCCTTTGTTCGGACGATCGCTGACCTGCGCACGGGTGATAATTTTGCCTTTACGCGAGTGCACCCAAACCAATGCCTCATCTTCAATACCCAGACGTTTGGCGTCTTCGGTATTGATTTGTGCGTAGCCAGGTTCATCAGCCAGCGCCGCCAGTGCCGCACAGTTACCGGTCATCGAACGGCAAGAGTAGTGACCAACTTCACGCACCGTTGACAGTACCATCGGGTACTCGTCGGTGAGTTTGTCGATTGGCGCTACCCAGTCGCAGGTGAAGAACTGTGCCAGACCGTTCGGGGTATCAAACTTCTCTTTAAACAGATAAGAAGTCCCCTGATCGGCATCTGAAGTATCGCGGCAAGGCCACTGAATGAAGCCCAGTTCGCCCATTTTCTCGTAAGTCGCACCGTAGAAATCCGGGCACAGATGACGCAACTCATCCCAGATCTCCTGGGTGTTGTTGTAGTGCATCGGATAACCCATACGGGTGGCGATTTCACTGATGATTTGCCAGTCCGTTTTCAGATCCCATTTCGGTTCAACTGCTTTGAAGAAACGCTGGAAGCCACGGTCAGCCGCAGTAAACACGCCTTCATGCTCGCCCCACGACGTTGACGGCAAAATGACATCCGCCGCCGACGCGGTTTTGGTCATAAAGATGTCCTGAACGATAACCAGTTCCAGATCTTCAAAGGCTTTACGTACTGCCGACAGCTCCGCGTCAGTTTGCAGCGGATCTTCGCCCATAATGTACGCGGCACGCACTTCGCCATGCGCTGCGCGGTGCGGCAGCTCGCTGATGCGATAACCGGTATGAGCAGGCAGGCTTTCCACGCCCCAGGCTTTGGCGAATTTCTCGCGGTTAGCCGGATCTTTCACGTACTGGTATCCCGGATACGTATCCGGCAGCGCGCCCATATCGCAGGCACCCTGCACGTTGTTCTGACCACGAACCGGGTTTACACCCGCATGCGGCTTACCGAGGTTACCGGTCAGCATCGCGAGGCTGGTCAGAGAACGCACGGTTTCCACGCCCTGGTAGAACTGGGTTACACCCATGCCCCACAGGATGGCGGCGCTTTTCGCCTGGGCATACATCCGTGCCGCCTGACGAATCTCACTGGCGCTGACGCCGGTGATATCTTCAACCGACTCCGGCGTGTAGCCTTCAACGATTTTACGATACTCTTCAAAGCCTTCTGTACGGGAAGCGACGAACGCTTTGTCGTACAGATTTTCTTCAATAATGACATGGCCCATCGCATTCAACAGCGCGATGTTCGAGCCGTTTTTCAGTGCAATGTGCATGTCAGCAATGCGCGCGGTTTCAATTTTGCGCGGATCGCAGACGATAATTTTCGCCCCGTTACGTTTAGCGTTAATTACGTGATTCGCCACGATTGGGTGGGAATCCGCCGGGTTGTACCCGAAAACGAACACTAAATCGGTATTATCAATTTCGTTAATAGCATTGCTCATTGCGCCATTACCGACCGATTGGTGCAGACCTGCAACCGATGGGCCGTGTCAGACACGAGCGCAGCAGTCAACGTTATTGGTACCAATAACGGCGCGCGCAAATTTTTGCATTACATAGTTGGTTTCGTTACCCGTACCACGCGAGGAGCCGGTCGTCTGGATGGCATCCGGACCGTACTTCTCTTTGATGGCGCTCAGGCGCTCGGCAACGTAATTCAGTGCCTCATCCCAGGAAACAGGTTCGAGTTTGCCGCCACGCTGGCGACGGATCATGGGGGTTTTCAGGCGCGGGGTCAGGATCTGGGTATCGTTAATGAAATCCCAGCCATAATAACCCTTCAGACACAGGGTACCCTGGTTGGTTTTCCCCTGCGCTGCCTCCGCCCGGACGATTTTGCCGTTATCGACGACCAGGTTGATTTTGCAACCTGATGCGCAATAGGGGCAAACCGTGACGACTTTTTTCATCGGTCTCGCTCCAGTTAATCAAATCACGCATACGCGCTCTCGACTACAGTATGCATCTTTTATGCCACATTTTATTTGGGGTCATTCCCTGATATTACGGGCACTATTTATTCAAAACTCTGACGAAAAACAGGCTGTCGTCAGTTTTGACGTGACGAAACGAAATACCGCGTGACAGCCATCACGCGGCAGACATTTTATTTTTTCTCGACGACGGGAGCCGCCTGATACCCGCCGCCCAGCGATTTCATCAACTGAATGCTTTGGATCACCCGGCGGCTGTCCAGCATCAGTAATGACATCTCTTCGGCAAGTACTGGCAACCGGGCTTCAGTGGCCTGTAAGCGGCTGGTTAAGCCGCGCTGATAGGCGGCCTCGGCAGCGCGCTGGGTGAAGCGCGTTGCTTCCACGCGTTCAGCCTGCATTTCTCGCTCGTCGTTGAGCGTTTGCAGACGCGTGCCGTTGACGGCAACGTCACGCACCGCGTTCAGTACTGACTGGTTGTAACGTTCAATCATCATGTTGCTGGCGGCGCGCGTGCCTTCGAGATTGGCATTCAACCGTCCACCGTCAAACAGCGGCAATTTCAGACCCGGGATGAAGTTGAACTGGCGACTGGTTTTTTTGAATAAGGTATCCAGGTGGATGGCATCAAGGCCGAAAAACGCTTTGATATCAAAGCTCGGGTAGAACAGCGCCCGCGCGGAATCCACCTGATCTAATGACGCCTGAACATACCAGCGCATGGCTTGCAGATCCGGGCGTCTGGCGAGCAACTCATAAGAGAGTGTCGCCGGAATGCCGGTCTGGACTCGTGGTAATGCCACCGGTTTGATCTCCGGCATATCGCTGGCCCCCGCGCCAATCAATGCACGCAGAGATTCTCGCGTTTCGGTGATTTGCCCTTTGACGGCAGCAATTTGTTTATCGACCGCCAGAATCTGTGCCCGCGCGCCGTGGAAAGGCACTTGTGCTTCCAGACCGTGCGCCACTTTACTCTGGTGCGCTTTCACCGCGTAATCAATCACATCGCGAGTTTGTTCTAACAGATCGAGCATCTGATAGCTGGCCTGCATACTGTAATAAAGCTGCGCTACGCCCGTGGTCAGCGATAGCTCTACTGCTGCGGTTTCTGCCAGCGCGGCATTATGCGCGCCAATGGCGGCGGCAACCGCTGAGCGATGCACACCCCACAAATCAAGATCCAGTCCGGCAAACAAACCTACTGTGGCTTCCGTATAGTACGGCCCGTCCATACCCAGTGCGGGCGCATCCATCGCATAAGGGCTTAAAAAGCCGTTCGCCGAGACGCGTTGGCGGTTGAGCATCCCTAACGCTGCGACCTGTAATTGTGAACCGGCATCTAACAAATCGGCCTGGGACTGCGCTTTTTCTTCCCGCAGTTTCGCTTCGGCGAGGGTGTGTGAACCACTTAGCGTCCGTTGGATCAGCGCATCCAGCTGCGGGTCATTGAGTTGTTTCCACCACTGCGCCTGCGGCCAGCCGGAGCTGGCAAGATGAATATCGTCGGCCAGTTTGATTTGTTCCGGTTTGAGCTGTTGATGAGGTGCAGAATCCTTACGTACCAGGGCACAGCCGGAAATCAGCGTCGTGCTGCCGAGAATGCTGCACAACAGCAGACGTGAAAGTTGACGATTGATCATTGCGTGGCTCCTTGTGCCTGTTCCGTGGCGGGCGTTAATGCCGGGGCTGTCCAGTCTGGCAAGCGGGCGAAAAGCTGGCAGACGTGTTGCTCCTGTTTTAATAAGGTGGGCAGGATGGCCTGCGAGGCGGGTGTCTCTTCAAGCGTTATTTGAGGAGAACGGCTGAGTGCGGTTGCCAGACCGGCAGCGTATTTCTCCAGGGCGTCGGCAAACTGAGCTGCTCTGTCCGGCTGTAGTGCGTTATCCAGCGCCTGCGCCGAGTTCCAGGTGGCATCCCAGGCGTGAAGAATATCGCGGCCCTGACGAATAACCGTTTGCGAACGTTCAATCAGTAAGGCGCGTTCTTCGCTGTCCAGTTGACGCTCCAGCGCCACGCGTTGGCACATCTCTTCACAGGCATTAAACGCCGCATGCAGACCGATACGAATTTGCAGATAAGTGCGCAGAGCCGTGACTTCCTGCTGGCGTGGGATCCGCATTACTTTACTTAACATACCCAGCGTGCCAGCCAGTTTTTGCGGCAGTGTGCGCGCTTCACTTTCAGGCCAGACAAAGGTGTAAATCACCGCGGACACCACGGTACCAATGATGATACCCATGGCGCGATCGCGAATTTCCACCAGGTCGTACACCGGGCCAAAAACGTTTTCGAGCGTGGCGAGCGCGAAGGTGACCACCATCTGTGTGCCGATATAAGAAGAGCGTTCAGAGCTGGTGGCAATCCATGCGCCCAACAGGAAAATCGGTGCCAGCACAAACAGCAATTCGACAATATTGTCCAGCCAGGGCATGACCAGTAGCGTGAATAACAGCGCCAGAATCGCGCCGCAAAAGGCCCCGCCAAAACGCAGCACCATCTTCTGGTACGACGAACCGACATTTGGGTTAGCGACGATCACGCATGTCAGCATACAGGTGTGAATGCCTTCCCAGTCCACGCCGCTGTAGAAGGTGTAACAGATCAAACAGGCGAGCAGTGTTTTTACCGCGTAGCGCATATAGTCTGGATTGGTAAAAGCATCGGCGACCATTGATGGCGGTTTGGCGGCGGGCGTTGGCGGCGTATTCGGGTCCATCTGGCCCAGTTGTAACAACGTCTGGCAGATATTCTCCAGGTTACATTCCCGTGCCGCCATCGCTTCACTTTCAGTGATCCGCCAGTCGCTTTGCCAGCACTGACCTTCAGCAACGGCATGCTGCAGCTTATTGATTTCTGAGGCTAATTTTTGCCGAAATTCAATAATTGCCTGAGAATCAGCAAAAGAGGTGGGATCGTAGCGATTCAGCGTCGAGTAAATGTAGGTTACCGTTGCCACGCAGCTTTGCCACCATGCGCTTTGAGTTCGCCAGTTGGCATCGTCCGCGAGACAAAAGACATTCAGTTTTTGCAGCGCCAGCGCCTCTCTTTCAATCCGCGTTTCGGGTAGCGGTGCGAGGCTGTCCGTCAGGTGACTAATGGCATCATCAAGCCGATCATTAAGCGCTTGATGCATTTGCGTAATGGCACGACTGGGAAACCACAGCACGCCGATTAACGTCATCAGCAAGGTTGGATAGAGGCCAACAACGATACACCACAGCGTTAAGCGCACGACCACTTCCGGATAGTCGAGCATGGCGGGGAAGGTTTGCCCGTAAATGGCGACAATGGCGACAGCGAAAAAGACCAGTCCCAGCCGATGGGTGCGCATCAAAAACATACAGCCCATCAGGATCGGCCCGGCGATGATCAATCGGATCAACGGTTCGCCGTATGACCATTTGTAGATCAAAAACAGGCTGCCGATCTCCAGCACCGTGGCAACCACAAACAAGATCGCGACAAATTTGGTGTAAAACGCGTTCGACTGAATACCGTAAAACAGCACTGCCAGCGATAACGCCACAAAAGGGATCTCAAAAGTCATCGAGATCAGAATCACCAGCAGGCAGCCTACCCAGAGTTGCACGATCTGCGGCACGCGGCCTGGTCGCCGCTCGCTTAACTCTTCATGAAAGAACGCCAGCAGCCTGACCACCGGTAATGGCAGGGAGTTGAGCGCGCTCATTATTGCGGCTCAAGATTAGCGACTGCCGAAGCGCCGATGCGGAACATTTCCGGGTCAGGTTTATCGACCATGATTTTGACCGGAAAACGCTGGGCAACGCGGACCCAGTTAATAGAGCGAGAAACTTTCGGCAGGCCGCCCAGCACCAGGCCGCCGTCATCCGGTAGCACGCCGTAGCCAATCGAATCCACTTTACCCTCGAAGGTTTTGCCGCTGTCACTCATCAGGCGAATCGTTGCGGGTGTACCTGAGCGAATATTTTTCAGATCGGTTTCGCGGAAGTTGGCGATCACGTACCAGTGACGAGTGTCGATTAGGGTAAAAATAGGGCGCATGGCAGAAGCAAATTGCCCGACGGAGGTTTTGAGGGAAATGACCCGGCCATCAAACGGCGCGCGAACGGTCGCCATTTCCAGATGAAGTTTGGTCAGGGCAATATCCGCTTCGACCGCCGCACGTTGCGCCACCAGCGCATCGACGCCGCTGACGGCGCTGGCGGCTGACTGCGCCTGTAACAATACGGCATTAAGATCGGCTTCTGCGGCGCGCTGCGCAGTTCTTGCACGGTCAACGTCTTCCGCTGAGACAAAACCCTCTTTCAGTAATGGCTCGGTGCGGCGTAATGTATCTGTGGCCTGTTTCGCGGCGGCACGGGCTTTTTCTACCGTGGCATTAATCGAGTCGGCACCAAACTGTTGCGCATCAACGCTACGCTGGGTGAGCATAATTTGCTTATCCAGCGCCGCGAGGGAGGCTTCAGCTTTCGCCAGATTGGCTTCGAACGGGCGCGGGTCAATGCGGAACAGCAAATCGCCCTGTTTGACTGCCTGGTTGTCGGTGACCGCCAGTTCTACAATGCGGCCGCTGACTTCCGGCACCACATCAATGGTATCTGCTGACGCGTAAGCGTCATTAGTTGATGGCGCACTGTCTACGCGCCAGATAACGAAAACAAGGGCAACCAGCGCCAATGCAACCACTAACAGAGCAGGGAATTTACTGCGAGGAGCTTTTTTCGGCGTACTTTCCATGAGCGCGTCTCAAATAGATTAGAAAAATGCCAGCCAGAACAGCATGGCGTAGAGAGCAAAAAGGGCGGTATAAATAATTCCGACAAATGCCAGATTGATATTTGCCCGCTGAATAACTCGCCTCGTGATGAGCATCAAAATAAGGCTGGCAATGGCGCAGAAAAACCAGCTGGGATAATAAGCACCGATCACCGGGATTGCCGGAGATAATGAGCATCCCGAAACCATGAAGACGGGAATTATCCAGGCTGTTTTTTTGAGTTGCATCGCCATGCGAGAGAGAACTGTTGGCATATTAAATACATCCTGTCTGCTGCGAACAATATCTGTAGTGAATGTCAATATCCATTGAAGGCGTCAGTATGGCTATTTTCTCGATGAATAAAAATAGCTTTATTCAGCCACCGCATTCATAACTTATATATTTTATTTATTAATTGGCTGTATATATTTTTAAAATAAATGCTTTTGGGGGCTTCAGCACCCCCAAAAGCGAGTGACATTAATTTGGGGTTACGATATTCACCCACAAATCGAAATTATCCAGACAGGCGATAATTTCTTCCAGTTTCGCGCCATTGCCAATAATTTTGGCTTTCTTCGCTTTTACCAGATCCGCCATTTTGGCTTGCCCGGTCAGCACGGCGTGCAGATCTTCACGGCTGATGTAGAAAGAGGCGTCAGCTTGGGATTGCAGTGTTTTACGGTAGTTAAGCACGCTATCGTTCAGCGTCAGGTTGAGGTTATCGCCATTGCTCATATTGAAGTTCAGGCTGATATTTTTACCCGCGGCTTTCGCGCTATCGAGGCGAACGGACATAAAGTCGAACAGCATTTCGACCGACATCCCGCGAATGGTGTCCGGGGAACCGGTGGTGCCGTGGCTGAACTTATGCACCCCTTCGCGCAGCTCTTTCGCGCCGGTCAGGTAGAAACCGCGCCAGGTGGCGGACTCGGCCTGATAGCCCAGCTGTTCAAAGTTATTCGCTTGCAGATTCTTCGCGACCTGGTCACCCGGGTTGGCGGCAATCACCTGTTTCAGCAGTTCTGCCGACCAGCGGTAATCACCTTGCTTGTTCGCTTCTTGCGCCAGGTTGATGACACGGGCAGAACCGCCCAGCGCCTGCACGTAACGTTTACCCATCTCCACCTGACCATACGGATGCAGGTTAGCCGGGTTACCGTCGTAATAGCCAAGATAGAAGTTATACACCGCGCGGGCGTTGTGGCTGACAGAACCGTAATAGCCACGGCTGGCCCAGTTATTGGCAAGTGCAGGTGGCAGTTTAATCATGTCGCCGATTTCATTCATGGTGTAGCCCTGGTTCGCCAGGTGCAGGGTCTGGTCGTGAATGTACTTGATAGTATCGCGATATTTACCAATATAATCATTGATATGCTTATTGCCCCAGACCGGCCAGGTGTGCGGCATAAACAGGACTTCCGCGTCGTTACCCCACATATCCAGCGTTTCGTTCAGATACTCGGTCCACTTGCTGGTGTCGCGGGTTTTCGCGCCGCGCAGAGTGTAGAAGTTGTGCAGGGTATGCGTGGCGTTCTCGGCGGTACACAGGGCTTTCAGGGCCGGAATATAGAAGTGCATTTCGGCTGGCGCTTCGCTACCTGGGGTCATCAGGAAGTCAAACTCCAGGCCGTCGATAATCATCTTCTCACCGGTTTTGGTGATGGTTTTGTTCGGTGCGATGATGCTCGGGTAGCCCGATGCCAGCGTTACGCCAAGACCATTGCCGATGTTACCCTGAGGGTTATGCGCCAGCAGCAGGCCGTAGGAGTAAAGTGCACGGCGGCTCATAATATTACCCGCCAGTACGTTTTCGCTGATGGCTTCGTCCATAAAGCCAGCAGGGGCGATAACCTGCACTTTACCGGATTTCACATCAGCTTCAGAGATAATGCCTTTCACGCCGCCATAGTGGTCGGTATGGCTGTGGGTATAAATAACCGCAACAATCGGTTTTTGCGGGCGATTTTGGAAGTAAAGGTCAAGGGCGGCTTTTGCGCTCGGTGGCGTCACCAGCGGGTCGATGACAATAATCCCGGTATCACCTTCGATAAAGGTGATGTTGGAGATATCCTGACCGCGAACCTGGTACATTCTGTCGGTGACTTTAAACAGGCCGGAAATACCGTTTAACTGCGACTGACGCCACAGGCTAGGGTTAACGGTTTCGGGCGCGGGCGCATTGATATCAAATTTATAATCTTCCCCGCGATAATATGGTTTGCCATTAGCATCGCGCAGAATACCTTCATCCAGCAGCGGAGCGATAAATCCACGCTGAGCGTCGTCAAAATCCTGACGATCGCTAAACGGTAATGATTTGGCGTAATTCTGATTAACCTGTTGGGTATATTGAGTGGCGGCTTTCGCTTCATCTGTTGCGTAAGCGGTATTTACCATCATGCCGCTGGCAGCAGTTAACGCAATAACAATCCTGCTCAAACGGAATAACCGAGAGTTATTCATATAAATCTCCATTTATCATTTGTGTCGTAAATATGTAATCCATGCAAAATACGTCATTTAAAGCTGGCGTTATCATAATTGGGAAATTGCGACTTTAATAAGTGGAAGTGTGAGCGGAACGAGCCATTTTATTAGGCATTTGTGCTGAAGAGGGAAAATTACGCGAATTTATTATCTCTGTAAATAATATGAGGTGTTTTATATATTTATTATATATATTGTACTTCGGCAAATACTGAGCACAATTTATCAATGCAACCGGTGTTTCTTTTTAAAAAACGTACCGGAGCAATGGGCGGTCATGTCGCTGGCACCGCAGGATTCTGCGTTGCTGTGCCAGCCTTTTATTCATGGTCAATGAGTGAGGTGATTGATAAAGACACCAGGTCGTCAGAGCGCACTGATTATCCGCATTATGCCAGTGAAGTTGCACTGGCTTTTGGTTCACGAGTGGTTGGCCTCGAACTGGCAAAAATGATTGTGGATGCGTGGCTGGGCGCACAGTACGAAGGCGGTCGTCATCAACAACGCGTGGAGGCGATTACGGCAATAGAGCAGCGGAGAAATTGAGATTCATCCACTACTTGCATGGATGAGTAATGATTAATGTGGATAGAGTTTCTTTTTGAGGTTGGCTAATGAAACGCTTTCCGCTATTTCTTTTATTCACCCTGCTCACGCTGTCCACCGTTCCGGCCCAGGCTGATATTATCGACGATACTATTGGTAATATTCAGCAGGCGATTAATGACGCTTATAACCCTGACCGTGGGCGAGACTATGAAGATTCGCGCGACGACGGCTGGCAGCGTGAAGTGAGCGACGATCGGCGCAGACAATATGACGACCGCCGCCGCCAGTTTGAAGATCGCCGCAGGCAGCTGGACGATCGCCAGCGCCAGCTTGATCAGGAGCGTCGGCAACTGGAGGATGAAGAGCGGAGAATGGAAGATGAGTATGGGCGATGAGGTTGGGTATGGAGCAGGCATCGCCCCTCACCCCAATGGGGAGAGGGAGAAAACGAGCGCAATATTCAATATCGAGCACAATCGGTCCCCTCGCCCCTCTGGGGAGAGGGTTAGGGTGAGGGGGCCAGCGCGCACATTCCCTCTCATCACGCCACCCCAATCTCCATCCCATCAAACCCCACCTCAAACCCTGACGGTAGTGCGTTTTCCATCAGCCACGCATCAAACTGGTGGCTGATATGGGTCAGAATCACCTGTGGCGAGCGGATAACCTGATTCAGCGCAAGCACGGTATTTAAATCATAGTGATTACGCGGTGCATCCGCGCGCGGCGGGTGACTGCAATCAATCACCATCACCTGCGGATGATTATTGAGTAAAAATTTCAGCGTTTTTTCCGGCAGGCCAGCGGTGTCAGACAGCCACGCCACCCGGCTATGTGCCGTTTCCAGCAGATAACCGAAGGTCAGTTTTGAGTGGTTAAGCGGCAGCGGCGTGACCTGCAACCCCTGCAAATCAAACACCACAAACGGTTCCACTGTGTGGCTGAAATCAAGCAGGCCCGGATGTTTAAACAGATCGTCGCAGCCCTGTTCATCCGGCGGGCCGTAGACCGGGATCACATCGCCCACGCCCCAGCGTAGCGGAAATAGCCCCTGGACGTGATCCATATGGTAGTGCGTCAGCAAAAACTGCTGGAACGATCCAGGCGACCAGCGATCGGTGAGATCGTGCCGCCCGGCGTCGATCAGGGTGATCGCGTCGTTAAACTTCACTACGCCGCTGCATGGCTGGCGGCGATACTGCGGCGAGCGCCGCGCTCTGGCGCAGGCCGCGCACTCGCAGCCCCATGCCGGAACGCCCTGTGCGCCGCCAGTGCCGGTGAGCGTGAGGGTCAGGCTCATGTTACAGCGCCTTGGTGAAGCGGAAGTGGCTCTGCTCGTAGCCTTCACGCAGGTAAAAACGGTGTGCGTTGTGGCGCTTCACGTTGGTGGAAAGCTCGGTCATTTCGGCCCCGGCCTGGCGGGCTTCTTCTTCTGCCCATGCCAGTAATTTACTGCCGACGTTCAGACCGCGCGCCTGCGGCATCACCACCAGTTCTTGAATTTCGCCGATCCAGTTGACATGATGCAGATGAAACTGCAAATGCAGGCCGATCATGCCGACAACTTCGCCATCCAGCAGCGCCAGATGGTAGCGCATGTTTGGGTCGCGCAGGTTGGCGTTAAAGCCCACGCGAAACGCATGGTGGTCAAACTCCGCCTGTTTTAGCTCACAAATCAGCGCGTAAACCGCGTCGGTATCGTACTGCGTGGCCGGGCGAAGCTCACAAGCAGGCATGGTGTTTCTCCTTCTGATGGATCAGCGTCAGCAGCGTGTCGACCGACTGGCGCAGGCTGCCGTCATTGTTGAGCGTATGGCAATCCTGTGGAGTATAGCGGGCGGCGCGCGCCAGGCGGGCGTTAATTTCACTGGCGTTTTCACGGCCACGGTTTTCCAGGCGCTGGCGCAGGATCTCCGGCGAAACCTGTAAACAGACGGGCAGCAGCGCCGATTGATAGCGCGCCCGTGCCTGCGGCAAATGCGCGCGTGAACCGTTGACGACTACGTCGAATCCAGCGTGCAGCCAGAGGTCAATCTCGATGCCGACGCCATAATACAGACCGTTAGCGTGCCAGCTTAAGGCCAGCAGGTTTTGCCCCGCGCGGGTAAAAAACTCCCGCTCACTCAGGGCGATATGGTTTTCACTTCCGGCGCTGGCGTCGCGCGTGATGTAGCGATGCGCCACCAGTAACTGCGTTTGTTCCCGCAGGCGGAGTTCCGCCAGCAGGCTGTCTTTCCCGGAGCCGGACGGCCCCATTAACCAAATCAGTTTTCCCATCATCAGAACACCCTTTTACCCTGACGCCAGACGTGGTCGATATGAATGTGATTGCCCTGGCGATGCGCCAGCACCAGGTCAGCGCGTTTACCCTCGCCAATCACCCCGCGATCCTGAAGATTCAGCGCCTGCGCCGGATTTTTGGTCACCAGCCTCACCGCCTGCGGTAGCGTAAAGCGGTTGCTATCGTCATCGGCGACGCGGAACGCCGCATCCAGCAGGCTGGCGGGGTAGTAGTCGGAAGAGAGGATATCCAGCAGACCAAGCTGCGCCAGTTCACTGGCCGCCACATTGCCGGAGTGCGAGCCGCCACGCACGATATTTGGCGCACCCATCAGCACGTTCATGCCATGCTTACGCGAGGCTTCCGCCGCTTCGAACGTGGTGGGAAATTCGGCGATCACGCTGCCAAGTTGGTGGGATTCGGCAACGTGGGCGTGTGTGGCGTCATCGTGGCTGGCGAGCGCAATTTGTCGCGCGCGGCACAGGGCGGCGATGGATTCGCGATTCGGCTGCGACCAGCGTGCGGCGAGCGCCAATTGCTCTTCTTCGTACTGCTGCATCTGCGCATCGGTGAGGGAGTATTTGCCCTGATAATATTCGCGATACTTCTCGCGGTTAGCGAACTGGCGCTGGCCCGGTGAGTGGTCCATCAGCGACACCAGCGTCACCGGTTCGCGCTGAACCAGTTTTTCAAACAGCGGCAGTGTGGTGTGATGCGGCAGTTCGCAGCGCAGGTGCAGGCGGTGCTCGGCGCGGTTGACGCCGCGTTTCTGCGTCTCTTCGATGGTGTTGATCATCTTCTCCAGATTCTCCAGCCGATCGCCGCCGTCGCGCACGTCGCCAATCGCCACCGCGTCCAGCACGGTGGTGATGCCGCTTGCCACCATCAGCGCGTCGTGGCTGCTCATCGCCGAATGGGCGGGCCAGTCGACTTTCGGGCGCGGGGTGAAGAATTTATCGAGGTTGTCGGTATGCAGCTCAATCAGGCCGGGTAGTAGCCAGCCACCTTCGCCGTCCATCGCTTCTGGCAGGCGGCTCTGGCTTTCGGCAAAGGCGCGGATTTCGCCATCCTGCACCTCCAGCGAACCGTGTACCACTTCGTTTTCCAGCACCAGTTTGACGTTATTGATAATCATGCAGAGGCTCCCATTGGGTGCAAGCGGTCGGCGACGTCATTACGTACGGCTTCGTCATGGAAGATGCCGACGATGGCCGCGCCACGGGTTTTGGCTTCGCGAATCAGCTCGACTACGGCGGCGCTGTTTTTGGCGTCCAGCGAGGCGGTAGGTTCGTCGAGCAGCAGAATGGGGTAGTCGACGATAAAGCCGCGGGCGATGTTGACGCGCTGCTGTTCGCCACCGGAAAAGGTTGATGGCGCCAGGTGCCACAGGCGTTCCGGCACGTTCAGGCGGGTGAGCAGACGCGCGGCTTTAGCGGCGCAGGCTTCACGCGGAACGCCGGTATCGAGCAGCGGCTGCATCACCACTTCCAGTGCTGAAATACGCGGGATGACGCGCAGAAACTGGCTCACCCAGCCGACGGTGGTTTTGCGGATCTCCACCACTTTGCGGGCTGGCGCGGTGACCAGGTCTACCCACTCGTCACCGTGTTTGATCTGGATTTGACCTTCATCGGGCAGATAGTTGGCGTACAGCGAGCGCAGCAGGGTTGATTTGCCGCTGCCGGAGTGACCGTGGAGCACCACGCATTCGCCCGCGTTGACGGTGAGCGAGGCGCGGTTGAGGACGGGCAGGCGCACGCCGTTTTGCTGGTGCAGGATGAAGGTTTTACTGACGTTTTGTACGTTAATCATTTTTCGCCTCGTGGTTCGGGTGTCGGATGCGACGCTGACGCGTCTTATCCGACCTACGGGGAGCGCATTTGTAGGCCGGATAAGGCGTTTACGCCGCATCCGGCACCGGCTCAATTCTGCAAAACCGATGACACCAGCAGCTGTGTATACGGATGATGCGGGTCGTCGAGCACGCGGTCGGTTAACCCACTCTCCACCACTTGCCCCTGCTTCATCACCAGCAAACGGTCCGCCAGCAGGCGGGCAACGCCTAAATCATGGGTGACAATCACCACCGCCAGGTTCAGCTCCACCACCAGGCCGCGCAGCAGGTCGAGCAGGCGGGCCTGCACCGACACATCCAGCCCGCCGGTCGGTTCATCCATAAACACCAGCTTCGGATGCGTCACCAGGTTGCGGGCAATCTGCAAACGTTGCTGCATGCCGCCGGAAAAGGTGGTCGGCAGGTCGTCGATCCGGTTGGCGGGAATTTCCACCTCTTCCAGCCACTTCTGCGCGGTGGCGCGAATGTCGCCGTAATGACGCGCCCCGGTCGCCATCAGCCGCTCGCCGATATTGCCGCCTGCCGAGACCTGACGGCGCAGGCCGTCGAGTGGATGCTGATGCACTACGCCCCATTCGGTGCGCAGCAGGCGACGGCGGTCGGCCTCGCTCATTGCATACAGCGAACGGTTCTCGTAGTGAATCTCCCCCTGCTGCGGCGTCAGACGCGCGGAGATCGACTTCAGCAGCGTGGTCTTCCCGGAGCCGGATTCTCCGACAATGCCCAGCACTTCTCCCGGCCATAAATCAAAAGAGACATCGCTAAAGCCTTTGCCCGGCGCGTAAAGGTGGGTCAGGTTATTGACCGAAAGTAACGGTTTATTCATTGGCTTTTCGCCTCGCTCTGTTGGCGGCAATAATCGGTATCGGAGCAGACAAACATGCGGTTTCCGGCGTCATCCAGCACCACTTCATCAAGATAGCTGTGGGTCGATCCGCAGATGGCGCATGGCTCATCCCACTGCTGAACGGTGAACGGGTGATCGTCGAAATCGAGACTTTCCACGCGGGTAAACGGCGGCACCGCATAGATGCGCTTCTCGCGCCCCGCGCCGAACAGTTGCAGGGCGGGCATCATGTCCATTTTCGGGTTATCGAATTTCGGGATCGGCGACGGGTCCATTACGTAGCGCCCGTTAACCTTCACCGGATAGGCGTAGGTAGTGGCGATATGACCGAAGCGGGCAATATCTTCATACAGTTTCACCTGCATCACGCCGTACTCCTCCAGCGCGTGCATGGTGCGGGTTTCCGTTTCGCGCGGCTCGATAAAGCGCAGCGGCTCGGGGATTGGCACCTGGAAAATAACTATCTGATCTTCGGTGAGCGGCGTTTCGGGGATGCGATGGCGCGTCTGGATAAGCGTCGCATCGTCCGTCCGTTCAGTGGTGTTTACCCCGGTCACGCGCTTAAAGAAGTTGCGGATCGACACGGCGTTGGTGGTGTCGTCTGCGCCCTGGTCAATCACCTTCAGCACGTCGCTTTCGCCAATCACGCTGGCGGTGAGCTGTATGCCGCCGGTTCCCCAGCCGTATGGCATCGGCATCTCGCGCCCGCCAAACGGCACCTGATAGCCGGGGATCGCCACCGCTTTTAAGATGGCGCGGCGGATCATGCGTTTGGTCTGCTCGTCGAGGTACGCAAAGTTGTAGCCGCTCAGATTAGCCATGGTTCTGCTCCTGTTGCAGACGTTTGAGTAGCTCCAGTTCGGCCTGGAAATCGACGTAGTGCGGGAGTTTCAGGTGCGAGACAAAGCCTGCGGCTTCGACATTGTCGGCATGCGCCAGCACGAACTCTTCATCCTGCGCCGGGCCTGTCGCGTGCTCGCCGTACTCTGGAGCCTGCAACGCACGATCGACCAGCGCCATTGCCATCGCTTTGCGCTCGCTCATGCCGAACACCAGCCCGTAGCCGCGCGTGAAGTGCGGCCGCTCACCCGGCGGGTCGATAAAACCGTTGACCATTTCACACTCGGTCATCAGCAGTTCGCCGACGTTCACCGCAAATCCCAGCTCTTCCGGCACAATCGATACGTCGATATAGCCGCTGCGGATCTCGCCTGCGAACGGGTGGTTGCGACCGTAGCCGCGTTGGGTGGAGTAGGCCAGCGCCAGCAAATAGCCTTCGTCGCCGCGCATCAACTGCTGTAAACGGGAGGAGCGTGAGCAGGGGTAAACCGGCGGCGTGCGGGTGATGTCATCCGGCTGTGCGCCGCTATCCTCTTCAAACTTCGCCAGCCCCTGACGCGCCAGCAGGCTGAAAACGTGCGGCGACGGCTGTTGTTCGCTGTGGGCGGTGGTCAGCGTCGGCGCTTCACCGTTTGCCAGCAGGGTGAAATCGAGCAGGCGATGGGTGTAGTCGTAGGTTGGGCCAAGCAACTGGCCGCCGGGAATATCTTTATAAACCGCTGAAATACGCCGTTCGAGACGCATCTCCGTGGTGTCGAGCGGCTCGCTTACCGCGAGCTTCGCCAGCGTGGTGCGGTAGGCGCGCAGCAGGAAAATTGCTTCGACGTTATCGCCGCTGGCCTGTTTCAGCGCCAGCGCCGCCAGTTCGCGGTCGGCAATGCCGCCTTCGGTCATCACGCGATCTACTGCGAGGTTAAGCTGCTGTTCAATCTGGGCGACGCTCAGTTCAGGCAAATCGGTATCGCCCCGGCGTCGGCTCTCTTGCAGGGCGTGGGCGGCATCGATCGCCTTTTCGCCCCCTTTCACGGCAACGTACATCAGCACACCTCCACATGCGTGGTTCGCGGAATAGCCAGCAGGCGCTCGCCGCAGGTCAGGATCAGGTCGATGCCGAGCGGGAACGGGTGCGGGCGCTCGGTGAGTTCGTACAGAATGCACTCCGGCAGCTGCGGGGCGATCATTCGTTCTTCGGCAATGCCCGCGCCGGTGAGACGTAACATGCGTCCGCCGCTCAGGCTGGCGACCTGTAAAATCAGCGTTGCACCCGCTTCCGGCGCAACGGCGGTGCCGGTGGACAGGGCGTTAAGCTGTTCGCTGGAAATCGCCTCATCCGTTACCGCGAAGGTCGCCTGTTCCGGCTGGCTGACCAGCGGCGCGTTGGTATGAAAACGCAGGCTCTGGCTGACGATGTCGTTACTCAATGGCGCGGAAAGCCACACCGGCGTGTCGTTATCGGCCAGCGTCAGCAGCACGCTGGTGGTGGCGATATTCAGCGGCTGCCAGCCGCGTTTGAGCTGATGCAGGGCGACAATCACGCCCGGCTCGCTCATGGCCTTTAACAGGCGACGAAAACTGTGCTGGGCATCCTGCACAGGAAGAATAAAAGCGGTTTCCAGGGTCATGCGTTATCTCCGCGAACCATCGTAAAGAAGTCGACCCGGCTGGCGTTCACTTCGGCCTGGCGTGCGGCAATGCGTGCCATACGGTCAGCGTCCAGCGGGGCAATAAGAGTTTCTGATAAGTTTTGAAAGTGGCGAGATTGCTGCATCAGCGCGTCAATCAGCGCGCAGCGTTCGGCGTGCTGTTTGTCGCGCCCCAGCACCCAGCTGTAGCCGAGCGTGCCGTCAGTCAGGCGTACGGCGGCGCGGGTCAGCGTGGCGTCGCCGGCAAAAAAGCGTTCGCCGGTACCGCCCATTCGCGCCTGAATCTGCACCAGGCCAGTTTCGGCAGTGCGGATCACTTCATAGTCGGCGGTGATGTTCAGCGCGTTCAGGCGGGCTGCCAGTTCAGCCGGTTGGCTGTGCGCCAGTACGGACATCCAGTGCTGGCGGGTCGCGGTATCTGCGTGCATTCAGTGCTCCATAGTGAATTCAATCATGTCGGCGCGCGTCAGGCTGACGGAGTACTCCGCCGGGCTGCTTTCACCGTCACGGTGGTTAAGGGTGCGCACGCACAGCAGCGGCGACATATTCGGGATTTCAAGGCGCTGGCACTCTTTGGCCTGGGCGCGGCGGGCGCTGATCCGCGTCTGGCTGCGGCGCAGCGCAATTCCGGTTTGCTCGCGCAGAAAATCGTGCAGCGAACCGCTGTCGAAACGTTGCAGTGTCGGCCAGAGGGTGAGGTCCGCAAAGTAGTGGTCGATTAAACAGAGCGCGACGCCGTTGACGCGACGCAGGGTGCGCAAATGGATAACGTTCTCGCCCTCGGTAATCCCCAGCGCGTCAGCGACGTGACCGGACGCGGGGCGCAATACCGACAGCAGTTTTTCGCTGGTGGGATGGCTACCCTGGTCCAGCAGGTTCTGGCTAAAACGCGCCTGGGCGTTGAGCGGGTAATCGAACGGGCGCATCAGCACCAGCACGCCGACGCCCTGACGGCGCTGTACCCAGCCTTTTTCCACCAGTTGGTCGATGGCGCGGCGCAGGGTGTGGCGGTTCACCTCAAAGCGCGCCGCCAGCTGCTGCTCGGCGGGAAGATAGTCGCCGCAGCGATAGTGTTGACGAAGCTCCTGCTCAAGTTTTGCGGCTATCTCCTGATAGCGTGTTGGGTAGCTGGTCGGATGTGTAGACAAGTGCATAGATATCAATGCCTCGCTTATCAGATAAAGTGCTTACGCAACCGTTGAGAGAGGAAATCCAGCAGGCTGACCGTGACGATGATAAGCACCATCAGGGCGCAGGTTTGCTGGAACTGGAAACCGCGAATCGCTTCCCACAGGGTGACGCCGATCCCGCCTGCGCCGACCATGCCGACGACGGTCGCCGAGCGGACGTTGGATTCGAAGCGATAGAGGGAGTAGGAGATCAGCAGCGGCATCACCTGTGGCAGCACGCCGTAGAGGATCTCTTCGAGCTTGTTGGCACCGGTGGCGCGAATGCCTTCCACCGGGCCGGGTTCAATCGCTTCCACCGCCTCGGAAAGCAGCTTGGAGAGCACGCCGGTGGTGTGGATAAATAGCGCCAGCACGCCAGCGAACGGTCCGAGACCGACGGCGACCACGAACAGCATGGCGAAGACCATTTCGTTAATGGCGCGGCAGGCGTCCATCAGGCGGCGAACGGGCTGGTAAACCCACCACGGCACCAGGTTTTCGGCGCTCATCAGGCCAAAGGGGATGGAGAGAACCACCGCCAGCGCGGTGCCCCAGACGGCGATTTGCAGCGTGACGGCCATTTCGGTGAGGTAATCCTGCCACTGGCTGAAATCGGGCGGGAAGAAGTCGGCAGCGAAGGTTGCCATGTTGCCGCCGTCTTTAATCAGCGTAAGCGGGGCCATTTCCGCGCCCTGCCACGAGACGACCAGCACGGCGAGAACAACGGCCCAGCTCAGAAGCGAGAACCAGCTACGCTTGGGTGGGGCGATGGTGATGGTTTGCATGTTTGGCTCCGTTTAATGTTTTCTCCCTCTCCCTGTGGGAGAGGGGACCGATCGAGCACATTACTGCACCGCTTTACTCACCGAACTCATCGCGCTTAACGCGTTGTTCAGGCGGTCCAGGTCATCCAGCTGCGCCTGAATCTCGGTGGTTTTCGCCAGCTTGTCCTGCTCATTCAGTCCTTTATTGCTTTTTACGCCCTGCATCTCTTTAAACAGTGCGAGCTGGCGAATCGGCACCAGTTGCAGGTCGCTGGAGGCGCGGAACGGGGCCCAGCCCAGGCGTTCCAGCACCGCTTTCTCTTCCGGCGTTTTTCCGTAGTTCATAAAGAAGTCGTAGATCTTGTCTTTGGTGGTTTCGGAGAGATTCTTGCGCCAGACGATCGGATCGCCTGGGATCAGCGGCGACTTCCAGATCACCTTCAGTTCTTTCAGCTTCTCTGGCGCGGAGGTTTTCAGCTTGTCGAGGTTTTCGGTGTTGTTGGTGGCAACATCCACCTGCTTGTTGGCGACGGCCAGCGCGTTAGTTTCATGCCCAGCGTTGACGGTGCGCTTAAAGTCGCTGGCGGAGATATTGTTTTTGGCAAAGACGTAGTAACCGGGGACGAGGAAGCCAGAGGTGGAGTTAGGATCGCCATTGCCGAAGGTGAGATCTTTCCGCTTCGCCAGCAGATCGTTCAGGTTGTTGATCGGGCTGTCTTTGTTGACGATCAACACGCTCCAGTAACCCGGCGATCCATCCGCCGCGACCGTCTGGGCAAAGACCTGGCCGTTGGCGCGATCCACCGCTTCCATTGCCGACAGGTTGCCGTACCAGGCGATATCCACTTTATTGAAGCGCATTCCCTGGATAATGCCTGCGTAGTCTGGGGCAAAGAAGGCGTTCACCTTCACGCCCAGCTTCTTCTCCATATCCTGTAAGAATGGCGTCCATTGCGGTTTCAGGTTTTGCTGTGATTCCGTTGAAATAATGCCGAAATTCAGCGCCTTTTCCTGCTCTTCGGCGTGTGCCGGGCTTAACAGGGTGCTGAGGCTGAACATGCTGGTGAAGGCCAGCGAGGCAATTATCTTAGCGTTCATTCGTTTTCCTCAATGATGGGGATGTCAGGCAGCTTTCGCGTTCTCTTCGATGCGATTAATGCTGCGGTAGAGATGGTCAAAACGTTCGTTATCAAACTGTTGGCTGCTGCCGTCGTAGAAAACGTGCCCCTGGCGCAGGGCGACGATGCGTTCGCAGTAGCGCAGGGCGTAATCCACCTGATGTAGCGTGACGACCACGGTGATGCCGTCGTTCTGGTTGATGTCGCGCAGGGTGTCCATCACGATGCGGGCGGATTCCGGGTCCAGCGAGGCGATGGGTTCATCGGCCAGAATCACCTTCGCCTGCTGCATCAGCGCGCGGGCAATCGCCACACGCTGCTGCTGTCCGCCGGAGAGGGTGGAAACGCGCTGATGGGCAAAATGCACCATGCCAACGCGGGTCAGCGCCTGTAACGCGCGCTGTTTCTGCTCGCCGGTGAACCAGCTAAAACAGGTGCGCCAGAACGGCGTGCTGCCGAGCGCGCCAATCAGCACGTTCTCCAGTACGCTCAGGCGGTTCACCAGGTTGAATTGTTGGAAGATGTAGCCGGTGTTGGCGCGGCTTTTGCGGATATCGCGCGCCAGACGGCCTTCGCGCTGGACTGTGCGGCCCAGCAGCTCGATATGGCTGCCGGCGGATTTATCGCCGGTAATCAAACCGCTTAAGTGACGTAAAAGGGTGGATTTGCCGGAACCCGACGGCCCAAGCAGAGCCACCATTTCACCGTGATGAATGTTCAGATCAACCGCATGCAGCGCCTGATGCTGATTGAAGGTTTTGGCGAGCTTCTCGACACGGATAATCGTTTGCATGATGCAGCCTCCCTAAAAAAGTGGCTCCATCGTGGCGGATTATTGTGACGATTTGGTTAATTAAAAGTGACTAACAGATGAAGAGTTAACGGGAATTCGATGACAGTGCGGGAGGGCGGGCCTCCCGGCGGATTATTGCGTTGGTTGTTGTTTGACGACATTAATCATCCACGGTACGCCAAATTTATCGGTGACTTTGCCAAAGCCATGCGCCCAGAAAGTTTCCTGCCAGGCCATTTCGATTTTTCCGTTAGCGGCAAGATTGTCAAACCAGCGTTTTCCTTCTTCGACCTGTTGCGAATCGAGCACCAGCGTAAAGCCGGAGTAGCTGGCTTTTCCTGACGGCATGGCATCGCTCATCATGATGTCGCTTCCGGCAATGCGCACGTTGGCATGAGCGATGGCGGTATCGGGAAATTGCATTCCGGAAGGGCAGTTCTCGGCGCTGTCCTGCGCTGATTTTGGCATTTCGCCGAAGCTGATTTTATAGAGCAGTTCAGCGCCCAACGTACGTTGATAATAAGCAATTGCGTCGGCACAGTTACCGGCAAAAGAGAGGTAGGGACTTAACGGCATGATGGTGACCTCAGTTAAGAGAAGCCAGTTAAGTGTAGTTCGAAATTTATACAGATGAGAGGGAAGCCTGATAAGACGCGGTCAGCGTCGCATCAGGCAGTCGGCATCGTTGCCGGATGCGGCGCGAGCGCCTTATCCGGCTTACCGATCACAATACAATCAGTTCTTTTTCACAAACTCAGATTTCAGTTTCATCGGACCAAAACCGTCGATTTTGCAATCGATGTTATGGTCGCCTTCAACCAGGCGGATGTTTTTCACTTTGGTGCCAATTTTCAGCATCGAAGAGCTACCTTTCACCTTCAGATCTTTAATGATGGTAACGCTGTCGCCGTCAGCCAGCAGATTGCCGTTAGCATCTTTAACGATCAGCTCGTCGCTTTCCTGTGCAGGTTCTGCGTCGTTCCATTCGTAGGCACATTCCGGGCAGATGTACATGCCGTTATCTTCGTAAGTGTATTCGGAGTTGCATTTTGGGCAGTGTGGTAATGACATGTGGATTTCCTCAAAAGTCAGCAGGGCAAAAGCGCCAAAAAACGGCAGATTGCCGAAAAAGGCCGCAATTATACACAAAATCCCTGAGTTTGTCGGGGGTACTGCTGATTTTAGACGACGATCGTTTTCATTTGAAAGGAAACGCAAAAAGAAAATAATCTTTTTGCCTCTATTTATTATTTAAGATAATGTTAATGCTCTACTTGTTCTTTTTTTTATTCACATGATATTTTTATCTTTCTGACGTTTTAAACGTATCAGAAGACGTTATTTATTCTGATAAAAAACAACACACTAAATATAAAATTATTTCTTGCAGTAATTATAAAAGCCGAAAACAGAACTCAAAAACAATCTGGCTAAATAAAAGTAACAAAATTTGCTTTAAGGAAGAATTTTCTATGTACACACAGACCCTGTATGAGTTAAGTCAGGAGGCTGAACGCCTGTTACAGCTTTCTCGCCAACAGTTGCAGTTACTGGAAAAAATGCCTCTCTCTGTACCCGGAGACGACGCGCCACAACTGGCTTTAGCCTGGAGTCAGCCTAATATCGCCGAACGTCACGCGATGCTGAATAATGAGTTGCGTAAAATTTCCCGACTGGAAATGGTGCTGGCAATTGTCGGTACCATGAAAGCAGGGAAATCAACCACCATTAATGCCATTGTTGGTACGGAGGTTCTGCCTAATCGTAATCGCCCAATGACTGCGCTGCCGACGCTTATTCGCCATACGCCCGGGCAAAAGGAACCGGTACTGCATTTTTCACATGTCGCGCCAATCGATTGTTTAATTCAACAATTACAACAGCGCCTGCGTGATTGCGATATTAAGCATCTGACCGATGTGCTGGAAATAGATAAAGATATGCGTGCGCTTATGCAGCGGATCGAAAATGGCGTCGCTTTCGAAAAATATTATCTGGGTGCCCAGCCTATTTTTCATTGTCTGAAAAGTTTGAATGATTTAGTGCGACTGGCGAAGGCGCTGGACGTCGATTTTCCTTTTTCTGCTTACGCCGCCATTGAGCATATTCCCGTGATTGAAGTGGAGTTTGTCCATCTGGCGGGGCTGGAGAGTTATCCCGGTCAGTTGACGTTACTGGATACCCCCGGGCCAAATGAAGCCGGGCAACCGCATCTGCAAAAAATGCTTAACCAGCAGCTGGCACGCGCCTCGGCGGTACTGGCGGTGCTGGATTATACGCAACTGAAATCGATCTCCGATGAAGAGGTCCGTGAGGCGATTTTGGCGGTGGGGCAATCGGTGCCGCTGTATGTGCTGGTCAATAAGTTCGATCAACAGGATCGTAACAGTGACGACGCCGACCAGGTGCGGGCACTGATTTCCGGGACGCTGATGAAAGGCTGTATTACGCCACAGCAGATATTTCCGGTGTCGTCGATGTGGGGCTACCTGGCGAATCGAGCGCGCCATGAGTTAGCCAACAACGGTAAGTTACCAGCGCCAGAGCAACAACGCTGGGTGGAAGATTTTGCCCATGCTGCGCTCGGCAGGCGCTGGCGTCATGACGATCTGGCGGACCTCGAACATATTCGTCATGCTGCCGATCAGTTGTGGGAAGATTCGCTGTTCGCCCAGCCAATTCAGGCGTTGCTTCATGCCGCTTACGCTAACGCCTCGTTGTATGCTCTGCGATCTGCTGCGCATAAACTGTTGAATTACGCGCAGCAGGCGCGGGGATACCTGGATTTTCGTGCGCACGGGTTAAACGTCGCTTGTGAACAATTGCGGCAAAATATCCATCAGGTCGAAGAAAGTTTGCAGCTATTGCAACTCAATCAGGCGCAGGTGAGCGGCGAGGTTAAACATGAAATCGAGCTGGCCCTGACCTCCGCCAACCACTTTCTGCGTCAACAGCAAGATGCGCTGAATGCGCAGTTAGCCGCCTTGTTTCAGGATGATTCGGAGCCGTTAAGCGAGATTCGTACCTGCTGTGAGACACTGTTACAGACGGCGCAGAACACCATCAGTCGCGACTTTACGCTGCGTTTTGCCGAGCTTGAATCCACCCTTTGCCGGGTGTTAACCGATGTTATTCGGCCCATTGAGCAACAAGTCAAAATGGAATTGAGCGAGTCAGGGTTTCGTCCTGGGTTTCATTTTCCTGTTTTTCACGGCGTAGTTCCCCACTTCAACACTCGCCAGCTGTTCAGTGAAGTCATTTCGCGCCAGGATGCAACGGACGAGCAGAGCACGCGTTTAGGCGTTGTGCGTGAGACTTTTTCGCGCTGGTTGAATCAGCCCGACTGGGGACGGGGAAATGAGAAATCCCCGACAGAAACGGTTGATTACAGTGTGTTGCAACGAGCTTTAAGCGCAGAAGTCGATCTTTATTGCCAACAAATGGCTAAAGTTCTGGCAGAGCAGGTCGATGAATCTGTTACGGCAGGCATGAATACTTTTTTCGCTGAGTTCGCTTCATGTTTGACGGAATTACAGACGCGTTTACGCGAAAGTCTGGCTCTGCGTCAACAAAATGAATCGGTGGTCAGGCTGATGCAGCAGCAATTGCAGCAGACTGTGATGACTCACGGCTGGATTTACACCGACGCCCAGCTGTTACGCGATGATATTCAAACACTTTTCACGGCAGAACGATATTGACCAAGACGTTACTTGACGGCCCCGGTCGCGTGCTGGAGTCGGTTTATCCCCGCTTTTTAGTGGATCTGGCGCAGGGCGATGATGCCCGCCTTCCACAAGCCCATCAGCAGCAGTTTCGTGAACGACTGATGCAGGAACTTCTTGCGCGCGTGCAGCTTCAGACATGGACGAACGGCGGCATGTTAAATGCGCCGCTTAGCCTGCGTCTGACATTGGTGGAAAAACTGGCGTCGATGCTGGATCCCGGTCATCTGGCACTGACGCAGATCGCGCAGCATCTGGCGCTGCTGCAAAAAATGGATCACCGCCAGCACTCTGCTTTCCCGGAGCTCCCCCAGCAAATTGCCGCCTTGTATGAGTGGTTTTCAGCCCGTTGTCGCTGGAAGGAAAAGGCATTAACGCAACGAGGCCTACTGGTGCAGGCGGGTGAACAGAGCGAGCAAATTTTTACCCGCTGGCGTGCTGGGGCGTATAACGCCTGGTCGTTGCCTGGGCGCTGTTTTATCGTTCTCGAAGAGTTGCGTTGGGGGGCATTTGGCGATGCCTGTCGTCTGGGAAGCCCGCAAGCGGTGGCGTTGTTGCTGGGTGATTTGCGCGTGAAAGCGACACAACATCTGGCAGAGAGTATCAATGCGGCCCCGACCACGCGTCACTATTACCATCAGTGGTTTGCCTCTTCGACCGTTCCGACGGGCGGGGATCATGCTGATTTTTTAAGTTGGCTGGGAAAGTGGACCACGGCAGATAAACAACCCGTTTGCTGGTCAGTGACCCAACGCTGGCAAACTGTCGCGCTGGGGATGCCACGACTCTGTTCAGCGCAGCGTCTGGCGGGGGCAATGGTCGAGGAAATCTTCTCTGTAAATTTGGCGTAAATAATCAGTTACATCAATGAGTCCTAAACGAAATCCATGTGTGAAGTTGATCACAAATTTAAACACTGGTAGGGTAAAAAGGTCATTAACTGCCCAATTCAGGCGTCAACTGGTTTGATTGTACATTCCTTAACCGGAGGGTGTAAGCAAACCCGCTACGCTTGTTACAGAGATTGCATCCTGCAATTCCCGCTCCCCTTTTGCGGCCGTCGCGCTGATTTTTCTGGCGTTTGCGGAAATGGGCCAACTCTGCGAGGAAAGCTATGCTGAAAAGGAAAAAAGTAAAACCGATTACCCTTCGTGATGTCACCATTATTGATGACGGTAAACTGCGTAAAGCCATTACCGCAGCATCACTGGGTAATGCAATGGAATGGTTTGATTTTGGTGTTTATGGTTTTGTTGCTTACGCATTAGGTAAAGTTTTTTTCCCGGGGGCTGACCCCAGCGTGCAGATGGTTGCTGCACTTGCCACGTTCTCCGTTCCCTTTCTGATTCGACCGCTTGGCGGACTCTTCTTTGGTATGTTGGGCGATAAATATGGTCGCCAGAAGATCCTCGCTATCACTATTGTGATTATGTCGATCAGTACGTTCTGTATTGGCTTAATACCGTCCTACGACACGATTGGTATTTGGGCACCGATTCTGCTGTTGATCTGTAAGATGGCACAAGGTTTCTCGGTCGGCGGTGAATATACCGGGGCGTCGATATTTGTTGCGGAATACTCCCCTGACCGTAAACGTGGCTTTATGGGCAGCTGGCTGGACTTTGGTTCTATTGCCGGGTTTGTGCTGGGTGCTGGCGTAGTGGTGTTAATTTCGACCATTGTCGGCGAAGCGAACTTCCTCGACTGGGGCTGGCGTATTCCGTTCTTTATTGCTCTGCCGTTAGGGATTATCGGGCTTTACCTGCGCCATGCGCTGGAAGAAACTCCGGCGTTCCAGCAGCATGTCGATAAACTGGAACAGGGCGACCGCGAAGGTTTGCAGGATGGCCCGAAAGTCTCGTTTAAAGAGATTGCCACCAAACACTGGCGCAGCCTGTTGACATGTATTGGTCTGGTAATTGCCACCAACGTGACTTACTACATGTTGCTGACCTATATGCCGAGTTATTTGTCGCATAACCTGCATTACTCCGAAGACCACGGGGTGCTGATTATTATCGCCATTATGATCGGTATGCTGTTTGTCCAGCCGGTGATGGGCTTGCTGAGTGACCGTTTTGGCCGTCGTCCGTTTGTGCTACTTGGTAGTGTTGCCCTGTTTGTGTTGGCGATCCCGGCGTTTATTCTGATTAACAGTAACGTCATCGGCCTGATTTTTGCCGGGTTACTGATGCTGGCGGTGATCCTTAACTGCTTTACGGGCGTTATGGCTTCTACCTTGCCAGCGATGTTCCCGACGCATATCCGTTACAGCGCGCTGGCGGCGGCATTTAATATTTCGGTGCTGGTTGCCGGTCTGACGCCAACACTGGCGGCCTGGCTGGTCGAAAGCTCGCAGAATCTGATGATGCCTGCCTATTACCTGATGGTAGTGGCGGTGATTGGTTTAATCACCGGCGTAACCATGAAAGAGACGGCAAATCGTCCGTTGAAAGGTGCGACACCGGCGGCGTCAGATATACAGGAAGCGAAGGAAATTCTCGTCGAGCATTACGATAATATCGAGCAGAAAATCGATAATATTGACCACGAGATTGCCGATTTGCAGGCGAAACGTACCCGCCTGGTGCAGCAACATCCGCGAATTGATGAATAAGCTGAAACGGATGGCCTGATGTGACGCTGTCTTATCAGGCCAATTGAACTCTTAAGGTTCACTTAATCTCTGACGCACATACTCTCCTCCAGGTTAACGGAGGAGAGTGCAATGAAAAACCGTGTTTATGAAAGTTTAACTACCGTGTTCAGCGTGCTGGTGGTCAGCAGCTTTCTTTATATCTGGTTTGCCACGTTCTGATCTTTCTTCAGCCGTACCCAGGCCCGCGTGCCGGAAGTCTCTTGCCGGTTTTGCAGGAAAAACTGCCCGTGATGCAACTGTGTAATGCGGCTGACAATACTTAACCCCAGACCAATCCCGCCATAACGGCTGTCCATACGTACAAACGCTTTACTCAACTCCCCGCATTTACTCTCATCAATACCTGGTCCTTCATCTTCAACTGCCATGACCGCTCCGCCATCTTCTTGCAGCTTAATCATAATGTTGCTGCCTTGCGGGCTGTAACGATGGGCGTTTTCTACCAGGTTTCGCAATAACATCCGCAGCAGGGTTGCATCACCCTGAACGGTGATGTCGGCGGCGCTCTCTGGCAATAGCAGGGTTTGCTGTCGCTGGTCGAGCATGGTACTGAGTTCGTCATACGAGGGGAGAATGACATCTTCCAGCAGTTTTACATGTTGATAATTACCGGAAGAAAATGACTGTCCGGCACGCGCCAGTTGCAGCAGCTGGGAGACGCTCTCCATCATCTGATCAAGCCGTGCCACTAACGGTGCTACATCAATGTGATGCGTTTTCGCCAGCAGTTCCAGATGCAAACGCACCCCCGCCAGTGGCGTTCGCAGTTCGTGCGCGACGTCAGCGGTAAACAACCTTTCGTTATCCAGCGTGCTGGTCAGGCGACTGACCAGATCGTTCAACGCCGAAACCACCGCTTCGATTTCGAGGGTGGCGCTGTGAATGGCAATGGGCGTTAAGTTGTCGGCGGTGCGCGCTTCCAGCTCTTTTTGCAGCTCCGCCAGCGGGCGGGTGATGCGGCGTACCGCCTGATAGCAGATAAATAGCGTCAGGCTGACCATAAAGACGCCGGGGACAATCAGGCTGGCGACCGCCTCGCGGATCTCACGCATGATGTGGCGATCGTTGTTGCGATTGTCGCGTAGCGCCTGCTCAAACAGCTGAATCTGCTCGGTACTTTCATGCCATAGCCAGAAGACGCTGATCAGCTCAAACACCAACAAAATGGCCCCGATGGTCAATATCAGCCGTTGGCGCAGCGATATTGGTCGGCGCAGAAAATGCATCAGATTCAATTAGTTTTCCTCATTCGCGACCAGCATATAGCCAAAGCCGCGCACGGTGCGGATACGGGCTTTGCCCACTTTGTCGCGCAGATTGTGGATATGCACTTCCAGGGTGTTGGTCGAGGGTTCATTGTCCCAGTTATAGATGTCGTTGTAGAGAATTTCCCGATGCACCGGACTGCCTGCTTTGAGCATTAACCGTGACAGCAGAGCATATTCTTTGGGCGTCAGAATCAACTCTTCACCGCCCATCCATACCTGACGGCGACCCATATTCAGCGTCAGATTGCCAACAATCAGCTCACTTTCGCCCTGATTATTATGGCGTCGTAGCAGGGCGCGGATACGGGCGTGTAACTCTTCCAGCGCAAAAGGCTTCACCAGATAGTCATCGGCACCGACATCCAGCCCGGCGATTTTGTCGGTCAGCGTATCGCGAGCGGTGAGGATCAGTACCGGCAGGGTATATTTTTTCTGCCGGATACGGGCGAGAAAATGCAGTCCATCTTCGTCGGGTAACCCTAAATCCAGTACCACCAGGCTGTAATGACCGGCCTCAAGGCTTTGTTCCGCCATCCGCGCGGTTGTCACGCCATCGCACGCGTAGCCTTCAGTTTGCGCCGCCAGAATCAATCCCTGCAATAACAGCGTATCGTCTTCAACAATCAGAATTTTCATTCACTCACTCTCCTGCAAGTTTGCAGAATATCATCCGCAGCCTGGTAATACTTCGTCTCAACGCCAGTTAATCCCAATAGCGTGGAGAATAAATTGTCTTGTGAATAGTGTTGCGTTTGCGCCTGTTTTTGCAGGCAGTTCTGGTCAACCTGATACCGTTTTTGATAATCCTCCGACAGCCACAGCAGCATCGGCACCTGTTTTTGGCTATCCGGGGCGATGGCATAAGGCAGACCGTGCAGATAGATGCCATTTTCACCTAACGATTCACCGTGGTCAGAAAGATAAACCAGGCTGGTGGTAAATTTATCCTGATGTTCTTTCAGCAGATTAATCGCTTTATCAACAATATAGTCGACGTAAACCAGCGTGTTGTCGTAAGTGTTCACCAGTTGCTCTTTGCTACAGGTCTGGATCTCATTGGTGTCGCAGGTTGGGGTAAATTTCCTGAACTGCGGCGGATAGCGGTTGTAATAGGTCGGACCGTGGCTGCCGATGGTGTGTAAGACAATCACGCCATCACCCTGCAGGTTATTGATGTACTCTTCCAGCCCGTGGAACAGTACTTCGTCATAGCATTCGCCGTTGATGCACTGACCAGGCAGATTCAGCGCGGTGACGTTCTGGTGAGGCACGCGGTCGCAGGCACCTTTACAGCCGCCATCGTTGTCATTCCACAGCACGTTGATGCCCGCTCGCTGAATGATATCCAGCACGCCTTCCTGGTGCTGTGCCAGCTCTTCTTTGTAATGCTCACGCGGCATATCCGAGAACATGCACGGTACTGAAACTGCCGTTGCCGTGCCGCAAGATGCGGTATTAGGGAAATAGACCACGTTATCTTTCGCCAGCCGCGGGTTAGTTTCACGCGGGTAGCCGTTGAGGGAGAAGTTCTCCGCCCGCGAGGTTTCGCCGACAATCAGGATGGTCAAATTTTTACGTTTTTCGTTCTGCATTAACGGGTTGCGGTGGGCGTCTTCACCAATTCGCACCAGCGGTAGATTTGCCAGTCGCTGATGGGAGTACCATGACCAGCTGGCAACAATGCTGTTAGAGGGGCTTAAGGATTTCACCAGCTCTTTGTTATTGCGGAACAACGAGGCGTAGTCTTTATAAAACAGTGCGGCGACCAGCAAAATCAGTAGTACAGAAACCAGAATATTGGCTCCACGGAAAAGAACACTGCGCAGACGCGAGGTGGCAGGTTTGATTTTTATCCAGCAGGCAATCAGCGCAGCAAGCACGCCGCTGAATCCCAGCGTTAATAACATTTGCGGTGTCATCAGCGCATAACTTTCTGCCGGAGTGGTATCAATAATATTGGCAATCATCGAGCGGTCGATGACGATGCCGTAAGTCATTATGAAATATTGTGCAGCCGCGCCAACCAGAATAAACAGGCAGGCCAGTGGTCGATTAAGCCATAAGAAAGAGCTTAGTGTCAGGACAATATTAATCACGCTGAAAGCGACGACCGGCATCGACAAGAAAACCAGTACGTTATGCAGCGAATCCAGCGGCAGCGCCTGCAACACCTGTTTAAAAAAGGCAATATTCAGGCAGATAGAGATATAAAAAGCGGCCAACAATAGCCAGGCGAGTAAATTCAAAGAGGGTCTTTTTAGTAGGCGCTTCAACATCACGGTGTTTCCATCGAACAAAGTGCGCATATGCTCGCAAAGCAAAATTAAGCCAACCTTAAGTTCTTAAGGTTGGCTTTTATGTTTGCTGGATTAAGGGGAATTAATCTTTGCTTATTGGTGCATCTAAGGGATACGGGTTTTTATGTAGCCGGTTGTAATTCAGCGCATACATGGCGGTGATGACCATCAGGGTGACAAATGACCACATAACCTCTTTCGCTCCGGACCCCACCACGGCCCAGATGCAGTAGAGGAAGGCAATGGTAGTAACTGCCAGATATGCCGGGCGTGCTTTACCAAAGTGACCGTGTCCGAGCAGCAGTAACGCCGCACAGGTGTAAAGATATGGCACCAGTGTAAAGATGACCGAGACGGAAGAAACCAGACCGAACTCTTTGGTCGCGTTTGGTGAAATGCTGCTGAGCTGGAAGATGGTCATCAAAATACCGACGATAATCAGCCCCGCCACTGGCGTACCCGCTTTATTTACACGGGCAAAAATTGGTGGGAACAGTCCGTCATCGGCAGCGGCTTTCGCCGTGACCCGCCAGCAACGTCCAGCCGCCCAGTGAACCTAAGCAACCCGCAGCTGCGCAGAAGGAAACAATGGCCCCGGCGGTGTCACCCAACGCCATCCGTGCGGCATCACCGAATGGCGAAGCAGAAACGCGCAGTGCGGCATTAGGGATCATCCCCATAATCGCGGTGGTAGAAAGTACATAGCAAACGGCGGCAATCAATACCCCACCAATGGTGGCGATAGGGACATTGCGTTTCGGGTTTTTCACCACACCTGCGGCAACGGAGGCACTTTCCACACCGATGAACGACCACAGCGTAACGTTAAGGGTACTTTGAATTGCACCGAAGGTGCCCAGGCCGCTGACGTTCCATGCCGCCATATAGGTTTCACCACGGAACCAGAACCAGCCAAATACGGCAATCCCGACGATGGGGATCAGCGCCAGCACGGTGGCAACTGCCTGCACACGGGTGATCATTTTCGGACCGACAATGTTCAGCAGGACGAAGATCCACAGCACCACGACGCAGGTGATGGTTAATACCAATGGATCTTTCAGAATCGGGAAGAAGTAACTTAAATATCCTACGCCAATGACCACCATGGCGATATTGCCGATCCAGCAGGCCAGCCAGTAGAGGACGTTGGTTTGATAACCGAGAAACGGGCCAAAGCAGCGGCGGGCGTAAGCGTAAGAACCACCAGGACTTGGGTCGAGGAACGACATTTTGGCGTATACCATCGAGAGCCCCAGTGCACCGATAATCGTCACCAACCATCCATAAATGGCAATCCCGCCAGTAGAGGCCAGGTTTGCAGGTAACAGAAAAACACCTGACCCCATAATATTCCCCGACACCATCAGGGTGACGGGGATTAAGCCCACTTTGTGAGCATCAGCATCCGAAGACATAATTAAACTCCTGCGAAGGCGAGCTTCGTGACAATAAATTACGTCATATCATACGCCTGCATTCGATAGTTGAATTATTATCGACCGGGTTATCGCTGATGCCGTTATTAATATAGCTCTTCGTTAAGGTTAAAAATCAGGCGACAGTGCGTTCTCTGTGCTGACTAACATAATGCAGCGGCGTCATACCGTAGAAGTCTTTAAAGACAGAAATAAAGTACGACGTACTGTTGTAGCCGCAGGACTGTGATACCTGAGAGATATTTTTACCGTCCATCATTAATTCATTTACGGCATAACGCATGCGGCAGGTGGTGATTATTTGGCTATAACTGGTGTTTTCGCTTTTCAACTTTTTCTTTAACAGACTTGGGCTAAGACATAAACAACTGGCTACCATACTAAGATTCCAGTCTTTGTGAATATCGCTTTCAATAATTTGATAAACGCTGTCACTTACACAATTACGTAACATATACATCATTAATGAAAGGAATTTTTTACTGTCGAGAAAACGGGATAGCACCGTGAATAATAATGCGCGTGTTCGTTCCTTTTCTGACTCAGTTTCTGCGGGCATCATGCTGTGTTGCGCGGCAACGCGAAAGACGTCTGGCGTCAGGCATGGCAGGGTGAGTATGGGCGTAGCGCTACGTTGCCATACTGGTATTTGCGAGAGATCTTTATTCAGAAACCGGAGGTAATCTTTGATGATGTCGTGACTAATATGAGCAACCAAAGTGTTGTTAAGAGAGGAGACGTCGATAATATTATTTTCACAATTTAATAACGCCATATGGTTAGCTTTAAGGCTAATAGGTTCTTTCCCATTCACCCTTATCCAGACATCTTTTTCAGTCAATAAAACAATACAAGGTTGGTCGCTGCAAATCCTCATACATGTACTCCTGAGTGCAAATAAAAGACCAGTTCTCGCTAAAGCAAAGCGATACCGGGAAATGGTTATATAATTGTATGATGAATATAAACATGCATAAAAATAACGAGTTTTACTAATATTACAAATTTTTATAGTAATTTCTCATGTACATATTTTTTTACAGGATAAATAACAGGCAAAAAAAAGCGCGGGGTGGGGCCGCGCAAAAAGTATGACATTTTTGTTTGCAGCAATTTTTATGAAAACGTTGCCATACTCAAAAGGCCTAAGGCCAGGCGGCGTAATGTTATTTAAACAATTACGCCTTCAGCGGAATAGTGGTTACGCTTTCACGCACATAACGTGGTAAATACCGTCAATAATTTCAGTCCCTTCAGTTTCGTGTTCAAATCCAGGGAAATGGTGGTCCCAGGATTGCAGCGAGCGTAAATAACTTACTTGCGGACTGTTTTTATCGCCGAAGTTTTCACCAGACAGCAGCATCGGGATTCCTGGCGGATACGGGATAACTGAGTTTGCCGCGATGCGTCCTGGCAGATTTTCAATGGATACCAGTTCGACATTGTTGTCGACAATCGCGTTGTACGCTTCACGCGGGGTGATTTCCGCCATCGGCAGGCCGGAATAGGCTTCGTTCAACCGTGCGCCAGGGTTGTTTTCTTTCAGCCAGGCAAACATGGTGTCACCCAGATCGTGAATCCCCATGTTCGCGTAAGTGTCAGGATATTGTTCAACAAGTTCCGGCATCACCTGCGCCAGCGGTGTGTTGGCGTCATAGTGGCGTTTGAAGGAGCAAAGGGTGTTAACCAGAGTCCCCCATTTCCCACGGGTTACGCCCATAGAGAACAGGAACATAATTTGGAAGTCAGTGGTGCGGGTAGGCACAATGCCGTGGCGACCAAGCCAGGCAGTGACCAGCGCCGCCGGAACACCGGTTTCTTCCAGTTCACCATCTTCACCCATTCCCGGAGCAAGGATGCTGACTTTAATCGGGTCGAGCATACTCCAGTTATCCGGAATATCTTTGAAGCCGTGCCAGCTTTCGCCCGGATGCATTACCCAGCAGTCCTGAACGGTGGTCAGCAGTTTGGTTGGTGCGTCAGCAAAGTCATAGGTTTTGCCGGTTTGTGGGTCGGTGACGACTTCTTTGTTCCACGGTTTGAAGAACCAGCTACCGTCAGCGGTGAACTCTTTATACAGCCGCGCCATCGCCTGACGAAAATCAACCGCTTCGTCAATCACTTCTTGTGTCAGTGACAGGCCGCTGTTGCCGTCCATCATCGACACCGCCACGTCGTTGGATGCGCAGATGGCATACAGCGGGGAGGTGGTGGCATGCATCATGTAGGCCTGGTTGAAGCGGGAGAAGTTAATCGCCCCACGACCTTCACGTACATGAATATAAGAAGCCTGTGACAGCGCATTCAGCAGTTTGTGGGTGGAGTGGGTGGCGAAAACGGTAGGACCGTTGTGATCGCCAGGTTCGCCGCGCATGGCATAGTGATCGGCATAGATCGGGTTGAAACGTGCATAGCCGTACCAGGCTTCGTCAAAGTGCAGACGATCGGAGGTTTTTTCCAGCAGATCCTGCGCTTCTTTAGCGTTATAACACACGCCGTCATAGGTGCAGTTGGTCACCACGCAGTAAGACGGTTTTTGCCCAGCTTTGTCTTTAGTCAGCGGGCTTTCACTGATTTTCTTCTGCAAGGTTTCAGGTTGCATTTCCTGCGGATAGATTGGCCCGATAATGCCGTAGCGGTTGCGGCTTGGCACCATGTAGACTGGTTTCGCGCCTGTCAGCATCAAGCCTTGTTCGATGGATTTATGGCAATTACGGTCAACGACCACGACATCGTTATCGGTCATGCAAGCCTGCATGATGGTGCGGTTAGAGCCGGAAGTACCGACGACTACCGACCAGGAGCGATCGGCACCAAATACGCGTGCGGCATATTTTTCGCTTTCGCCAAATGCGCCAGTATGGTCAAGCAAAGAACCGAGGGAAGTTCGTTCGATGCCCATATCGGTGCGGAACAGATTTTCTCCATAGTAGTCATGGTAGAAACGTCCGGCGGGTGTTTTGGTAAAACCAACGCCGCCCTGGTGGCCTGGCGCTGCCCAGGAATATTCATGGATGTCGCTATATTTCATCAGCGCGCTGAACAGTGGCGGCAACAGCTGCTGGCGGTAGCGGGTCATCGCGGCAACAGCGCGTCCGGCGATAAAGTCGGCGGTATCTTCCAGAATCCAGGCGAATTCATCGACAAGCTCCAGCAGGTCGCGATCCATTGCGGCGAGGGCTTTTTCCCGATCGCCCAACAGGAAGACCGGCACGTTTTGTTGGCGCTCATGAAGCTTACCGATCAATTGTCTGACGTTTTGATGTTCGTCCGGATGTTCCATTTGATAACTGAACATCAGGCAGTCAATGGCTTCGTTTGAAGAGAGAATGGCAAAACCATCATCAAAGGAGGTGGATTTAATCACGGTAACATTTTGCTGGCTTAAAGCATCTGCCAGACGCTCAACGGCGTTACCGACCCAGGTGTCTTGATGGAGAAACTCGCTTTCAACAATTAATACTTTCATCATTGCTTACCCGGTTATGAAGGAATCTTCGTTGCGGGCAAGTATCTTCCGGCCTTTTCGGGCTGTAAAGCGCGTGAAAAACAAACATTTTTGAAATATTTATTTTTATAAACAATGCGTTATGTGATTATTTTAAATTATTTTCACTGCTTATTATCGACGGCTAAACTATTTTTTTGGCTGATACTGATATCGTCTTTAGCCGGGAAACGTCTGGCGGCGCTGTTGGCTAAGTTTGCGGTATTGTTGCGGCGACATGCCGACATATTTGCCGAACGTGCTGTAAAAACGACTACTTGAACGAAAGCCTGCCGTCAGGGCAATATCGAGAATACTTTTATCGGTATCGCTCAGTAACGCGCGAACGTGGTTGATGCGCATCGCGGTAATGTACTGTTTCATCGTCAATTGCATGACCCGCTGGAATATCCCCATTGCATAGTTGGCGTTAAGTTTGACGTGCTCAGCCACATCGTTGATGGTCAGCGCCTGATCATAGTTTTCGGCAATAAAGCCCAGCATCTGGCTAACATAAAATTGCGCATGGCGCGAGACGCTGTTTTTGTGTGTGCGCGAGGTTTTATTGACCAGAATCGGTTTCCAGCCAGAGAGGCTAAATCGCTTGAGCATCAGGCCAATTTCATCAATGGCGAGCTGGCGAATTTGCTCGTTCGGACTGTTTAATTCCTGCTGCCAGCGGCGCACTTCAAATGGGCTAAGTTGCTGTGTGGCCAGTGATTTGATCACCATGCCGTGAGTGACGTGGTTAATCAGGTCTTTATCCAGCGGCCAGGAGAGAAACAGATGCATCGGCAGATTAAAAATCGCCATGCTCTGACAGGTTCCGGTATCTGTTAGTTGGTGCGGTGTACAGGCCCAGAACAGCGTGATATGACCCTGATTGATATTCACTTTTTCATTGTTGATCAGGTATTCCACATCGCCATCGAAAGGCACATTCACTTCGACCTGACCATGCCAGTGGCTGGTGGGCATGATATGCGGTGCGCGAAACTCAATCTCCATCCGCTGGTATTCCGAATACAGCGACAGCGGGCTGCGGGTCTGTTTTTCGTCGCTGCTGCACATAAACGTATCTGTATTCATGGATGGCTCTCTTTCCTGGAATATCAGAATTATGGCAGGAGTGAGGGAGGATGACTGCGAGTGGGAGCACGGTTTTCACCCTCTTCCCAGAGAGGCGAGGGGAGCGTCCGAGCATCATGAGGCCGAAAACTCTGCTTTTCAGGTAACTTATTACCATAAACTCAGATTTACTGCTGCTTCACGCAGGATCTGAGTTTATGGGAATGCTCAACCTGGAAGCCGGAGGTTTTCTGCAGATTCGCCTGCCATGATGAAGTTATTCAAGCAAGCCAGGAGATCTGCATGATGACTGCACCCAAAATTACATTTATCGGCGCTGGTTCGACGATTTTCGTTAAAAATATTCTTGGTGATGTGTTCCATCGCGAGGCGCTGAAAACGGCGCATATTGCCCTGATGGACATTGATCCCACCCGCCTGGAAGAGTCGCATATTGTGGTGCGTAAGCTGATGGATTCAGCAGGGGCCAGCGGCAAAATCACCTGCCACACCCAACAGAAAGAAGCCTTAGAGGATGCCGATTTTGTCGTGGTGGCATTTCAGATTGGCGGTTATGAACCTTGCACGGTGACTGATTTCGAGGTCTGTAAGCGGCATGGTCTGGAACAAACCATTGCCGATACGTTGGGGCCGGGCGGTATTATGCGCGCGCTACGTACCATTCCGCATCTGTGGCAAATTTGCGAGGACATGACGGAAGTCTGCCCCGATGCCACCATGCTCAACTATGTTAACCCCATGGCGATGAATACCTGGGCGATGTATGCCCGTTATCCGCATATCAAACAGGTCGGGCTGTGCCATTCGGTGCAGGGAACGGCGGAAGAGCTGGCGCGTGATCTCAATATCGACCCAGCTACGCTGCGTTACCGCTGCGCAGGTATCAACCATATGGCGTTTTACCTGGAGCTGGAGCGCAAAACCGCCGACGGCAGTTACGTGAATCTCTACCCGGAACTGCTGGCGGCTTATGAAGCAGGGCAGGCACCGAAGCCAAATATTCATGGTAATACTCGCTGCCAGAATATTGTGCGCTATGAAATGTTCAAAAAGCTGGGCTACTTCGTCACGGAATCGTCAGAACATTTTGCCGAATATACGCCGTGGTTTATTAAGCCAGGTCGTGAGGATTTGATTGAGCGTTATAAAGTACCGCTGGATGAGTACCCGAAACGCTGCGTCGAGCAGCTGGCGAACTGGCATAAAGAGCAGGAGGAGTATAAAAACGCCTCCCGGATTGATATTAAACCGTCACGGGAATATGCCAGCACAATCATGAACGCTATCTGGACTGGCGAGCCGAGTGTGATTTACGGCAACGTCCGTAACGATGGTTTGATTGATAACCTGCCACAAGGATGTTGCGTGGAAGTAGCCTGTCTGGTTGATGCTAATGGCATTCAGCCAACCAAAGTCGGTACGCTACCTTCGCATCTGGCCGCCCTGATGCAAACCAACATCAACGTACAGACGCTGCTGACCGAAGCTATTCTTACGGAAAATCGCGACCGTGTTTACCACGCCGCGATGATGGACCCGCATACTGCCGCCGTGCTGGGCATTGACGAAATATATGCTCTTGTTGACGACCTGATTGCCGCCCACGGCGACTGGCTGCCAGGCTGGTTGCACCGTTAAAACGCGACTAAACGCTACTGCGCCGGGGGATTTATTCCGGCGCACACCTCTGACGATACCAATAACAGAAGGCGGGCGTTGGTAACAGCGACCCGATACCCTATGAGCATTTCAATGACTACAAAACTCAGTTATGGATTTGGAGCGTTCGGGAAGGATTTTGCGATCGGCATTGTGTATATGTACCTCATGTATTACTACACCGATGTCGTCGGGCTGTCTGTGGGTTTGGTCGGTACTTTGTTTCTGGTGGCGAGGATCTGGGATGCTATTAACGATCCGATTATGGGATGGATTGTAAATGCTACGCGATCGCGATGGGGTAAGTTCAAACCCTGGATCCTGATCGGTACGTTGGCAAACTCTGTAATCTTATTTCTCCTCTTTAGTGCGCATCTGTTTGAAGGTACTACTCAGATTGTCTTTGTTTGCGTGACCTACATCCTCTGGGGCATGACTTACACCATTATGGATATTCCCTTCTGGTCGCTGGTTCCAACCATCACGCTCGATAAACGTGAGCGTGAACAACTGGTTCCTTATCCGCGTTTTTTTGCCAGTCTGGCGGGCTTTGTTACGGCAGGTGTGACGCTACCATTTGTTAATTATGTCGGCGGTGGCGATCGGGGATTTGGCTTTCAGATGTTCACTCTGGTACTGATCGCCTTTTTTATTGTTTCAACCATCATCACTCTGCGCAATGTGCATGAAGTCTTTTCGTCAGACAATCAACCGTCTGCTGAAGGAAGCCATCTGACACTTAAAGCCATCGTTGCGCTTATTTATAAAAACGATCAGCTTTCATGCCTCTTGGGTATGGCTCTTGCTTATAATGTAGCCAGCAATATTATTACCGGCTTTGCTATCTATTATTTCTCATATGTTATTGGTGATGCGGATTTGTTCCCCTATTATCTGTCGTATGCGGGAGCTGCTAACCTGGTGACGTTAGTATTCTTCCCACGCTTAGTTAAATCATTATCCCGACGCATTTTATGGGCCGGAGCATCTATTCTTCCGGTGTTAAGCTGTGGTGTTCTCCTGTTAATGGCATTAATGAGCTATCACAACGTCGTCCTCATTGTGATTGCGGGTATTTTGCTGAATGTGGGAACGGCGCTTTTCTGGGTATTACAGGTCATCATGGTGGCAGATACCGTTGATTACGGTGAATATAAACTGCACGTACGCTGTGAAAGTATCGCTTACTCCGTGCAGACTATGGTGGTGAAGGGCGGTTCAGCCTTTGCGGCTTTTTTCATTGCGGTTGTGTTAGGGATGATTGGCTATGTACCGAATGTTGAACAGTCTACGCAAGCCCTATTAGGTATGCAGTTTATTATGATTGCTCTACCAACTCTGTTTTTCATGGTAACGCTGATTCTCTACTTCCGTTTCTATCGCCTCAATGGCGACACGCTGCGCAGGATCCAGATTCATCTGCTGGATAAATATCGCAAAGTACCGCCCGAGCCTGTTCATGCTGATATTCCGGTCGGTGCAGTGAGTGATGTGAAAGCCTGACGTGGACAATAGCTAACGAAAATGGCCTGATGCGATATGTTTATCAGGCCACGTCTTAATGTAATGCTTTGGATTTGCAAATTTTGTAGACCGGATAAGGAATTCACGCCGCATCCGGCATCAACAAAGCGCACGTTGTTATCCGGTTATCAAGCCAAAGCGCCGTAGCTGGCGGCAATGAAAGCGAGCGAGGAATATCACCGTCGTTAATGCGCCAAGCAGCGCGCAGAACATATCGGATTGCGTGTCCCACTGGTCGCCCTGGGTGCCGAGAAAATCATCCGCTCCCTGGCCCATTGCCAGCGCCGCCCACCACTCGATTAATTCATACATCGCGCTTATCGCCAGCGCCACGCAGCAGACCAGGAACGCCACCATTTTACGTCCGCGCACGTACATCCCGCGCACGAGAATTTCTCGTGCCACCAGTGCAGGCACCAGCCCCTGGAAAAAATGCCCCAGCTTGTCATACGGATTACGGCTCAACCCCAGCCATTCCTGCACCTCAAAACCAACGGGGACTTTCGCGTAGGTGTATTGCCCGCCGACCATCAGGATGATGGCGTGAAAGAAAATGAGCGTATAGAGCAGCGGCGTTAACGGATAACGTTTAGCGGTGGCAAGCAGTAGCGGCACGACAATAATCACCGGTGTCACTTCCATCAGCCAGGTGAGTTTGTCATGGGCCGAAATGCCGGTATAAATCAGGATTAACGTTAGCGCCAGTGCGCCGGTGTTAAGAATTAACGGCTTGAGTGTGCGGGTCATGGTGAGTTCGCAAATCAGGGAAAATACTGACTATTCACCAGCAAGCGTGAAATTACAATCGCAAAAGAGGTGGCCCAGGGGGATCACCTGGCAGCATGCTGCCAGGCGCTGGGCCGAAGAGGTTACTTAGTGCAGTTCGCGCACTGTTTGTTGACGATTTGCTGGAAGAAGTCGTTACCTTTGTCATCGACCAGGATAAACGCCGGGAAATCTTCTACTTCGATTTTCCAGATAGCTTCCATACCCAGCTCCGGATAAGCGACGCATTCCAGATGCTTGATGCTCTGCTGCGCCAGTACCGCCGCCGGACCGCCGATGCTACCGAGGTAGAAGCCGCCGTGTTTATGACACGCGTCGGTAACCTGCTGACTGCGGTTACCTTTCGCCAGCATGATCATGCTGCCGCCGTGGGATTGCAGCAGATCCACGTAGGAGTCCATACGGCCTGCGGTGGTTGGGCCAAGTGAACCTGATGGATAACCGGCAGGGGTTTTCGCCGGACCCGCGTAGTAGATCGGGTGATCTTTGATGTACTGCGGAAGTTCTTTACCGGCGTCAATCAGCTCTTTCAGCTTGGCGTGTGCAATATCTCGGCCCACGATAATGGTGCCGGTGAGCGACAAACGAGTGGATACCGGGTATTGCGAAAGCTGGGCGAGGATCTCTTTCATCGGGCGGTTAAGGTCAACTTTCACCGCTTCGCCTTCACCGGCCTGGCGCAGTTCTTGTGGAATGTACTGGCCTGGGTTGTGTTCCAGTTTTTCGATCCAGATACCTTCGCGGTTGATTTTCGCTTTAATGTTACGGTCAGCGGAGCAGGAGACGCCCATGCCGACCGGGCAGGATGCGCCGTGACGTGGCAGACGGATAACGCGAATGTCGTGCGCGAAGTATTTACCGCCAAACTGCGCGCCAAGACCGAGTTTCTGGGCCTCTTCCAGCAGTTCCTGTTCCAGCTGGACATCGCGGAACGCCTGACCATGTTCGTTCCCTTCCGTCGGCAGTTCATCGTAATAGTGAGCGCTTGCTAACTTGACGGTTTTCAGGTTGGTTTCCGCAGACGTACCGCCAATCACAAACGCGATATGGTACGGCGGGCAGGCTGCAGTACCGAGGGTACGCATTTTCTCGACGAGGAAGTTTTTCAGTTTGCCGGGAGTCAGCAGGGCTTTGGTTTCCTGGTAGAGATACGTTTTGTTGGCAGAGCCGCCGCCTTTCGCAACGCAAAGGAATTTGTACTCATCGCCATCTACCGCGTACAGGTCGATTTGCGCAGGCAGGTTAGTGCCGGTGTTGACCTCTTTGTACATGTCCAGCGCCGCATTCTGTGAATAGCGCAGGTTATCTTCGATATAGGTGTTATAGACGCCTTTCGACAGCGCTTCTTCATCACCGCCGCCGGTCCACACGCGCTGGCCTTTTTTACCGACGATGATCGCGGTGCCGGTATCCTGGCAGGTCGGCAGCACGCCTTTGGCGGCGATTTCGGAGTTTCTTAAGAATTGCAGCGCCACGTACTTGTCGTTTTCGCTGGCTTCTGGATCGTGAAGAATAGCCGCAACCTGTTTCTGGTGTGCCGGGCGGAGCATAAAAGAAGCGTCGTGAAAGGCTTGCTGCGCCAGCAGGGTCAGGGCTTCTGGTTCCACTTTCAGGATGGTTTCGCCGTCGAAGTCGGCAACGCTAACGTAATCGGAAGTGAGTAGATAGTATTCGGTATTGTCTTTCCCCATCGGGAAAGGTGCCTGGTAGATAAAGGGTTTGTTTGACATAGCTTCCAGCCTGTAACTCTGTATTTGTTATTCGAAAATGGCGTGCCGCGTAGTCACGGGCGGCACGCAAAGTGCATTTATAAGAACCCGTACATCGCGGCGAAGATCCAGCCGAAGACGCACGATACGCTCACACCAATCAACCCCGGCAGAATAAAGCTGTGGTTGATGACGAAGCGACCGATGTGGGTGGTGCCGGAACGGTCAAACTGAATCGCTGCCAGATCGCTCGGATAAGTCGGCAGGATGTAATAACCGTAGCAAGCCGGTGCTGAAGCCACGATGTATGCCGGATCAACGCCGATCGCCAGCGCGACCGGAACAATCGCCGCCAGCGCCGCAGCCTGAGAGTTTACAAACTTGGAAACCAGCAGCAGAACAATGGCATAGGCCCACGGATACTCTTTCACCATTTCACCCAGTACGCCCTGAATTTCAGACATATGCGCACCGAACATGGTTTCTGCCATCCATGCGATACCGTACACCGCCACGATGGCGATCATACCGGAACGGAAGACTTCGTTTTTTGAGATAGACGCGGGATTGGTTTTGGTCAGGATAATAATCAGCGCCCCGGTCAGCAGCATAAACATCTGAATAACCAGTACCATCGACAGCGGTTTGCCGCCGAAGGATGGACGCAGGTCCGAATCAGCACCAAGAAGGGCGACTACAGCGATTGCACCGAGGAAAATCCACATTGCCAGCCAGTTGCTTTTCGGCAGTTTTTTATCGAGCAGCGTCGCGGTATCACCGTAAACATACTCACGGTTTTCCGGTACGGAGATGAATTTCTGGAACTCTTCGTCTTTATCCAGATCTTTACCGCGGAACCAGCTGAAGATACCGATCGCCAGGATACCGATTAACGTCGATGGAATGGTGATTGCCAGCAGGTCGAGGAACTCAAGATGGCGACCATCAAAGGTGACATTACCCAGCATTGCAACCAGAGACACGACCGCAACCGACACCGGACTGGCGATAATCCCCATCTGTGCACCGATAGAACTTGCCGCCATCGGACGTTCCGGACGGATGTTGTTCTTAATGGCGACGTCGTAGATGATCGGCAGAATGGTGTAAACCACATGACCCGTACCGCAAAGAATGGTCAGTGTACAGGTCACAAACGGCGCGACAATTGAGACATATTTCGGGTTGCGGCGCAGCAGCTTCTCGGCAATTTGCAGCATGACATCAAGACCGCCCGAAGCTTGCAAGGTCGCCGATGCCGCCACCACCGCAATGATAACCAGCATGACATCAACCGGTGGTTTACCTGGCTGAAGGTGGAAGACGAAGACCAGAATGACCAGACCGATACCGCCTAATAAACCCAGCGCGATACCACCCTTTCTGGCACCATAAAACAGACATATCAGTATTATGATAAGTTGGATAGTAAATAACATGTGTGAACCCTCGCGATAATCCTATTTAAATTTTTGCTGAATAGATCACAGTCACGTTCTGTTTTGTATGAACTGTTTTCAGAGCCTGACTAAATATCCGTTTGGTCGTTACCGGCTTTAGCAAATACCTCACAGTAAATATTGGCTGATTAAAGCAGCGGCAAATTTATGCACTGTGATAAGCGGCTTTTTCAGAGAGAAAAACTCTCTGGCGATGGGTTTATAGTTTGTACTGCGCAGATGTTAATGTTTTGTTTGCTGTTATCTTATTGATATTTATCGGTCTATTTTTTGTTCTCAGGGCAGATATCATTAGGTTTAAAGATTAATCTGATCTACCCATTTGTGGGTAAAAATACACATAATGCGGGTGACATAATAGTTAATTAACTTTTGTTATCGTTTTGAAATTAAAAACACCGTTCACCTGAAGAGATATTAATTTTTAGCGATGATGGAGGGATAATTATATTTGATCTGGCACAAGTTTTACTGATGAAGGATGTAACTTGTGCCAGGGGTATTTTGCATTACGGTAATAATTATTACTTACAGATAACCAGCGATCCGTTATTGGCAATATTGTTTCAGTAGTGAGTAGTGTTCTGCCTGAATACGGTAACGGTAAACCGGACGCCCCGTGACGCCATAATGGATACTGGTGAACAAGATGTGGCAGTTGACCAGCCAGATGAGGTATTTACGGCAGGAAACACGCGAGATGTTAACCTCGTTAGCCAGCTCGTCGGTTGAAAACTCATAGTCCTGATGCGCGTCAATCCACTGGCACAGCGTGCGTAACGTCTGCGGCGTTAAGCCTTTTGGCAAGCGACGAGGATCCTGTTCGTTGGAGCTGCTGCCGTGGATTAGCTGATCAAGCTCGGCCTGGTCATAATACTGATGTTTTTCCAGCGCCATTTTCTTTTGCCGCCAGCCGGTGAGCGCCTCTTCAAAGCGGGAAGCCTGGAAGGGTTTGATCAGGTAATCCACGACACCGTAATGCAGCGAATCTTTAATGGTTGCCGCATCGGCTGCGGAGGAGATGACAATCACATCACTTTTGCAACGCGCGTTATGCAGGACAGGCAGTAAATCGAGCCCGTTCTCTTTTTGCATATAGATATCGAGCAATATCAGGTCGATAGGCGTATCGCTATTGAAGATAATCTCTTTGGCTTTCTCCAGCGTCGAGGCTGTTCCACAGCATTGAAAGCCTGGGATTTGTGCTACGTATCGGCGATTCAGCTCCGCGACCATTGCGTCGTCATCGATAATTAATACATTGATCATCTGTTCGACCTCTCCCCGTCCCAGGGTATCTGGACAAAAAATTGTGTGAAAATCCCGGGTTCCGATTCCACGGCGATGCTGCCGCCGAGATTTTCTACCTGTTGTTTGACAAGTGCTAAACCGACGCCTCGCTCGCTTCCTTTTGTCGAGACACCTTTGTCAAAAATGTGATCGATTTTGTCGGGTGCGATCCCCGGTCCATCATCGTTAACTTCGCAGTGCAGCCAGCCGTGACGGTAGTGCAATGTTACGCTAATTTCGCCACCGGGTTCCGGCCCTAATGCTTCCAGCGCGTTTTCTATCAGATTTCCCAATGTGGTAATCAGCGTCGCGACCTGGTCCTCACTGCCGCTGTCTGGCAGCTGGCTTTCACTGTTTAAAATCAGCGTATGGCCTAAATCGGTCGCGCGATTAATCTTGCTGATTAAAAAACCAGCGATAACCGGAGATTTGATCTTACCCAGCAGAGAGCCAATCTCTTCCTGATAGTTATTGGCTGTTTTGAGAATGTAATCTTCCAACTGCTTATAACTCTTCAGATGCAATAATCCGAGAATCACATGCAATTTATTCATAAATTCGTGGGATCGTTCACGAAGTGCATCAGCATAGTTGACCAGACCGTCGAGTCGCTGCATCAGTTTACGAACTTCAGTTTTGTCCCTGAAGGTTGAAATGGCACCGATGATAACGCCATTACTGCGCACCGGAACGGTGTTGATCAGTAATAGCCGATCTTTAATCGTAATCTCTTCGTCGCGGCGCGGCGTACCGTCGCGTAACACTTCCGAGACATCTACCACCTGTGACCATGAGTGGCTGAGCGTCGACAGTTTCTCATCGTCCTGCGACTTACGGTAATTCAGCAATTCTTGTGCGGCATCGTTGATCAGCGTGACCTCGCCGCGATCGTCCACGGCAACGACGCCTTCTTTGATAGACTGCAACATGGCCTGGCGCTGCTCAAACAGCGTGGAGATTTCGTAGGGTTCCAGGCCGAAAAGGATTTTTTTCAGTACCTTAACCAGAATGCAGGTGCCAATCAGTCCGACCAGCATGCCAAATAATACCGACCAGATAATGCTCCAGCGACTGTCATTGATTTGTTGGGTCACGCGGCTTAACTCAAGGCCGATCGCCACCACGCCAATTTGTTTATGATTTTCATCGTAGATGGGGGTAAATACGCGTAAAGCCTGCGCCAGAAAACCGCGATTGATAGCGACATTTTCTTTGCCATTCAGCGCTTTAAGGATGTCATCACCTTTAAATGGCTGACCAATACGCTGGGCTTCAGGATGCGAGTAGCGAAGACTTTGCATATCGGTAACGACAATAAACAGCAGATCGTTGCGTTTGCGCACGGCTTCCGCGATGGCCTGGATTCCGCTCTCCTGCGGTTTTTTCTGCAAGCCCTGACGGATTTCCGGCGAGTCGGCGAGGGTACGCGCCACTGCCAGTGCCTTGTTGGCTAGCCCGTCTCGCGTCATATCACTGATTTGCGAGAAGTAAATCAGATGCACCACCAATAGCACCGAGAACAGTACCGCACTGACCATTAAGATCACTGTGGTACTCAATTTCATCGGACGTTTGCGTAACATGCGGTAGGGCAATGAATGTTTCATCAGCTTCCTTGTGTGACAAATTTCTTAAGCATTATCTCTGATGAGGCGGGTAATTCAAAGGGAGTAAGAATGATTGGCTATATAGGGGAAGAGACTCTGGCAACGGAAACTGCCAGTGCTGTATGAAGATTCCAGGGCTATGCTTATAGCGATAATCATACTGATGAGAGAGGGAAAGTCATGGATCAGGCGCTACTGGACGAGGGTTATCGCTGTTATACCGGCGAAAAGATCGATGTCTATTTCAACACTGCGATATGTCAGCATTCTGGCAATTGCGTACGTGGCAACGGCAAGTTATTTAATCTCAAACGAAAGCCGTGGATCATGCCGGATGAAGTCGACGTCGTCACTGTGGTTAAAGTGATTGATACGTGCCCGAGCGGCGCGCTGAAATACCGTCATAAATAAGCGAGGGTAAAATGGAAATACGCGAAGGCCACAATAAATTTTACATTAATGACGAACAGGGCAAGCAAATCGCTGAAATTGTCTTTGTGCCGACCGGAGAGAATTTAGCGATTATCGAACATACCGATGTCGATGAAAGCCTGAAAGGGCAGGGGATTGGTAAACAGCTGGTTGCGAAAGTCGTGGAAAAAATGCGTCGGGAAAAACGAAAAATTATCCCACTATGCCCATTTTCGAAACACGAATTTGATAAAACGCGGGAGTATGATGATATTCGCAGTTGATGGGAGAGTACAGAGTCACGATATTTTTCATGCTCTCCGCGGAGTGATGCAGGAGAGCATCTGAAGGGTAGGGGGATGCACAAAGAATGGGCAGAGAGAGCGTTTTTTTGTCCCAAGTCATCCCCTTTACTGAGCAAAAAAAAGAATATCTCCTATATGAGAATCATCAATCGGGGTTAATAAGTTTTGCGTCCCCAGAGCGTTTAATATTGATAGGAGTCATATTATGGAAGGTAAAAACAAGTTCAATACTTATGTTGTTTCTTTTGATTATCCATCATCTTATTCCTCAGTGTTCTTAAGGTTAAGATCATTGATGTATGATATGAATTTCTCCTCTATCGTGGCTGATGAATATGGGATACCACGACAATTGAATGAAAACTCCTTCGCAATAACGACATCGTTAGCCGCAAGTGAAATCGAAGATTTAATCAGGCTTAAATGCTTAGACTTACCGGATATTGATTTTGACCTCAACATTATGACAGTTGATGACTATTTCCGTCAGTTTTACAAGTAGCCAGGAAGGATAAGAAGAACATAAAAAATGGCACTATTCTCTAAAATATTAATTTTTTATGTGATTGGTGTGAACATATCCTTTGTCATTATCTGGTTTATCTCACATGAGAAAACACATATTCGTTTACTTAGTGCATTCCTGGTCGGAATAACCTGGCCAATGAGTCTGCCTGTGGCATTACTTTTTTCTCTCTTTTAGGAGCTGTAGTTGAGTGGACCCGCTGGTTATCGTGAAACGAAGCGTCTCTCCTCAAAACTGGATTTGCGGAACGACGAACGAAGCAGTCGCCTGACTGCTTCGTTCATTAAAGTGAAATTTATTTCTGTGGGCGCATCGCCGGGAAGAGAATAACGTCGCGAATAGTATGACTGTTTGTAAACAGCATAATCATTCGGTCGATACCAATACCCAGACCAGCGGTTGGCGGCAGACCATATTCCAGCGCAGTCACGTAATCTTCGTCATAGAACATGGCTTCGTCGTCACCTGCAGCTTTAGCGTTAACCTGTTCCTGGAAACGTTCAGCCTGATCTTCTGCGTCGTTTAATTCGCTAAAACCATTACCGATTTCACGACCACCGATGAAGAATTCAAAACGGTCGGTGATTTCCGGGTTAACATCATTACGGCGCGCCAGCGGTGACACTTCTGCCGGATATTCCGTAATAAAGGTTGGCTGAATCAGATGTGCTTCTGCCACTTCATCAAAGATCTCCGTGACAATACGTCCCAGCCCCCAGCTTTTCTCTACCGTAATTCCGATAGATTCAGCTAATGCTTTAGCAGCATCAAAATTATCCAGGTCGGCCATATCGGTTTCTGGACGATATTTTTTGATTGCTTCGCGCATGGTGAGTTTTTCAAACGGTTTGCCGAAATCAAACACATGCTCGCCATAAGTGACTTTAGTGGTACCCAGAACCTCTTGTGCCAGGGTGCGGAACAGGGACTCTGTCAGTTCAATCAAATCGTGGTAATCCGCATACGCCATGTAGAGTTCCATCATTGTGAACTCAGGATTATGGCGAACAGAAATACCTTCATTACGGAAGTTACGGTTGATTTCGAATACCCGTTCAAAACCGCCTACAACCAGACGTTTCAGATACAGCTCCGGCGCGATACGCAGATACATATCTAAATCCAGAGCATTATGATGGGTAATAAACGGGCGAGCAGATGCCCCACCTGGAATTACCTGCATCATCGGGGTTTCTACTTCCATAAAGCCGCGCGCGACCATGAACTGACGGATAGCGGCCAGAATTTTTGAACGGACAACGAACGTTTGACGGGATTTATCGTTAGCGATGAGGTCCAGATAACGTTGACGATAACGGACTTCCTGATCCTGCAGACCATGGAATTTATCTGGTAAAGGACGTAGTGCTTTTGTCAGCAGGCGCAACTCAGTACAGTGAATGGAAAGCTCACCGGTTTGCGTCTTAAACAGCGTACCGCGGGCACCGATAATGTCACCCAGATCCCATTTTTTAAACTGATCGTTATAAACACCTTCTGGCAGGCTATCTCTTGCAACGTACAGTTGAATACGGCCACCGACATCCTGCAACGTTACAAAGGAGGCTTTCCCCATGATACGACGGGTCATCATTCGGCCAGCAACCGAGACTTCAATGTTTAAGGATTCCAGTTCCTGGTTATTCTTCGCATCAAACTCTTCGTGCAACTGGTCAGAGGTATGGTCGCGGCGAAAATCATTGGGAAACGCCACACCTTGCTGACGTAGTGCCGCCAGTTTTTCGCGGCGATTTCTCAGTTCATCGTTAAAATCAATAGCCTCATTGGCTCCCCGTGTTTCTTGTTCAGACATTTTGGTTCCTCTAAATCCAGCTTTCAATTTAGCGTAGATAAAGAGACAGATCGGTACACTGTATTATCTGCCTCGACTATTAATAACTCAGTTTATCTTATCGAAACTAACGCTTACCTCAAGTTGATATCACTAATAAATAACCATCAAAATGGTTTAAATGACTTATTAATCTAGATTTGCTAGTGTTATAAACTGAAAGTTAATTTATTCATAACCAATTGTTTTTACGACAGTTAATCGTTGCTCTCCTGTATCATATTCGTCGGCGTGCTAAACAGAAAACGGGTAGCAAAGGCCAATACGACGATGATCGCGACACAAGCCAACGTCCACTCTCCCATCTGAGAAAAGAATCGCTGGTAAGCTGCAATTGCCATACCGCTAATTTGCGACTCTGTCGTCTGCTGTGCCACGACGCCTGCCAGCCAGTTGGCGACCGCGCCTGTTGCCAGCATATAAATACCGGTTAATACGCCAGACATTTTCAGACGCGTGATTTGCGCAATCGCCACCGGGTCAATAAAGAGTTCGGCAAAGCCCATTAGCGCCAGCCCGGATATCATCACGGCCATTGACGCTTGACCGCCAGCCGCTGCATGTCGGGCATCAAATGCCAACAACATAAAGCCACAAGCCATCAGCAGTAAGCCAAAGGCAAACTTCAGCCAGACGCGCAATGTTGAGTTGCCGCGGCTTTCTGGCGATGCCAGCCAGGCCAGTACAACCCCAGCGAGCATCACTGCAATTGCATTCACCGACTGGAATAGTGCTGTAGGTACTTCAATATTGAATGCCTGACGATTCACAAAGCGATCGATAAACAAGCTGATGGTACTGCCGCCCTGTTGTGCCAGTACCCAGAACAACGTCCCGACAAACATCAACAATACAATTTGCCAAAGAGCACGGCGGTGTTCGGGGAATTTGATCATCATGCGGGCAATGATTTGTGCGGCAATGAGGCAAACGATCGCCAGCAAATATCCGGACCAGTCGTTCTCCAGCAGCAGGGTAAAAAATACTGGGGCTAAACAGAGCATCACCACTAACCAGCTCCATACTGGTAAGGCAAATTTCACGCTAGTGAGCGCTTTTTTATCCATACTACGCGTGGACTGGAAATGACGATGCCCGCTTAAGAAAATCAACAAACCGATAAACATGCCGCCACCCGCAAGGGCAAAGCCAACATGCCATCCATACCACTGAGCAGCCAGGCCGCAGGCGATTGGGGCGGCGATAGAACCGATATTGCCCGCAGCATACAGCAGCGAAAAACCGCCATCACGTCGATGATCGTTCTCGTCGTAGAGCTCGCCAAGCAAACAGCTGATGTTTGATTTGAATAAACCGTAGCCACAAATAATGATTGCCAGCGCCAGATACAGGCTAAAGGTTGAATTTGTATCAATGCCCAGCACCACATGGCCAAGGGTCATTAACAGCGCGCCGGCAATCACTGCAGTGCGGTTGCCGAGCAGGCGGTCGGCAAGCCAGCCGCCGAGAATAGGGGTAACGTAAACCAGAGAAGCATATGCGCTGAACAGGCTGATGGCATGGTTATCATCAAAACCAAGCTGATGGGTGAGATAGAGAATGAGTAAGGCACGCATGCCGTAAAAACTGAAGTACTCCCAGATTTGGATCGCCACGATATAGTATATCGCGCGCGGCTGTGAGGGTGTTTTCATGTGTTCTCCTTATGAGCAAAAAAGGGAAGTGGCAAGCCACTTCCCTTGTACGAGCTAATTATTTTTTGCTTTCTTCTTTCAATACCTTAACGGTATAGCGGCCATCAGCCTGACGGTATGCACCGTGAATATCGGTTTCAAAGCCCGGATAGTGAGCGCCGATTTCACACAGCATCTGCAGGAACTCCAGAACCGGACGGCTTTCTTCGGTGATCATTTCACCCGGCATTACCAGAGGAACTCCCGGCGGATATGGAAGGATCATATTGGCGTTAATACGACCTACCATTTCGTCGAGGTAAACTTCTTCGGTCATACCGTGCAGCTCTTTCTGGAACGCAGCATACGGAGTCATTACCATCGTCGGCAGCACTTCAAATGCGCGATACATCAGATCCGGCAGATTGTGGTGAACAATCAGTTTGTGGATATTCTGAGCCAGTTCCTGAATACGCATGTTTTCATAGAATTCAGGATCTTCACGATACAGAGACGGCAGCATGTTTTTCACACGCAGGTTCAGGTCGAACGCACGTTTGAAGTCAGTCAGAGCACGCAGCAGGCTCAGTGCTTTGGTCTTATCGATACCGATGCTGAACAGGAACAGCAGGTTATACGGACCGGTTTTCTCAACAACGATGCCATGTTCGTCGAGGTATTTCGCCACGATGCTGGCCGGAATACCAAAGTCGCTCATGGTGCCGTCTTTTTCCATCCCCGGAGTCAGCAGGGTGACTTTGATCGGGTCAAGATACATGTGCTCGTTATCGATGTTTTTGAAGCCGTGCCAGGTGCTGTCAGAACGCAGCGGCCAGCATTCAGTCGTATCGATATGATCCGGCTGCCATACATCAAAGAACCAGCCATCAGATTCCGTTCTCAGACGTTTGATCTCTTTACGGAATTTGATCGCACGTTCAATGGAACCGTTGATCAGACGTTTACCTGCATTGCCTTTCATCATCGCCGCAGCGGTTTCAGTGGACGCCACGATACCGTAGTGCGGAGAAGTGGTGGTGTGCATCATGTAGGCTTCGTTAAAGGTTTCTTCGTTTACGTCACCTTTAACGTGGATCATGGAAGCCTGAGAGAACGCCGCCAGCAGTTTGTGAGTGGACTGGGTTTCGTAAATCACTTTCCCTTCTACACGGCCACCGCTCATACCGCATTTACCTTCGTAAATCGGTGAGAAGTTGGTGTAAGGCACCCACGCGGAGTCAAAGTGGATGGATTTCACATCCAGTGTTTTCTTGATGAAGTCGGTGTTGTACAGCAGACCATCATAGGTAGAGTTGGTAATTACAGCATGTACCGGCCAGGTTGCGTTTGGTGTTTCTTTCACGCGCTTAGCAATGGTAGCGTGCTGGAATTCACTCTGTGGGATACCACCAAGAATACCGTAAGCGTTACGGGTCGGGCGGAAATAGATTGGCGTAACATCGCTCATCATCATCAGGTGGGTCAGCGATTTGTGGCAGTTACGGTCAATCAGAATGGTGCTGCCTGCCGGAGCAGAGTACATGCCAACAATTTTGTTCGCAGTGGAAGTACCGTTGGTCACCATGTAGCTGCGGTCTGCGTTAAAGACGCGAGCGATATACTGTTCTGCTTCTTTGTGTGGACCACTGTGATCCAGCAGAGAACCCAGTTCAGATACTGAAATGGAAATATCAGATTTCATGGTATTCGGACCAAAGAAATCATAGAACAGGCTACCTACCGGGCTTTTCTGGAATGCAGTACCGCCCATGTGACCAGGAGTACAGAAAGTATATTTACCTTCACGAACATATTTAAACAGTGCTTTAGTCAGCGGAGGCAGAATAGTGTTGATATATTCGTCAGTGGTCTGCTTGATCTTATTAGCAATATCTTCAGCAGCACCCAGCGCATATTCAAAGAAGCTAATCTGTAAACGCAGGTCATTCAGGCTTACATCGAGAGTGGAATACGTATTAGCGAACGCGTACAACGGCAGGTTCTCGTTCATTTTGCTAATTTCTTCGCACAGCTCGAGATTATATTTATCCCAGTCAAAAATAACGCCGCACAGACGCGCATTGTTTTCGATCAGTTTTAATAAGTCGTCACGGTCGTTCGGGTAAACAATCTGGAAGTTCAGACGTTCAAGCGCGCGATGAAGTTCACGGATGGGTTCTTCTTTAAAATAAACCCCCATGTGATTCAATATTGCAATAACGTTCATAGTCATATCTCCAGGTAAAAAAGGCCCCTCCCAACACATGGGACAAAATGAAAGGAGGAGCCTCGGAAAATACTTTTAATTAATGTGCGTTAGACGCGGTGTGGTTATCCATTGAGTGGCTCTGGCGCTCGTGCATTTTGCGAGCGTAGAACATCAGGATAATCAGGCTGACGATGAAGGTACCTGCCAGCTCGAAGGAGCTTGCGCCCATCAGCGCGATGAAGCAGAACACGCAACCCAGTACAGAGCAGATCAGGCTGACAAAGTTGCGGATGTTAACGCCTTCAAAACGAATCAGGTCAACGCAAGAGTAGAAGTACGGCAGCATAGTCAGCAGTACTGCGATACCGGTCAGTTCACCGAACAGGTCAGATGCTTTACCACCGGCAGAGTTCATCAGAGTGATGAGGATCATCAGGGCAGTCATTTTCACTGCAGCCAGCAGCAGACCTTTTTTCGGAATACCGTTGCTGTCGACTTCACCATAAACTTTCGGGAAGTTACCGTCGTTAGCGGCACGTACACCTGCCTGGCCTACCAACATCATCCAGGAGCCCAGAGAAGTCAGGCACGCAAAGGCGGTGAATGCAGAAACCAGCGGCGCAGCCCAGTTACCGAGGATGGTTGAAGCACTGATTGCAAACGGAGCACCGGAAGCTGCCATTACAGAAGATGGATACATACCGGAAAGCACCTGAGTCGCAGCGATGTAAACAATACCTGCTAAACCAGTACCCAGCATGGTTGCCAGCGGAACGGTACGTTTCGGGTTTTTAACCATACCAGTACTTACTGCTGCGGATTCAACACCCACGAAGGCCCACAGGCAGAGCAGAATACTTTTAATGATCGCATGACCATCAGTGGTATCCGCAGTATTCCAGTTAGCTGCATAAGTTGCCGCATCAAACCAATGCCAGCCAACAATAGCAGTCATCACCACAGGAATAAGAACCAGCACCAGACCAATAGTGGTTAAACGGCTTACCCAAGTACCGCCGAGCATATTTACAAAGGTAAATACCCAGACGATAGCAATACAGGCGATACCCGCCGGAACAGGATCATTTAATACTGGGAAGAAGGTGGAAAGATAAGATACCGCGGTAATACCAATCGCCAGGTTACCAATCCAGTTAGCATGGTAATAAAGAACACCTGTCTGAAAACCAAATGCAGGGGAAATTTCTCCGGCATAAGCAATTGGGCCACCTTGTTGCGGGTTTTTTGTTGCCAGTCGGGCATATACATACGCCAGCGACATTGCACCAATAATAGAGATAATCCAACCCCAGATAGCAATACCACCGATACTTGCTAGGTTCGCAGGTAATAATGCAATACCGCTCCCCATCATATTACCGGCAACAACACCGGTACAGGCAAATAGCCCGATCTTCTTGGCAGAACTCATGCTCTTCTCCTAATTTCATTTTTGAATTTGGAGTCCGGGTCATGATGTATAACTATTTCCTGACCAGACCAAACTGGCGCTAAGAATACTCACGAAAAAAGGATTAATCCTAAAGATTAGGTGAAATAACACAAAAGTTTCTGTAAGTGAGAACTTGAGGTTTTTTATTAACACATCAGGATCGCAAGTTGATATCATGAAAAGATAAACATTCAATGTTTACAATGGATTGCGGGATATTCTCTGGTTAAATTTATGTAATAAAAATTATGCGGCAAATAAATTGCCGCAACATATTATACCAACAGAAACATACAAAAACTCAACAACAAATATTCCCGAGCATAAATCAACCCGGGAGTTACTTATTCTGAAGCGAGAAATTTGTCGAGATAAGGTACAACATAAGGAACAGAAGTCTGGAATATACCATTTTCAATCCAGTAAAGGGTGTTTGCCCCTGGGCGTAAATTAAAGGCGGTGAGATATGCATCAGCCGCTTCCCGGTTCATCCCCTTCATTTCATAAACCTTGCCAAGCAACACATAATTTAGCCAGGACATTTCAAGATCAATGCCAGTATTTATCGCCTGGTAAGACTCATCTGTTTTACCTTTTACCAGAGCACTGACCGCTTTTATTTGATATATAATGGATAGGTTATTCAATTCCGGTAGTGTAACAATGTTGTCTATTTCTGTGTTCAGTGCTGCTAATTGTTTTTCATCTAAAGGGTGTTGAGAATGGCGCACGATATCAACTAATGCTTTTTCTGCTCTCGCGTAGGTAAATTCTGGGGATGATTGAACAATCTCACCTAATAATTCACTGGCACGGTTCAATGATTTATCATCGCCATGCAGTAAATAATCATGTGCCTGATAAAAATTAGTTAATAACGCACCACGATGAGGCAAAATTTGCTGGAGCGTCTCCTGCATTCGTTGTGGCCACGGTTGGTTTAATGCTTTTGATAAACTCTCCAGTAAATCATTTTGAATCGCCAGCTGATTACCGTTAGTGATGACATAACGTTTATCCAGCATGGTTGAACCATCTGCATTGTCTACCAATTTTATCGACATAAAGCATTGTTGAGCACGGTATTGGCGCTGATTAACAAAGGCAATAGATAATGTTTTACCGGAACTGCTCGGTTCATCAATGTTGTAGTTGATTTTGTCATGCACCATAAAGGTGGAGAAGGTGTTAAGTGATGTCGCCACCAAATCACCCACGCCTATCGCGTAAGAGAGCTGATACGGGGAACTCCAGCTGTTACAACTTTTATTTACCATATTAATGTCAATATCGCGTGGATTGAGCAAAATACGCGATTTGCTCATAGGAAGACGTGTATCAAGAGTTGAAAACGCTACCAGTGCTACACAGATACCTAACGACAACAGGAAAAAAAACCATACCCAAAAGGTAGTGAATCGTTTGCTTTTAATTGGGGATTGTTCAGGTGGCGTTGCGGTGTTTTGAATGTTAAGACTGTGGGAGGGAGAATCTGTGGCAGGAACCGCCTCTGGTATAGGGGGAGGCGAAGATAGCATTATTTCCTCTCCCTCTTCTTCGCTGTACCAGATAACCGGCACCATTAATTTATAGCCGCGCTTTGGTACAGTAGCGATATAGACAGGACTATCTTCATCATTATCTTTTAATGACTTACGTAGTTCTGAGATACTCTGCGTCACAACATGATTGGTGACAATACTTCTCTTCCAGACATTATCGATAAGTTCATCCCTGCTAAGTACTTCGCCACTGTGTTGAGCAAAGAAAACCAGAAGATCGATTAATCTCGGCTCAAGGGTAAGTTGACGCCCATTGCGGCTAATTTGGTTTATGGACGGAGTAACAAGCCATTCGCCAACGCGAACTACAGGTTGTTGCATAATAGAAACTCATTCGAAAAGGGAATGATGCAATGATAATTGCCACAACCTATTTTTACCATCTATAGATGGGTTTATTTACATATTATTGGTGAATGTAAGACGTTATTTTTACCAGCCATAAACTTCTTGATTACATAGTATTACGAAAGGATTTTACTGAGAACCAGAAGTAATATTCCTTACCATCAAAATTCATCATCTTTGCCAAAGAAAAATGTTCAGAAAATAATCCATGGAAAATTGTCCGGAGCGCTTACTATTTTAATGGATTGTTAGTCTTTGCATGAGCAAGCGGACTGATACATTTCTCTTTGTTCTCATTCAGAAAATCTCATCAGTCGGCGTTCAGACCGGTGTTGTGCTTTATGGATGCGTTACGCTCCTGATGACGTCATTTGACGTTCAACAACATCACGGGGCCGCACGACATTTCACGTCAGTTAGTGCTATCGCTCAGGAACAAATTTTCCCGAATTGGGATATGCCCGCAAATTGCTGGTGATGAGGGGAGAATCTGGTTGAGTTCGGGAGAATTGATTTGGAGGCAGAACGCTTAAATCGTGGCGTCCTGAAACGAAAAACGGACCTCCGTGGAGGTCCGTTTATATGAATTTGGTGCCGGACTCGGAATCGAAGATTTCATTTATCATATTGATATTGATATGATTTATTTAGTTTGATTAAAAATGTACCCTCATTTGTACCCGCAGTCCCTTTTGATATTGAAAGGGAATCACACTCGGGATCAGGCTGAGAGCACAGAAAGAAAGTGCTTGGCTATTATATCGTTAATTCTGTCAATCAGTTCCAGCCTTTTGAAAGTGATGTGTGCAGATCCCTTCTTAAAGTATTTAATGATGAACATCTCGTCTTCATAGCGCTCTTTACCCTGAACAGACCGGATATGCTAATCCAGACGAATTATGATATTTTCCCGGTTGTCGGGAATGGGGTTGCCACTGAAGAGATGCTGCATCCTTTCCTAGTCGGCAACCCGGTCAGTCTGTGGTCCGGTGATAAGATGAATCCCCACCGGCCCCATCTCACCAGATTGTTGATAATGATTTTACTTCCAAATTTACAGGGAGAGTTGGTTTTATAATTCCAACTCAGTCCCCTGAAGACGTTAATCACTCCCTGCTCAAACACCTCATCCTTATTCTGGTGCAGTTGTTCAAATGTGCTCATAATGTTCGCTTCACTGATTTCCGGAAAATTATTGTACTCCAGTGACCGGTACCATGTATCACGGGCCTGCGCATCCATCAGACTCAGCATCCCGGAACGTTGCATCAGGTCACGCCAGATTTCTCGATCGAGATTGCGGGTGATGGCTTTCATTGCTGCTTCCGGTTTTTCCATCAGCCAGCAGCCACAGCGAAAATTCTGTTTCATGGCCCAGTCCAGGGCGGTTTTGCCGCCAATGCCTGCTGTCAGCACTGAGATTTCTGCCAGTTGCCGGATAAGCGTTTCGGTTTGTTGCAGTGCTGCATTCCGTACCGTCACAACGTGTCGGATACTGGTGGAGCAGATAACGTCCGTATGCCCGGTGACCACTTCCGGACGGGAGATTGTGATGTCTGACATTATCGGTTTTCCTTTTGGTTTATAAACGAAAACGCCAGCTATATTCAGGCTGGCGTCAGGGGAATGAAGTATGGTGAGTGATATTCACCGGTTCTGGTGCAGAAGCTGCAGATGACGAAGAGCACGGACATCCTCCCGGGCCTGTTCGATGCAGGGCAACAGTGCTGCTGAATCCGTCTTATCCTCATCGTTGTCGAAGATAATCCCGGATTCACAGTCGATATTGTCCTGCAGCCACGCAATCAGAATATCCAGCGCCGTTTCTGTCGTTAATGATTTCATGTTGTGAATTTCCCTGATTACCAGTCGAAAGTGGGCAGACCCGGCAGACATTCAGCGCAGGCATCCAGATGAATGAGACTGACGCCATAACAGCGAATGAGCGTGACGATCAGACGACGAAACGTTTTTGACAGGCCCAGGCGTTTAAGTCGCAGAACCGGGTACGACCACGCATCGGTACGTAACAGATATCCGCTACCGGTAAAATGAATCCATTCTGATTCGCCGAAGTCATTCGTCTGATGTGACAGCGAGTACAGCCAGGCGTTGTCCTTTTCCGTGATATGTGCGGTACTGCAGCGTATGCCGGCAAGGGCCGTAAACGGTGGTGGTGTGCAGGTTGACTGTTGGCCGGATTCATCCACTACGCGGAGTGAATGACCATTTTCAGCAACCTTGTTAATCAGTTCAGTGAGATTAACACCATCGACGTCAACGACAATGCGCCCCATGTTCAGTGCCTGCACGTTAATGCTGTCGGCTTCCAGCGTCAGAGCCAGTTTCATTGTTTCGCCCCCGGATGTTTACCCAGGGTAATGTTATTTACCGTTCTGTAATTGTCGCGGGCCATCAGGCCGGTTGCCCGGCGGGCCCGGAGGATATCAATACTGTTTATTAACTGAGAACGGGTACAGGCGCTGAATCCCGGCTGGTCGGTACGTACCAGTGCGTATTTTTCAACGAGAAAGTTCACTGCATCACAGAGTGAAATGCCTGCCTCAATATGCTGCTCAATCACACGTTCATCGGCGAACGGTGTGTCATTTAGCGTGAGGCCGTAGTGCTGGTCCAGCAGTCGGGTGAGCAGTGTCTGCCAGATGGTGACGGGAGACGGGCAGCGCGATGCCTCCCGTACGTGTGTGTCGGGTAATGTGTTCATACTGAAGATTTTCCTGATATGCAGAGATGAAAAATGGGAAAGTGGCGTTGTGAAAACACCAGGCCGGAGCAGAAGATTATTCTGATGATTTACTTTTTCGTTTCGGGCGTCGGATAAACAGCCATATAAACGTAGCCACAACTGCCGAGGGTGTCGGCTTCGCAGGTCAGCCCTTTTGCATACAGCGTGACGGTATGCTGATGGCGGGGGCTGAGTTCACCGCTGGTGAGCATGAGTTCCAGTTGTTTCATCAGCAGCGGAAAGGCCTGGTCCAGGTGGTACGCATCCGCGTCGCTGAACCGGCCTCTGATACCGGCACGGTCGGCAAGGTAATGCAACTGGTTGCCTTCCTGCACCAGACGGGCGCCAAAACAGGGTGTCACGGTGCAGGGCAGTCCCCACCAGGGGCGGTCGTTATGGTCGTCGGGATAATTTGTCTCATGGAGCGAGTCTGACACGATAAAATCCTTACAGAAAATCGGTGAATGATAGTTTAACGATGACGGGTCAGCCGGCGCGCAGACCGGCTTCGGTGAAGGTATATGTATTGATGTGAATGGCCTCATCCACAGCGGCGTCTGAGGTCAGCCAGTCGTACTCGTTTTCCAGTTGACGGTACAACCAGAAGGCCAGGTCGCGCAGGGCTTCACTGACTGCGGCTTCCGCATCGGCTGTCATTGCCTGACCAGTCGGACTGTTCCGGGTGACGGTGATATCCATGCTGTACGGATGGCAGTAACGTCCCCGGTGACTGATTTCAGCCTGTAACTGCCAGAAGTTACGCTTCTGTACCGCCTGCAGGGCATCCGCGATACGATGAAGTTCACGGTCCTGCGGGGCATACTCCCGGACTCTCCTGGCTGTTGCTGACTGCCAGTGCCAGCGTCCTTCAAAACAGGCTCCGTCCCCCTGGCTGCAGAATCCGCTGAACCAGATGCACGGCTCTTCCATAAACCTGCCGTTGCTGAGCCGGAAAACGCGCTGGCGGAGGTCAATCCCGAAAATGTCACAGACCTCCCTGAAGTCCTCATACACGTTTTCATACCAGTTGCTGTCAGCATGATGCTGACGGTACCAGTCGCGGGCTTTTTCCCGTGCCGGGCAGGAAAGTTCATCCAGCGTATACACGGTGGTGATAATTCTGCTCATCAGAATCCCCCTCCTGATTCAGTTCAGTGTGACGCTCATCAGCCGGACATACGGGCCAAAACTGTCCTTACGGCGTTCAGCAAACACGGCCAGCACACCGGGAATATCCTGCACTTCACGACCGGTATACGTCTCAGCACTGCCGTGCCAGCGGTACTTACCGGTGCAGAACGGAAAAAGACGGGATGCCGGATGCTGTTGGTGAATACGCATGGCTTCACCACGGGTGATGATTTTCATAGTGTGATGCCTCTGAAGACAGAAGATAAAAGTGAAAACAGGTATGATGTGGTTGTGACGGTGACGGGTTAAAGCAGACCGTGTTCGGCAAAGGAGAAAACCTGGCTGCCACCGACTATCAGATGGTCCGGTACCCGGATATCCACCAGGGCTAGCGCCTGTACCAGACGTTCCGTAATAAGCCGGTCTGCCTTACTGGGTGTGACTTCACCGGACGGGTGATTGTGCGCCAGCACCACGGCTGCGGCATTGTGATACAGGGCGCGTTTAATCACTTCCCGGGGATGGACTTCCGTGCGGTTGATGGTGCCGGTGAAGAGGGTTTCACCGGCAATCAGCTGATTCTGGTTATTCAGATACAGCACCCGGAATTCTTCACGCTCCAGTCCCGCCATGTTCAGAATCAGCCATTCCCGTGCCGCACGGGTGGAGGTGAAGGCCACGCCGGGTTCATGAAGATGGCGGTCCAGGGTTTTCAGGGCCCGCAGAATGAGACTGCGCTCGCCGGGCGTCATCTCTCCGGGCAGAAAGGAAAGTTGTTGCATTGTGCTTCTCTCCATTCAGTCGATGATGCGCATAATGGCGCTGCATTCCGGATGCTGCAGGGCGTAATCCCGCAACCGGTAATAATGGACCGTCATGGCATAATTCTCCGTACGACAGGCATGATGGCTGTACGTCATCAGACAGGCGGCAATACCGGCGGCTTCCGGGCTCATTTCAGCGCGGTTACCATTCATGGCATTGAACAGCACCCAGGTTTCTCCATCATCTTCATCCGGTTCGGGCGCCATAAATGCGCCGCCGTTATTCAGGGTGTACAGATTCCAGATACCACCGCAGTAGTCTTCACACAGACGGTCCATCCAGCCGAAGACACGGGGCTCCAGGGTCACCCACTGTGGAATGAGGCCAAAGTGCTGCGGCCAGAAGCTGATACGTTGTTCATCAGGGACGGGAGTAGCAACCAGTTGGGGCTGGTTATTCCCTGGTGCTGTGGCTGAAGAAAGAGCAGTTGTGTTCTGAGAAACGATTTTCATGAGTGAAATCCTTACAATGTGTATAAATGAGAGGAAATAAAGGCCGGGGGCTGACAACATCACGTTCATCACTGACCGTGAGACCCGGCAATATCAGGGATGAATGATATTCGGCTGAAATTCCGGACAGCCGTACGCGTAACCGTTCCGGTCACAGACGGATGGCCAGATGCCATTGTCTGTACTCAGTCTGCACAGACTGAGTTCTCCGGGACGGTAAAGCAGACGGGTACATCAGGCGCACAGGTCATCATCAGAAATGGAACGACACCCCGGCAGCGCCTCCGGGGCGTCGGGTGATTCTGGTACCTGAATCACGCCTTCAGGGACAGGCTGCATCAGCGCAGGCTCTCCAGCATCGTTTCTGCCATCACCCACAATGCGCGATTGAGCTTAATGTCGGTATCAATGCTGTGAATGGCCCGGGTATGGATACGTTTTCCTTTTGCACTGCGACCGGAAATCCCGCCTTTCAGCATATTCTCCTGGATGGTCTGATAAGCACTCCACAGGTCCTTACCGTAATCCTCCCGGCGTCGTGGCGTCAGAATGTCGGCGGTGGTGACGGGCTGATGTTCGTCACCATAACGGTAAGTCAGTGCCGCCTGTGCCAGCGCCTGGCGTGCCGGTGGCGGCAGGACCAGCGACTGCATGGCATCACGCTTCTCCTCTATCCGGTCAAACACGCCCACCACCTCGTAAGCCCCTTCAATGACTCTGTCCACCACATTTCCCCGGTGCGGAACACGCACTTCCCCCAGAGACTGACCGCAGACCAGGCCATTGGTACAAATGGCACGGAAATATCCGGGTAACATCTGGTAGCTGGATGAACCGTCATGGGAGTTGAGTAGAATAATTTCAGGGACATGTTGTCCGGTTATCTCCCCGTTACGCCGCAGACGCAGCATGTGTTTTGTGTATCCCCGGCGGCCCGGGTCACGTACGCGGGTCTGGCAGGCGAAGAATGGCTGAAAACCTTCCCGCTGCAGGCTTTCCAGCACGGTGATGGTGGGGATCCAGGTATAGTTCTCGCTTCTGGATGTGTGTTTCTCTTCCCCGAATACGCTGGGGACAACCTGCATCAGTTCTTCACGAGTTAAGGGACGATCACGGCGTATCTGGTTCGCATAACCAAAACGACTGGCTAATCGCATAATTTGCTCCTTATCAGTGGTTAATATTTACTGGCGCAATAAATGAAAAAGCCGAGTCTCCCGGAGAAGACACGGCCTGATGGGTGAAATGAATGAGGTTTATTGTCTGAGAAGCCCTTCACTGGCGAGCCACGCATTAAGTTGTTTGCCGGCATCGGATTCAAAATTCCAGCACCGCCAGCGCAACTGACCTTCAGCATTACGGATAACCAGCCGGAAATGCGTTCCCTGGTCATCTTCAGTAAACACATTGCGGTAAGCTGTTTTGACGGCAACAGCCTGTTCGCGTGAGAAAGGGCCTTCGGGCAATAAACGTGATGTACAACCCGGCATATCTGTTGCTCCCTGAAAGTAAAAAGCCCCGGTCATGATGACCGGGGCCTGAAGGAGAGTGACCTGATTATCAGAAAGTCACATTCAGCGTGGCCTGACCGTTATAACCTTCAGCGCTGCTGCCGCTGACGCTGTGGGCATAACCGGCCTGAACGCCCAGGGTGATATTTTCCCGGACACGGGCTTCCAGTCCGGCCTGCAGGTCCAGTGACGTGCCATTCCGGGACGGTGAGAACGTCATGTTACTGCCGGCGGCGGCTGTACCCATGCTCATGTCACCCCGGGAGCTGAAAGTGCGGATAACAGAAGGCTGTACCCACCAGTTCACCGGCAGTTCACTCACACGGTGTTTTGCACTGTCGCGCAGGGTGTCACGGGATGAGGTGCCTTCACCAAAGCTCATATCGTTGTGGCTGCCCAGACGGAAACCGGCACGTACATGTTGTGCACTGCCATGCCCGAACTTCACATAACCGGCGTTATCCTGGCCGTCATCCAGGGAAAGTCCCTGCCAGGTATACTGCAGTTGTGGCTCCAGCATCAGGTTGTCAGTGATACTGAAGGGCAGACCAGTTTCCAGTGAGCCCAGCCAGCCCCAGCCCCGGGCGCGGAAGTCGTTATTGTCCGATGATGCTTTCATGCTGTGGCGGGTTCCCTGTGCCACAATGTCAGCCCACAGGCCGGAGGATGTGTGTACCAGATTCAGGTATCCGCCCAGACTGCCGGCATCATCCCGGACCGTGCCGGCGCGGGAGCCGTCATCATCCTTAACATCAACGGAAGAATGGCCTGCAGCACCATACACCCCTGTCGTCAGAGACATACCGGCAACCTCTGTTCTGAGCAGGTCACCCTCCAGACGGACGAAGCCATAGCTGCCGCTGCTTTCCGGCGTGGCCCCACGGGCAATACCACCGTTGTTATCGTGCCCGAGATGACCGCCCTGAATGCTGAGACGGACGCTGTTATTTTCACCATTTACACCGGTCTGATGGCTGCGGGAGCCTGCCAGAATCCGGTCATAGTCCATTGCCTGTGTCAGCATGGAGGCATACAGGGGGACTTCAGCACGATAAGCATTTTCACTGCGCAGGTACCAGTCTTCATCGCTGCCACGGTTCAGGGTGTAGTTAAAGGCGCCGGCCTGAAGCGGGCGACTCAGGGCAAACGCACCTTCTTCTGTGGTGGCGCCATTCTGTGCATCCACAACCCGGATACCCTGTCCGGAGGTTGCCACCCCGAGGTTACTGTTTCCGACATTTGTAAACGCAAGCCAGGTTTTGCCGGTTGCCTGACCACCATTAATCACCAGCTGGTCAGAGGTATTGCTGCCATCAAGGCGAACACGCATATTGATGGTGCCACCCTGACCGGTGAGGTTATTGGTGGTCAGTTTATGGAACGTTACCGGGGAGTCGCCTTTTGCAACAGCACGGCTCAGCGCAGCATCCGGTGTCGTCTGATTATCAAAGCGAATCTCCCCTGCGTTAACAATATCGCCGGTACTGGCCACATCGCCATTCAGTACCATGCTGGCACCTTTACTGAGCTGTGTTCTGCCACTCAGACTTCCCCCGGCAGCCAGCGTCAGTGTTCCACGATGTCCGACAGTGGTGTTGCTGGCCAGTCCTCCGGCATTAACCGTAAAGCTGCCGCCATTTTCCAGCAGCAGTCCGCTGGCCTGACCGGATGTGCCATCAATACTGAACTTACCGCTGGCATTGGTCCCCTCAACAGTGGCACCACTGTCTGCAATCAGGGCACTACCGGATGTCATGGTGACATCTGTTGCCTTACCACCGGCAGACACTGCCAGGGTTCCGCCGTCATCCACCAGTGTTTTCCAGGCTGAATGGCCCTCCAGTACATCCAGGCGACCGCCGGACTCCAGAACAACACCGTCAGCCTTACCGTTTTCCACCGTGAAATTGCCCAGACGGTTGCTGCCAAGAACCGTTGCCGCAGTACTGGTGACCAGTGCGCCGCCCTGCTTCAGGGTGACATGTGTGGCGGTACCACCGGCGTTCACCTGCAGTTTGCCTTTCTGGTTAACGGTGGTGAAATCCGCCAGACCACCTTCCTTGATAATCTGCCAGCCGTCACTGTTTACAACAGTGCCAGACGCCGTACCGCCGTTGTGCACATACTGGTACCCCCCATTCAGCGTGGTATCCAGTGCGTGACCATGTACAGTCTGGTCGCCGCCGGCATAAACCACAGTGGTATTTGCCGTTCCTTCAGCAGCCACAATCTGACGACCATTTTTATTGATGGTGGTGCGTACGGCATCTCCGTAGACGGTCTGCCCGGTATCACCATTTTCCGCATCCGGTCCCCCTTCCGCGCCGGTATTCACAACCGTGTCGGTTGCCACTGCGCCGGATTTGATGGCCTGCCAGCCCTTCTCATTAATGACGGTACCCGTTGCAATCCCGCCTTCATGTACCCACTGCTCACCGCCGTTCAGAGTGGTGTTCACTGCCTGCCCCTGAAGGCTCTGTCCGCCTCCGGCACTGATAACCGTGTCTGAAACGCTTCCTCCGGCATTCACTCTCTGAAGACCACCACCGGTGACAGTAGTGTTGTTGGCGATACCGCCATTTTGTATCCATTGTCCGCCGGTATTGGCCTCGTTATCCGGCCCATACTCCAGACCGGTACTGATGGTCATTCCGTTGGCCGTACCGAAGACAATCTGGTTGTCATGATTTGTCAGTGTTCCGTCGTTCACGGTTTCTCCCGCCTGTACAACCGTGTCAGCAGCCAGTGCCGGGACTGATGTGACAGCAGCAAGAGACAGCGCAACCGCCACACCGGCGCGTTTTCCCCGTGAGCGGGCCAGTTCGGAGGCCACCACCAGGGTGCCCGTAATGTGATTCCATACCAGCCTGTAGCTGGTGTTCAGATGTCGTTTCATCAGCTTTTCCTTACAGAGGGTGAATAAAAAAGCCGGTACCCACAAATGTGGATACCGGCAGGTACAAAACAGCATGGTCAGATAAAGTGTTTTTTCCCGGACATAAATGCTTCCCCTCTCTCATCTGCCAGAGAAGTATCAGTCCGTTGTGTGCAATTCCGTTCTGCATGATGAAGAGATTCAGCTGCCTTTTCGCAGACCATTAACCACTATAAACGATCGATAGTAACGATCGATATCTGTTTTATCGATCGTTTTATTCTATTGATTGCAAGGCGGTCACGCAAGAGAAACAGGAGGAGCATGAGGTGTTTGTGTCATGTTTTCAGTTGGTTAACGTAATGTTATCAGGCATTTCCCTGGCAGACTGTTCAGAAGAAAATCCAGTTCCATACAGCGCGGGCAACAGAGACCACCGAGTCACGGACGGCACGCAGAACCGTGCGTGCAACAGAGGCAATACAGACGCTCTCCGCCGTGTCAAATATCCGGTCCACCGCACCGGTAAACTGTTCACGGGCCTGAGCGCGGACAGACTCCGTGCACAGCTCGTCCTGCAGTCGGGTCATCAGGGGGCTGGCAGCATGGTCGGGAAGTGCTGTCATTAGCGCACTGACCAGCGTATCCAGTTCCCAGCCGGTGCGGGCCGATACGGCAACAACCGGATGTACGGGCCGGAACAGACGGAATACCGCTTCTGTTTTCTCGTGAATGTTCCGTGCCTGTGCGGGAGAAGGCTGAATACCGGCCATATCCCATTCATGGCAGGGCTCCGTTTTGTCGGCCTGCGTCACCACAAACAGCACCTGCTGATGTCCCCGGTGCAGAATGTGTCGCCAGAAATACTCATCCACAGACAGGGCACGGTCATCGGCTTTAATCAGCCACAGTACCAGGTCAAGTTCAGGCAGAATGTCACGGTACAGGGCTTCATACTCTGCATCCCTGTCCCGGCTCTCGCCCACCCCGGGCAGGTCAGTGATAACCATGCTGTGACCATGTCCACTCAGACGGAAGCGCCGCACTTCCCGGGTGCCGGCGTGAACATCACTGACCGGGGTGACCTCCCCCTGAAACAGTGCATTACAGAGTGAGGATTTACCGGCCCCGCTTTTCCCCATAATGCCAATCACGGGTTCGTGACTGGTGAGTTTACGCAGATGTTCCAGGATGTGACGGGAAAGCGAGTAAGGCAGGGAGGAGAGCGGTTTTTCAATTGCCTCAATGGCATCAGACGGATTCATACATGTATTCCCGGTGAAAAAAGACAAAACCCCCGCACACCGGAAAGGTGGCGGGGGACTCACGGAGATAATATATGTCTGAAATTATTTTGAATGTGCTTCAGAATTTGTCGTCAGCCGGGTTTCTGTTTCTGTGTGGTTGTGTTGCCTGCAAAAATGTTCCTGATAGTACTCATTAATCAGTTTCTCCAGCATATCTCCAATACGCAATCTGTTGTGTTCCGCCATTAAATCGAGCCGGGTTTTAGTTTCGTTTTTCAGATAAGTGTTGATTGCTTTTTTATCTGTACGGGATTTACGTAATTTTTGCTGATTCCAGGCTTTATTCAGATTAAGCAAAAACAAACGTCTGCTGTCAGGTGCATCCCAGACATCGAGAGCTGCCTGTAAAGCCAGAGCGCGTTCTGAATGGCTGACAGGAGAGAACCATTGAGTCAGTAGAGGACCTGTATTCCCGAAAGAACCGAATGTTCCGGACTGGTGTTTTTTCAGAGATTCCCAGGCCCACAATACAGCGTCCTCATCGTTAACCGGCAACCATTTTAATGGCAATGGCCTGGCGAAGACCGTTTTCCATTTTTGTTTCAGATTCTCCATCAATGTTTTTTTTCTGTGCATCACTGGAGGTGCAGGGAAAATAAGCTCATCCATAAATGCGATGATAAGGTTTATTCTGTCCTGATGATTTGTTGGTGACAGACTTAAATTTAAACGCTGATACCAGATGGTGGGAATACCGTCATGCAGGCTTTCATTGATATAGCCACACATGTATTTTAGCTCAATATCATCCATGTTGTGGAGTGTTGCCCATAACCAGAATGTGGCTCTCTCATTCTTTTTTAACCAGTTGAATGATTCATCCGGAAGAATATTTTCTTCCCGCATACTCTCCAGGGCTGACATTAAACTCCTTATGGCAATTTCATTGGGTACACATTGGTGAATTGCGTTGTTTAATTCATGTCTGCAAATTTCGATGTCCTGACAGGAGATATCAGGTAAATCATTAAATTTGTTTTTTAATAGTTTTGCATAAAATTTGCACACCCGCAAATCCCGGGTTTTTACAGGGCCTGTGGGATCGTATGAATATTCTTTAGCCATTATCTGATGCCTCAAACAAACTACGTAGTGATACTTTTGGTGGTGATACAATGGTTTTGTTGTGTTCGTCAAGTCACTTAAAAATCACTCTGGTAGTCATCTTGTAGTGATGTTGTGTTAATACAAAGGTTTTTATAAGGTTTTTCACAGGTTGTATCATGGTGTTTATTGCCGTGTTTTGCTGATGTTTTCGCTGTTGAAAGCTCTTTTAAGCAGGTTTTCCTGTTGTTTGTCAGGGGCTGAGGCGATATGAGGTGGTCAGCACCGACCATCTCTTCGGTAATATTCCGGAAGAGAATTTTTTACTTTATCCGGTTGCATGATGATGATGAGAGGTTGTGACAGTGTCGCTTCTTTGTTGCCTGCAAAACAGGGGGATATCTGTATCGGAGGCTGTTAACAGGAATGCGCAGTATTACCGGGGGGAGGTATGTATTTTTAATGTACTTTATCAGATTGACGTATTTTTAGGATATGATGAGGGGATTACAACGGAAGCGGTCCACAACCCAATAAAATGTACTGTTGCTTTCAGGAGGGTACAATACACTGACTGAAAACAGCGATGATATCGCCGTAATTGTCTGTCCTGATTTATTAAGGTTGGGGGCGAATATTATTGTGCAGAAGTCATGTTTTTATACACTTTAGTATACAGTCCGCATTTAAATATTATCTGGCGAACATATTGGCAGAATTGCAGGGAATCCGGGAGAAACTGCTCAGGATTAATGTTCTGGTTATTCTGAATAAAAGACAGGTTTTATGTTGTTATTTTCAATGGAGCAAATTCTGTAAGGGAAAAGGAAGTGATGCTGTAAAGGAAAGATTATTTCTGAGCAGACGTGAAAAAACGACTTACAGGATTTTTGTCTGGCTAAGTAACTTCTGGGGATGTCCCGGTATACATTCAGGGCACGACAGATAGTGCATTGGCATTTTTATTATCCTTTGAGGGTCGGGTATTCAGCACGTAAATCAAGATGAGAGGAAACATATCAGATGTAAGCGGGCGCATGTGATTATACTGAGTGGCAACTCAGAAGTCTGACTGCAGGAAATTAATGAGGGGGAGGCATTTTTGCAGCATGGACAGGTGAGCGTCAACAGGCTCTCGTTAATATCAGCGTATTTTGATTGGCGGTGTATGTAAATCATGTTATCAGCGAATACAGATACGTCCCAAAAATTGTAATGCTTCGGTTTGGTAAACACCTTATTATTTAATGTGCTCATTACTGTTTATCCAGAAAGAATGACATCCACCTGGTATGAGGGCAACGGCTGAAAACCTTAACGGGTTGCAGGGAATTGTGGCCTGCGTTCCCGGGTGCGGAGAAACGTTAATGGGCGGATTTCCGCTGTGTTTTGCTGCCGGGGCAGCAGAGGATACTCCCGGCAGCCCCGGAATTGTACCTTCCGGTATCACTAAAGGGCCATCAGTAGTGAGCCGTATCAACCGTTGTGCGGTATGCCAGAAGCACATACTGATCCATCAGATACGTCAGGGGTTCATTTTCAGTCTGTCGTTCGATGACCCATTCCGCCAGTTCTTTTTCTGATTTGCGTTTCAGATTCTCTGTCCAGTCTTTCAGGCTGTTGCCGATCATTAAGTCATACCAGCACAACCAGATCAGCTTGAGGCGCAGTTCGGTACCACTGAACTGACGGAAGAGGCTGATCAGTCTGTTTGCCAGAGAATGCTGTCCCAGGCGCTCACATTCAGACAGCAGAATGCCTTCCAGCATCGGATGATGCACCAGCAGATGTTCGCTGGTACATAAACTCACCACCAGATCATCATCCAGAGGCGGTGTGGCCCGTTTGTCATTACCGTAAATGAGCCGGTGCAGGCTCTGGGGAACGATGGCAATCTCCGGTTTTTCACCATTGAATGATATCCATCCGGCCATCAGATTATGGAAGTAGTAGATGTTCGGATGGCACATTCCCCTGGATACTGCATGCCGGGTGAAGCCGGTCAGCCATTTCTGGTAACTTTCGCAAAGCCATTCATAACGGGTCTGATACTGTGGTTTCATTTTCATATTCCTTACGGTGAATTACGGGCAGCAGAACGTCGCCGGGAGACCGGAGATTGCGTCTGCTGCGCCTGAACGGATAACGGTTAAGAACTACGGACGGGACTGTGCAATACGCGCCTGCAGCCAGGCTTCCACTTCGCTTTTCAGCCAGCGGGAACTGCGGCCGAGTTTGATGGGGGCAGGAAAGGCATCATCTTTGATGAGCTTATAAAACCACTTATCGGTTAAGCCGGTCAGTTGAGTGATAAATGCCATGTCGACCATCTGGTCATCCATCAGCGAAACTGGGGTATTCATGAAAATGTTCCTCCGGATGTTGTTAATTTCAACCGGCGTTGGTGATGAAAACAACGCACCACCTTCACCGGCATAACAACCGGGGATAAACGTAAAAAATGAGTAGGGGAATGTTCTTGCCGGGAGATAAGCAGAGAGCATGATGCTGGGATACCCGGTGGCTACCGCGAAACGATGCTTCTCGCGCGTACGCACGACAGAGAAGGGGTGATTTTCGGGAGGATGAGGGGAAGTGCCGTCGTTCTGATAATTGCAGAGTTATTTACGGGGCAGTTACGGTGGGGCAGCACGTGCCTGGTGGGCAGGCGACAGCTACCACCGATGGGATAAGACTGTCTGATTGGTATTATAAATATATAAGAGAGATCAAACACATGAGTTCATATCTGTGAAATAAACACTGTGAGTGTGATCAGTGGGTATGAGAACGCAGTAGCAACAGATTACGTTGTACTCACAGGGCTATCCCTGATAGCTGGCGTATAACCTGCGTATATAAAACGTACCTGCAACACATGTGAACAGAGTGTATTAAGCATCCCTCTGAGCGGTAAACGTATCCGACCTGGTGAGTGACAGTCTGAGAGAGCGGTTAAGTGGTGGCACGGGAGTAATGAGTCTGGGGAGGGTACCAGAATGCCGGTCTGGTGCGGTATGCTGACAGTATCACGTTAATTGCAGCATAAAGTGACGAGAGGCTAATTGTAGTGGTCAAGTAATATTGGCCACGGTTTTACAGTAAAAATGGTATCTGTTCTCTGACTCTTCCGGCGTCAGCCCACCGTTATAATGGTGAGGTCTGACGCTGTTGTAGTAGTTCAATATGTAATCATTAATTTGCTGCCGGGCCTCGTCCTTGCCTGCGTAACCATTCGTTGGCACCCATTCTGTTTTCAGACTGCGGAAGAAGCGTTCCATGGGGCTGTTATCCCAGCAGTTTCCCCGCCGACTGACGCTTTGATTTATTCTGCAACGCCAGAGAAGTTGTTGATATTTAAGGCCTGTATACTGGCTTCCCTGGTCGCTATGGAACACGACATCCCGGGGTTGGCCACGCGTCTCATAGGCCATCCGCAGGGCACTGCTTATCAGTGCGGTATCGGCATGCGCTGACAGACTCCAGCCGATAACCCTGCGGGCAAAAAGATCCATAACAACCGCCAGATAGCACCAGCGATTTCCTGCCCAGAGATACGTAATATCTCCACACCATACCCGGTCTGGCTCCGGTACTGCGAACTGACGCTCAAGCAGATTCGGCAGGCTGGTATGCTCCTGACGGGCATTTTTATACTGATGTTTTCCGGGCTGACAACTGCTCAGGTTCAGATATTTCATCAGACGTCCGGCACGGTAACGGCTCATCGGGACGCCGTTTTGAGTCAGCATTTCAGCCAGAGTGCGCGCGCCCGCAGAGCCCCGACTTTGGTTCCACGCCCGGCGTATTTCGCTGCACAACCTGACTCGTGCCGGATTAACCGTATCGCGTCGTTTTCGCCAGTACCGGTAACTGCTGCGGTGTATTTCCAGAGCAGAACACAGGCTGACAACCGTGTGGCTGTCACTTAGTCTGGCGGCTATCGTGAACCGTTCAGCGAGTCGGACATTAAGAGCGCGGTAGCCTTTTTTAATATCGTATTTTGTTCCTCCAGACGGCGAACTTGCTTTTCCAGCTCGCGGATACGTTGCTGGTCTGGAGTAATGGGTGTGGCAGAGGGCGTAATACCCTGGCGCTCTCGCCTGAGCTGGCGTACCCAGCTCTCAAGCGTGGTTGAACCGACATTCATCGCTTCACTGGCCTGTCGATATGAGTAGCCCTTATCAACAATCAGCTGTGCACATTCCAGCCTGAACTCAGGGGTGAAGGTTCGTTTGGTTTTCTTGTTCATTAAGTCACCTGTTTTGTGTTGTGGTGAGAATATCACCTTTCATCAGGTGGCCAAATTTAGTGTGCCACTACAAATGGAAGTTAAAACCAAAGAAGACTGGCTGTATCAGTTCCGTCGTTGTTCATCCCGGGAGACGCTGGAAAAAGTGATTTCCCACACGCGTTATAAACTTACCCTTGCGGAGCTGGAAGCCTTCAACTCTGCGGTTGATCACCGACTGGCAGAACTAACCATGAACAAACTTTACGATCGCGTTCCGGCTTCTGTCTGGAAATATGTTACCTGAACGTTCGGTAATCACAGCGGTATTGTGCCGGGCGTTATATGCCTGTGATTCTTTTGCTCTTCTCTGGTTGCTGCAAAGCTGAATATGTTCCTGTTGTTGGAGGCCGAGGTAATACCGGGAACGTTAAGCGGTATAGCGACAACAAAGAATTCGAAATCAAAAGGGAATGGTGTACGGAGGTGCGGGCGGTAATGGGCCGATTTTCGGGCATTACCGACCTCTGCTGAGGTTTTCTCGTATTAGCCGGGGATCCGGTGTGTTGAATATTGACGGCATAAACCGACAGGCAGAGTCAGCACCAGCAGTGACGTCAGTAGACAGCGCCGACGATCGGTATTCCGGTAATGGGCAACATCCGTATTATGAGTAATTGCCTTACCACAATCCCTGCACACCGTTTTGTGTATCACCATAGCTCCCTCCTCACAGTCTTATCTGTAACCGGTTTTTGGCATTAAAAAAACAACGCTGAAAATTCAGCCGTCAATCCGGAGACGACAGTCGGGTTATCACAGAGTGCCTGAGATATTGCCCGGTTGGAGGTCACTTCAGGGACTCTGCGCATTTTTTACGGCGTGGTTATTCCGTATGAACGAAACCATACGGAGATTTAACCATGACATACGAGTACAATCCCTTCTGGCAACAACGTATCCGTGAGACGGTACTGCGTGCACTGGATGTTCATCCCCGTCTGACGGCATTGCGGGTTGACCTGCGTCTCCCGGATGTACCGGCAGCAACGGACGCAGCAGTGATATCCCGCTTCATCAATGCCCTGAAAGCCCGAATCGATGCTTACCAGAAGCGTAAGCGTCGTGAAGGTAAACGCGTGCATCCCACAGCCCTGCATTACGCCTGGGCCCGGGAGTTCGGGGAGCTTAAAGGCAAAAAACACTATCACATCCTGCTGCTGGTCAACCGGGATACCTGGTGTCGTGCAGGTGATTACCGCGATCCGGGGTCACTGGCCGGGATGATTAAACAGGCGTGGTGCAGCGCCCTGGGAGTGGATACCGGAGATCATACCACGCTGGCGCATTTTCCTGAAACGCCGGCGGTGTGGCTGGAACGCGGTGATGACACCGGCTTTCAGCAGGTGCTGGAGCGTGCTGACTATCTTGCGAAAGAGTACACCAAAGCTCACGGCACCGGTGAGCGCAATTTTGGTTGTAGCCGGAGTTGAGCACGACTGGCGCGCCAATACCCGGTAAACCAAAAGTATGGGTTGTTGTCTGGCGGCAACGATGTATCCACTCGCCCACTGACTGTTTTTTACGTCAGTGTTCCATTGTGTGACAACCACAATGCTGTAACAGCAACCAGCCTGCTTTACCCAAACTCCAGTCCAGATTTTAACTGAACCGCCATTCACACCTGACCACACTGCCCGTACCGGGACGGCTGTTGCCTGCGTGTCGTCTGGCGGCTGAGGAATATGACTATGTACGCAAAATCCTTTCTCGCACTTGATGGCAACGGGCGTCTGACGGGTTCCCGTACCGCACAGACTGCACCTTACGATCGCTACACTTGCCACCTCTGCGGCAGTGCGCTCAGATACCACCCGCAATACGACACTGAGCGTCCCTGGTTTGAACACACTGACGACGGGCTGACAGCGCACGGTCAGCAGTGTCCTTATGTCAGACCGGAACGCAGGGAGGTACGCTTGATTAAGCGTCTGCAGCAATTCGTACCGGATGCCTTACCCGTGGTGCGTAAAGCCAGCTGGCACTGCAGACAATGTCACCACGATTATTATGGGGAGCAGTACTGCACACATTGCCAGAGCGGAAGTTTCAGTGAGGAGGGGGTAGCAGGATGAACGGTATAAAAACGGGGCTGGGGATCACGCCGGGTGAGCACATTATCAGTGCCGATTCTGCGCTCAGCAGAAATATACGGCATTGTTTCTGCCTTTCCTGTCGTGGTCGGTTGATTTTGCAGACAGATGCTCAGGGGGCGTGGTTTGAGCATGATTTACATGCCCTGAGCGAGCAACAGAAGGCGGAGTGTGTGGTGCTGAATCCGGAAAAGTTCCACCCTTACATTGAGGATATGCCGATGTTTTTATCTCCATTACCGGTCGTGCTGGAGTGGCATTGTGTGATGTGTGAGCAGTTTTTTCATGGGAAGAAATTCTGTGAGGCCTGTGGTACGGGGATTTATTGCCGAGCGGTATGTACGAAGTCTGTTTACAGCTACCAGCCCGACTTGTTCCAGGACTGCGGAGGTGCGAGCACTTAATCCAAAATCTCCGTTCTGCGCAGGGCGTTCAGAGGTATCGCAACCTGCATTTTATCCGGTGTTTCGCACCTACACCGTTCGTGACACAACGGCGCGACACCGGATATCCGCAGCCCTGCTTACCTGAATAAACCCCGGGGTATTGATTGTGTACTGTGGTGCGGAATCGTACCGTGATCTCGCATTCGCCGAATTCGCACTGTGGTGTCAATCAACCACACGCTTGCGTCGTCTCCGTATTTATCCGTGTCTCAGGACGGTTAATCCCGGGGGCTACATTTATGGAGGCCCTGTGTGCGCTGATAACCGTCACTTCTGACCTGCTACCGATACGCCGGAATATAATGGTCAGAGAGACATATTTTGATGTCCCTATTCTGGATCAGTTGATTATGGATGCCATAGGCAATGTAAGCGCTTTATGTCACTGGACGAAGCGGCGCAGTACCAGAAGCCCTCCGGATGTGGAACGGGGTTCATTGGTTACCTGACAGCGAAGATAGACTCAAAGAGCATTCAGTGATTTCGCCTGTGATCATCGTGAGGTGTGCGATCCGGAAGCCCGTTACCTCGCAGGTAATCCCGGGTATCCCGTAGCACACAGTTCAGCAGATTCCCCCGCATTCGCACAACTTTCATAAATCTCACAGAGGACATTCTGACCATGTTGACCACAACAAGCCACGGCAGCGTATTGCTGCGTGCCGACGATCCACTGATCGACATGAGCTACATCACCAGTTTCACCGGCATGACCGACAAAGGGTTTTATAAGCTGATCAGTGAAGACCATTTCTCTCACTTCATCAAGCCGGGCCGATCCAGCCGCAGGTATAAAAGCGAAGTGTCACAGTATATACAGTAACGAATCGAAGAATCACGGGGGCAGAAGTATGAAAGGTGTTGTGATACCGGTACGCTGGCAATATGCCAGATGTCAGCGCTGGTATTGTGGCGATGGGGCCTGTCCCTGGTGCTGGCGACACTGCCGTGAATCTTCCTGCGCCCCCTCCGGTCAGCCAGCAGTTTGTCATCCTGACTGATTCGTCATTCCTTTCGTATCGCCAGTTACAGCTGTTTGCATCGAACCGTACCGGTGTTGATGCTCGCTTTCTTGTGCCTGCACCGGCTTAACCAAATTCAACAGAGATAAAATAGTGCAAATAACCGAAGCCTTAATTTCAGAAGCGGGGAAAATCCGGCGTTTTGTTTAGCAGGCAGTGGACCACTGGCCACATCTGTTGGCATTTTACTTTACGCTCCATTCGGCAGAAGGAAACATCAACGGGCAACAGATTCATGCATTCTGTACTTCCTTTTATCGACAGGTGCACGAACGTATTACTGAGCGTAATCACACGGTCAGTCCATCATCGCCACTGGTATTACGCTGGTTGCGTGAACAACATGGAGCAGCAACAATACGATGCCTGTCGTTGCTCAGTCAGGACCTTTTCTGCCATGCGCGAGCCAGCGTCACGATTGATAAATAATGTTCGTAACTGATTAATTTACTGCAACAGACGTGGCTGGTAATAAGCGCTGGCGGACAAAGCAGGATGGAAGGCTGTTTTCAGGTTGTCCGTTCAGGTACGTTCGATCAGTTCGTTGCGCTAAAGACAACTGTTCAGTCCCTTATGTTACCCGTTATGGCAACCATTGCCCGGTAATAACCGGGCGTGTCATCTGTGCATCCGTTGATTCGTGTGGACTGATAAAGTTTTGTCTGCTGAATCCTTATACGGAATACTCTTCAGTATGCGTAAGAGAATTTGCTTTTTGGAGGATTGTCGACAATCAGATGGTAAACAAAAGAATGGTTGAATGTGGATGAGGTGCATATTCATTGATTCAGATTTTTTGAAGAATCACCACATGGGATGTCCATGTGGTTGTATAACTCAGGGCCAGCGCTTAATGATGATGGATGTATTAATGCCGCCAAAGGCAAAGTTGTTACTCTGCAAAAACTCACAATCAACCTTTCGGGCTTCATGCATGATGTAATCCAGCGCGCCACAGTTCGGGTCTGGTTTATTCAGGTTTAGCGTAGGCGCAAACCAACCTTCGCGCATCATTTGCAGACTCATCCAGGCTTCGAGCGCGCCACAGGCACCAAGCGTATGACCAAAATAACTTTTCAGCGAGGAGAGCGGCACATTATCACCGTAAATGGTTGCTGTCGCCAGACTTTCTGCCATATCACCACGATCGGTCGCCGTACCATGCGCCGAAATATAGCCGATATCTTGTGCGCTTAACCCGGCGATTTTCAGCGATTGCTCCATACAGTATTGCATGGTTTCGCGCTGCGGCTGGGTAATATGTGCCGCGTCGCAGTTAGTCGCAAAGCCGACGATTTCACCGTAAATGGTCGCGCCGCGCGCTTTGGCGTGCTCCAGTTCTTCGAGGATGAGCGTCCCTGCGCCTTCACCAATCACCAGCCCGTCGCGGTTTTCATCGAACGGTGAAGGTGTGGTTTTCGGCGCATCATTGTGCTGGCTGGTAGCGAAAAGCGTATCAAATACCGCTGCTTCTGAAGGGCATAACTCTTCGGCACCACCGGCAACCATCACCGTTTGATAACCGTGGCGAATGGCTTCCCACGCATAACCGATCGCCTGGCTGCCGGAGGTACAGGCGCTGGAGGTCGGGATCACCCGCCCGCGCAGGCCGAAAAAGAGGCCAGTATTAACGGCGGTAGTGTGCGGCATCATCTGCACATAGGTGGTGCCAGTGATGTTATTGGTGTGCTTTTCCGTCAGCATGGTGGCAAATTCGCTCACCGGACCGGTACTGCCGGTCGATGAACCGTACGCAATGCCCGTTTCGCCGCTGGTTAATATCGGATCGCCAATCAACCCTGCCTGCTCTAACGCCAGCTCGCTGGCACGGGTCGACATTTGCGACACGCGGCCCATCGCACGGATACGCTTGCGGGTGTAGTGCTCCGGTAGCGTGAAATCATCAACAGGCGCGCCAAGCAGGGTGTGCAGTCCATCGTAGACCTGCCACTCCGGCATTTTGCGCACTGCATTCTCATACGCCAGCAGACGCGCGGAAACGTCCTGCCAGTTTTCACCAAAGGCAGTCACGCCGCCCATTCCTGTAATCACTACGCGACGTGTCATAACATCCCTCCGTTGATGGAAATAACCTGGCGGGTGACATAACCCGCAATATCAGACATTAAATAGCTGGCAAGCCCGGCAACTTCTTCCGCTTGGCCCATGCGTTTCATGGGGATCATCGACATTGCCTCTTTCAGGGCGCTCTCTTCCATTTCGATCATCCCGGTATCAATTAGCCCTGGCGCGATGCAGTTGACGGTGATTTTGCGCTTCGCGAGTTCGATAGCCAGTGCTTTTGTTGCGCCGATAATTCCGGCTTTGGCAGCGCTGTAGTTCACCTGACCGCGATTACCCATCACGCCGGAAACCGATGACAGCGTGATGATGCGTCCGCCCTGGCGCGCGCCGATCATCGGCATAATGCACGGTTGAATGACGTTGTAGAAACTGTCGAGGTTGGTGTGGATCACCGCATCCCAGTCGTCATCGCTTAAAGCCGGAAAAGCGGCATCGCGGGCGATCCCGGCGTTACTGACCACGCCGTACCAGGCACCGTGTTGCGCGATCTCGTACTCCAGCACTTCCCGACACTGTTCGCGGTTTGCGACGTCGAAACTGAGCAAACGCCCGTTACCACCGTTAGCGACAATGGCATTCAGCGTTTCCTGAGCGCCTGTGGCGTCACGGTGATAGTGAACGCCAATGTTAAAGCCGTCTGCCGCCAGTTGGCAGGCGATGGCGCGACCAATGCCTTTGCTGGCACCAGTAACCAGAACTGAACGACTCATCAGGACGCTCCTTGTTGAAACAGGGTGGTAAGTTCTTCCGCGGTCGGCTGGAAGGTGTTAATGCGGCCCGTCGCCTCGCCGTCGTTGATGCTGCACTCAAAACTGCCGAAGCGATCGTCCTGCATCAGCAGCTTGACGGTAATGGTCAGCGTCTGGCCTGCGGGCAGAATGCCAGCGGCGCAAAGCAATTCACGCGCGCCCAGTACCATCCCTAACTCAATACTGTTTTTGCCCTGCTCGTGGCGATGCCAGCCAGACCAGACGCCGACAGTTTGCGCCATCAGTTCAAGGGAAAACCAGCCGGGGAGATTGCCGTCCGGGTCGAGAAACGGTGCCAGTACGCCACTGGGCGAAACCGTCACGCGGCACACCGCGCTGTCATCGCTGACGCTCACCACGTCTTCCAGCAGTAACATGGGCGCGTCGTGGGGCAGATAAGCGCCGGGGGATAAATAGTGGCTCACGAAACCCTCCCGAGCAGAATGCTGGCGTTATTGCCGCCAAAGGCGAAGGAATTGGACAGGATCACCGGACGTGCCAGCGGCTGCGGTTTTTCGATAATGCCGCACGGTGGCAGCGTGGGATCGCGCGGCGACAGGCTGAAGTCCTGAGCGGGCAGCGGTAAATCACGCTGTAAAATCAACATGCTGATTGCCGCCTCGGTAATGCCCGCCGCGCCCAGCGTGTGTCCGGTCAAATGTTTGGTGGAACTGCAAGGTACGCGTTCGCCAAACAGGGCGTTAACCACCATCGATTCAATCTGGTCGTTGAGTTGTGTGGCGGTACCGTGCAGGTTGATATAGCCGACGTCATCTGGCGTAAGCTGCGCATCGGTCAGCGCCTGGTTAATGGCGCGGATCGCCCCTTCGCCCTGCGGATGCGGGGCCGAAATATGGTAAGCGTCGCTCGATTCACCAACGCCCAGTAACGCGATGGGCTGCGGTTCACGGGTTAATAACATCAGTCCCGCCCCTTCGCCAATGGTGATACCTGCGCGGTCACGACCAAACGGCAGACATAAGGTTGGCGAGAGCGATTCGAGGCTGTGAAAACCGTTAATCGGCATCCGGCTCAGAGTATCTGCGCCACCCACAATGGCGGCATCGACCAGCCCCGCTTCGATAAGCCTGCGCCCGCTGATCATCGCTCTGGCGCTGGAAGAGCAGGCGGTTGAAAGGGTATAGGCCGGGCCGTCGAGCGCCAGCCAGTGGCTGAGAAAACGCGACGGATCGCCGAGTTCCTGTTGCGCGTAGTGCCATGTGGTGCTCGGCTGTCCGTTGGTGCGCAGGTTAACGTGCGTGTCGCCCTCATGCAGGCCGGAGGTGCTGGTGCCAAGCACAATCGCGATGCGCTCGCGGCCATATTTCGCGATAGCGTCATCAACCTGCGGCTGGATCTGCGCCAGCGCCGCCAGCAGGATCTGATTGTTGCGCGAGCGGTGCGCAGCGAATTTTTCGGGGATAAGCGGAAGCTCGCCATCCACGCCAGCCAGGACCGCCTGCGGATGCCCCTGCAACCAGCCTGCGCGCGGACGCATGCCGGGGGCGACACCGCGAGCCAGGTTGGCTGCGATTTCGTCAAGATTATTTCCCAGGGCGTTGATCATGCCGACGGCGGAAATATAAATCATATCAGTCACCTAAGTATTGAATGGTGATGTGGTATTTAAAGACATGCTGCTCAATGCTGATTGGCACGCGTTTGCCCTGGCGATTCAGATAGATGATTTCCGTGACCAGCTTGCCGCTGGCGTTACGCAGCTCGCGTTTGTTGCCGTTGTCGCGAAGCGTCCAGCCAGTGGGAAGTTGCGGTTGCCAGGCGCTAATCGGCCAGTGGCTGAGCATTACGTCAGCCAGCACCTGACTTGCGGGCGGCAGCTGCGGGACGACGATGGATTGCTCGGCGCGTAGACCTTTTGCATCGTAGGTCACCAGAAACAGGCGAATGCCGACCGACGACAGCCCGGCAAGGGTGATTTTCTGGTCGTCGGCGTTAAGCATCACTAGCAGCGACTGGGTTTTGCCGTTGAAGCTGCCGGTCAAGAGTTGCTGGGAATTGACGGCGGGTGAAATCCCCGGCGCAGGCAGCGTGATGCGTGTGCCAGGTTGCAGCCACGCCTGCGGGCGGCCTTCCTGTTCCGGTTGCGAGTGGCTACAGCCGGTGAGGATAAGCGTAGCGGTCAGGGCGAGCGCTCGCCAGAAGGTGGATTTGATCATTTTTTTGTTCTCTTTTTATCGGGCATAGCCAGCGGCGAAAGCAGGAAGGCGGTGAAAATACCGCTCACCAGCACAATGCCAAAACTGCTGATGGCCTGGGTGGCGCTGAATACCAGCATTCCCAGCGTCAGCAAGGTGGTGAGCATTGCCAGCGTGATCGCCAGTAGGGAAGTTAACGGTGTACCGCGCGGATTACTGAAAAACAGCGTGTAATTGATGCCGATGCCAAGCACCAGCACCAGCGCCAGTAGCGAAAAGAGATTCACCGCCTGCCCGCTCATCGCCAGCACTGCCAGACCGCAGCCCAGCGAAAGCACCGAAGGCACCAGGCTGATAAGCCCTTTGCGCCAGCCGAGGCGGGCCACTGCGCCGCAGGCAATTACTGCCAGCGCCACCAGCAACAAGCCGGTTAACACATAACGGTAAAGTGCGAACAATTCATCAAAGGTGCTTTTGCGATCAACCCAGGCAATGCCGCTAGGGTAATAGCTGGCGATTTCCTGCAGCAACGCGCTACTTTTAACCCCTTCAACCGGCACCAGTACGCCGCTTTCGCCGTTTTCCAGCGTCAGCCACAGCAGACGCCAGCCTTCACTGGCGGGGCTTGCCAGCCATTCATCAACCTTCACTGGCATGGCGTTAAGATCCGGGTTCACCGCCGTCAGCCCGGCATTTTGCAGTGCTTTTGTTACCGTCGAGGCAGCCGTTTTCAGCAGGTCTAAATCTTCCTCCTGCCGCGCCAGGGAGTTCAGCGGAATGGTGCGGTAGTTGCTGATAAGGCCGTCTTTTTTCGCTTTCTCCAGCGAGGTGGTAAATGTCTCCAGCCGTCCCAAGGTTTGCTGTGGGGAGTCGCCGTAAACTACAAACCATTTTTGATCGACGCTTTGTCCGGTCAGGGCGGTAATGGCTTTCTCCTGCGCCAGAATATGCTGCGGCAGCGCCTGTAACTGCGAGATATCGTCATCGACGCGTAGCATTGACATCCCCGCCAGCGAAAACAGCGCCAGCGCGACGGGCAGACCCAGCGACAGTTTTTTATTACGCCGCCACGCCGCCAGCCAGCGCAGCATCAGCGCCATCGCCGGAACCGGGCGTACCGGCAGGCCACGGCACAGCCACGGATGCCAGAACAGGACGGTCAGACAGGAGGCGCTCAACCCGACGGCGGCAAAAATCGCCATTTGCCGAATACCGGGAAAAGGGGCGAGCATCATAATCAGATATGCCGCCACGGTGGTGAGCAGCGCCAGTAGCAAGGCATTGCGCACTTTCGCCAGGCTTTGCCACGGCGAAACGTCATTGCCGTGCACCATCCGCTCGGTGAGGTAATAGAGCGTGTAGTCAGCGGAAATGCCGATAACGCTCATGCTCATCACCAGCGTCATCAGGTGTAATTCGCCGAAAATCAACAAGGTGGCGACCGTTCCCGCCAGCGCGCCGATGCCGATGGAAATCACGCAAAGCAGCAACGGGCGCAAAGAGCGGAACACCGCCACAATCAGTAATATCACCCCCAGCAGCGTTGCCACGCCCAGGGTGGAGATATCCTGCTTCGCCTGTTGGCTGGCGTAATCGCTGTAAAATACCGTGCCGCGTGAGAGCAACTGAGCCTGCGGGTAACGCGTTTTCAGATCCTCTTCCAGCGTATTCAGGGTCGTGATGAGCTGGTGGGTTTGCTGCATATCAAACGACGAACCCGCCAGTTCACCGTGCAGCAGATACCAGTAGTTGTCCTGGGGATCCTGCATCACCAGCCAGCCGTCCATCAGCCGCAAACGCTGGCCGTTTTTCGCCATCGCCAGCTGCGAGCCGCGCATTAACATCAGCGGATCGTTTTGCAGCTCCTTGCCGCTTACCCCGGAGAATGCGGAATAAAGCTGGGAGAGGATCCACTGCGCCTGCGCTTCGCCGCCGTTTTGCAGGCGGGCGCGGGTGTCGGGGTCAATCAGGCCGTTGCGGTGCTGCCAGAAAAACGCTCCCCACGCCTGCTGGCTGGCGGCATCCATTGGTCCTTTAACATCGCCGAGCGCAGCGGATTTTTGCAGCAGCGTCAGCCACTCCTGAGCGACCCTGGGATTAGCCTCTTTACCGGGGCTGACCAGCCACACCAGTTGGCGGTCCAGACGCTGCATAAAGCCGTCATTCAGCGCCGGAGGAATATCGCCCATCGCCTGTTTGGGTAACATAGCCAGCACGCTACTGTTCAGCCGTGATTGCGGCAGCAGGATCAGCAACGCCGCCGCCATGACCAGGCAGACTAGCCCCCATAACAGCGCCGGGCGTTTACTGGGCGGCAAAACGTTGGCGTTCGTCATCGGTCAGTTGCACTGGCGTCAGTTGATGTTGGGTAAGAGCGATATCGGTGCGATCGCCCTGTTTATCATTAAGCTGAATGCTCTCCAGATAGGTTTGCCCGGCGAGATCGATGGTGTTGAAAATTTTATCCAGCGGCGTGGTGATCGGAGTCAGGCGCAGCGTCCAGCGGCCTTCGCCTTTGTCAGCAAATTCGACGCGGAAGTTTTGTTCCAGCACTTTGCGATCGGCCTGGAACAGCGCGCGCAGCAGGTGGTTAAACTGAAACATCTGCGGGTTATTTTCCGCAGTGATGATTTGCGGCGGCTGACCGTTGATCACCTGCACCATGCGTTTATCGTCCAGCAATAGCTGCATGGGAAATGGTGAGGTTTGATCCCACAATAACCCCTGGTCGCGGGCGATCAACATCTGGCCCTGAGATCGCAGCGGCTGCGGCAGATCTTTAATCGTCCGGGTTTGATCGAAATGGGCGCGGATCACCGGCTGTTCGGTAAAACGTTGCTGAAGATCGTCCAGGGTCAGGGCGCTCACAAACGGGCTAATCAGCAGCGCCAGCAGCGGTAAAAATTTCATGGTTTGACTCCCATGCGTTCAAACAGAATATCGGGGCTGACAAAGCACAGTTCGCGACTTTGCTCGTCGACCGCGACCTGAATGGTGTATCCGGTGGTGGCGCGTTTGCCCGTTTCGGCATCGAAAATCTGATAGCCAATCCGCAGACGGTTTTCGAACTCTTCGATATGCGCACGCACGCGGATGCGTTGCTCAAAGGTGAGGGCGTGGCGATATTTCACCCGCGCATCGACCACTGGCCACAAATAACCGGACTCTTTCATCTGCCGATAGCCGTAATTGAACTGGTTGAGCAGCGCCTCGCGGGCCACTTCAAAGTAGCGAAAATAGTTACCGTGCCAGGCCACGCCCATCATATCGACGTCGTGAAAGGGAATGGTCAGCTCGACTTCAGCGGTAAATCGGGGATCGTTAAGCACCCTTTACTCCTTGTCCTGAATTTCCGGCAGTTGCCAGAAATCGAAAAAATTAAACCAGTCGAGGGGCGACTGGAGCGCGTAATGTTCCAGACGCGCGGCGTAGTGGTCGATAGCGTTTTGCAGCGCCTGTTGGCGTTCGCCACGCGGCAACAGCAGCGGGTCGGCAAAGGTTTCGCAGTGAATATGCAGCTTGCCGTGCTGGCGCAGGGCGAAAATCAGATTCACCGGGCAGCGCAAAATAGAGGCGAGAATAAACGGCCCCTGTGGGAAGGGCGCAGGCTGGCCCATAAACGGACTCCAGCAGACGCGCCAGTCGCCGCCGCGTTGCGGGGTGACGGCGATGCGGTCACCGACAATCGCCACCCATTCGCCGTTATCCAGCTTCTCTTTCAGCAGGATGGCGGTTTCCGGGCCGATATCTGTTACCGGCATCAGGTTAATGCCTGCCTGGGGAGCCATCTCCTGCATTATCTGTTTAAAGCGTTGGGCGTTTTCGCTAAACACCAGCGCGTTAATGGTTTTGTAGCCCTCAATTTTTGCCAGCGCCCGGCACACTTCCACATCGCCAAGATGTGAGGCCAGCAGCAATTTGCCGCGCGGATCGCGGACGTCAAGCGCCGCTTCTGCGCCTGGCGCAAACAGCACATCACGCCCCAGTTGTAGCTCGCCGCGCCAGCTGGCGATTTTGTCGAGCATGGCATTACCGAAACGTAGAAAGTGCTGATAGCTGTTGAGTTTTGCCGCCTGTGGTTGATGCTGTCGTACACGGGCGAGCCAGTCTTGCGACGCTTTGCGCGCACGAGAAGCAGTGAGCCAGTAGACGCCCACCACCGGGTAAAGCAGCGCGCTAAACGCCGTTCTTCCCAGCAGACGCCAGACCAGCAGCATCAGGCGCATTCCCCATAACCCTTTCACTTCACTCTGCCGCGCCCAGTGGCTGGAAGAGTGGCACATCAGCAGTGAAGGAATACGCGGCAACATGCCGAAAAACAGACGCGTGTGCATGAGCGAGATGCGGACGTTATCTTTCAGGGCATCAAAATGCGAAAGCCCGTCCAGCGGATAGGTGACGCGGGTCGGCACGAAATAGCTGGTATTTCCCTGCCAGTAGAGGCGCACCATCACTTCGGTGTCGAAATCCATCCGCTTGCCGATGGTGGCGCGTTTTGCCAGTTGCAGCGTCGGCGCAACCGGATAAACGCGAAAACCGCACATGCTGTCTTTCAGTTGCAGGGAGAGCGTTTCGATCCATACCCAGACGTGGGTGACCCAGCGCCCGTACAGCCGTGAGCGGGGAATGGAGTCATCGTAAATTGGCTGACCGGAGATCAGCGCCGCAGGGTGTTGTTCAGCGAGTGCCAGCAGTTTGGGGATATCTTCAATCGCATGTTGACCGTCAGCATCCACCTGCACCGCATGGCTGAACCCTGCGTCTGCCGCTGCCTGCAAGCCACGCATCACCGCTGCGCCTTTACCTGCGTTTTCTGCCAGGCGAATTAAGGTCACGCCAGGCTGTTCGCTAACCAGATTATCCAGTTGCTGTTGCGTGGCGGCATCGCTGCCGTCATCCACCACAATACAGGGCAGATTAAATGGCTTAAGACGCGCCAGCACGCCCGGCATCATCGCGCCGTGGTTGTAGCAGGGGATCAACACGCAGGGAGAAAAGTTTACCGACATAGGCGGATCTTCCCGCTACTGGCGGTGTGGCGGGCGTCACCGTCGTGACGCTGATAGCAGAAAGTGAGTACCTGACTTGTTTCCTGCCATGTTAATTGCAGGGTAACAGTCGTCTCAGGTATAAGTGGCGCCAGAAATTTAACATTCTGGATACTACGAAAACGCCAGCCCGGAGCAAGCAGCGTGGTAGCATAATGCATTACCCAGTCCAACTGGGCCACGCCTGGTAACAGAGGCTGTACGGCAAAATGACCATTAAACCAGTAGAGCATCGGGTCAAGGTATAGAACGATTTCCATCTCCTGCGGCTGAACCAGATGGCGCTCAATTTCATGGCGTATCATGAAATAACTCCTGTAATTGCGCATAGACACGCTTATTCATATTGTTTACTGGTATTTCATCAATAATGCGCCAGTAACGAGGTACTGCAACAGGTTCAAGCCATGGTAACAGTGCTTTGCGCCAGGACAACTCCAGAGTTTTCCCTCCGGAGCATTGCCATATTTGACGGGCCTCTTTATTTGGTACAACCACGACACCGATAGCCTGGCGGCCATTGCGTATTAATGGTATTGCAGCGACATCCATAATACCGTCAAGTGCCAGAAGTCGTTGTTCGATTTCAACCAGTGATATCCGCTTCTCCTCTATTTTTACCACTCGACCACGTCGTCCGATCAGGTGGAACTGACCGTTTTCATTGAATTGCAACATATCGTCAAGCACCAATCCTTCAGCAGGGATTAGTGGCGAAAAGACACGAACCCCCTCACTTTCCTGTGAAAGATGAACATCAGAAAAAGTAAACCAGGGGATATTATCCTGTTGACGGTAACGCCATGCGAGAATACCTGTTTCGGTACTACCATAGATTTCATCGGGCCATATATTCAGCCAGGTGGAAGTTTTCTCTACATCCTGCCATGGTAGCATACCGCCGGCAGAGAGAATCATTTCCACTGGGGGAGGCGTCAGATGAAGGTCGAGTCGCTTAAGGAACGCCGGGCTGCTGACAAAGGCATAGCGGTAGGTATGGCTTAATGCGGCAAGTTGCTCAGAATACCAGAGCATTGCGGCATGCAATGGCAGGCCAAGTGCCATGGGTAAAAAAATACGGAAAGTCAGCCCATACAGGTGCTGAGGCATCACGGATGCTACAAAACGACAGCCCAGTAGTCGGTCTGCAAAGTGAGTTGCCAGCATGTTTGCTTCTTGATCAAGGCTGATAACAGGTTTTGCAATTTGTTTTGGTTGTCCGGTTGAACCCGATGTGAAAAGTTCAATAAACGCGTCAGAAGCAATATCATCAAAGGCTATCGTGCTGGTCGTCATTTGGTGAGATGTGCTTACAACAAACTGTGGACCGTTCCAGCCCAGCCTTTTATCACTCAGGACGCAATCAAACAAGGAGCGTTGTACATTTAACAAAGCGGCGCGATTATGGCCCGGGATTACCGGGATTTTACCTGAGTGTAGCGTGGCCAACAACGCTACAATAAAAAGATAGCTGTTTTCAAAACAAAGTGCCCAGCGATTGCCTGGCTGGTCGCGTAAATGGTCGATCAAAAGCGCTACATCATGCCGCAGATGCCCCAGTGTCCAGGTATATTCCCCAAGCCAGGCAACAGGAGTTGTTACAGGGCGAGAGGCTGTCAACCACTGTGAAAGTGAGAGAGTCTGATTCATGGTGTTTTCCGTTTGATCATCTGACAACGTATCAGCCATTCCCCTGCAGTCAGGAAACCTATCAGAAGGTAAGCAATGATACCGTTCCAGGCTGTCCACAAGGGCATGTTGCCATACAAGGTGGTAAATAACGCAATACTGCCATTGAAAATAAAAAACAGGCACCAGACCTGCGTTACGCGGCGGGTATATCGCACGGCCTTTTCCGGGAGGTCTGGCTCCTGCAAACGTGCCAGCCGCTCAACTATCGGCATTGTCGACCGCAGCGAACCGCCAAAAACCGCCAGCATGACTGCGTTAACCACTACCGGGTAAAACAGCAGTAACTGGTGCGTTTTCAACAGAAAACTGGAGACACACAATACAATGCCCACAACAGCAACGATTTTTGTGACGACCTGGAGCGGCCCCGTCTGGCGACGGGGCTGGCGCAGGCGCAATAAAAGCAGCAGCGCCATCAGCGGCAACAGCCAGTGCAGGCTGTTATGCACCAAACCTAGCCAGATTAAAAAAGGCCAGGCGAGCAGCAATAATCCGGTCAGCAACTTAATCATCGGTAGCGAGCGAATGCCCGACATCAAATTAGCCTTCTTGTAGCAGGCGTTCTACAGCCTCGACAACATCCTGGACTGTACGCACTGCTTTAAACTCTTCCGGCTTGATTTTCTTACCGGTTTTCTTTTGCAGGTGCACAATCATGTCAACGGCGTCGATGCTGTCCAGTTCCAGATCTTCGTACAGTCGCGCTTCAGGTTTGATGTCCTGCGGATCGATTTCAAACAGCTTAACCAGCAGGGCTGAGACTTCCTGATAAATGGTTTGTTGGTCTGTCATGATGGCTTTCCTCAGGCACGTTGCGCAGCAATGAAAGAGGCCAGAGTGGCGACGGAGAAAAAGTGCTGACGCATTTCTTCGCTTTCCGCAGAGAGCATGACTCCGTACTCATTTTTTACTGCCAGCCCCAGTTCCAGTGCATCGATAGAGTCCAGCCCTAAACCGTCGCCAAACAGTGGCGCATTGGTATCAATATCATCAGGAGTCAACTCGTCCAGATTGAGGGTGCTGATGATGAGATTTTTAATTTCCAGATAAAGCGCTTGCATTATTTATTCCTGAGAGAGGTAAACAACCTTGTTGTAATTGAAGCAAAAGATGCCGGTTTAACTGCCTTGCAGCCAGCGCCGGCTCATGTGAAGTTGCATCGTAAAATTTATTGATTTCTACCCGCCCATGGACTTCAACCGTAAAAAACGGCCTGGCAGGCGGAACGTCATACCATTTACTTTGTTTATCCAGCAGATGCTCACTACAGCCGATTGTCACGATGCGTAAATCGCTGGCGCAGCGCACGGCAATATTCGCTGCACCGCGCTGTAATGTCATTTTTTCACCGGGTTTCGTTCGTGTGCCTTCGGGGAAAATCAGGATAGCGTCACCCTGTGCCAGTCGCTGTTGGCAGCGGGGTAACAGGGTTTCAGCTTCGCTGTTGATTAAATAATCTGCCGCTCGCACGACGCCGCCAAGAAAAGGATTTTTTAACAGCGCGCTTTTCACCAGGCAGTCAGTTTCTGGCATGACTGACGCCAGCAGCACGTAATCGATCAGCGTGGGATGATTGGCTACGACGAGGCAACCGCGTTCCTGACGTAAAATTTCAGCGCCATCAATACGATAATCCAGCACACCAAGCCCTTTCGCGACAGTTAAAAACAGGCGAAAACTGGCGGCAATGCTGCGACGTGCCAAACGACGGCGGCGGGAAGTATCCCATACCAAAACTAACAATATGTTAAACCATACGACTGAAAGCAACAGGCCGCCGAGACCAAACAGGGCAAAACATAACCCGGTCATGACCAGTCGCCATGCCCATCCCAGGCGCGACATCAGCTTACTCATCTGCGGCTCCAGCGCCATTGCACGCGCTCGCCAGGCAGTGAAAATGCGTCTGCATTTTGTAAATAGTGCTGTAAAAACAACATGCTTTGCGGCAGTGTTGTTTCATTTACCGCAATGGCTGGTTGCGTTTCACATTGCCAGTCATCGCCAGCTTCAATCACCAGCGCGACGGCGTACGGCCAGGTAGGCATTTCTGCGGGCAGTTGCGGGTGATAAAACTCAGGTAGAAAGCCATCAAAATCGACCATCAACACGCGCTGGTATCCCGCTTGTAGCAGGCTAAGCACTTCACACAAACCTTGCTGGAAACTGTCGCGACCAGCCGAAAGCGATGACGAAACGATCGGCTGTTTGGCCACAATGGTCAGGTTACCCACGGAAGAGTTGTGTACGGAAAGCGCGAAGTCCGTCGGAGAAAGCGCCTGTTCGGTTGCCAGTGCATGAACAATGCGGTAATTGCGCTCCAGTTCGCCATGACGACTGGTATACAAAACAGCGTCTGGCTGATGGCGGCGTAGCATTGTCAGACCGCATTCAACAGCCAGTTTGCTGCCTGAACTGAGACGACGAGCGGTCATCATTGGCAGTTCACTTAATTTTGCCAACGGCGCGGCAGGGTCAATCGCCCACGGCTGGCGCGACCATGCTTGCCATTGCTGCACATCGCTAAGTCCAGGCGCCAGTGCCTGCCAGTTGGTAATATTTAATGCAAATTTCATCAACGCGCGCCCGCGGTAAACCAAAATTATTAAGTGACGATTATTTCTTTTGGCATATCAAAAGTGTATGCCCAACGCCTAAATTATTGTGACGCTCTGCTACCTGGAATCCTGCTTTATTCAGATAGTCGTAAAATTTCTCTGCACTATAGAAACGGCTGTTACCGTTTGCCATGCAGGTAAAATAAAGTGAGGATGCATTCAGGCTAAACGATGTCGCTTCAAACCGCTGTGCATCCCAGAACAACTCCATGATGCAAAGTTTTGCGCCAGGCTTCATTACGCTGGCAATTTTGCTGAGTATGCTAATTATTTGTTCGGGTGAAAAACAGTCTAAAAATTGGCTCATCCACCAGATATCAGCCTCGCCTGGTAATGGGGCATCGCTTAGCATATCCACCGCATGGAAATCTATGCGATCAGAAAAACCTGCATTCGCGATATTTTCTTTCGCCAGTACGATTTGTTGTGGCAGATCTAATAACGTAACGGCGATGTTTTCATTGAATTTGCAGCAGCGCAAAGCCCACTTACCCGTATTGCCACCCACATCGTACAAGGTTGTGGGGTTGTTGGCGAATACATAAGGCAGTGCGGCGTTAAATGCGCCATCTGAATAGTAATGATCAAACGCAAACCAGCTATCACGTGCGGCGTCTGGTAATTGCGAAAGTGCCGGATATATCGTCGGCCAGTCGCCAAATACTTTTAACCCGGAAGGTTTTCCTTCATTGAGTGAATCGGCAAGGAAGAAGAGCCCCTGGTAACAGACATCCTGGGTGAAATCCATATTCACGCGAGTCATAGTGTCATGCAGGAGGTAATGACCGATTTTCGCCAGGTAATAAATTCCCTCTTTACAGGTAATAATTCGCCCGCTTAAGCCCATATCCAGTAACACACCCACGGCATATTCATTCAGAACTGTGTGCTCAGTAATCGCATTAAGGGGAGCTCCCTGTTTACCCTGTTGATCCAAATAATCTAATATTCCTGCATTGCGCAGGCACAAAGCTGCCTGGAAAAGCATAGGAGCAAAGGCAATCCGCTGTGCTTCGGTGATGGCATCCAGTGCGCTGAGCGTGTCCTGTTCGTACATATATAACCATTCTTATAGAGAAAGTTAAATACTATCGGGCCATTCCAGCCCGATATCAGCATCACTATAACGTTGCTCCTGTAGACAAGTTAACCTGTATATCTTTATCCAGGTTACGCACCCAGCGGTTATAGTTTTTATGAATTTTTCCATCAGAAGCCTGCAGATTCAGGCTACTGTCATATTTGATGTTATAGTAGGTAGCTGTATATGTAATACGAACCTCTGCAACGTGATTTCGTGTTTGATAGCGAGCTTTAATAACTCCAGGGGACACTTGCGTCATAATCCACTTGCGCTGCGCACCTGCTTTCAAAATGGCATTTTTAACCTGCTCCTGAGTATGACCCACACTGACAGTGGTGCTTATCTGTTGCACTGGGGCCGTACGGGCACAGGCACTCAACATACTGATAAAAATTGTGATGGCAAACCATTTTATATAACGTTTCATTAGTGCCTCTTATGTATGCAATACAATTATATAATTAAATAGTAATAACAGACAGTATATCTGTATAAATCCCAGACTTCTTACCCGAAATATATTTGGGGTTATATTGGATTGTCAATGTCTGGTTGTGACAGGGACCAAAGATATGCCGGTATCATTTTTGTAAATGGCTTGTGAGGTGGAGAGCCCTCTGCGGTAAGCTCCCTCGACATTCCTTTTTTATTTATCCGCAGATATTCTTATTCTGATATTGATAAAACACGGGGTATGGATTGAGACTGAACAGCTTGTTGTGCCCGGTTTTAATGGTAAATGCATATGTGTCCCAGAATTGATATTGACTTCCTGGTACTCAATATTCTGAAAAGCTGAAGAAAGATCACGTTTTTGACATTTTTTTGATGTCTTGTCATAAAACTGTTTCATGACAGACTTTTTCAGGTGTAAATTTTCTCGCTGACACTTTTTGACATGAATTTACACTGGCATCACACAGGCCAGAATACGGGGAGAACATGCAGCGCCGGCAGAACAACATTCTGACGAAAACGTCTCTTTTATCCCGTGCGTTGTCTGTCCCCTGTTGTGATATGTTCCGGCGCGGCTCTGCGTGGATATGCTATCTCTCCTTCTCCGTTTTTTCTGGTTTTTTTATCCCCGCATTTTCGTCTCCGGCAGCCATGCTGTCTCCGGGTGACCGCAGTGCAATTCAGCAGCAACAGCAGCAGTTGCTGGATGAAAACCAGCGTCAGCGTGATGCGCTGGAGCGCAGTGCGCCGCTGACCATCACGCCGTCTTCGGAAACGTCTGCCGGTACTGAAGGTCCCTGCTTTACGGTGTCACGCATTGTTGTCAGTGGGGCCACCCGACTGACGTCTGCAGAAACCGACAGACTGGTGGCACCGTGGGTGAATCAGTGTCTGAATATCACGGGGCTGACCGCGGTCACGGATGCCGTGACGGACGGCTATATACGCCGGGGATATATCACCAGCCGGGCCTTTCTGACAGAGCAGGACCTTTCAGGGGGCGTACTGCACATAACGGTCATGGAAGGCAGGCTGCAGCAAATCCGGGCGGAAGGCGCTGACCTTCCTGCCCGCACCCTGAAGATGGTTTTTTCGGGAATGGAGGGGGAGGTTCTGAACCTGCGGGATATTGAGCAGGGGATGGAGCAGATTAACCGTCTGCGTACGGAGCCGGTACAGATTGAAATATCGCCTGGTGACCGTGAGGGATGGTCGGTGGTGACACTGACGGCATCGCCGGAATGGCCTGTCACAGGGAGCGTGGGCATCGACAACAGCGGACAGAAGAATACCGGTACGGGGCAGTTAAATGGTGTCCTTTCCTTTAATAATCCTCTGGGGCTGGCTGACAACTGGTTTGTCAGCGGGGGACGGAGCAGTGACTTTTCGGTGTCACATGATGCGAGGAATTTTGCCGCCGGTGTCAGTCTGCCGTATGGCTATACCCTGGTGGATTACACGTATTCATGGAGTGACTACCTCAGCACCATTGATAACCGGGGCTGGCGGTGGCGTTCCAGGGGAGACCTGCAGACTCACCGGCTGGGACTGTCGCATGTCCTGTTCCGTAACGGGGACATGAAGACAGCACTGACCGGAGGTCTGCAGCACCGCATTATTCACAATTATCTGGATGATGTTCTGCTTCAGGGCAGCAGCCGTAAACTCACTTCATTTTCTGTCGGGCTGAATCACACACACAAGTTTCTGGGGGGTGTCGGAACACTGAATCCGGTATTCACACGGGGGATGCCCTGGTTCGGCGCAGAAAGCGACCACGGGAAAAGGGGAGACCTGCCCGTAAATCAGTTCCGGAAATGGTCATTAAGCGCCAGTTTTCAGCGCCCCGTCACGGACAGTGTGTGGTGGCTGACCAGCGCTTATGCCCAGTGGTCACCGGACCGTCTTCATGGTGTGGAACAACTGAGCCTCGGGGGTGAGAGTTCAGTGCGTGGCTTTAAGGAGCAGTATATCTCCGGTAATAACGGCGGTTATCTGCGAAATGAGCTGTCCTGGTCTCTGTTCTCCCTGCCATATGTGGGAACTGTCCGTGCAGTGGCTGCACTGGACGGCGGCTGGCTGCACTCTGACAGCGATGACCCGTACTCGTCCGGCACGCTGTGGGGTGGTGCTGCCGGGCTCAGCACCACCAGTGGCCATGTTTCCGGTTCGCTCACTGCCGGACTGCCTCTGGTTTACCCGGACTGGCTTGCCCCTGACCATCTCACGGTTTACTGGCGCGTTGCCGTCGCGTTTTAAGGGATTATTACCATGAATCAGCCTCCCGTTCACTTCACTTACCGCCTGCTGAGTTACCTGGTCAGTGCGATTATCGCCGGGCAGCCGTTGTTACCGGCTGTGGGGGCCGTCATCACCCCACAAAACGGGGCCGGAATGGATAAAGCGGCAAATGGTGTGCCGGTCGTGAACATTGCCACGCCGAACGGGGCCGGGATTTCGCATAACCGGTTTACGGATTACAACGTCGGGAAGGAAGGGCTGATTCTCAATAATGCCACCGGTAAGCTTAATCCGACGCAGCTTGGTGGACTGATACAGAATAACCCGAACCTGAAAGCGGGCGGGGAAGCGAAGGGTATCATCAACGAAGTGACCGGCGGTAAGCGTTCACTGCTGCAGGGCTATACGGAAGTGGCCGGCAAAGCGGCGAATGTGATGGTTGCCAACCCGTATGGTATCACCTGTGACGGCTGTGGTTTTATCAACACGCCGCACGCGACGCTCACCACGGGCAAACCTGTGATGAATGCCGACGGCAGCCTGCAGGCGCTGGAGGTGACTGAAGGCAGTATCACCATCAATGGCGCGGGCCTGGACGGCACCCGGAGCGATGCCGTATCCATTATTGCCCGTGCAACGGAAGTGAATGCCGCGCTTCATGCGAAGGATTTAACTGTCACTGCAGGCGCTAACCGGATAACTGCAGATGGTCGCGTCAGTGCCCTGAAGGGCGAAGGTGATGTGCCGAAAGTTGCCGTTGATACCGGCGCTCTCGGTGGAATGTACGCCAGGCGTATTCATCTGACCTCCACTGAAAGTGGTGTCGGGGTTAATCTTGGTAACCTTTATGCCCGCGATGGCGATATCATACTGAGCAGTTCCGGAAAACTGGTCCTGAAGAACAGCCTTGCCGGCGGCAATACCACCGTAACCGGAACGGATGTCTCACTTTCAGGGGATAACAAAGCCGGAGGAAATCTCAGCGTTACCGGGACAACGGGACTGACACTGAATCAGTCCCGTCTGGTGACGGATAAAAATCTGGTGCTGTCTTCATCCGGGCAGATTGTACAGAACGGTGGTGAACTGACTGCCGGGCAGAACGCCATGCTCAGTGCACAGCACCTGAACCAGACTTCCGGGACCGTGAATGCAGCTGAAAATGTCACCTTGACCACCACCGATGATACCACACTGAAAGGCCGCAGCGTTGCCGGGAAAACACTCACCGTCAGTTCCGGCAGCCTGAACAACGGCGGGACACTGGTTGCCGGGCGCGATGCCACGGTGAAAACCGGGACATTCAGTAATACTGGTGCCGTCCAGGGGAACGGCCTGAAAGTCACCGCCACTGACCTGACCAGCACCGGCAGTATTAAAAGTTGCAGCACACTCGATATCAGCGCCCGCAATGCCACACTGTCCGGTGATGCCGGAGCAAAAGACAGAGCCCTCGTTACCGTCAGCGGTACACTTGAAAACCGCGGCAGACTCGTCAGCGATGACGTGCTGACGCTCAGTGCCACGCAGATAAACAACAGCGGTACCCTCTCCGGGGCAAAGGAACTTGTGGCTTCTGCAGACACACTGACCACCACAGAAAAATCGGTCACAAACAGTGACGGTAACCTCATGCTGAACAGCGCGTCTTCCACACTGGCGGGTGAAACCAGTGCGGGTGGCACGGTGTCTGTAAAAGGCAACAGTCTGAAGACCACGACCACTGCGCAGACGCAGGGCAACAGTGTCAGCGTGGATGTGCAGAACGCACAGCTTGACGGAACACAGGCTGCCAGAGACATCCTCACCCTGAACGCCAGTGAAAAGCTCACCCACAGCGGGAAAAGCAGCGCCTCGTCGCTCAGCCTCAGTGCGCCTGAACTGACCAGCAGCGGCGTATTTGTCGCTTCCGCCATGGATACACAGTCACAGACCCTGACCAACAGTGGTCTGTTGCAGGGGGAGGCCTCACTCACCGTTAACACACAGAGGCTTGATAATCAGCAGAACGGCACGCTGTACAGTGCTGCAGACCTGACGCTGGATATACCGGACATCCGCAACAGCGGGCTTATCACCGGTGATAATGGTTTAACGTTAAACACTGCCTCCCTCAGCAATCCGGGAAAAATCATCGCTGACACGCTGAACGTCAGGGCGACCACGCTGGATGGCGATGGCCTGTTGCAGGGCACCGGTGCACTGGCGCTTGCTGGCGACACCCTCTCACAGGGTAGTAACGGACGCTGGCTGACGGCGGGCGACCTCACCCTCCGGGGTAAAACACTGCATACCGCAGGGACCACGCAGGGACAGAATCTCACTGTGCAGGCGGACAACTGGGTGAACAGTGGTTCCGTGCTGGCAACCGGTAACCTTACTGCTTCGGCAACCGGTCAGTTGACCAGTACCGGCGATATCATGAGCCAGGGTGACACCACGCTGAACGCAGCCACCACGGACAACCGGGGCAGTCTGCTTTCGGCCGGCACGCTCTCCCTTGATGGAAACTCACTGGATAACAGCGGCACTGTCCAGGGTAACCATGTCACGATTCGTCAGAACAGTGTCACCAACAGTGGCACGCTCACCGGGATAGCCGCGCTGACGCTTGCCGCCCGTATGGTATCCCCTCAACCTGCGCTGATGAATAACGGAGGCTCACTGCTGACCAGCGGCGATCTGACAATCACCGCAGGCAGTATTACCAGTTCCGGACACTGGCAGGGCAAACGGGTGCAGATCACCGCAGACAGTCTGGCAAACAGCGGGGCGATCCAGGCGGCTGACAGCCTGACTGCACGTCTGACGGGTGAGCTTGTCAGCGCCGCGGGCAGCAAAGTCACCTCGAACGGTGAAATGGCGCTCAGTGCACTGAATTTAAGCAACAGCGGACAATGGATTGCAAAAAATCTGACTCTGAAGGCGAACTCACTGACCAGTGCGGGTGACATCACCGGTGTGGATACTCTCACGCTCACGGTGAATCAGACGCTGAACAATCAGGCGAACGGAAAACTGCTCAGTGCAGGTGTGCTGACGCTGAAGGCAGACAGTGTCACAAACGGCGGGCATCTGCAGGGCGAAACGCTGACGCTGGCCGCCTCCGGTGGCGTGAACAACCGTTCCGGTGGTGTTCTGATGAGCCGGAATGCGCTGAATGTCAGTACAGCGACCCTGAGTAACCAGGGCACGATACAGGGTGGTGGCGGGGTTTCCCTGAACGCCACAGACCGTCTGCAGAACGACGGCAAAATCCTCTCCGGCAGTAACCTCACGCTGACGGCGCAGGTGCTGGCGAACACCGGCAGCGGACTGGTACAGGCTGCCACCCTGCTGCTGGATGTGGTGAATACTGTCAACGGCGGACGCGTACTTGCCACCGGCAGTGCCGACGTTAAAGGAACCACGCTGAATAATACCGGTACGTTTCAGGGGGCGGACCTGCTGGTGAATTACCACACATTCAGCAACAGCGGTACCCTGCTGGGAACCTCCGGGCTTGGCGTCAAGGGCAGTTCACTGCTGCAAAATGGTACAGGGCGGCTGTACAGTGCAGGTAACCTGCTGCTTGACGCTCAGGACTTCAGTGGTCAGGGCCAGGTGGTGGCCACCGGTGATGTCACACTGAAACTGGTTGCTGCCCTCACGAATCATGGTACCCTGGCCGCAGGGAAAACCCTTTCCGTCACGTCGCAGAACGCCGTCACCAACGGCGGTGTGATGCAGGGTGATGCCATGATGCTCAGTGCCGGAGAGGCATTCACCAACAATGGAACGCTGACTGCCGGTAAAGGCAACAGTGTTTTCAGCGCACAGCGTCTTTTCCTTAACGCACCGGGTTCACTTCAGGCCGGTGGCGATGTGAGTCTGAACAGCCGGAGTGATATCACCATCAGTGGTTTTACCGGCACGGCAGGCAGTCTGACAATGAATGTGGCCGGTACCCTGCTGAACAGTGCGCTGATTTATGCGGGGAATAACCTGAAGCTGTTTACAGACCGTCTGCATAACCAGCATGGTGATATCCTGGCCGGCAACCGTCTGTGGGTACAGAAGGACAGCAGCGGGACGGCAAACAGCGAAATCATTAACCGTTCCGGTAATATTGAAACCACACGTGGCGATATCACCATGAATACGGCGCATCTGCTGAATTCCTGGGATGCCATTTCGGCCAGCCATGAGGTCATTCCTGGAAGCAGTCACGGGGTGATTTCACCGGTTCCGGAAAATAACCGGTGGTGGGGTGTTGTCCGGCATGATGGTGTGGAATATCTGGCCGTGTACTGGGGTAAGGGTGCCACGGTACCTGATGAATACCGTATCCGTACGGGAGATACGGAAACGGTGACAGTCAGTGCCTCCGGCCATGCTGCCAGGATATCCGGCGGCGCTGATATGCATATCCGTGCAGGACGACTGGATAATGAGGCATCGTTTATTCTCGCCGGTGGCAGTATGACCCTGAGTGGCGACACACTGAACAATCAGGGCTGGCAGGAGGGAACCACCGGAAAGGAAACGGTCTGGCGGCTTGCCTCCGGCTCACTCCCCAAAGCGTGGTTTACTGAGCCATGGTATAAGGTCTATCGCCAGGTCTCACCGGATGCGACAGAAGCCAGTGGCACCTCTCCGGCAGGTCAGTACCGTGCGGTTATCAGCGCTGCCGGTGATGTGTCTGCCAGCTTTGCCACTGACACCGGTAATACCACTGTCATGCCCCGGGCAGGTGGTGCAGGTAACACGATAACGGTGCCTTCGCTGAACTCCCTGACACCACCGACGGTCAGTCAGGGGGTGAGCGGTGAAGCCCTGCTGAATGAAAGCGGTACCGGGATAACCGGCCCTGTATGGAATGACGCGCTGCCGGATACGCTGAAGGATATCCCGGGTGCGCTGTCGCTGTCCGGGGCAAGTGTAAGCAGCTATCCCCTGCCATCCGGTAACAATGGTTATTTTGTCCCGTCCACGGACCCGGACAGTCCGTATCTGATTACGGTGAACCCGAAACTGGATGGTCTCGGAAAGGTGGACAGCAGTCTGTTTGCCGGACTGTATGACCTGCTCAGGATGCAACCCGGACAGGCACCACGAGAAACAGACCCGGCATATACCGATGAAAAACAGTTTCTGGGCTCGTCGTACATTCTTGACCGTCTTGGCCTGAAACCGGAAAAAGATTACCGCTTTCTGGGGGATGCGGCTTTTGATACCCGGTATGTCAGTAACGTCATACTGAACCAGACGGGCTCACGTTATATTAACGGCACAGGCTCTGACCTGGCGCAGATGAAATACCTGATGGACAGCGCGGCAGCGCAACAGAAAGCGCTCGGACTGACCTTTGGAGTGTCGCTGACCGCCGGGCAGGTTGCACAACTGACCAGAAGCCTGCTGTGGTGGGAGTCAGTCACCATCAACGGACAGACAGTCATGGTTCCGAAACTGTATCTGTCTCCGGAAGATATCACCCTTCATAATGGCAGCGTTATCAGCGGGAACAACGTGCAGCTTGCGGGTGGCAATATCACCAACAGCGGCAGCAGCATCAACGCACAGAATGACCTCCTGCTCGACAGAACAGGTAGTATCGACAACCTGAATGCCGGACTGATAAACGCCGGTGGTGCACTGAACCTGAAGGCCATCGGGGATATCGGCAATATCAGCTCAGTCATCAGCGGTAAAACCGTATCCCTGGAAAGCGCCACCGGAAACATCAGTAATCTCACCCGGACAGAACAGTGGGCGATGAACAACGGATATAACCATTTCAGCGGAACGGATACCGGTCCGCTGGCTGCTGTCAGGGCAACGGACTCACTGTTTATGGGCGCAGCCGGAGATATCAGTATCACCGGTGCCGCCGTTTCTGCCGGTGACAGCGTGTTACTGGCCGCCGGTAATGACCTGAACATGAACGCGATACAGGCCGGCGAACGTCGTCGCTATGGCGGGTCCGGGTGGTATGAAACTCATGCCGTGGCCCCCACGGTCACTGCCGGGAACAGTCTGATGCTTTCCGCCGGTCGTGATGTGAACAGCCAGGCTGCCGGTATTACAGCTGAAAACAGTATGGCTATCCGCGCCGGACGGGATGTGAACATGGCTGCGGAGTCCACAGGCGCAGGTGACCACGACAGCACTTTCAGCATGAAAACGGTTCATGATTCGGTCCGGCAGCAGGGAACAGACATGACCAGCGGCGGTGACATCACGGTTACTGCCGGACGGGATATCACTTCAGTTGCGACTGCTGTAACGGCAAAGGGCGATATCCGTGTGAATGCCGGTCATGACATCGTACTGGGTACTGCCACGGAAAGTGATTATCACTACAGTGAATCAGGGGAAACCCGTAATCGTCTCCTCAGCCATCAGACCACCCGGACCATCACGGAAGACAGCGTCACCCGGGAGAAAGGCTCCCTGCTGTCGGGAAACCGCGTGACCGTTAACGCCGGTAATAACCTGACGGTACAGGGTTCGGATGTGGTGGCTGACCGGGATGTGTCACTGGCGGCGGGTAACCATGTTGATGTTCTTGCTGCCACCAGTACAGATACGTCCTGGCGCTTTAAGGAAACGAAGAAATCCGGTCTGACGGGTACCGGCGGTATTGGTTTCACCACTGGCAGCAGTAAGACAACGCACGACCGGCGCGAGGCCGGGACAACGCAGAGTCAGAGTGCCAGCACCATCGGCTCCACTGCTGGTAATGTCAGTATTACCGCGGGCAAACAGGCTCATATCAGCGGTTCGGATGTGATTGCGAACCGGGATATCAGCATTACCGGTGACAGTGTGGTGGTTGACCCGGGGCATGACCGTCGTACTGTGGACGAAAAATTTGAGCAGAAGAAAAGCGGGCTGACGGTTGCCCTTTCCGGCACGGTGGGCAGTGCCATCAATAATGCGGTCACCAGTGCACAGGAGACGAAGGAGAGCAGTGACAGCCGTCTGAAAGCCCTGCAGGCCACAAAGACAGCGCTGTCTGGTGTGCAGGCCGGACAGGCTGCGACAATGGCCACCGCAACCGGTGACCCGAATGCGACGGGAGTCAGCCTGTCGCTCACCACCCAGAAATCGAAATCACAACAACATTCTGAAAGTGACACAGTATCCGGCAGTACGCTGAATGCCGGGAATAATCTGTCTGTTGTCGCAACCGGCAAAAACAGGGGCGATAACCGCGGAGATATTGTGATTGCAGGAAGCCAGCTTAAGGCCGGTGGTAACACAAGCCTGGATGCCGCGAATGATGTTCTGTTGAGTGGCGCTGCAAACACACAAAAAACAACGGGCAGGAACAGCAGCAGTGGCGGTGGAGTGGGTGTCAGTATCGGTGCCGGTGGTAACGGTGCCGGTATCAGCGTCTTTGCCAGCGTTAATGCGGCAAAAGGCAGCGAGAAAGGTAACGGTACTGAGTGGACTGAAACCACAATAGATAGCGGTAAAACCGTCACCATCAACAGTGGTCGGGATACGGTACTGAACGGTGCTCAGGTCAACGGCAACAGGATTATCGCCGATGTGGGCCACGACCTGCTGATAAGCAGCCAGCAGGACACCAGTAAGTACGACAGTAAACAGACCAGCGTGGCTGCCGGCGGCAGTTTTACCTTTGGCTCCATGACCGGCTCAGGTTACATCGCTGCCTCCCGGGATAAGATGAAGAGCCGCTTTGACTCCGTTGCTGAACAAACCGGAATGTTTGCCGGTGATGGTGGCTTCGACATTACAGTGGGCAGACATACCCAACTGGATGGTGCGGTGATTGCCTCCACTGCCACACCGGATAAAAACCACCTGGATACCGGAACGCTGGGGTTCAGTGACCTTCACAACGAAGCGGATTATAAAGTCAGTCACAGTGGAATCAGTCTGAGCGGTGGTGGCAGCTTCGGGGATAAATTTCAGGGTAACATGCCGGGTGGCATGATATCCGCCGGAGGTCACAGCGGACATGCGGAAGGAACGACTCAGGCCGCAGTGGCAGAAGGCATTATCACCATCCGGGACAGGGACAATCAGAAGCAGAATCTGGCGAACCTGAGCCGTGACCCTGTGCACGCTAATGACAGTATCAGCCCGATATTTGACAAGGAGAAAGAGCAGAGGCGTCTGCAGACAGTGGGGCTTATCAGTGACATAGGCAGTCAGGTGGCGGATATCGCGCGGACGCAGGGGGAACTGAATGCGTTGAAGGCCGCGAAGGAAGCAACCGGCGAAACACTTCCTGCTAATGCAACAGAGAAACAACGTCAGGAATATCTTGCGAAACTGCGTGATACGCCGGAATACAAAAAGGAACAGGAAAAGTATGGCACTGGCAGTGAGATTCAGCGGGGTATACAGGCCGCGACAGCCGCGCTTCAGGGACTGGCTGGGGGGAATTTAGCGGGTGCTCTGGCCGGAGCTTCGGCCCCGGAACTGGCGCACCTGCTGAAATCAACAGAAAAAGATCCGGCAGTAAATGCCATTGCTCACGCCATTCTGGGTGGCGCAGTAGCGGCAATGCAGGGTAATAATGTTGCTGCCGGTGCAGCAGGCGCAGCAACGGGAGAGCTGGCAGCCAGAGCGATTGCCGGCATGCTGTATCCGGGCGTGAAACAGTCAGACCTCAGTGAAGAGCAGAAGCAGACGATAAGTACGCTGGCAACTGTGTCAGCAGGGCTGGCCGGCGGTCTTACCGGAAACAGCACCGCATCAGCAGCAGTGGGAGCACAAAGCGGGAAGAATGCTGTTGAGAATAACTTTTTGACCGCAGATCAGATCGATAGCTTTGCGGCAAAAGCGAAAGGGTGTGAAGTACGTGGCGACTGCAAACAGATTGTAAAGGAGATGGAGGAGCTCAGCCTTAAGCAACAGCAGGAAATGATAGCTGTCTGCGCAACAAACCCTGCAGCCTGCAAAGAGAAATTCGGCGATATACCAGCTAAAGGAATGCTTGTACGAGAAGCGATAGATCGTGTGCTAGGTACAGATGTACCGTCTGCAATGAAGAATGATATGTCTTCGTTGTTAGCTCAGCAGATCGAAGCGGAAGGTGTTGTTACCAGTACTGAATTTGCCAGTCAGCTACAAAATCGTTACGGTATAGATAAGCAACAGGCTGAAATCCTTGCTGTCGCAGCATTGGGAGCAGTGACAGGTGGGATGGGGAAATCAGGTACTTCAACGGTAACTAAAAACATCGTTGTGGTTAATTCAGGTAAGAAAGGGGCCTGGAATCAAGCAATGAATAAGCCGGAACCGAATACCATTTATAAGGTCGATGGAAATAAAACATTCCAGACTGATGCATTGGGAAGAACTAGTTCAGTTGAAGGGATACTAGTTGCTTCGAAAAGCGACAGAAACACTTATCAGCAATGCAAGGCCGGGAAATGTGGTAGCTCTGGTGATGAAGGTGGTCATTTAATTGCCAGTATTTTTAATGGTCCTGGCGAAAAACTCAATCTTGTTCCTATGGATGGCAACCTGAATAAAGGTGTATGGAAACAGATGGAAAACACATGGGCTAATGCTTTGAAAGATGGCAAACAAGTTAATGTTAAAATAGAACCCGTTTACACTGGGGAGAATAAGCGTCCTGATAGTTTTAGTGTAACATACTCTATTGATGGAGGCCGTCCTGTTATCAAAGACATCAGCAACGCACCTGGAGGGGTAAAATGAACGAATTAGATGATCTGCATAATAAAATAGGCCAGTTATTAGTGGATGCCGGTCCTGCCAATGCGATGAAGATCATTGCTCGTGCTAAATTATCACTAGATGGTGAGTCATGTGAGTATGAGTATGATTATCTTGATCAAGAGGGAGATGAAGATTGGTTCGTTCCTGATAAGTTAGCCAGTCACGATCTTAGGCTACTGTTAGTTAAAATGAGGGATTTTTACATCCGAAATAATATGACTAACGGGAAACCAGCATGGATAGGTTGTGAAATAATCGTTGATATACCAGAAGAAAAAATTAGCATAAACTTTCAATATGATGATGAACTATGATCCAGGCCCCGGCCCCGGGATCTCCACAATGCCCATAGCGTGTGCGGTGGAACAAAGTGCGTCGGGAAAAAAATCGGTGGGCAGCGAAACGCAACAGAATAAAGGTGTCGTTACGGGGAAGTCATCTTCACAGGTATCTTCAGTCAGTTAGCATTACCGACATCCATTCACCAACTTACCGGAGGTAATTGATGTCAAAACCCCGATGGACCATTGGACAGAAAAGGTAGCACGTTGCTGCCTGGCGCGCCAGTGGTCTTACACGCCAGCAATACTGTGAACTCAACGATATTCCCTTCACATCAGAGAGCTGGCAGCCAGAGCGATTGCCGGAATACTGTATCCGGGCGTGAAACGGTCAAACCTCAGTGAAGAGCAGAAGCAAACGATAAGTACGCTGGCAACCGTGTCAGCAGGGCTGGCCGGAGGTCTTACCGGAAACAGCACTGCATCAGCAGCAGTGGGAGCACAGAGCGGGAAGAATGCTGCTGAGAATAACAGTCTCAGCGGCTGGGAGAATCTACCAAAAGGGTTGACGGATACAGGGAAGGCGGCCACATCCTGGGTGAAATACGCACAGGACCACAATCTTTCGCCGGAACAGGTTCAGGCGGGGCTGACGGATATTGTGCGGGGTGACTTACCGGAAAGTGCGGACATTATCAAAGCGATTCTGGAAAATAATCCAGGGAGCGATACGGTAATGGCCCTGCTATCAGCAGAAGATGCGAAAGACTATGCTCTGGCATTGCTGACGTCGATCCCGGCAGATAAGGCTTTATCACTGGTTGGTAAAGGCCTGAAGGTCATTGATAACAAAATCCTGATCAGTGCTGCGGAGAAGATCTCAACAGCGAAGCCCGGTTTGCAGTCAGCAGCACCGAGAGATCTGAATGAGCAGATGTTCGTAAGCGGCTCGCCAGAACCGTATTGATATTTACTGAGAGGTCAACTCAACTTTCCAGGGCAACAGATCGCGTACCCGGTTTGCCGGCCAGTCCTGGATATGCTCAATGACGTAACGCAGCCATTTTTCTGGTTCCACATTGTTCAGACGGCATGTGCCGATCAGCGAGTACAACACCGCCGTATGTTCGCCACCGCTGTCGGAACCCGCGAAGAGTCAGTTTTTCCGGCCTACGGCCACTCCCCGTAAGGCGTTCTCTGCGATGTTGTTGTCGATTTCCACCCAGCCATTACTGCAGTACACGTTCAGTGCATCCCACTGTTTCAGCAGGTATGCGAACGCTTTTGCCGTATCTGAGTGACGCGACAGTGTTTTCATCTGTTGCTGTATCCAGTCATACAGTGACTGCATCAGTGGCGCGGCTCTGGCTTTTCTTGCTGCCAGACGCTGTTCTGCTGAACATCCCCGGACTTCTGCCTCTATGGCATACAGTTCACCGATACGCTGCAGGGCTTCCGTGGTGATGTCGGTGGGCATTCTTGCATGCACATCGTGGATTTTTCTCTGGGCATGAGCCATACACGCGGCTTTCGTTATTCTGCCGGATTCGTATAACGCCCGGTAACCACCGTAAGCATCGGCCTGAAGCACACCGCTGTAACCGGCCAGGTGATTTTGTGGATGGATACCTTTCCGGTCCGGACTGTACGCGAACCAGACCGCCGGGGGCATCTGTGAACCGGCGTTGCGGTCATCACGGACGTAGACCCACAGCCGGGCTGTCCGGGTTTTACCGCTGCCCGGCTCCTGGACCGGGACGGGTATATCATCAGCATGGACTTTACCGGGCATCAGCACATACTGGCGCAGGACGTCATACAGCGGCTCCAGCAGTTCAGCAACAGCACCTGTCCAGCGCCCCAGTGTGGCACGGCTCAGCTCCACTCCCTGACGACGGTATATTTCTGACTGGCGGTATAACGGCAGATGGTCTGCATATTTCCCGGTGACAACATGGGCAAGAAGCCCCGCTCCGGCATAACTGCGTGCAATGGGTTTTGAAGGTACTGGTGCCTGCACGATATGGTCGCACCGGCAACAGGCCAGTTTCGGACGTTGTGTTTCGATAACCTTAAAGGCGCTGCTGATAAGCTCCAGTTGCTCTGACACATCACATCCCAGAGAACTGAGTTCGCCACCACAGGCCGGGCAGCATTCCTCTTCCGGCCGGATAACCCGGGTTTCACGGGGAAGTGAGGCCGGGGCGGATGGCAGTGCCGGGTCATATTGCTCACCCAGCGTTTCAGCCATTTCTTCCTGAAGTGCGCTGATTCTCTCCTGTGCATCCTGTATCTGCCGTTCGGTTTTTGCGCGAAGTTTTTCTGAGCTTTTACCGAACTGCATACGTTGCAGTTTCGCAACCAGCGTCTTCAGCCGGTTGATTTCGGAAGCATAAGCCGCCACCCGCTGTGAGAGCAGGCGGTTGTATTCAGCCATCTGGCGGATGGTGTCCTGTTGCGTCTGCAACAGTGCCCGCAGGCGGGCGTTCTCATGAGCAAGTGAGGTGTCCATATCCTCACTTTACAACGGGTTATATGCGGATTCCAGCGCGTTCCGTTCGTTTCGGGTGCTTCCAGTTGATACCTTCAAGAAGCATGGATAACTGAGCCGGAGTAAGGTGCACCTTGCCGTCACGGGTGACCGGCCAGACGAAGCGGCCCCGCTCCAGGCGTTTGGTGAAGAGGCACAGTCCGTCACTGTCAGCCCACAACACTTTTATCTGGTCACCCCGGCGTCCGCGGAAGATAAACAGGTGTCCGGAGAACGGGTCATCCTTCAGGACGTACTGAACTTTTGAGGCCAGGCCGTTAAAACCATTTCGCATATCGGTGATACCGGCAACCAGCCAGATACGCGAACCTGCAGGGAGAGATATCATCAGTGGCTGCTCCCTTTCATTTCGCGGATAAGTGTCTGTAATAACGCCGGTGTCAGTTCACCTTTCAGCCTGAGAGTTCCGGCCGGCAGAACCAGCTCACAGCACAGACTGTCGGGCGGTGTATTTATCTGCTCAGGTTCCTGTGCGGGTGCCGGGATTTTATTATCCGGCTCCGGCGTTAACGTCACGGGAAGTAGCGATGTTTCATGTTCGCCGGGCGGCTGCAGGCCGCCGTTACGCCAGAGATGCCGCCAGTTAAAGAGCAGGTTATCGTTGATTCCGTTCTCGCGAGCTATTTGTGCGACACAGGCACCGGGTAAAAGAGTCTGCTGAACAAGTCTCCATTTAAACTCCGGTGAAAATCGGTTCCGGCGGGGTTTCTCTGCTTTCACAGGCTGAGTCACGGTCGGGGCTGAAGGATATCGCCCCGGGAAAAGAGCCCGGGCCAGTTGCCCGCAGGAATATTCACCGGAAAGAGGCCAGTCAGTGAATACCTGGTGAAATCGCCTCACCAGAGAAAAAATGGCGGTTTTGCTGACACCAGTCTGCGCCGAAATGCGCGGGTACGACAGTGACTCGTCAAATCTCAGCTGTAGCACACGCAGGATCAATTCCGGATTATCTGCCAGTACCGCCTTTCGTGCATTCATCTTAAATGTCCTTTTACTGCGAAAATGGACATTAGTATCGGAAACAGGAAAGGGAAGCGAAAGACGGTTTAAATGATGCGCTTACGGTAAGCACTATTGCCGATAATTTTATCTTTCCATTTATACAATACCGCACGGCTGACCCCAATACATCTGGCGACTTCACTGGCTGATACTCGCCATGGCAGCCTGACGTTTGACTTCTGGTTCAAAGGTCGATTCCGGATTGGTCTTACCGGTAAATATACGTCGTCTGTCGGGATAAAGCTCATCAACCCAGCGAGTGAGCATATCACTGCAGGGATACCCCAGAGCTCTGCCGGTAAACGCCAAGCAACTACCGTGGTTAAGATAATGTTCAACGGCAATCTGTTTTTGCACATCTGAGTAACGGGGCTTATGACGAATGGATTCTTTTGCGCCACCACCTGCTTCTCATGAGCGGATCCAATGCCGCAGATTTCTTTTCTAAGGGTAGCCCGGCTCGCGTACGACGGGAGCCAGTTTCTTACCATATTTGAAATAAAGCTCAATGGCGCGGATTTTTTATTCTTCAGTAAACATGTTTCACTCCTGAAAGTCTAGGAAATCATTCGCATCCCGTAACGGTCAAAAATCGTGGCGTTGACACCTTACACTTGTATAACTGGTGATTCTTCTTGAGAGTATCGACTGGTGGCATCTGGAGATACGCTTTCGTTGGCAGGTTATGACGCAACTTAAGTGGGAGAAAGGCAGTCATGCTGCAGCATTGACGATTTGTTATCACTGAATACTTGGGGCTGTACTATAGTGCTTAGACGATATTACAGATTAATTTACGGACATAAATATCTCAAAATGACAATTTAATAAAACTCAGGTAAAAAATGCATTGCGGTTTTAATCTTTTTTGATATATAAGCACATGCGTTATAAATATAAAAGATTACACTTTGTTATTGAAATAAATTGGCTTGGCTATTCAATATGTTAATTTTCATTATAGGGATGTTTAAAAATAAATGTATTCTGAGTAGTCATGTAATGTATGTGAGATGATTTTAATGAATGCAAATGTGTAAATAATAAGAAAATGCTTTTTGATGATGGAAACATCACAAAACACAACTAGTTAAATTGCTACATTCCCCGTTTGGGTGATAATGTCTGATTTTTATTAGCATCTTCAACTTATTAAGTTTATCTGTGAACATCATGGTGAGGTCGTGGTGAACAAAATTTATTCGTTTAAGTGTTGTCCTGTCACCGTAGGTCTTATTGCTGTCCCCGAACTTGCCAGTAGTGTAACGAAAAACGCAGGCCGAAAATTAAAAAAAATATCGCTGATGGTTTTATCTGTGAGCTGTCTCTCTTATCCTATGATATCCTTGGCGGGCATTGTCCGTTCCGATATAGCCTATCAGATTTATCGTGATTTCGCTGAAAACAAAGGGCTTTTTGTACCTGGTGCCACAGATATTCCGGTATATGATAAGGACGGAAAACTTGTGGGGAGACTGGATAAAGCCCCAATGGCTGATTTCAGCAGTGTGAGCTCAAATGGCGTTGCTACGCTTGTATCACCTCAGTATATCGTCAGCGTAAAGCATAACGGAGGATATCAGAGTGTGAGCTTTGGTAATGGGAAAAATACATATTCCCTTGTTGACCGTAATAACCACCCTTCTGTTGACTTCCATGTGCCACGTCTGAATAAACTGGTTACAGAAGTTATTCCCTCAGCGGTTACATCAGAAGGAACCAGAGCCAATGCTTATAAAGACACTGAACGTTACACCGCTTTTTATCGGGTGGGTAGTGGTACGCAGTACACTAAGGACAAGGACGGAAATTTAGTTAAGGTTGCCGGCGGATATGCTTTTAAAACAGGAGGAACCACAGGAGTTCCTCTGATATCTGATGCAACAATAGTCTCTAATCCCGGGCAAACCTATGATCCTGTAAACGGACCTTTACCTGACTATGGTGCCCCTGGGGACAGTGGTTCTCCTTTGTTTGCTTATGATGAACAACAAAAAAAATGGGTTATTGTTGCTGTATTAAGAGCATATGCAGGTATTAATGGTGCTACGAACTGGTGGAATGTCATATCAACAGATTATCTGAACCAGGTTATGCAGGACGATTTCGATGCCCCCGTGGACTTTGTTTCCGGACTGGGCCCCCTGAACTGGACATACGACAAAACATCAGGCACAGGTACCCTGAGTCAGGGCAGTAAAAACTGGACCATGCACGGACAGAAAGACAATGACCTCAATGCCGGTAAAAATCTGGTATTCAGCGGGCAGAACGGTGCAATTGTCCTGAAAGACAGTGTGACTCAGGGGGCCGGTTATCTCGAATTTAAAGACAGTTACACCGTATCTGCTGAATCCGGAAAAACCTGGACGGGTGCCGGCATTATTACTGACAAGGGGACGAATGTGACCTGGAAGGTCAACGGGGTTGCCGGTGACAACCTGCATAAATTGGGGGAAGGAGCCCTGACCATAAACGGAACAGGTGTAAATCCGGGAGGACTGAAAACGGGAGACGGTACCGTTGTACTTAACCAGCAGGCAGACACTGCAGGTAATGTTCAGGCCTTCAGTTCCGTGAACCTCGCCAGCGGACGACCGACCGTGGTGCTCGGAGATGCCCGTCAGGTCAATCCGGATAACATTTCATGGGGATACCGGGGAGGTAAGCTTGACCTTAATGGTAATGCCGTTACCTTCACCCGACTGCAGGCTGCCGATTACGGGGCGGTGATTACAAATAATGCACAGCAAAAATCCCGGCTTTTACTGGATCTTAAGGCTCAGGATACAAATGTCAGTGTTCCGATTGGCAGTATATCCCCCTTTGGCGGTACCGGCACACCGGGAAACCTATACAGCATGATACTCAACGGCCAGACCCGCTTCTATATTCTGAAATCTGCCAGCTATGGTAACACCCTGTGGGGGAACAGCCTGAATGACCCGGCTCAGTGGGAATTTGTTGGCACGGACAAAAACAAAGCAGTTCAGACAGTAAAAGACCGGATCCTGGCCGGGCGGGCAAAACAACCCGTTATCTTTCATGGTCAGCTGACCGGGAATATGGATGTCACCATTCCACAGCTGCCGGGGGGAAGAAAGGTCATCCTTGATGGTAGCGTGAACCTGCCGGAAGGTACCCTGAGTGAGGACAGTGGCACCCTGATATTCCAGGGGCATCCGGTTATCCACGCCTCCGTCAGTGGCAGTGCGCCGGTCAGCCTGAACCAGAAAGACTGGGAAAACCGCCAGTTCATAATGAAAACACTGTCGCTGAAAGATGCTGACTTCCATCTTTCACGTAACGCCTCGCTGAACAGTGACATTAAGTCGGATAACAGCCATATCACACTGGGAAGTGACAGGGTATTTGTGGATAAAAATGACGGAACAGGAAATTATGTCATTCTGGAGGAAGGTACCTCTGTCCCGGATACCGTGAATGACAGGAGCCAGTATGAAGGGAATATTACGCTGGACCATAACTCAACCCTGGATATCGGCAGCCGGTTCACCGGAGGGATTGAAGCTTATGACAGTGCCGTCAGTATCACCTCTCCGGACGTCCTGTTAACAGCCCCGGGTGCTTTTGCCGGCAGTTCACTGACAGTGCATGATGGCGGTCATCTTACAGCACTGAACGGTCTTTTCAGCGACGGGCATATTCAGGCCGGTAAGAACAGCAAAATCACCCTGAGCGGTACACCGGTTAAAGATACGGCTAACCAGTATGCCCCTGCTGTATATCTGACGGACGGATATGACCTGACCGGCGATAACGCAACACTGGAAATTACCCGTGGAGCACATGCTTCCGGTGATATTCATGCCTCTGCGGCATCAACAGTTACCATCGGGTCTGACACGCCGGCAGAACTGGCTTCTGCGGAAACGACTGCATCGGCGTTTGCCGGCAGTCTTCTTGAGGGCTATAACGCAGCATTCAATGGTGCCATAACCGGTGGCAGGGCTGATGTCAGTATGCATAATGCACTGTGGACTCTGGGTGGGGACTCCGCCATCCACACTCTTACCGTCAGAAACAGCCGTATCAGTTCTGAAGGAGACCGTACTTTCCGTACCCTGACGGTGAATAAACTGGATGCAACAGGCAGTGATTTTGTTCTGCGTACGGACCTGAAAAATGCCGATAAAATTAATGTGACTGAAAAAGCCACTGGTTCAGATAACAGCCTGAACGTCAGCTTTATGAAGGATCAGGCTCAGGGACAGTCCCTGAATATTCCTCTGGTCACGGCACCGGCGGGAACTTCAGCAGAGATGTTTAAGGCCGGCACCCGGATGATAGGTTTCAGTCGGGTGACTCCAACCCTGCATGTTGACACCAGTGGTGGCAATACGAAGTGGATACTGGACGGTTTTAAAGCGGAGGCTGATAAAGCCGCTGCCGCGAAGGCTGACAGTTTCATGAATGCCGGGTATAAAAACTTCATGACGGAAGTCAACAATCTGAACAAACGTATGGGTGACCTGCGTGACACAAACGGTGATGCCGGAGCTTGGGCGCGCATCATGAGTGGTGCCGGTTCTGCAGACGGTGGTTACAGTGATAATTACACCCATGTTCAGGTCGGCTTTGACAAAAAACATGAACTGGACGGTGTGGACCTGTTTACCGGTGTCACGATGACCTATACCGACAGCAGTGCAGACAGCTATGCATTCAGCGGCAAGACGAAATCGGTTGGGGGCGGTCTGTATGGTTCAGCATTGTTTGAGTCCGGTGCCTATATCGATTTGATTGGTAAATATATTCACCATGACAATGATTACACAGGTAACTTTGCCGGTCTGGGAACGAAACACTACAACACCCATTCCTGGTATGCCGGTGCTGAAACGGGTTACCGCTATCACCTGACAGAGGAAACGTTCATTGAGCCGCAGGCTGAACTGGTTTACGGCGCCGTGTCCGGGAAAACATTCCGCTGGAAAGACGGTGATATGGACCTGAGCATGAAGAACAGGGACTTCAGTCCGCTGATTGGAAGAACAGGGATTGAATTGGGCAAGACCTTCAGTGGTAAGGACTGGAGTGTGACGGCCCGTGCCGGGACCAGCTGGCAGTTTGACCTGCTGAATAATGGTGAGACCGTACTGCGTGATGCGTCCGGGGAGAAACGGATAAAAGGAGAGAAGGACAGTCGGATGCTGTTTAATGTTGGTATGAATGCGCAGATAAAGGACAATATGCGCTTTGGTCTGGAGTTTGAGAAATCCGCCTTTGGTAAATATAACGTGGATAATGCGGTAAACGCGAATTTCCGGTATATGTTCTGATGTGGGGGTAAAGGGCTGCCGGAAGGCAGCCTTTCTCAGAGACTATTAAAATATAAAACAGTGTTCTTAATCTTCTGTCTGATGACAGTTCTGTATGAGTCATGAATATATTATTCAGGTTTTGTAAAAACTTACATTGCAAAAAAATTATTCTTTCATGTTTTGTAACTTGAAGGGGGGGAGGTTATTTCATTACATAATGAATTACAAAATGATTTTATAAATACAAGTTGGTGAGTGTGTATATGCGTCATTCTTCTTATGCAAAAAAAATATATAATTCAGGATTACAACGAGCAAGTGTAAATGATGAGCACTTTTCGCTTCTGATTGAAATATCACCAATCAGAAGTGAAAAAACAATTGTGGCTCTTAGAGAATATTTGGTTGATGGTTACTCAAAACAAGAAAGCTGTAACAGAAATAATGTATCCAATAGTTATTTTTGTTTATGTCTGAAAAAACTGAATTATACCCATGGTATTGTATCTGTCCTGAAATATTTCTATCAAACATAACATACACCATAATATCACTTTACCTTTTTCTAAATACAGCTGAGCTTTATGGCTTGGCTGATAAAGTGATACGACGATGAAAACTAAATTTGTTTAACAATCCCGGGCGTCGGTCCTCCGATTGCTGCAGTATTTCTAAGCAAAGTTGATGCCACATAGTTCTCTGGCCTGTGATAATCATCGACATGATACGGATTAGCTCCTCCGCTAGCACAGCTCTGGCGGAAAACAGCGCCTTCCTTCTGTGACAAAAAATAGCAACTAGTGTCTGATAACTTTCATTATCCGTGATGCGAACTCTGTAATGCACAGTGTGAAAAATGCGTATTTTCATGGAAGGAGAGCGCTCAATAACGGCGTTTTTCAAGTTAATTGTGGACTTTTGTAATATAATTATGTCGCTTCTTTTTCTGGATTAAGCTACACATAGCTGAATGTGTTCCCAACCACGAAACTGTTTGCTTCAGCTCTCAGGATGATGCTTGAGACCTTCTCTATAAACTGTTTTTCTGACTTCCAGTATTTGTATATCAATTCCGTGATCGTGTCCATCCGGAGTAACATACTTAATACCGCTATCCTTGTGTTCCTGGTTGTGAACCTGCTTAACTAACCTCTGGTTTCATCTATAATTCGAGAACCATTCTCTGGCCACCATGGATAATATTTAATATTCCAGAAAAAATCGGAATAAGGCTTATCATTGCTAACCTAGGGACGAGAATAAGAACTTAATACGCCAAGTATGTACATTTTGCCAGTAACGTACAGCTACGCATTGCTCCTCCATTATCAGAATGCAGCACGAAATTTCGGAATGGAGCATTTTTCATTCCATGTGGCACGTTGAAGCAGTCCTGCCGTATACTACCCAGATTCTTTCGTAAATACATCTGCAACAATAATTTTTCAACTATAGATATCGACAATCATATAGGGATGAAAATATTGTGCCACTGGTACTGCAGTAATCATGTCTGCTCACGCATAATTTTTGCTGATCCGCTGGTTCACATCAGCGGGGGTACAAAATTTATAGCATTAACTGGGATTAAGAGCTGAAGGTGTGGCTGGAAAACGGGCAGCAACGGTAGCAGGTCTTCGTTGCTGTGCAGATACTCTTCTTCGCAGGGTTATCAACACCCTGGAGGCGAACCGTCAAGTTCGTCTCATGTCGGTATCGATTATTTGGCGTGGCGTTGGGAGCACCGGTACGGTATGTTAATAGTCAATCTCGATACTCAACGCTTCTAGTCCTGCTTCCCTGTCGCGATTAACGTATGCTAGTGGCTTGGTTCAGAAATTATCAGGAAATACAGATTGTCTCGCGTGATCGCTATTGATTCCGTGATGCGCTTAAAAAGCAACTTGCTCAGCTAGGCACATACCACAACCAGGTCTCCGAAGAACACCTGCCATTACTGGCAGCAGAAGAACTAACCTGCAGTGAAAACAGGAAGTCAGAGCGTCTGCTCAAACAGGTTATCCGTCAGGAAGAGGAAAAAATGTTCTGCCTATTCTCTGCTAAATTTATTCCACAGGTTCCTAGTGGAACGCCGTTTACATGAAAAGGTTGCTTGACGCTCTGAAGCGTAATGTCTTGAAAATTAATGTTCAACTATTATTTCATTTATCACTGTTAGGTTGGGAATGAATCAAACTGACAGGGAATTATATGGAAAATCAACCCAATACCGGCTTCGGATAAGTATCGGTTTTTAATACCAGCGGAAATAGGTAAGGTCAAAAAACAGCCTTAACGTACAATGATTTTTATATCCAAACAGCCCCTCACCCACTACCGCCTTGGGCGGCACATGAGGGATGGTAGATAATATCTATAATATAGATATAACATGTATATAAAAATTGATTTTTACCAAAAAAATGTTCATTTATTATATATTGACAGTGGTTTTTTATTTTGATTTTTTTGATCTTTTTAGATAAAAGAACCAAAATAAAATATTATATAGAATTAAGCTCTAATAAATGTATTTTAATTGGTTTTATATTCTGATCGCCGTGTTTTTGATTGAGAACAAAAAATATTTGATGCAAACAAATATGTATCTATAATGTAAATCAATAATCATTAAACGTTGAATAATGTGTAATACTATGACAGATTATATACAGCGGAATACGCTAACTCATTATCGATATAATGTTAAATTAGCCATAAATAACATTTCAAATGAACATTTCTGGTTACTAATAGAATTGTCTGGGATTCGTAGTGATAAGATTATTATGTCATTAAGAGAGCACTTGGTAGATGGTTTTTCAAAACGAGAGGTATGTGAAAGAAACGGTGTATCACTGAGCTATTTTTCTCTTAGTTTAAAGAAGATATCTCATATACATAATGTCTGTGCATTGATAAGTAAATACTATAATAGTAATTTTTAGTGTAAAAAACACAGGTATTCACGTTATCTATCAATGTTTTTAATAAAAATCATAAGAAATGAAACGTAAGCTTTTATTGTTATTGTTATTTCCATTTTCCACTAACAGTGCATCTCTTTACTCTTTAATTAGGGAGGCTGTTATGCACGATCCCATAGTAATGGAAGCACGGGCGGAGTTAATTTCTGCACAATCCCGTATAGAACAGGCAAGCTCTGCACACTGGCCAGTTGTCACAGCTACAGGAAGTAAACTCCTTTCACAAAGTCACCGTTATTCCTACGATTATGACTCTGAAGATATTTTACCCGGTATTCGTGGTGAAGTGAATATATTTGCTTCGGGGGCTATTGAGGCGGATGTGCATCGGAGTGAATCAGAAGCTGAATATTATCATTATAAAATGGAAGAAACAGGAGAGGAGACAATTCGCTCGTTTGTTTCATTATATCTTGATGCACTCAGGGAAAAACAATCCATTGAAGTACTTAAACAGAGTCTCTCCCGGCATAACGCAATTCTTAATGATCTGAATACTATCAGTATTCATGATACCGGACGGGAGTCTGAGTTTGTTCAGGCTGAAGCCAGAAGGTTAATGGTCCGGCAGCAGATAAATTCCCGGAGCAGAGTACTTAAAACCACGCTGGGAAAACTGTCCACCTGGACAAAAAATCCGGTAACCGAAAGTGATCTTGAAAATCCTTTTTCCCGGATGACAGAGGCCAGATTGTTAACTGACTTTACACAGGCACCTCAGAAAGGTAACCCGTCGTGGCTTGCCAGCCGGGCTGATGTGGAGAGTAAAAAAGCAGCACTGAAAGCGCAAGAGCTTGCCAGATATCCTCGGGTGGATTTGACGGGATCTGTAACCCGGGATGACAGGCAGATAGGTGTCAATCTGTCCTGGGACCTGTTTAATCGTAATGCCAGTTATGGTGTTACGGAAAAAGCTGCGCAAATAGTGGCAGCTACCGGACGACTGGACTCTGTCGCCAGAATGATTGATGAAACTGGGCGATTATCTCTGATAACGGTCAGACAAAGTCGGGTGGAAATGGAAACGCTCAGACGTCAGGAACAGGCTTCAGCCAGAGTTGTGGACTTTTATCGTCTTCAGTTTCGGGTGGCAAGAAAAACACTGATTGAATTACTGAATGCTGAAAACGAACTGTACAGTGTCGGACTCTCCCGGGTTCAGACGGAGGATCAGATGCTCCACGGTATGTTGGATTATCTGTATTCCCAGGGAATGCTCCTGAAATGGAGCGGAGTGAATCTTTCTGATGAAGAAGAAAAATAACAGGGCTGAAGGGCTGGTAATTAAGTGAAGAGTATTTTTGAAGGATTATCACAGATAACGGCGTTACTGGGTACACCTGTATCAGCTGAGACGCTGGCTGCCGGTACTGTCCGTACAGATGTATCCGGGATTGATTTTCGTTCTGTTGGCGAGTTTCTTCGTAGTGAAGGATTTGATAATCATCTTTCCCGGCGATCTCCGGAAGATATCCCGTCACTTGCGGTTCCGGCGCTTCTTTTATTGAACGCTCAGGAAGCTATTGTGGTAGTGCGTATTGAGGGGGCCGGTCTGGCAAGACAGTATCATGTGCTTCAGCCTGGAGGTCTCCGTAAGACACTTTCTCACGATGCATTAATGGCCGTTTATTCTGGTTATTGTTGGTTTGTTCAGCCACAGGCAAAGCAGGATCGTCGCTCGGAGCTGCCAGAGTATGACATGAGCGGGGCATGGTTCTGGCGGGTACTGTGGCGATTCAGGGCATATTACGGACAGGTTATTGTTGCGAGTTTTATCATTAACTTTCTTGCTCTGGTCAGTTCCCTGTATGTAATGAACGTCTATGACCGGGTTATACCTAATCGTTCCTGGGAAACGTTATGGATGCTGAGTATCGGGGTGATTACAGCAATTCTGTTTGAGTGTGCTGCAAAGTTAATCCGGAGTTATCTGACGGATGTTGCGGGTAAGAAGGCAGACCTGATTATCAGCTCTGCTCTGCTACGTCGGGTGATGGCGGTAAAAATGTCTGACAGGCCGGCATCCTCTGGTTCATACGCCAGCAATTTGCGGGAATATGAGTCTGTCAGGGAGTTTATGACCAGCGCTACGTTACTGGCTTTTGTTGATCTGCCTTTTATTCTGCTTTTCATCAGTGTTATCGGGCTCGTGGGAGGCTGGCTTGCGGTTGTACCTCTTACGCTGGTCCCGCTGGTTATTCTGGCAGGAATATTACTGCAGCGACCGCTTTCCCGTCATATTAATGCCTCCATGCGGGAATCATCGCAGCGTCAGGGATTACTTGTGGAGGCTCTGGACGGAATAGAAACCCTGAAGCTGAATAATGCTGTTAACTGGGTTCAGCGACGCTGGGATGGATATACTGCAAGTGTCGCCCGTTCGTCCATTCGGGTAAAAAATACCAGTAATGTCATAATCAGCTTTTCCACAGCAATTCAGCAAATTAATACTGTTCTGCTGGTCATTCTGGGAACGTACCTTATTCACAGTGATGACCCACATAACCGTATCACCATGGGGGCACTGATTGCAGCCGTTATTCTTTCCGGCCGCGCGCTTGCACCGCTTGGCCAGATAGCATCACTGGCCACCCGTTTCCAGCAGGCCCGTCTGGCTATGCAGGGGGTGAATGAAATAGTTCGCCGCCCGGTGGAACGGGAAAGTCAGACACATTATCTGACCGTGAAGGATATCCAGGGGGAATTCCATTTCAGCGCAGTCACGTTTTTCTATAAGCCTGAATTACCTGCAGCCTTGAAAGGTATGTCTGTCTGTATCCGGCCCGGAGAAAAGGTGGGCATTATTGGCACTATCGGATGTGGTAAATCGACGCTACTGAAAATGATGGTAGGGCTATACCGTCAAAATAAAGGACAAATTACCCTTGACGGGGTTGCTATGCAGCAACTGGATCCCTGTTTTGTTCGGGATAAGGTTTTCCTGCTTGAGCAGAATCCCCGGCTTTTTCTGGGAACTCTGCGTGAAAATCTGCAGCTTTCGCGTCTTCCGGGAAGCCTGTCGGATGTGGATATGATTAATGCAGCCGGACGTTTCGGGTTTGACCGTTTTATTCGTCATCACCCATGCGGGCTTGATATGCAGATAGGGGAAGGAGGTCAGGGGCTGTCAGGAGGACAGCGTCAGATGGTCGCTCTGACGAGAATGGTACTGGGTTCTCCCCGGGTAGTTCTGCTTGATGAACCCACGACGGGTCTTGATCTGCAGACAGAGAACATTGTTCTGAAAGGGCTGAATCACTGGAGCCGTGGACGCACAATGGTGGTGGTGACGCATCGTCTGCAGGTGCTGAATATTGTTGACCGTATTATCGTGATGAATGAAGGCCGGGTAATGATGGATGGTCCCCGCGATGAAATACTGAAAAAACTGTCAGGGAAACAGCAGAGTGGGGAGAGCAGAGCGATAACTTCATGAGCGTCAAGCGGATAAGAAATAAAGAGCATATATGTTTAACAGTTTGTGGACCGCAGGGGTATGACAGAAAAAACGGAACGGAATAAAGCGTCGTCAGAGGTGGTTAGGCAGTCAGACCTGGCCCTGTTGACAGATGTACAGGCAGCCCTTCAGCAGGAAAAGCATCATGCCCTTTTCCTGATGGTGATTTTTCTGCTGGTACTGGTAGTGACGTTTGTTATCTGGGCATGGAACAGTCCTCTGGATGAAGTGACCCGTGGTCAGGGGAGTATTATTCCCGGCAGCAGGGAGCAGGTTATACAGACCCTTGACCCGGGTATTTTGAAAACACTTGAGGTCAGGGAAGGCGATATTGTTGAGAAAGGTCAGGTACTGCTGACACTGGATGATACCCGAAGCTCTGCCATGCTGAGGGAAAGTGAAGCCCGGGTGAATAACCTGGAAGCAGTCAGGGCAAGACTCCGTGCAGAAGCTTATTCCGAATCACTGACATTTCCGGATGACGTGCCTGCAGATTTGAGGGAGAGGGAAAGTACTGTTTATCGACTACGAAAGACTGAACTGGCACAAAGCATCGCCGGCCTTAAGCAGAGTAAGGCTCTGCTGGATAAGGAAATAGCAATGACCCGGCCAATTGTGCGTGAAGGGGCGATGTCGGAAGTCGAACTGTTACGTATGCAGCGTCAGTCAGCGGAGCTGCAGTTACAGATGGATGAGAAACAGAATAAATACCTGACGGAAGCTGGAGCTGAACTAGTGAAGACAGAAGCAGAGCTTGCACAGGCAAAAGAGAATATGGCTGGCAGAGCCGACCCGGTTGAGCGTTCACGTATCAGGGCTCCCCTGAGAGGCATCGTAAAAAATATTCGGGTAAATACTTTGGGAGGCGTGGTTTCTGCAGGACAGGACATAATGGAAATTATTCCGCTGGAAGACCAGTTGCTGATTGAGGCTTATATAAATCCACGGGATGTTGCCTATGTCAGAACAGGGATGCCGGCACTTGTAAAACTGACGGCTTATGACTATGCCATTTATGGTGGTCTTGACGGAGTGGTGACACTGGTAAGTCCGGATACTTTACGTGACCAGAAACGGCCGGGAGATTTAAAACTGGATCCAAATGAAGCATATTATCGAGTACTGGTTACTACCAGTAATAATTATCTGACAGACAGGAACGGAAAAATATTGCCAGTTATTCCTGGCATGATAGCCAGCGTGGATATAAAAACAGGTCAGAAAAGTGTATTTCAGTACCTGATTAAACCAATCACCAGAATGAAACAAGCTCTTCAGGAACGATGATTTATCATATTATTAATATCATGGCTCCGTAATACAGACACTCAACAGGAAGTCTGTATCGTATCGCAATGAAAAAATAATTTTATTAAACTTAAGGAGAATAAGTCACGTATAGAAATTATTATTTTCCACCTCTGGAAATGATTAATTTATTTTATGTTTTATATTGATAATCGCAGGTTTTAATTAGCCTAAGGATTTTATATGAAAATGATTTTTACCGGTAAGGTCAGCGGAGAAAAAACCGTGCTGACTGCCGGAGGTCGTCATACAGTTAAAGCACAGCCCGGGGAGCAGTATGGACTGATCGATGAGGTGACCGGCCTGGTGCCTGATGGTGTTGAGGCGGATCGTTCCGGTGATGATTTAATTCTGCGTCAAAAGGAAGAAGATACTGAGGTCCGGATAGAGGGATTCTGGGAAGAATGCCAGCCCGGGGAAACACAGTGTACGGCGGTATTTAATATTGTTGGGGAAGATGGACAGGTCACCGAAGCTGTACTGACTCAGGATGGTCCGGTGCTTGATGATATTACTGCCGGACAATCGGGAACCTTGTCAGATGATGATCGTGGCGGTTTTATATGGTTGGGCGGTCTGGCATTTGGTGGGGGACTGGCTGCTATGGCTTTAGCTGCAGGTGGCGGTGGAAGCAAACATAGACATGAAAATGATGACTCTGATACTACAGCCCCATCGTCACCAGCACTGAAGGCAGAGGATGACGGTTCTGTTTCTGTTGTCTTGCCGGGTGATGCCAATAAAGGTGATACCGTTGAAATCACCTTTGAAGATGAAAAAGGTGGTAAGCACACCGTGACGCTGGAGAAAGGGGATAACGGCTGGACATCCAGTGACCCGACGCTGATCCCGGACAGCAATGGCGATAAAGCGACCATTCCGGCTGATAACGTGAAGGATAACAGTGAAATTACCGGGGTTGCCAAAGATCCGAGCGGTAATGAAAGCGATCCTTCAACCGTGACGTCAAAAACCGATGGTGTGGCAGATGCCCCGGTCCTGAGCATTCCTGAAGTGGCTGACGGTTATGCCAATGCCGATGAGCTGAAGGATGGTTTGCAGGCAGAGGTCACGTTGCCGGCAGGCACGGCAGAAGGTGCGGTTATTACACTGACTGTGACCCGTCCGGATAAAACCACGGAGAACGTGACGCATACCGTGACTAAAGATGAAGTGGCTGCCGGTAAAGTATCCATGGATATTCCGAAGGATGCGGTGATTGACGGGCAGAACAGCGTCAGTGTCAGTCTGACTCAGGGCAGTAACCCGGCGAAGCCCGGGAATGTGGTTGATTTTACTGCCGATACCCAGATCCCGGGGGATACCGATGGTGATGGTGCAACAGATGCAACACCGGTAGTGACCATTCCGGAAGCAGCAAACGGCGTGAATGCCGAAGAGCTGAAGGACGGTGTGCAGACCGAAGTCACGGTACCGAAAGGCAGTGCTGCCGGTGATACCCTGACGCTGACGGTCACTAAACCGGACGGCACGACGGACACGGTGGAGCACACGCTGACCGCAGATGAAGTGACTGCAGGTAAAGCGGCTGTGACCATTCCGGCGGATAAAGTGACGGCAGATGGCCAGTATTCTGTAACTGCGGAAATCACAGACCCGGCAGGTAACACGAGTGGCCAGGGCCAGCCGACAGACTTCGCAGTGGATACAGTGGCGCCGTCGGCACCGGTATTAAAAGCAGAGGATGATGGTTCTGTTTCTGTTGATCTGCCGGGTGATGCCAATAAAGGCGATACTGTGGATGTCACCTTTGAAGATGAAAAAGGTGGTAAGCACACCGTGACGCTGGAGAAAGGGGATAACGGCTGGACATCCAGTGACCCGACGCTGATCCCGGACAGCACTGGCGATAAAGCGACCATTCCGGCAGATAACGTGAAGGATAACAGTGAAGTTACCGGGGTTGCCAAAGATCCGAGCGGTAATGAAAGTGACCCGTCAACCGTAACCTCAAAAACTGATGTGTTACCAACAGTGAGTATTAGCGTTGAGACAACATCAACAGATGTCAATGGTGATGGTTTTACTGGTATAGCTAGTGTCAATGGGACCGTAATGGATGTTCCCGCAACTATTGAAGATAAGGATGATTCCACTGGACTGGTTTATACGGTTTCTCTGAATCATGTCACTACAACAGATGTAACAGTTACAGTTACATTGGGTAGCGGAGCTGGGCATTCTGATGCTGCTGACTATTCTGATATTGGTGGAGCACAGCATAACGGGAAAATAGGCCTTCATGGTGATACTGGAAAAGTAACCTATGATGGTGCAACAACCGTAACAATTGTTATTCCTGCTGGTTCAAAAAGTGTTTCATTTATAGTTGATCCAACGCTTGAGGCTAACCAAGATGCCTTTAATGCCGAGGGTATGGAAAAAGTTGTTGCGACCATTACGGGAACATCTGATAACGTTACGGCAGCTACTGACATCGTTGATAATGCGGGAGCATCCGCAACAGGTGTTATTTATGATGGTAATGCCATTTCATTACGTAATCTGGACGGTGATTTTACACTGAAATATTCACTATCATCTTCTATCGCCGAAAAAGGGGACTTTGGGTATACCATTGGCGCGAATAGTGGTGAAAATGATCCAATGGTAACAACAGATTACAATGATACGATTTATGTTGGTTATTACCAGAGTGGTAAAGAAACAACATCGTATAGTAATGTTGCTAACTCACAGGATAATGGGCCAGACGGAACAAAAACCGATGGCAATCAAAGCATTACGACTGTTGATTTAGGTGCTGGTGATGATCTAATGGTCATTCGTGGTAACATGCTGGCTAATACAAGAGTATATACTGGTGAGGGTAACGATACTTTTACTATGGATGGTATGAATACTGCATTACGTGTTATGTATGCGGGTAGTTATATCTTTACTGAGTCTGGCGATGATATTGTTACGATCAAACGTACTGGTGTAACAAATGCCGGACAGATTTATCTTGGTTCAGGTAGTGATACATTTATCCAGGGGGATGCTACTGACAATAACGATACAACATTATCTGGTTTATTGGATCTTGGTAGTGGTACAAAAGATATATCTAATATGCCTAAGGAATATCTTTCTGTTTATCAGGATGGCAGTAATTTAAGCTTGGGTAACGACAACAATATTGACACTGCCACAGATGTTAATACCGTCACTATTTATGGCTCTGTGTCTGGTGAAATTTTAGGCGGATACGGCAGTGATAATATTACGGTAACTAAAAATCTGACCGGTAATATTTCTGTCGGTGACAATGCGGATACCTTAACGGCCGGATGGATTTATGGTGGCAGTACTGTCTCTATGGGGGACGGCAATGATACTGTTACCATCACAGATGGTGCATATAACACGACTATTTCACTGGGGGCGGGAGATGATGTATTTGATGCAACTTCTGGTGTAATGGGGGATTCTGCTTATGCCACTGTCGTTAATGGTGAAGACGGCAATGATACCTTTAAATTAGGCACAATTGCCAAAAACCTGACCATTGATGCCGGTGCCGGTGATGATATTGTTGTTCTGACAAAAGACTATGACTCCACCTCCTCCGGTAATCAGGGCTATATTAACGGCGGGGAAGGCAGTGATACCCTGGTTCTGACAGGTACCATTTCTGTCAATCTAGCGGCCGGTAAAAATGAAGGTATTGCCGGCTTCGAGAAAGTGGATATGACTGTTGGTAGCGATCTGAAAGCTGGCAATACAGCTCAGTTAGTCAAGTTAACGGCATCGGATGTATTGGGTATGAATGACAATTCAACGCTTTATATTTCCGGTGGTGCCAATGACAAAGTTGATTTGGGTGCTGACGGTGCGGGAAGTCTGGGTACATTTACGGCAACGGCAACAACTGTTAAAGCAACTGCGTTAGATGGTATTGAGCATACTTATACGCTTTACAGCAGTGTAAGTGGCGCAAATGTGTATATTGATAATAATATTATTGATGCGAATGGTGTAATTTAATAGTTGTCTTATTCATGTGGGAGGGAAACCTCCCACATCTTTGGATATTATAGGAACAACTTAATCATTTGAGAATTAGTTAATATGATATTTATATATTGCTTTTAGAGAGTGTAATGTATGAATATAATAATTGTTACGCACAATAAATATCTTGAGTTAGGATTGAAAAAATTATTGAGCAGGCATTCTATTACTATTGGTGCTGATTTTTTTATACCAGATAATCGTGAGCATATAATACACAATGATGTTTTTGTCATCCTTTGTGATAAAAAAACAGTATGTTAATGAGTTATATTTTTAACGGTTATAAATTTCACTTATTACCAGTAGAATCAATAAGTAGCCTATCATCGATTTATGACTATATTTTTAGTGGCAGATTGTTGTTTGGGTACTCTCCACATAAATTAACCATGAATGAGATGATTATACTATTCTATTATGTTTTCCATGGGTGTAATGTAGCAAGTATTGCTTATCAGTTTGGTATTAGTTCAAAGACTGTGTATACTCATATATATAGAGCCAAGAAAAAAAATGGAATACCAGGGGAAAATCTCAAATATAAGTGTGCTTATGAAAGGTTTGTCTGTTAATTGAAGTGTTGGGTGCTTTATATGAATATTATATGTGATAATTGTTATTTCCTGATCGGGATCAACAAAACAATTGAAGATGTTATCCAGAAAAATAAATTTAATGGCGTGAAAAATATTATTATAATATCATCCCCTAAGACGTCAGAGGTTTTTTATTTTTTACAGCTTAACAAAATTCATTTTAGGTGTTCAGATACCCTTTTTTATGCCCCACCAGAAACCTTTGATTTCCTCAGGGACATTATCCATGCTCCTATTTGCAATATACGGGATTTAACTAAAAACAATCTATTTAATAACACACATCATATTTATAGAGTAAGAAACTCTCATTATAAACTTTCTTTATCTGGAAGGCAGAAGGAAGTCCTATTGATGTTTTTATATGGTTTAAGTGGAAAAGATATTGCTAATAACCTCGGTGTTTCAATGAAAACTGTTTCGAGTTATAAAAAGTCTTTAATGAATAGACTGTATGTCTGTAATGACATACAGTTATTTTACAAAGGTAGATTGTTATTTAGATAAGCGCTAACCGAACGCTTGAGACTATTTATGGGGTCTGCATGTCGAATGATATTATAAAGAGGCCAGTTTTAGTTATAGGTATTTTTTGACAACTCGGCCAAATAATGGTGCTGTCGGTACTACTCTGGTACCATATTGTTCAGTGATTCATTCGGGCGTTCACAGTTATATTCTGATAACCATTTCTCCGTGATTTCCCGCACTTTATTCAGCGTTCTGAACAGATAAAAATCGAGTATTTCTGTACGGTATGTCCTGTTAAAACGCTCGATGAAAGCATTCTACGTCGGCTTACTTGGCTGGATAATCCAGTTTTACGTAAGCGCACAGCGAGGGCCGTATTGACAGGGATGTGTTATTCAGCTGGCAGTGCTATGTGCCACGGAAGCAGTTCGCTGACACGGTTGACCGGCCAGTCAGCTATGACGCCAAGCACATGGCGAAGGTAGTTTTCTGGATCCACGTCGTTCAGTTTGCACGTCCCGATCAGGCTGTACAGCAGCGCTCCCCGCTCACCACCATGGTCAGAGCCGAAGAACAGGAGGTTTTTACGACCCAGGCTGACCGCCCGCAGGGCATTTTCAGCGATGTTGTTGTCTGCTTCGACCTAGCCATCGTCCGCATAGTACGTCAGTGCCGGCCACTGGTTAAGTGCGTACGCGAACGCCTTTGCCAAATCTGTGTGTTGCGACAGGGTCTTCATCTTTTCACGCAACCAGCTTTCCAGGGATTTCAACAGCGGTTTCGTTTTTAGCTGACGTTCAGCAAGCCGCTGCTATGTCGGCATTCCCCTCATATCCGCCTCTATGGCGTACAACTGACCGATCTGCCCCAGGGCTTCTTCCATCAGTGCTGACGGGATGCGAACGTGCACATCGTGGATCTTTCGGCGGACATGAGCTCAGCAGGCAGCTTCCGTTATCCGACCATTGCGATACAGCTCGTTGAACCCGGAGTACGCATCCGATTGCAGCACACCGCTGATGCAGGCAAGACGAGTCTGCGGATGGATGCCTTTTCTGTCTGGGCTGTAAGCGAACCACACTGCAGGTGCCAACGCTGAGCCGGCATTGCGGTCATCACGAACATGCGCCCACAACCGCCTGGTCTTCGTCTTCTTATTACCCGGCAGCAGTACTGGACCGGGGTATCATCGGCATGGAGTTTGCCGTCAGTCATGACAGAGCCATGAAGCGCTTCTTCCAGCGGAGACTGCTGTCGGCAGCATGCATCCACCCAACCCGACAGCAGTGAACGGCTCAGCTCCACACCTTTCCGGTCGTATATTTCTGACTGGCGATACAATGGGGGGGCTGCATACTTCGAGGTCAGCACGAGGGCCAGCAGCCCCGGTCCGGCGATACCCCGCTCGATGGGCCGCGAAGGTGCTGGTGCCTGCACGATGGCATCGCACTGAGTACAGGCATGTTTTCCCGTATTGTCCGGATAACACGAAAGGCGCTATGCATCAGCTCCAGCTGTTCGGCGGTATCTTCGCCCAGATAGTTCCGTGAACCGCCGCAGTTCGGGCAGCACGGCGTCGCAGGCAACAGTCGCTTTTCGTCGCGGGGTAGTGATTCAGGAAACGGCTTACTAGGGCGGCTCTGACGCAACGGACGCTGTACTGCCGGGTCATACACCCTAACGGTCAGAGTATCGCTCTCTTTCTGCAACTGGTTCAGATCGGCTTCCATTTATGCGATACGGCGGGAGACTTTTTCGGAACGATTGCCGAAGGTCATCCGGCGGAGTTTATCCAGTTGCGCCTGCAGATGGTCTATTTCGCGCACCCGGTTGCTCAGCTTTTCCTGTAGGGCCTGGGTCAGCGTTTCTTGTTCGGCCAGGCGCTGTTTCAGCAGGAAGATGTCGTCAGACTATGTCGTCATAAACCCGTATTTTACCGGGCTTATTCTGTGACAACCAGGATAAAGAGATTTACAGCATGGTCAGGGAGGTCAGCAGCCGCTTAGGCTGTCGCCAGTCGATACCTTCCAACAGCTGCGCCTGCGTGAGGAACACTTTGCCATCACGGGTTGGCGGCCAGGCGAAGCGCCCACGCTCAAGCCGTTTGGTCAGGAGGCACAGCCCGTCACCGGTGGACCACAGCAGTTTAACTTGACTGCCGCTGCGGCCCCGGAAAATGAAAACATGGGTGGCATGGGAGCGTCTTTCAGCGTAGTTTGTACCTTCGCAGCCAGGCCGTTGAAGCCATTTCTCATATCGGTGATACCGGCAACCAGCCAGATTTTGGTCCAGGAAGGTAACGGGATCATCGCTTCAGTTCCTGTATCAGCAGAGCCTGGCGCTTTTCGCAGACATTGCCATTGAGGCGGAGCGTCCCGTACCGGAACGTTACCTCGCAGCTGATACTGAGGGGGGCCGGGGACTCAGCGGGCGATTCTGGCTGTTCGGCTGTTGCATCGAGAGTCACAGGAAGTAGCTGAGGGCTCTCTGGAGAAAGTAATAGCAGCTTTCCCTCGCGCCATTGTTGTTGCCATTTGAACAACAGATTGGCGTTAATGCCATTTTCAAGAGCAAGTTTTGAGATGGATATCCTTGGTTCACAGGAGGCAGCAACGAGCTGCTGTTTAAATTCGGGAGGATAATTAGGGCAGCCTTTTCGCCTGCCGAGAGTCACATTTTTCTGCATATCTGACACTTTGGTTCCCACTACTTATTTTGTGGACACAACTTTGTCTAATTCGTCAGATTCTGACCAGACGGTTCAGGCTGTACGCTTACAGTTTTACTGTGTGCCTCTCTGTCCATTCAGTCTGCCGCCAGTGAGATAAATTCCGGACCATTATCCATGCGCAGCATGACCGGATAGCGCCACGGTTTGCCGCGATCCTGTCGAGAATACGAATCGCTCGCTGAGCTGGCAGATTCAGATCGATTTCAATCGACAACGCCTCACGGTTAAAGTCATCAACGATATTGAACGTACGAAAACGACGACCACAGGCCAGAGCATCATGCATAAAATCAACAGACCAGCTCTGGTTCAGCGCTGACAGCGTGGCCAATGGTGATGGATTACGTACCGGCAACCGCTGTTTGCCCTTACGGCGAAAATTCAGTTTCAGCAGACACTAAATACGGTGGAGCCTTTTGTGATTCCACGGATATCCCTGCCGCCGCAGAACTAGGTAAAGTTTAGGAAAACCATGTCGTGGGCGTTTAGCCTCCGCCTGCAATGCGGCAATAACGGGCTCATCACGCGTGATATCCGGGCGGTAATGGTAAACCGTTCTGCTCAGATTGAGACTCTGGCTGGCTTGATGAATACTGAGTCCGAACGTCGTTATCAGATGAGTGACCAGCTCACGCTTAAAGGCTGGTTTTAAAGCTTTTTTCGATAACATCTTTCAGCGCCCGGTTCTCAGGACTGAGATCGGCAAACATCTGCTTAAGATGCCTGTTATCGTCCTCAAGATCCTTGATCTTTTTAATATCAGAAGATGCCATACCGCCGTATCTAGACTTCCAGTTAATGGGATGGACTACCTCCTCCTTCTGCGGTTAACTGTACGAAATGTGCTCAGCAGGAGAATCACTATGAATATCGTATTTCTGGGTATTGATCTGGCTAAAAATGTCTTTCAGCTCTGCGGGTTAAACTAGACTGGTAAACCGTTTTATTCAAAACGTACCGGCCGAAAAGAGTTACTCCAGACGGTGTCGAATATTCCGGCGTGTCTGACCGGTATAGAAGCATCTACAGGTGCATTTTACTGGCAGCGTGAGTTTGAGAAACTGGGGCATAATGTAAAAGTCATCAGCCCCCAGTATGTAAAACCTTTTGTCCGTGGGCAAAAAATGACGGTAACGATGCGCAGGCGATAGCTGTGGCTCTGATGCAACCTACGATGCAGTTTGTTCCACCGAAAAGCCCTGAACAGCAGGATATTCAGGGGCTACACCGTGCAAGACAGCGTATTGTCAATCATCGTACTGCGATAGTCTGTCAAATCAGAGAGCTGCTGCTTGATCGGGTAATAACAATTGGTGCGGCAGTCTCAAGAGTTCGCCGTGCCGTTCTGCTTATCCTTGAGGATGCAGAAAACGGGTTAAGTGCCCGTATGCGCAGAACGGTTGCAGAGCTTTATGATCTCTTTAACGATCTTGGCCGCCGTATAAACTTTTTTGATAAAGAAATTGACGCTGTGTTCATGCAATCAGAAGCCTGCCAGAGCATTGCCAAAGGAACTGAATTTAAAAATGGTCGTCACTTTGCCGCATGGCTTGGCCTGGTTCCACGACAGCACTCTAGTGGCAACAAGCAGGTACTAATGAATATGACGAAAAAAGGCGACAAGCATTTGCGTACATTTTTTATTCATGGTGCCCGCGCTGTCGTCAGAGTTGACATGAATAACAATTGGCTGCTTGCATCAGTGGGTTAACTAGTTAAAGGAACGGCGCTGGTTTAATAAAGCGACCGTGGCGGTCGCTAACAAGAACGCGAGAATAATCTGGTCGATGCTGAGAAATGATACCGAGTATCAGGCAGTTGGAAGTTAGTACCCAGCCAGACGAGTTGCAGTGTACTGAAAAATAGTGACAGGTTGCGCCTGCACAATCGGAACCTGACTATTATATTGGCCTCAGAGATACCAGCCTCCCGGCCGACATCTTCAACGTCTCGTCCGGCTTCAACCGACTTAATCACAGCGATGATCTGATGCTCAGTAAAACGGGCTTTACACATAGCGATCTCCTTCGTTGACAGACTGATTATGCCGGATGATCTCTAAGTGTGAATGGCACGATTATGCGGGATACTTACAATCTTACCAGTATTCATTTGAATTTCGCAGTGAAGTCCTGAAAACTCTGCAACTGGCGCAGTAAATAGCAAAATCAGCAGATTTCCTCTGAAGGTGAGTTGGAGATGTCTATTGAGATTGCACGTCTCAAACGCCAGTTAGCAGAATGGGATAAAAAGCAGACTATCTTTTATTGAAAAATATCTGGATGAGTTTAGCATCGAAGCTTCCGGATGGTCACAGCGCCTGATATCCGTGGTGTCAGCGGCGAACAAAGATAAGCACACGCCAGCAGTTCCGTAAGCACTGTGGCATCAGTGTCTGCGAGGTTTTTACTTGGTCCAGTGTTACGGTGCTTCACGCTTGAGTAATGAATTGTGTGCTCAGAGTTACCACTTGAACAGTAATAACAGTAGCAGTAAGCTTGTGCCGTTAGGGATGAGGGCAAAAGCTTCCCGAAAGTTCAGCCCAGTTAGCTACAGTGTTCACGATCTGCCTGTGCCAGAAAATCTGCTGGAGCATGATTTTTACACCAAGGCTCAGAACCGAAGTGGGAGGGCAATATCACGTATCTGCGTACTGATGAAAGCTGGCTGTACTAGCGGTGGTAATAGACCTATGACCGCGTGACGTTATTGGCTGGTCAATGCCATCACAGATGATGGCACAGTTGGTGTGGCGACCTCAGTTCGGAATAATTTGAAAACCAGAGCCTCGCTTAGACCTGTGTCCAAATTACGTGGGTTGGATCATTGTTCCACGACGATTTGAAAGTATATTAATGAACAATAAATACACATTTCTGTATTTTCGTATATTTTACAATAGTGAATATACAAAATCTAATATATTCTATATTTTTTTGTTCTAACCTTTTGAAATGAAGTGACTTTTTATTCTGTTTTATGGGTGTTTTTTTCTGCTGCAAGCACTTCCAGTATTATTTCCGAATTTACATTATAAACGCCTCATGAAATTATACTTTCATAGGAAGTGGAGGTGGTTATATGAAAAGTCAAAGTGCTTTATATAAACTAAACCTTTCTGATAAACGGGCCATTTTAAATATAAATAGATTAGAAATCAGGGATGTTCACTTTTTTGAATGTACAATTATTTATCTCTATGATGCACGAATTGTATTAAAAAATAGCAATGGTAAAAAGACAATTATTTTCCCTCAGTCAATTTGTTATATTGAAAAAAATACAACTGTAGATATAATTATATGTGATAAAAAAAAGGGGAGGCCTTATGATGTCTATAATATAGATGGTGATATACTCAATAATATTTGTGAGATAATGAGTCCTCTTCTTTCCCATTTTGGAAATGTAAATTATCCATATGCTAAGGTGTTCTCATTTACAGCAGATGATGTTGATAAAAAAATCTTTCATCTTTTAATAAAAAAGGAAACGCCATATTACAGGAAGTTATATAAACTTACATACCTTTTATCAAAGTGTGATAATATTGAGACATTAATTTATTCATTATCAAAATCAAAAAATAAAACAATTACTGAAAGACTAAAGGATATAATTGAGTCAGACCTATCTAAAACATGGCAAATAAGTGATTTTGCAAAAATTCTACATATGTCAGAGTCATTAATTAGAAAAAGGCTCAAAGGTGAAAATATAAACTATAATACCCTGATTGTTGATATTAGAATGAACTATGCATTTAACATGTTAATGGCAACGGAAAAAAACATAAATATAATATCAAGAGAGGTTGGTTATGTCAGTACATCATATTTTATTAGTAAATTCAGAAATTACTTCGGAATTACACCAAAACAGTTTTCAATAAAAGTAAAGAATAAAATAAGGAGTTAGTTTCTATAAGACATGCACTTAAATGTATCCATTAATAAAAATGGTAATATGTTCAATCAGTTGAAACTGGTGTATAATACCCACTTTTGAGGTTTTCTTATGGTCAACGTTATCGTTCATTGTCCCCGTTGTCAGTCTGCTCAGATTTACCGCCATGAGGTGAGCTCTAAAGGCCGTGAGCGCTTTCGAGACTGCCATCGCGTGTTTATACTCATTTATACCTATGAATCCCGTAAGCCCAGTGTCAAAAAAATACCAAAATTGTATTCAATGGAACCGGTGTCCGGAATACGGCAAGGACGCTTAAAAACGGTATTAACACCGTCATTCGCACTTTAAAAAACTTGCGCCGAAGCGAATAACATCATCTCCGGTTGCTAATGCCGATGTGGCACTCATCTGCGAATTCGATGAGCAATGGAGTTTTGTCGGCAGTAAAGTCTGGCAACATTGGTTTTGGTATGCCTACAACACCAAAATAGGTGGCGTTCTGGTGTATACCTTTGGCCCTTTATAGATGACACCTGCCGTGAGTTGCTTAGCTCTGCTCACATCGCTTAATATCGGTATGATAACCAGTGATGACTGGGACTGTTATGCCAGAGAAATTCCGAACGAGAAGCATCTGAGTGGTAAAATATTAGCTCAGCGTATTGAGCGGAACACCTGACACTGAGAACCAGCATCAAGTGTCTGGCCGCCGGGCTATCTGTTTCTGACGCTCTGTTGAGTTATATGAAAAGGTTATTGGTGCTTTCATCGAAAAATTCATGTTCTACTAATTGGATATATTACCAACACACGAAAATACCTGACGAGGTATTACGTGCTACTGGGAGAATCAGATATCCCTGATATCGGCTATAAACAGTTTGATTACATGACGTAAAGAAAATGGTTCTGTCCATTGTCTGGCTTATTCATTACTCTCAAAGAAAAAGATATTGAAAATAATTCCCGGGCATTTCCCCGGGATGATTACTATTTTAATGGATTGTTAATTTTTGCATATTCAAATGGACTGATAAATTTTTCTCTGTTTGCATCCAGAAAATCGGCCCACCATTGTAGCATCAATCGGCGTTCTTCCAGATGTTCTGCTTTATGAATGTAAGCAGCGCGTACACCGTTACGTTCCTGATGGCTCATCTGACGTTCAACAGCATCGCGGGACCACAAACCTGATTCGATCAGCGCACTACATGCCATCGCCCGGAATCCATGACCACAGACTTCTTGGGTTGTGTCATATCCCATAACCCTCAGGGCTTTATTTACGGTGTTTTCACTGATTGGTCTACGTGGGTCATGCGCTCCCGTAAAGATCAGACCATTTTCACCAGCCCATGTCTGAAGTTCTGTTAGTATGGCTACAGCCTGTTTGCTGAGTGGCACAAGATGTGGGGTTCGCATTTTGGAGCCTCGGTGTGAGAATTTTACGCCTGGCAGAGGTTCGCGTTCGGCTGGAATAGTCCACATGGCATTGTCAATATCAATTTCAGACCAGCGGGCATATCTGAGTTCACTGGAGCGAATAAAAACCAGTAAATTCAGCATAACTGCCAGCCGGGTGACAGGCTGGCCTTTATAACTGTCAATACGCGACAGAAGTTCAGGCAGGCGTGAAAGATCCAGTGCAGGACGATGCTTGCGTTTTACCGTGGTCAATGCACCAGCCATATCCAGGGCCGGGTTATATCTGATGATGCCAGACTGTACGGCATAACGCATTACAGCAGATATTCTTTGCTGCAGACGACTGGCGATTTCATAAATTTGTTTAGCTTCTGCAGCACGAACAGGGATAAGCAGGTCCGGGGTACTGAGTGTTGTGATATCTCGGTTGCCGATAAAGGGGAAAACGTGTGTCTCGAGGCTTTTGAGTACTTTATCGCTGTGTGATTGTGCCCATTGTTTATTACTGGCATGCCAGCGTCGTGCAATATGTTCAAAAGATAGTTGTAAATCAGGGACTACTTTTTTAGTTCTTTTCTGTTCGCAAGGGTCAATCCCCTCCGAAATCAGTTTTCGGGCCTTATCCCGTTTTGTACGAGCTTCAGAAAGAGAAACTTCTGGATACACACCAAGTGCCAGAGTTTTCTCCTTACCCAGAATACGATAACGGAGACGCCAGTAACGGGAACCATTAGGATGTACCAGCAGGAACATGCCAGCCCCGTCAGTGAGTTTATAAGCCTTGTCAGTAGGCTTTGCTGCCCGGATTTTTGCGTCAGTCAGTGCCATAGTTCAGCCTTCTGAATGCGTTAAAGAGGGTACAAATTCTGTCGAACTGGGGTATACCCACAATTATACCCACACAATGAGGTTGATGTGGGGGGAATCTGGTTGAGTTCGGTAGAATTGATTTGGAGGCAGGACGCTTAAATCGTGGCGTCCTGGAACGAAAAACGGACCTCCGTGGAGGTCCGTTGATATGAATTTGGTGCCCGGACTCGGAATCGAACCAAGGACACGGGGATTTTCAATCCCCTGCTCTACCGACTGAGCTATCCGGGCAACGGGGCGCATTAAACCGTAATCTGCACATCTCGTCAACCTAATTTCAGTAAAAGCGATTCAACTGCTTAAGATTGCGGCAAATCGCTTCTTTTCTGTGTTTCTGTCAGGTCAATGCACCACCCTGGCGGCAGCGGGCGAAGCGCAGGATATCTTCCGCCAGCCGATGTGCAGTGTCGACATCCGCCTGGCTACGATTCACCAGCATTCGGCTTAAACAGCCTTCCAGCACCAGTTCCATCTGCTTTGCTACCATCGCCGGATCGTCAACTTCCAGTGTGGTTAACAGTTCGTGGGTGAAATCGTAGGCCGCGCTTTTTTGCTGATCGGCCAGTTGATGAATAGGGTGGCCAGGATCGGGATAAAACGTACAGGCAGCGATAAATAGACAGCCCGGATAGCGGTTGTTTTTAACGCACTCCGATAACGCCTGATAACGTGCCAGCAGCTTTTGTTCGGCGGTTTGCGTTTCGTCCAGCATCAGCTGACGACGCCAGACATCTATCTGTTGGCTAAGATAACGCAGCGCATCGTAGAGGATTGCCTCTTTGTCTGGCCAGAAGCGGCGTAGCTCGTCCAGTGGATAATCCACACGTTCAGCAACCATCTCCAGCGTGGTGTTGGCAATCCCTTGTAATTCTAATAATTTCAGGGCTTCTCCCAGTACATCTTCACGTTGCACGCTATTTTCCTCCGTCTTTCCCACTGCAAGTGTCGTTCACGGTTGGCGATCGCGCAAATGTGCGCTGAAGGTTTCAGCATCCATAAAGCCCGTGACGCGTGCTTGTGGATGCTCCTGGCCTTGTCCGTCAAAAAAGAGAATTGTCGGTAGGCCAAGGACATTAAGATGCTTTAACAGCGCCACATCTTGTGCGTCGTTGGCCGTGACGTTGGCCTGAAGTAAGACCGTGTCTGCTAACGCTTTTTGCACCTGCGGGTCGCTGAAGGTGTATTTCTCAAACTCTTTACAGGCGACGCACCAGTCGGCATAAAGATCTAACATCACCGGTTTGCCTTTGGCTTCAACGAGCGCCTGATTTAACTCATCTACCGTTTTGATTTGTGTAAAGTTGAGATGCGTCTGAGTTTGCGCGGTATGCGTCGCACCAAATGCCCAATCCTGAAGTGGGCGCACGCTAACCAATGCCGCTGCCAGCAGGATTATTTGCACCACGCGCATCCAGCCGCGTTTAGCCTGTAGGCTGGTGATAAAGGCCCAGCCAAAGAATGCGACACCCAGCGCCGACCACAAGCGTAATCCCCATACATCACCAATCACTCGCTCCAGCAGGAAGACCGGCAGTGCGAGGATCACAAAACCAAACGCGGTTTTGACTTGTTCCATCCACGGGCCGCTTTTCGGCAGCAAGCGGTTACCAAAGACGGTAATTAGCATCAGCGGCAGGCCCATGCCCAACGCATAGAGATAAAGCGTGCCGCCGCCCAGCCACATGTTCCCGCTTTGGGCGATATACAGCAGAATCGCGCTAAGCGGTGCGGTGGTGCATGGTGAACAGATCAGTCCGGCAATCGCCCCCATAACAAACACACCGCCAGGTGAGCCGCCCTGTTGGCGATTGCTCATCAACGTGAGACGTGTTTGCAGCGAAGAGGGGAGTTGTAGAGTAAACAAGCCAAACATTGACATCGCCAGCAAGGTAAAGACGATGGCGAGGCCAATGAGCACGTATGGGTGCTGTAGCGCCGCCTGGAACTGTAACCCTGCGGCGGCAACTACCAGACCCAGCGCCGTGTAAGTCAGTGCCATCCCCTGCACATAAATAAAGGTCAGCAACAATGCTCTGGCAGTGGAGAGCCGCTGTTTACCACCCAGCACGATGCCAGAAATCAGTGGGTACATTGGCAGCACGCATGGCGTAAAGGCGATACCAATACCGATCAACAACGCCCAGAGCGCGGAAAAGGGCAATTGCGCGGTGTGCTGCTCTTGCTGCGAAACAGACACAGGCTGTGACGCTGCGTTGTTGGCGACCACTTCGCTTAACGGAACGGTTTTGGTTTCTGGCGGATAACAGAAACCGGCATCAGCACAGCCCTGGTAGGTGACAGTTAACGTCGCTCCCGCACTCGCCTGGTTGATGGTTACGGGAAGCGTCAGCCGATCGCGGTAAATCTCGCTTTTGCCGTAAAACTCATCTTCATGCCAGACGCCTTGCGGCAGCTGCACGTCGGCAATTTTCGCGTGTTCCGGCGTAATGCGGATCTGTTTACGGTAGAGGTAGTAACCGTCTTTGATCTGCCAGGTCAGATTAAGGTCATGTTGGTTTTGCTGAAAATCAAAAGTAAAGGCTTGATCCGCGGGGACAAATTGTGAACGTCCCGGCGCGTCGAATAATCCGGCAAAAACGGAAGTGCTGCAAAGTAGCAGGATCAGCGTAAAGATGCGTTGAGCCATGAGAGGTAATCTGTGTCTCCGTGTGTAACAGGTAAAACCAGAAGTTCCGGGGTTTGATATGGATGATGAGACTTCAGGCATTCCAGCAGTGCCTGCTGGTGAGATACGGTAGTTTTTAAAATCATCTGCACTTCGTATTCTTGCTCCAGCTTACCTTCCCAGTAATAGAGAGAGGTAGCGCCGGGGATCAAGGTCGCGCAGGCCGCCAGTTTTTCCGCCAGCACTTTGGCGGCTAAATCCTGGGCTGTCGCTTCATCCGGTGCGGTACATAGCACCACGACAGACGCGGTATTCGAACTTTTTTCATCAAGCATAAACACCTCGCAAGAACAGATGGAACCGCAAGAGAGAGGTCACTATACAACGGACGGGGGAAGGATGTTAGTCGGCGGGAAAGAAAGCGGGGCTTGAACGCCCCGCGATTGGTCATTACAGCATGAAGCTACCCAGCACGAAGCCGAAGCAAACGGCCAGGGCAACACCCAGAGTACCCGGGATGAAGAACGGATGGTTGAAGACGAATTTACCGATACGGGTTGTACCCGTGTCATCCATCTGTACCGCAGCAACCAGCGTCGGGTAGGTCGGCAGAATGAACAGACCAGACACCGCAGCGAAAGAAGCAACAGCGGTCAGCGGTGAAACGTTCAGTGCCAGAGCCATCGGCATCAGTGCTTTTGCGGTTGCAGCCTGAGAGTACAGCAGAGCAGAAGCAAAGAAGAAGATGACGGCCAGCAGCCACGGATGACCCTGAATCACTTCACCAGCGGTATCTTTGATCCAGTCGATGTTGTTGGAAACGAAAGTATCGCCCAGCCACGCAACACCCAGGATACAAATACAGGCGCTCATACCTGCTTTGAAGGTGCTGGAGTTGAGGATGTTGTCGGTATCGACTTTACAGATAACGGTGGTCAGAGTTGCAACGCTGAGCATGATGATCAGGATTGCGTTGGTGGTGTTCATCAGCGGTTTTTCAACCAGACCCATGCTTGGGCTGTTGATGATTGCATAGATAACCACGCCAACTACGCCCAGCAGGAACAGCCAGACGGACGTTTTTGCACCGGATTTGATTTCAATCTGCTTTTCACCGCGCAGTTCAACCAGGCCCTCTTCCAGACGCTTGCGATAAATCGGATCGTCAGAGAGTTTGGAGTTGAACAGCATAGTGACCAGAAAGGACATCACCAGAACCGCCAGCAGGGTGGACGGGATGACCACGGAGAGCAGATGGAGGTAGCTGATGCCATGACCTTCCATCACGGAAGACATGTAAACCACTGCCGCTGAGATTGGCGATGCGGTGATCGCAATCTGCGCGGATACCACTGCAGTAGACAGCGGACGGCAAGGTTTGACGCCTTGTTCCTTCGCAACTTCAGCGATAACTGGCAGTGTCGCCAGAGATATGTTGCCAGTACCAGCAAAGATAGTCAGGAAATAGGTCACGATCGGTGCGAGGATCGTGATGTATTTCGGGTTACGGCGCAGCAGCTTTTCTGTCTGATGAACCAGATAGTCCAGACCGCCAGCAACCTGCATGGCAGAAATAGCGGCGATAACCGCCATGATAATGGAAATGACATCGAACGGGATGTTACCGGGTTTAACGCCAATAGCGGCAAGAACCAGCACCCCCAATCCGCCTGCAAAACCAATACCTATTCCCCCCAATCTGGCGCCCAAGAAGATCGCCAGCAAAACTATGATGAGTTCTACAACTAGCATATTAGCCTTCCTTGTTTTTTAACAAGTTGATATTAGGTTGTTATTTTTAAGTTACTGCTCACAAGAAAAAAGGCACGTCATCTGACGTGCCTTCTTTATTTGTACTACCCTGTACGATTACTGTTCGCTTTCATCAGTATAGCGTTTTGCTTTGTAAGCCGGGTGCATCAGATTCTGTACGGAGAAAATATCGTCAAGTTCCGCTTCAGTCAACAGACCGCGTTCCAGAACGACTTCACGTACACTCTTACCGGTTTCGGCACAGATTTTACCCACGATGTCACCGTTGTGGTGACCGATGAACGGGTTCAGGTAAGTAACGATACCGATAGAGTTGTAAACGTAACCTTCGCACACTTCTTTGTTAGCAGTGATGCCGTTAATGCATTTTTCCAGCAGGTTGTAGCAAGCGTTGGTCAGAATGTGAACGGATTCGAACATGGCCTGGCCAATGACCGGCTCCATAACGTTCAACTGCAGCTGACCTGCTTCTGCTGCCATGGTAACAGTGGTGTCGTTACCGATGACTTTGAAGCATACCTGGTTAACCACTTCCGGAACAACCGGGTTTACTTTAGCTGGCATGATGGAAGAGCCCGCCTGCAGTTCCGGCAGGTTGATCTCGTTCAGGCCGGCACGTGGACCAGAAGAGAGCAAGCGCAGGTCGTTACAGATTTTGGACATCTTCACAGCCAGGCGTTTCAGCGCGCCGTGAACCATAACATAAGCGCCGCAGTCAGAGGTCGCTTCGATCAGGTCTTCAGCCGGTACGCATGGGAAGCCAGTGACTTCAGCCAGTTTTTTCACTGCCAGCGGAGAGTACTCTTTCGGCGTGTTCAGACCAGTACCGATTGCTGTTGCGCCAAGGTTAACTTCCAGCAGCAGTTCAGCGGTACGTTGGATATTTTTCACTTCTTCTTTCAGCAGGATGCTGAAAGCGCGGAATTCCTGACCGAGGGTCATCGGTACTGCGTCCTGCAGCTGGGTACGACCCATTTTCAGGATGTCCTGGAATTCGACAGCTTTACGTTCAAAGCCTTCACGCAGTTGGTTAATCGCATCTACCAGCTTAATCAGGGAAGAGTAAACTGCGATACGGAAACCGGTCGGGTAGGCGTCGTTAGTGGACTGACATTTGTTAACATGGTCGTTCGGGTTCAGGTACTGATATTCACCTTTCTGGTGACCCATCAGTTCCAGACCGATATTGGCCAGCACTTCGTTGGTGTTCATGTTTACGGAAGTACCTGCGCCGCCCTGGTAGACGTCTACCGGGAACTGATCCATGCATTTTCCGTTGTTCAGGACTTCATCACATGCGGCAATGATGGCATTCGCTACACTTTTAGGAATGGTTTGCAGCTCTTTGTTTGCCATAGCTGCGGCTTTTTTAACCATTACCATACCGCGAACAAATTCAGGAATATCACTGATTTTGTTGTTGCTGATATAGAAGTTTTCAATCGCTCTCAGAGTGTGAACACCATAGTAGGCATCAGCTGGAACTTCCCTGGTACCCAACAGATCTTCTTCGATACGAATGTTGTTTGACATGTGAACCTTCTTTTTCAAGCTGCCAATGATTTGCTTTAAACACACAGAATATATGTGGTTTCGAATGTTTTTCGACCGACGATTATCCCCTGCATCGACCGAATACCCGAGATCATATGCTGCTTGAGGATTTCTACCGTAATCTGGATCACTTTAAGTGTCGGTTTTTACCCCTTAATTATTAATTTGTGAAATAGATCACCGCTTTGGGATTACTACCAAAAATAGTTGCGCAAACATCTTGAAATTTTGCTAATGACCACAATATAAGCTGAACGCGATTCGCAACCCATTCAGGTAGCCGGGTTTTACCGGCTGCTATTACAGGAGAAACCTTTGCGCTGGTTACCTTTTATTGCCATTTTCCTTTATGTCTATATTGAGATTTCAATCTTTATTCAGGTTGCCCATGTATTGGGGGTATTGCTGACCCTCGTGCTGGTTATATTCACGTCAGTTATCGGGATGTCACTGGTACGTAACCAGGGCTTTAAGAATTTCGTGCTGATGCAGCAAAAAATGGCGGCGGGTGAAAACCCAGCGGCGGAGATGATTAAAAGTGTTTCGCTGATCATTGCCGGTTTGCTGCTTTTATTACCGGGCTTTTTCACCGACTTCCTCGGTCTTCTGCTTTTATTACCGCCGGTGCAAAAGCATCTGACAGTGAAGTTGATGCCGCATTTGCGCTTTTCTCGTATGCCAGGCGGCGGTTTTAGCGCCGGGACCGGTGGCGGTAATACTTTTGATGGTGAGTACCAGCGAAAGGATGATGAGCGCGACCGCCTTGATCATAAAGACGATCGCCAGGATTAATGTCGAAACGCCGGATTATGTGGTTATGCCATTTTCCGGCGTTTTTCGTTTTGGCAGCAACAGCCATAACCCCGCCAGCATGATCAGCGTATAGAGACTTTTCCAGCCGACCATTGCCAGTAACAGAACGCATAACAGCCCGCCAACCACCGCCAGTAGTCGATAACGTCCTTGCAATAATTTACAGCCTGCCAGCATGCATAACAGATAAATCATAATAAAGATGCCATTGGCATAAATAATAAGAGCGTCCAGATTGATCTCTAAAGCATGAATCACCAACGTGCTCACCACACAGCAGCCGAGCACCGCATTGAGGGCATTATTCGGGATATGGCGAGAAGAGAGGCGTGCCAGGTAGTGGTCAGGATTATGTTGCGCCTGCGACCAGACCAGGCGGGCGAAGCTCTGTATATAAATGTTGAGACTGGCAAAGCAGGCCAGATAGCCAATCACGCAGGCAATCCATAACGCTCCTACACCGAACAACTGCACTACAATTTTTGGAAGCGATGCTGCCGCCGCCATTTTTTCACCATAGGCGTCGAAGTGTAAGACGACTACCGTACAGCCCCAGTAGACTAATCCTGCCAGCAGCAGACCAATCATCAATGCGCGAGGAAAATCACGCTCTGGATTTTTAAATTCCGAGGCAAGATGGGCAAATGCTTCCAGACCGACAAAACACCAGAACATCACTGATAACGCAGCAAATAACCCGGTAAGTTCGATATTACCAGGTGCCGGGAAGGGGATATTCGCAGGTTTGATATCGCCCGCCCACCAGATAGCGACAATCAGCGCGACGATAAGTCCGGCAATAACGGTTTGTAGATTAGCACTGGAACTGGCACCGCGAGTACCGATATACCACACCAGCGCCAGCGTACCGAGTTCTGCCAACAACAGTTGCCAGCTATGCCAGCCAAACATTGCCTGGCCGAACCCGGCGGCAATTTGTAGCGCGGCAGGCAAACCCACGGGAATGACCGATAAAAACAACCAGCCGGTGACTCGCTCAAGTCGCGAACCAAACGCCATACCGACGAAGTGCGCGACACCGCCTGCGCTGGGATAGTGGCGACCCAGAATCGCAAACACAATCGCAATCGGGAACACTAAGATAATCAAAACGGGCCACGCCCACAGGCTGTTATTGCCCGCTACCAGCGCAGCTAACGCAGGAACGGCAAACACGCCAGTGCCTAATAATGACGTCGATAGCAGTCCAATGCCCTGGGCCAGCCCCAGTTCTTGTTTGAGTCCACTCATGGGTTGATATCCGATTGCGCCCAAATTTTGGGCAACTGCGTAGATTTTCGATGGTAGCACAATCAGATTCGCTTATGACGGCGATGAAGAAATTGCGATGAAATGTGAGGTGAATCAGGGTTTTCACCCGATTTTGTGCTGATCAGAATTTTTTTTCTTTTTCCCCCTTGAAGGGGCGAATCCTCATCCCCATTTCTCTGGTCACCAGCCGGGAAACCACGTAAGCTCCGGCGTCACCCATAACAGATACGGACTTTCTCAAAGGAGAGTTATCAATGAATATTCGTCCATTGCATGATCGCGTGATCGTCAAGCGTAAAGAAGTTGAAACTAAATCTGCTGGCGGCATCGTTCTGACCGGCTCTGCAGCGGCTAAATCCACCCGCGGCGAAGTGCTGGCTGTCGGCAATGGCCGTATCCTTGAAAATGGCGAAGTGAAGCCGCTGGATGTGAAAGTTGGCGACATCGTTATTTTCAACGATGGCTACGGTGTGAAATCTGAGAAGATCGACAATGAAGAAGTGTTGATCATGTCCGAAAGCGACATTCTGGCAATTGTTGAAGCGTAATCCTCGCACGACACTGAACATACGAATTTAAGGAATAAAGATAATGGCAGCTAAAGACGTAAAATTCGGTAACGACGCTCGTGTGAAAATGCTGCGCGGCGTAAACGTACTGGCAGATGCAGTGAAAGTTACCCTCGGTCCGAAAGGCCGTAACGTAGTTCTGGATAAATCTTTCGGTGCACCGACCATCACCAAAGATGGTGTTTCCGTTGCTCGTGAAATCGAACTGGAAGACAAGTTCGAAAATATGGGTGCGCAGATGGTGAAAGAAGTTGCCTCTAAAGCGAACGACGCTGCAGGCGACGGTACCACCACTGCAACTGTACTGGCTCAGGCTATCATCACTGAGGGTCTGAAAGCTGTTGCTGCGGGCATGAACCCGATGGACCTGAAACGTGGTATCGACAAAGCCGTTACCGCTGCAGTTGAAGAACTGAAAGCGCTGTCCGTACCGTGCTCTGACTCTAAAGCGATTGCTCAGGTTGGTACCATCTCCGCTAACTCCGACGAAACCGTAGGTAAACTGATCGCTGAAGCGATGGACAAAGTCGGTAAAGAAGGCGTTATCACCGTTGAAGACGGTACCGGTCTGCAGGACGAACTGGACGTGGTTGAAGGTATGCAGTTCGACCGTGGCTACCTGTCTCCTTACTTCATCAACAAGCCGGAAACTGGCGCAGTAGAACTGGAAAGCCCGTTCATCCTGCTGGCTGACAAGAAAATCTCTAACATCCGCGAAATGCTGCCGGTTCTGGAAGCTGTTGCCAAAGCAGGCAAACCGCTGCTGATCATCGCTGAAGATGTTGAAGGCGAAGCGCTGGCAACTCTGGTTGTTAACACCATGCGTGGCATCGTGAAAGTTGCTGCGGTTAAAGCTCCGGGCTTCGGCGATCGTCGTAAAGCTATGCTGCAGGATATCGCAACCCTGACTGGCGGTACCGTAATCTCTGAAGAGATCGGTATGGAGCTGGAAAAAGCAACCCTGGAAGACCTGGGTCAGGCTAAACGTGTTGTGATCAACAAAGACACCACCACCATCATTGATGGCGTGGGTGAAGAAGCTGCAATCCAGGGCCGTGTTGCTCAGATCCGTCAGCAGATTGAAGAAGCAACTTCTGACTACGACCGTGAAAAACTGCAGGAGCGCGTAGCGAAACTGGCAGGCGGCGTTGCAGTTATCAAAGTAGGTGCTGCTACCGAAGTTGAAATGAAAGAGAAAAAAGCACGCGTTGAAGATGCCCTGCACGCGACCCGTGCTGCGGTAGAAGAAGGCGTGGTTGCTGGTGGTGGTGTTGCGCTGATCCGCGTAGCGTCTAAACTGGCTGACCTGCGTGGTCAGAACGAAGACCAAAACGTGGGTATCAAAGTTGCACTGCGTGCAATGGAAGCTCCGCTGCGTCAGATCGTATTGAACTGCGGCGAAGAACCGTCTGTTGTTGCTAACACTGTTAAAGGCGGCGACGGCAACTACGGTTACAACGCAGCAACCGAAGAATACGGCAACATGATCGACATGGGTATCCTGGATCCAACCAAAGTAACCCGTTCTGCTCTGCAGTACGCGGCTTCTGTGGCTGGCCTGATGATCACCACCGAGTGCATGGTTACCGACCTGCCGAAAAACGATGCAGCTGACTTAGGCGCTGCTGGCGGTATGGGCGGCATGGGTGGCATGGGCGGCATGATGTAATTGCCCTGCACCTCGCAGAAATAAACAAACCCCCGGGCAGAAATGTCTGGGGGTTTTTCTTTTGGTCATCTTTCTAGTATAAGATTCAGACACGGACGACGCGAGTGGCGTCCAGCTCATTGATTATGGGGAATAACATGCACGTAAAATACTTAGCAGGGATTGTCGGTGCCGCGCTACTGATGGCGGGTTGTAGCTCCAGCAACGAATTGAGTGCTGCCGGTCAGAGTGTACGCATTGTGGACGAGCAGCCAGGCGCAGAGTGCCAGCTGATTGGTACTGCGACAGGTAAGCAAAGCAACTGGCTTTCCGGGCAACACGGAGAAGAAGGCGGTTCTATGCGCGGCGCAGCAAACGATCTGCGCAACCAGGCGGCTGCAATGGGCGGTAACGTGATTTATGGCATCAGCAGCCCGTCGCAGGGAATGTTGTCCAGTTTTGTCCCGACGGATAGCCAGATTATCGGTCAGGTTTATAAGTGCCCGAACTGATGTGATGGTGACAAACGTATAATTGCCAGATGCGTTTCGCTTATCAGGCCTACATAAGGCATTGCAACTGATTGAATGCTTGAGAATTTGTAGGCCGGATAAGGCGTTTACGCCGCATCCGGCATGACCAACGATCACGTTATCAGTCATTTCAGGCTGGATGGCTCCAGCCTCGCATTAGCAAAGATGAGATTATTTCGCCTGTGGTGCAGTTTTGCTGGTGGATTGAACACGTAAGTGATGCAGCGCGCGTAAGCATTGATCCTGGGTTAGCGGTTGGGCGTTATTCGCCGCTACGGTGCGAACATAGACCTGACATGGCACACCCGCGAGTTTTTTCAGTCGTGGGCTGAAATCAAGCATTCGGCGAGTGATCGCCTCTATTTCTTTACCCGGCGTTGCTTCACGCGTTTTCACCACTGCGCCGCTAAATTGTTCTTTGCCACTTTCATCTTTAAAGCGGTAAAGCACCGCCAGATAATGGTCGAACAGGTTATGTTTCCATTCCGGTTGGGAATAGGTGTCATATTCCAGATTGCCATTTTCCTGGCAGTCAACGTCATATAACGGCAGGAAATCTAACAGTGAGGTAATACGTAATGCCAGTTCACGCATTTCCGCATTATTAATTGCATGAATGATTGCTCGCGCCAGCATTTCAATCTGCAACTCATTGACGACTAACTCACATTTGCTACCGTCATGTAGCGTTAATACGAAGGTAAGATTTTCGCCTTGATTATCGGTAAGTTCCAGCGTGTTAACCCGACGATTAATATCGGCATTTTTAAGCTCATCAACCAGAATTTCTGGGATGTTTTCTGCCATTTTCTTAATGACTTTATCGCGAGCTTGCTCATACTGAAGGCGTGCAGCAGCATCCAGTTTATGCTTTTGATGCAGACGACTTTCCAGCGCAATCAGCAGGTCGCGCAGTTCCATGACAGACATAAAGAACAACGATTCTTTATTGCGAGGTTCTTTAATTTTCAGCGCCAGTGCAATGAAATTATTACTCTTGCGAATAACACCGGTATTAACACCCTTGATGCTTATGGCCATGTAGGTTCTCCCTAACCATTTCTCAATTAAATAATTAATTTTAATTTATAAGCCAGATAAATGGGCTTGGTAGTAATAGTTGTTAAAATAACATAAATAGCCGTACTCACTCTATATAAACAGAAAAGAAAGGTTAATTATTGGTGTTGGCTATATAAAGAGTAACAACAGCAATGTATATGAATAATTAAAGGTTATGCAACGGGCAAAGATTAAATTTCCCAGTTTAATGACAGGTTGCTGTACTTGCGTTTGTTGCTCTTGCCGGATGCGGCGTAAACGCCTTATCCGGCCTACAGTTCATTGCAAATCCATTCAATTTCAATGCACAATGTAGGCCTGATAAGCGTAGCGCATCAGGCTAATGTTTAACTTCCCTGTTTAATCAGTTACTGCTGGCGTAGCTGGAGATCCAGCGGCGTTTTGCTGGGTTCGCCGCCAATTTCTCGCGCCAGTTTCGGCACCAGATATCCCGACACCAATGTCAGCAACTCACGCATAATCTGCCGTGCTTCGTCATCACTCACCATAAAATGCGCCGCGCCCTGTACTTTATCTAGCACATGCAGGTAATACGGCATCACGCCGGCATCGAACAACGCATTACTCAGGTTTGCCAACGTTTGTGCGTTATCGTTCACACCACGTAACAGAACGCTCTGGTTAAGCAGGGTGACACCGACACGGCGCAATTTAGCCATCGCCTGACGGAACGTTTCATCTACCTCATTGGCATGATTGATGTGATTCACCAGCAAGATTTGCAGCGTAGAACGGGCAAAGCGTTCAACCAGCGCCTCAGTGATACGTGCCGGGATCACAATCGGCAGACGGCTGTGAATCCGCAGACGTTTGATATGCGGGATGGCTTCCAGTTGTGTGAGCAACCAGTCCAGCTCGTGATCTTTCGCCATCAGCGGATCGCCGCCGGAGAAAATCATCTCGTCCAGTTCCGGATGCGCAGCAACATACTCAAGAGCAGTCTGCCAGTTACGCTTGTTGCCCTGATTTTCGGCATAGGGGAAGTGGCGACGGAAGCAATAGCGGCAATTTACCGCGCAGCCGCCTTTGACCAGCAAAAGCGCCCGGTTGTGGTATTTATGCAACAAACCAGGCACTACGCTGTGCTGTTCTTCCAGCGGGTCGGTGGAGAATCCGGACGCGACGACAAACTCATCTTGCGAGGTAAGTACCTGACGCAAAAGAGGATCGTCCGGATTGCCTTTCTCCATGCGATCGATAAATGAGCGGGGCACACGCAGGGCAAACAGCTTTTTGGCGCTGCGTCCGGCCAACAGTTTTTCGTCCGCGTCTATATTCAAAAGACGCAGAAGTTCATCAGGATCGGTCACAACATCGGCAAGTTGCGTTAACCAATCTTCTCTGGATGGGGTATTTAGGGTTACAATATGCGCCATTTTGTGGCTTAGCTACCAATTAACAAATTTCAGAGGGCCTTATGGCAACGTACTATAGCAACGATTTTCGTGCTGGTCTTAAAATCATGTTAGACGGCGAACCTTACGCGGTTGAAGCGAGTGAATTCGTAAAACCGGGTAAAGGCCAGGCATTTGCTCGCGTTAAACTGCGTCGTCTGCTGACCGGTACTCGCGTAGAAAAAACCTTCAAATCTACTGATTCCGCTGAAGGCGCTGATGTTGTCGATATGAACCTGACTTACCTGTACAACGACGGTGAGTTCTGGCACTTCATGAACAACGAAACTTTCGAGCAGCTGTCTGCTGATGCAAAAGCAATTGGCGACAACGCTAAATGGCTGCTGGATCAGGCAGAGTGTATCGTAACTCTGTGGAATGGTCAGCCGATCTCCGTTACTCCGCCGAACTTCGTTGAACTGGAAATCGTTGATACCGATCCGGGCCTGAAAGGTGATACCGCAGGTACTGGCGGCAAACCGGCTACCCTGTCTACTGGCGCTGTGGTTAAAGTTCCGCTGTTCGTACAAATCGGCGAAGTCATCAAAGTGGATACCCGCTCTGGTGAATACGTCTCTCGCGTGAAGTAATGCGGTTGTGGTGCGGCCTGCAGGCTGCACCATCACTTATTCAGGTCAGAGATGATGAAACGCCTTATCGTTCTTGTTTTGCTTGCCAGCACGCTGCTCACGGGCTGTAACACCGCTCGCGGTTTCGGCGAAGACATCAAACATCTCGGCAACTCCATCTCTCGCGCTGCCAGCTAATTTTTCTTCTCTTCCGAAAAATCATCAGATTTCCATCATTTTTGGCGATGTTGTCTATTATTAATTTGCTATAGGCAAACATAAATAACATTACCTAAAAGGAAGACGTTATGGTGAAGAAGACAATTGCAGCGATCTTTTCTGTTCTGGTGCTTTCAACAGTATTAACTGCCTGCAACACCACGCGTGGCGTTGGTGAAGACATTTCTGATGGCGGTAACGCGATTTCTGGTGCAGCAACGAAAGCGCAGCAATAAGCAATAACGGTACGACAGTTATGTCGTGCCGTTTGTTTTTTTGCGATAGTCACAAAGGTAATAGTTGAAATTCCCCTGCCACCTGGCAAAATATCCGTTCAACCATCAGCTTTGCAGGACGACCTGCAAACGCCTCTTTTCACCGGGGACGGCCCCAATTCTCCGGAGCCTGATATGTCCTGGATTATCTTAGTTATTGCTGGTCTGCTGGAAGTGGTATGGGCCGTTGGCCTGAAATATACCCACGGCTTTAGTCGTTTGACGCCAAGTGTTATTACTGTGACGGCGATGATAGTCAGTATGGCGCTACTTGCCTGGGCGATGAAATCGTTACCGGTAGGGACGGCTTATGCCGTGTGGACGGGTATTGGCGCAGTCGGCGCGGCCATCACCGGCATTGTGCTGCTCGGTGAGTCCGCTAACCCGATGCGCCTGGCGAGTCTGGCGTTAATCGTATTGGGGATTATTGGTCTGAAACTCAGCACTCACTAACTACCGGGCTGCTGTACCCAAATAAACTTACTGACATCAAACCCTTCCCGGGTCGCGACTGCCAGCATCTCCTGTTTCACTTCGTCAGAAATGGTTGGCGTGCGGGAGAGTATCCACAGGTAGTCGCGGTCCGGGCCGCAAACCAGCGCATGGCGGTATTCCCGATCGAGTGCAATAACGTTATAACCGCCATAGAAAGGACCAAAGAATGACACTTTCAGCGCAGCGCGAGTTGGTGCGCCGGTAAAGTACGCTTTCCCTTCACTCTGCTGCCACATTCCTCTGTCAGGGTTATAGCCTTTATTAATGACATTCAGGCCGCCGTCATCACGCAGGCTGTATGTTGCGGTGACTTTTTCCAGTCCACGTTCAAAACGGTGATCAAAACGGGCAATCTCATACCAGGTACCGAGATAACGTTTGGCGTCGAAATTATTCACTACTGTTACGCCACGCGGCGGCGTAGGAGAACTGCAGGCAACGACCAGAAATGCAGCTGTCGCTGCGGCAACGAGAGGGAGCAGGCGCATAAATGTTTCCTTACTGGTTTTTTTCTAAGTGTAGATGACAGCAAGGAAAAGCGCAGAAAAGGTCCGAAAATTCGGACCCGATGAAATTTTACTGTAGAGCGTTGAGAATCTGCCAGGCGGCGGCGACTCTCGCTGGATTGGGATAGTTTTTGTTAGCCAGCATCACGATACCCAGCTCTTTTTCTGGAATAAACGCGACATAGCTACCAAATCCGCCGGTCGCCCCCGTTTTATGCACCCATGATGCGCGTACTGCAGGAGTTGGGGGCGTAATCGCTTTTACGGGGCGTGCTGCCAGTGCAATTTTATTGTCACTGCCGTTAACGATGATGTCAGGATTTACCGGCCAGTCCAGCATTTCCCAGCCCAGACCCTGATACATATCGCCGGTTTGCCAGTAGCGAGATTGTGCCAGTTGTATCCCTTGTTGAAGTGTTTTGTCGTTGATATCACGGTGATTCATATTGCTTCGTACCCAGCAGGCCATATCTTCAATGGTCGACTTCACACCATAAGTTTCAGCATCTAACGCCCCTGGCGAAACATGAACTGCCTTGCCTTCGCGATATCCCCAGGCGTAATTCTTTTCTTCTGCGGGCGGTACATTAATCCACGTATGGTTGAGTTTGAGTGGCTGGAAGACACGTGTTTGCATCGCCTGCTCAAAACTCAAACCAGACGGCTTCACAGCCAGTGCGCCGAACAAACCGATACTGGAGTTGGCATACAGACGTTGTGTTCCTGGCGCCCATGCAGGCTGCCAGTTTTGATAGAAGCGCAGCAAGTCGCTTGAGGATTTCACCTCATCCGGCACCTGCAATGGCAGGCCGCCAGTAGTGTAGGTTGCGAGATGTAATAGTGTGATCCCATTCCACTGTTTAGCGGTAAGTTCAGGCCAGTATTTTGTTGTGGGATCGCTTAACTTGATTTCCCCTCGAGCAATAGCGTCGCCACCAAGCACGCCCGTAAATGTTTTGCTGACCGAACCTAACTCAAACAACGTTTGCTGTGTGACGGGCTGCTTTTTGGCGATGTCCGCATAGCCCCAGGTAAAGTAATAAGGTTTACCCTGATAAATTACCGCCACCGCCATACCGGGGATCTTTTGTTGCTCTATAAGCGGGGTAATTGTGCGATGCACAATATCGTTGATTTGTTGAGGGGCAGCAAATGTGGAGCAAGAGGCGGTAATTAATAAGGCGCAGAGCGTCGTTTTGAACATAAGGTCTGGTTTCCATACAAAACGG
>OFGE01000012.1_pt1 | contig 184947 bp, 155 predicted proteins | sample 1521681 | NCBI WGS metagenome assembly OFGE01 (sample SAMEA3504093, study PRJEB24116) | mouse gut metagenome | biome: mouse gut; feature: mouse-associated habitat; material: faeces | place: Denmark | collected 2011 | reverse complement strand
GGCCACACTATACTCTTGATACTCTCTCCCGCCCACCGGAAAAATCCGCTGACCCAACAAAACGCCCACGGAGGGATTCCCCGTGGGCGTTTTTGTGTTTATCAAAAAGATAGAATTTAGCCGATGATAGCCTGAAGGTCAGAAATCGTCGGGTCGGCTGCTACCAGTTCCCCTTTTGGATTGATTACAAAAGTTCGCAGACCTTCGTTCATTCGATAAGCCTGACGGAGGGCATATGCCTCGTCGGCATCTTCGATGTGAAATTGCGAGTTCTCGTCAAGATTGTCAAGCCGCACTATCTCTTTCATAAGATTCTCGGAACGGTCAAAATTAACCGATACAATCTCGAGGTTATGTGCTTTACCTGGGTCGGAAATACCGCGAACGTAAGCCGCTACATCGTTTTGCATCATTCGTGACTGCGCGTCAGCAGCCGACCAAAACGAAAGAATCACCCAGTTTCCTTCGAGAGATTCGAGCGACATTTCACCGTCGCAACTATTTATCACCAACGCTGGTGCCTTCTCTCCAAGAACCGCCTTCTGACGTTTATCGACAAACGCCGAAGTCATTAAAAGCAACATAACAAAACCTGCAATTAAAGCAAAAAGTTTTTTCATTATCATAATTTGAGGTTCATAATTCAGGAAACCTCCCGGGAGCAACCGATAGGGGCAAACACAACCCATGTTTCCGCAATCCCGCACAAACGCCCCCACACCCGCCAACAGGTGCATGGGCTTCTACGTGGAATCCTTATCGGGGAATCAATCACAAGAGCGATGCAAAATCACATGTGAAGTGATTAATTATATACTATAAAAGCAATCCCTCGGGAACTGTGTCTTTGTTTTGTCATCGACCGGTTTCCTTGCCGAGTTTCGGCTATGGCGCCACCTCTGTAGCACCCATTATTTGCTCTTTCGGGTACAAAGTTACGAATAATACAACTAACCGCCAAATTTAGTTCATTAACAACCACTAACTTAGCTTAAAAATAAGCTAAAAAACGCCCCTGTGTCGCACCAAGGCCATTGTTGTTAACGTTAGTTAATGCAGGGTTGAACCCACAAAAACATCCCCAAGCCAAAGCGAAAACCCAAGCACGGATTCCAAGCTTTTCAAAACAAAACAAGCCCGCATTATTTATTCGGAATGATTCCGAATAGTAAAATTTGCCGCAATTTTTACAGACCTACCACTCCAGGCAATAAAGTTGTGGCGATTATGAAATTAGCTCACCGGGGCATAACCAATGCCCACAAAGTCATTAAACCATAACTGGCTATCATTCAGCCCTCTCCAATCATCCATCGGTAGCAGCACTTTAACATTTTTATAACCGCCTGAAAAACAGCCGCGTTTGTTTTCCCTCAAAAAAACAAGTAAAACCGGATTTGTTTTTCAACAAAAATTGGTGGAAATTTGTACTGGAAAAAAGGTCAATCTCCGCCCAATCCTTCTAACCATGGAATTCAAGGCGGTTACAATTTCTGAGTGATTCAAAAAAATCATTCTTTAATAAAAAGGTATACACAAACCGATGAGCAAAACCCATCAACAATTGTGGGAGGATTGTTTGCGCATAATCGCCGACAATATCCGCCCCGAACAATACGACGCCTGGTTCAAGCCTGTGACGTCGCTCGGATTTGAAAACGGGCGACTGACATTGAGCGTGCCTTCGCCGTTCTTTGCCGAGCATCTGGAAGATACTTATCTGACAATACTCGGTGCCACCCTTCGCCGTGTTTATGGCGAAGAGGTAAGGTTGTTTTATCACTACAACCAAATCAGCAACCGTCCCGACACAGGCATCGACGAGGCAGGGCTTTCCTCCTCCCCTGCCCTGAAACGCCCGGCGGCTACCGACCTTTTCCAAACCAAGGTGGAGGCGACCTTCAATTCGCAACTCAACCCCAAGTATACCTTTGAAAATTATTGCGGTTCCACCTCTAATAAAATAGCCAAGGCGATAGGTGAGGCAATCGCCAACGATCCGAAATGCAAAACGTTCAACCCGTTATTTGTTTTCGGCCCTACAGGTGTAGGGAAAACCCACCTCATCCAGGCAATCGGCATCAAAATCAGGGAAAACAACCCGTTGGCCCGCATCCTGTATGTCAGTGCGCGTTTGTTCGAAAGCCAATATACCGTTGCATCACATAACGGCAAGATTAACGAATTCATCAACTTTTATCAAAGTATCGACACTTTGATAATTGATGACATACAAGACCTCATCGACAAGCCACGCACCCAAGGCACATTCTTCCACATATTCAACCATCTGCATCAGAACCAAAAGCAGATAATATTGTCGAGCGACTGCTGCCCCACCCAGCTCAAGGGTATGACCGACCGCCTGTTGTCGAGGTTCAAATGGGGTATGACCGTGGAGCTTGAGCGCCCCGACTTGCAGTTGCGCCGCAACGTGCTGCGCCTTAAAGCCGACCAGGACGGATTGCGCCTTCCCGAAGAGGTTATGGATTTCATAGCAGAAAACGTAACCGACAGCGTGCGCGAACTCGAAGGCATCGTTGTTTCTCTTTTAGCCCATGCAACGGTGATGAACCGCGACATAACGGTTGACCTAGCGCGCCACGTGATGGCCAACGTGGTGAAAATGCACCGCCGCACCATAAATTTCGAAATGATTACACAAGGGGTGGCATCGCATTTCAACATCGACCCCGAAGCCATATTCACCAAATCACGCAAACGCGAGATATCCGATGCCCGACAAATGGTAATGTATATGGCCAAAAAGCATGCCAAAATGCCCCTTACAGCCATCGGCACACGCCTTTCACGCAATCACGCAACTGTGATTTATGCCTGCAAAAACATCGAACAACGACTCCCGTTCGAGAAACAACTGCAAGAGGATGTTGCCGCGATTGAAAAGACATTCATAGCCGATTAAGACAGACCCGGATAAAGAGGGGGGCATAATGGCTCATCCGGGTCGTCGCTTGCAGGATTCGGCTTCGGTCATTGACCTCGGCCAACTCCCTTCAGCCTCACCCGCAATCCCCTGCCATCTGAACCATTCTGACAGCGCCCTCGCCATACGGACGAAAACCACAGCGGTGTGCCAAAATATTGGATTTTGACACACCGCCTTCTATGCAAACACGATTTTCAGGGTCAGTAGCAAAACCCGGTTGAATTGTTAAAAATTTACCCGAGAGTAAAAATATTTTTAGGCGCATAGTTTTGATAGTCGAAAAAGGAAGAACGGAATGTCGGTGACACCCCTGAACTGGCTTCGGAATGCTTTGAATTTGGCATTGAACGATTCGGCCCCGGCATTGGTGGAACGGTTTAAGAAGCAGTTCAGGATTGTGTCATAGTGGTTGCGGAATGTCTCTGAGACAGTGCGGAATTGTCCGCCGCTATCGAACGGATGCTCTCGGGGGTGGATTCAATCCTCCTCTTTTAAAGAAGCTACGAACTCGGGGGTCAGGCGTGAGCCATCTTCCGTCATGTCGTAGTCATAGGTGAGGATACTTACGTCACCGGTGTCACGCCATTTTCTGCGCCTCACATGCAGGAAGACCGCTTTGCCTCGTATGGGAAAACCCTGTATGACGCGTTCTTCGGTAAAGCCATACTCCCTTACCGCACCTTTCTTATAGTCCTCTCGCGACATGTAACCGCGCTCGTAAAGCCAGTAGTCAGGGCGATTGTCGCATTCCTTATAATCGACAAACTCAAAATTCTCTGTTATAAAGGCCGGAAAGATCGCCCCTAACACCTGCCATTGCTTCATTCGGCAAAGTTCGCTATAATTCCCTTTTTTAACAACCGCTTTTTTACATTGACCCCACAAAAGTCACCACGCTCATGCTAACATGCTGAAATACTGCTCATTATGCGTGTCGCGACAGGCACACACCCTTTATTACGGTGGGTTAATGCGCTGATAATCAGAGCATATTTCAAATTCATCCAAATCCATTCAGCGTCATTCAACCCCACATCACCGCCACGCAACCCCAAACTTTAACAGGCTTTAACTATATTCCAACGATAAAAAGGTGGTGACCTCAGCCAAATTTTTGCCGGGTCACCACGTAACTATTCAGCGAATAAGTAAAACAAATAATACTAATAATCAATAACTTATAAAATATGTTATTTTTGAGACCAACAAAAATAACATCCATTTTCTGTGATTTATGAAATTGGTGCATTGGTAAGCGTCTGAAAATCAAGAAGGGATTTCGCTGAATAGTTACGTCACCACGCTAAAATCTAAAATTATATTAAATCCACGATTCAAGTGGCGCATTTTTCAGCCAAGAACCAGAACTCTCGGCACCTCCGGGAAATGAGTACACGAAATGAGTACGTTATAATTTGAAGACAATGTGATGATTTTGTTGGGCTTATATAGTTGGGATTCGGGATTTTATTATTAACTTTGTGATTGGACAGACGAAGTCTGTCTATGACATACTGAAAAATAAGAAGCGTTATGCCTATAACGTGATGTTCGACCCTGAAAACACCAATATTGTATATTGTGTGGGGGCTTGTTCTATCCATCAGGATATTCATATCTTCAAATCCTCTGACAAAGGTAAAACATGGGCACGTATCGCACGGAGCAATTTATTCGATAACCACGAATACTGGCCTTATGAATCGGTGCTTTTCAACGGCAAGATATACCTCTATATGCAGAAAGGAGTGTTTACATACAATCCTGACAATAATTCCGGTATAGAGTACATCGTGACCGATAGCGACAACAGTGCTGAAACATTTTACGACTTGTCGGGCCGCAAAGTCAGCGATCCACAACCGGGAACAATCCACATACAGTGTGGCAAGAAAATCATTGTAAAGTAAACGATGAAACATATCCTTCTTTCCGCGATAACCGCACTTTCAGTTCTCGCCGCCAATGCACAGGACATTGACGAAGATGTTCTGCCCTCCGACCGCGACCACTGGACTGTAACCATAGCTTATGATGCCTCCATTCCGGGAAAATGGAAACTCGCAAACGGCTCATTCAAGATGTTCAAGCCTGGCGGCGGAATAAGTGTCGGAGCTGATTATATGTGGCTCTTTGGCAAAAATTTCTTCTTTGAACCCGGCGCCCGCTTCTTTATTGACAACTACCGCTACGATAATATTACCATTGGGGCGGGAACACCATCGGAACCTTCAAAAACCTATGATCCGCCAGTGCGGAAGATAGGTTTACGAATACCATTGTCGGCTGGATACAAATTTGACATCTTCAAACGTGGCAGTTTGTTTCTTTCGACGGGACCGGAGCCAATAATCGGATTTTCGGCACGAACTAAGGTGGATGAAGATCAGACTGAAATATTTGAAGAAAATATGTATAAGACCTTGATGCGTCGCTTTGATGTGGCTTGGAATATTCGGGCCGCTGTAATTATCGACCGCTTCCGAGTAGATATAACAGGTGCATTTGGTATGCTTGATGTAATAAAAACCGATGTGAAGATGCACGAATACCGTGTAAGCGTCGGTCTTGGATATGTATTCTAGATAAGATACAAAGCAAGAAATTAACGCCACCGAGGAAGCACTTCTCTCGGTGGCGTTGCTGTTGGCTATGGTTTGGCTCCCTAGGGGATATTGGGATTGTTGCGGACATCGCGAAGGGCGGCTTCTTCCTGTGGTGTCTTGCGAGTTATACAGTCGAACCAGCCTCCGGAATCTTCTTCCTCTGAGTCTGACTTGGACTTTTCCGGCTTCGGAGACTTTGGCTTCCAGTCATCGTGTGGCGTGAAACTACGGAATGGCAACCCATTGGCTTCTCTGGTGAATGCATCGGATTTGATGCTGTCGCGCTGCTCGTCAGTGCCGTCAAACATCCGAGCTTCTACATCGGCAAGTATATTCGGATTCCGAATACTGGGACGGACATAGCGGTAGAGCCATTCGACCTTCACCAGCTCATTGCGCTCACTTCTGAGACTTACAACCCAGTAGACGGTTCCTGCGGATATGACAAACAGAACTGTCACGGCAATCATGAGGATTCTATTCCATTTTCTCAGTCCGGCGCAATTGTTCAGATTGGCAAGCCCCTTATTTATCTTGCGTAGATTTGTGTTGATGGAGGTCATGTCGTCGCCTGTGATGCCCGGATTTTTCTGCTGTATCTGAGCCTTCAGCACAGCATTGTCAAACTTGTCAGACATATCTTTCAGCATCTGTTTTGCCGATGCCTCGGATGTCTCCTTGATAAGTTTGGCAGGGTCATAGTCGGACATCTTGCCAAAAGCCTCCTTGACAGACGACATCCCGGTCGCCAGCTTCTCCATGGAAGTGTTCTGCGTGGTGACAGCCTTTGCCAGTTCGCGGACATCGTTGCTCTTGGCATAGTCGTCGGGGAAGGTTATTTCCGGCAACTCTATCGGCTGGGGTTCCGGCGCAGAAAGAAAGGAGGCATTTGCATTCGTTCACAATCAGCCACTTTGGTTCTGCAAATATAACAACCCAAACCGCAATTTGTCAAGTCGGGTCACCACACAGGTCACCACGTTTTTTGAATAAATCTGAAAATCGGCAAAATTCATCAAAGTTTATATTGTGCTATTATTCGGTATTTTGCCTAAACAAGTCATTCAAATTCATTCGTATTCATTCAGAAACTCAGGTTCTAGTGGCACCACTTAGAAGAAAAGCAAAAGATAGTAAAATTCTGATTTACAAACGAAATAGGGATTTTTTGTTTTCCGAGAGGACGCAAGAAACGGCAGAATTTCACCGAATATCGGCAGCATACATAAACCGGCTGCCCGTGCGCAAACGGTCGAACACCTTCTTTCCGGCCACATATGTCGCCCTGTTCATGTTATCAGGAGCCAATGTCTGCAGTATGAATAATTTTTCAGCCAGATTTTCAGCAAATCCCATCCGCCACTCCACAAATTCGTCGGGCTTAAAATCAAGTACGGCTATATCAGCCTCATATCCCGGCTTCAACGAGCCTATAGCATGACTCAGCCCCAAGGTTTCCGCCCCGCCACGGGTTGCCATATAGAAACACCTCAAAGCACTCAGGCTGTTTCCATGCAGCATAGCTACTTTGTATGCCTCACCAAGCTGACGCACTACAGAGAAATTTGTTCCACCCCCTACATCGGTCCCAATCCCGACGTTGCAAGGACGCAACGGATTCTTTGCATCGAAGCACTTGAATTCGCCATCACCCAAAAATAGGTTGGATGACGGGCAGTGCACCACCCCGCATCCGTAATCATGCAGCACCTCCCATTCACGATCGCTGACTATGCAGCAATGAGCCATCACAGAGCGGCTGCCAAGTAACCCAAAGCGCCGGTACACATCAGTGTAATCCGATGCTTCAGGGAAAAGGCTTTTAACCCACTCAATCTCATTTTCCGCTTCATCAAGATGGGTGTGCATATAGACACCACGGCCGCTGTGCCGTTGGTACAGCTCTCCGGCAAGCCTGAGCTGCATGGGGGTACTTGTAGGGGCGAAACGGGGTATGACGGCATACAGCTGACGCCCACGGTTGTGCCATTTTTGCAGGAGCGTTTCCGACAAAGCCACAGACTCCTCGGCAGAGATGTCGCTGAGTGCTTCAGGCAGGTTACGATCCTGGAGCACCTTCCCCGAAATCATCCGGGTGTTATAACGCTCTGATTCTTGAAAAAAAGCATCGACAGAAGCTTCAAATGTGGTTGAGAACACATTGGCCGTCGTGGTGCCATTTGCGAGAACCTGCCGGAAAAAAACTCTTGCCACCTCGTCGGCAAACCCTTTGTCATTGAATCTGGTTTCTGTAGGGAATGTGTACCTATCAAGCCAGTCGAGAAGGGTGTCACCATAAGAACCGATCATTGGCAACTGCACGTAATGGGTATGGCAATCGACAAATCCAGGCACAATCAGAGCATCGTGATATTCATCAACATCCTTAAGCCCGGGGTAAACAGGAGCTATGTCATCATAATCGCCTATGGCCGCAATCCTACCGTCCAGGATAACCAACAGCCCGTCGGAATAATAATCGTAACAATCCTTCTCACTGTTAAAGAACGGGTCGGCCTTAAATGTCAGCATCTGCCCTCTCACACCCTTGAGGATGCAGTCAGATGTATTCATTGTTTGTGACATAGATTTAATAATAAAACGAATAAAGATGTTTGACTACGTTATCTTATAACAAATCCCCGCCGGCCCCGGTTTTCAGCCTAATATTTACCAATGGCGCCGAAGGAACCGTGAAGAACACAGGAAATCAAGGAACAGGTCAGAGAAATGCTCGTTATTTGCACGCGGATAACGCACGTCGGTAAACACCTGTGCAAGTGTCCTTTTCCCATTCTCAGCGACAAAACGCATCGAATCCTCACGTGCTTCTTTCTCCGCATACAGCTCATCTATCCTTTCGCACGTGTAATCCGAGTATTTACCGTTATGCACTACAGCTTCCAGGGGCAACCGGCCGACATCAACCCCGTCCTCGGCCGGATAACCCACGGTCAAGGTTATGACCGGCACGACAAGTTCAGGCAGCTCCAACACTTCGGCAATCTGCCGGGCATTGTAAGTCGTAGTACCTAACCAGCAGCATCCCAATCCCGAAAGTTCGGCAAGGGTATTAAATTGCTGGGCAAATGCCACAGTGTCGATAAAAGCGGCCACAAACGACTGCAGGTTATCATAGCAAGGCTCTGCCGCACGTTCCTCGCACCAACGCGACATACGGTGGAAATCGGCACAGAACGTAAGCACCACAGGCGCCGACATTACCTGAGGCTGGTTGAAATGCAACGGTGCCAGCTTCTGCCGGGCATCTTCGTCACGTGTGACAATCACACTATAGAGCTGCATATTCCCTGTTGTCGGGGCATGCGAAGCCTTCAAAAGCAACCCGTCAAGCAACTCCGACGGCACATCCCTGTCGGCATAACGGCGAATAGTGCGCCTGTTCTCCCAATAATTGTCAGTTTCTTCCATATAAAACCTTATTTTTGTTTTTTGCAAAGGCAAAGATAATATTATTATTTTGTTTCGGGAAACTTTTAACCACACACCGAAACAACAGCATCCTGCAAATCACCCACTTACAGATGCAAATGGAAAACTTATCAACATCAGGGCCTCTTTATTCCGTTCCGTTTTGGATTAATCAGGAAAAATTGCGAAGTTTGCAGTGTCTTATTTCCAGCAAGTGTATATACCGACTTAAATGACCGGCCTTTTTTCCAAAATTTCCGGCACACCATATCCGGGTATATTATTAACGACGCTATTCAAAACAAACCATCGTGGAAAACGAAAAAAAGACGTATAACTATGATGAGGCTTTCTCGGAAAGCCTCCGTTACTTTGGAGGCGACGAGCTTGCCGCACGTGTATGGGTAAGCAAATACGCCCTGAAGGACTCCTTTGGCAATATATACGAACTCACCCCCGACGACATGCACCATCGCATTGCCGCCGAAGTGGCACGTATAGAAAGCAACTACCCCAACCCGATGAGTGAGGAGGAGGTATTCTCATACCTCAAAGACTTCCGCTACATCGTGCCACAGGGAAGCCCCATGTCGGGAATCGGCAACAATTACCAGGTCGGATCCCTGTCAAACTGCTTTGTAATCGGCCTGGACGGGAACCCAGATTCTTATGGAGGGGTTATCCGCATCGACGAAGAGCAGGTGCAGCTTATGAAACGACGCGGCGGCGTGGGGCATGACCTCAGCCATATACGCCCGAAAGGCACACCTGTTAAAAACTCCGCCCTTACATCTACCGGCCTCGTACCGTTCATGGAGCGCTATTCGAACTCTACCAGGGAAGTAGCCCAGGACGGACGGCGTGGCGCACTCATGCTAACCGTAAGCATCAAACATCCCGATTCGGAAGCCTTCGTGGATGCTAAAATGACCGAAGGGAAAGTAACCGGGGCCAACGTATCGGTTCGTATCGACGATGATTTCATGCATGCCGTTACGGAAGGCACCCCTTATCGGCAGACATATCCTGTTGATTCCGCCAATCCTGAAACAGAAAAAGAAATCGACGCCAAGGCATTTTGGGATAAAATCATCCATAATGCATGGAAATCGGCCGAACCCGGGGTGTTGTTCTGGGATACAATCACACGTGAATCATTGCCCGACTGCTATGCCGACCTCGGATTCCGCACCATCTCCACCAACCCTTGCGGAGAAATCCCGCTCTGTCCCTACGATTCATGCCGCCTCCTGGCCATCAACCTGTATTCCTACGTAAAGCATCCCTTTACACCGCAGGCCGAGTTCGATTACGACCTTTTCCGCATCCATGTGGCAAAAGCCCAGCGCATAATGGACGATATCATCGACCTTGAAATGGAAAAAATCGATGCCATCTTAAGCAAAATCGATTCTGACCCGGAAACGGAAGAAGTAAAATGGCCGGAACGCCATCTATGGGAAAAAATCCGCACAAAAACCCTGCGTGGACGGCGCACCGGTGTTGGCACAACTGCCGAAGGCGACATGCTTGCAGCCATGGGGCTGCGTTACGGGACCCCTGAGGCCACGGCATTTTCCGAAGATGTGCACCGCCGCCTTGCATTGGCAGCCTACGGCTCATCGGTGGAAATGGCAGCTGAACGCGGTGCATTCGAAGTGTTCGATGCCGACCGCGAGAAAAACAACCCGTTCATGTTGCGCCTTAAAGCCGAGGATCCGGCAATGTATGAGCAGATGCTGGTGCACGGACGCCGAAACATCGCCTGCCTCACAATTGCCCCGACCGGGACTACGAGCCTTATGACACGCACCACTTCAGGCATCGAACCCGTATTCATGCCCGTTTATAAACGCCGCCGCAAAGTGAATCCCAACGATGCCGAAGTAAAAATCGACTATGTTGACGAAACCGGCGACGCATTCGAGGAATACGTTGTCTATCACCCAAAATTCATTGAATGGATGAAAGTGAACGGCATCGAGGCTAAATCCGACTATACCCAGGATGAACTTGACGCCTTGGTTGCGCGGTCGCCCTATGCAGGTGCTACGTCAAACGACATCGACTGGCTCGAAAAGGTGAAAATGCAGGGCCGAATCCAAAAATGGGTCGACCACTCGATTTCAGTAACCATCAACCTCCCTGCCGACGTCAGCGAAGAACTGGTCAACAGGCTCTATGTGGAAGCATGGCGGGCAGGATGCAAAGGATGCACGGTTTATCGCGACGGCTCACGGTCAGGTGTGCTTATAGCCCTTGAAAACAAGAAGAAGCAAAACGAAACCCCTGCCACATCGTCGGACAATGTACACCACATGCTCCTTAAACGGCCAATCGAGCTTGATGCCGACGTGGTACGTTTCCAGAACAACAAAGAAAAATGGATTGCATTCGTGGGCCTTATGGACGGACGTCCGTATGAAATCTTCACCGGCCTTGCCGATGATGACGACGGGATTTTCTGCCCCAAGTCGGTGAACCACGGAAAAATCATCAAGGCGATAACACCTGACGGCACAAAACGTTACGACTTCCAGTTTGTGAACAAGCGCGGACACAAAACCACAATCGAAGGTTTGTCGGACAAATTCAACCCCGAATACTGGAATTACGCCAAACTGATTTCGGGAGTACTCCGCTACGGAATGCCTATCGACCAGGTTCTCAAACTTGTAGGAGGTCTTGAACTCGATTCCAAGAGTATCAACACTTGGAAAATGGGCGTTGAACGCGCTTTGAAAAAATACCTGCCAAACGGCACCCAGGCATCAGGTCAACGCTGCCCAAATTGCGGTCAGGAAACCCTCATCTACCAGGAAGGCTGCCTCATATGCACCTCATGCGGCACCTCCAAATGCGGATGATTCAGAAATAAACATGCACAATATAGCAGCGGTGTGTCAATTTTTTTGACACACCGCCGTGTTTTTCGCCCGGATGGCGCAAGTGCAGTCACAATGGCTCAATCCACATAAGTAAATCGTGGCCTATTTCCTGAAGAAACGGTTAAGACGGTTCAATGCGGCTGCCATTTCTGCCGCATTTACATCATAATCCGCTATGGGATTCATTTGCGGGTCGTAAACATAGAATTCACCGGCGCCACCTTTTTCCAGGATAGTGTCGCCTGGGGTAATAAGCGCGAAATTCAGATTGCTTCCGGAAACGTGCCAGCCACGATCAGCAGCAGTGTCGGTGAGGTCATAGCCGAATGAATATGACTCAGGGGAATTTGTAACACCAAGATACCTGCCCATCAGTGTCGGCACAAAATCATAATGCGTGGTGCGGTGAGTATAGACCTTACCGGCTTCTGACCCGCCGGGGAAACGAACGGCCAAGGGCACACCGATTTGCGACTTTGAATAGTTCCCGCTATGCCCCCAATAGTTTTTCCCTGTTTCATTGAATTCCTGGCCATGGTCGCCAGTAAGTATCACCAAGGCTTCGCGGCCCGTAGCCCGCTCATGATTCTCGATTGCAGCAAAAACCTCACCAAGCAACTTGTCATCCTCCCAAAGACAATTACGATACAGATTCCAGAATTCCGTGGGATCCAAGTCATTGTCAAGACGCGTATAATCGGCATATGCCCAAGCCGGGGTGAAATGCGTATTGTTTTCAGGCGGCAACGCTATGGCATGGGGAAGGTCGTAGAACAAAAACGAAAATCGCGGACGTCGGTCAGCATCTGATTCATCAGATTCCAAATCAGCCAGGAACTTCCCGGTCAGCGCCCTATCGCTTTCAAGCACGCTGCACCCCTCTGCAGCCTCGTTAACATTATCTACCGTGCGGAACACCATGCTACGGAAATCGGGGTTATGCAGGTTGGCCGACGGATATGCCTGAATCTCATAACCCAGTTCCTGCAAACGTGTAATCAACGGAGGAGCGACACATGCAGCCTCGAAACTCTCCCAATAATAACCGGAAATGCCGAAATAGATGCCGAACACCGAGCACCGCGTTCCATTCGACGAAGAGCGATGGTCGGCAAAACGGGTGTTATCCTCGGCAAACCGCCATGCGTTAGGCATTGTTTCCGCATCAAAACCCCTCGGATTCCATGAATCCAAAAGGATAAGGTAAATGTCGGGCAAAGAATCAGGCTGAATAGTTGTAAGCGGCTCAACCGGGAAACAGACTTCACCTGAGGCTGCCGCCATATCTGCCAGTTTATCACCATCAGGCTCCTTTACACCAAGTTTCGTAAGCAGGCTTTTTGCGGTAAGCGGATAGAAGTATGGCAACGAAACCGCCGCCCTTGTCACAGCAACATGCCTTGTAAAAGCCCCGTATGCATGATAAAGATGTCCGGACAGAATGCAGAACACCATCACCACACCTATAGGCCACACATATCCCCGGCCGGTTTTCCTAAACACCCACGATGAGAGATAATAAAGCCCGATAGCCATAGTCGCAAACAGAGCCAACACCATGCACTCCTTGACAACCATCCATAAATCGAATACGAATATGTTGCCTGCGCCAGGCCCGGTAATCATATTAAGTATAAATCCGTTTATGTGAAAACGGTATATGGCGTAAACCTGCCTGTTTATTACAAGCGCCATCACACACAGCGCACAAAATCCGACCATGACCCAGACAGCCGGACGCCTCAGCCCGGTCAGACCAACTGTCATGTAGACAGCATATGCCGCCAACGCAAACGTTGCAGCATGCCCGAGCGATGCGATTGCCAGATACACCCACCCCTCGGCTGTCATCAACACCAATGCCGGCGACGCAAAGATATAGCTGAACATGACCACACCCATCAGTATCGATGCCAGTGCCATGTATAGCACACCTATCTTTGCAAAATCCTTGAAATCACCCTTCCCTCGCAGAAAGCCTTTTAAATCAAACATAACACATAGCAAAATCAAACAAACAGAGGAGACTTGTCATCAGGTCTCCTCTGTTGTTTGATTATTCGTATTTTTATTCGGCAGAACCCTCGTCACGCAACTCGATTTTCACCATCTTGAAAATCTCGTTACCCTCTGTGTCGTACATCGCGATAGAGTCGCCCCCGAGGCTCTTGGCAGTTTCCACACTCTCAAGGCCGAGCAGGAATTCGGTTTCACGCGAATCAGGCGGACACATCATCCGTGTCGTAGCAATATCCATAAACTGCATCGAATTCACCTTGTCAGGGTCGATAAACAGCGACCCGTTAAAGATATTGCAACCAGTGGTGCCATGAATCCTAAGGTCAGGTATATTTATCGTCATGGTGGCATCATCATCACCAGTCATAGGCTTTCCGTTAAGTAATTCCACCTTCCAGGCACCGTTCAGGAAATCCATATTATGACGACGGAGCACCAACACGGTCTGCCCGTCGGCTCCTTTAAGATTAAGGAATGTAACCGGGCCTTCCTGACGGGCGGAGTATCCTTTCACATCAGAAACAGCCAGGTTTATAAGATATTCAAATGGTGCGTCCTGACACATTCTCATGGTCGAGATTATATTTTCAAGCCTCAATGAATCCTGAGCTTCCGACAGCAGGTCACCGTTGATGATATTGCAGCCATTCGAACCATAAAACCTCTTTGCCGGAAGGTCGAACGTTATGTAAGGACGCTCCTCCCCGGTAACAACATTACCGCGAACGCTGTAAATCGTCCATTCGCCGTTAATCGTAAAATCTGCGGGCAAGGCATTATTCACGGCAAGCGATTGTTTTCCTGAAGAAGACCCGGGATTAATAACTTCAGAGTTTTCTCCGTCTGCCACCTCGCGACGGGCCTCGGCCAGCTCACTTTTTGATACACCTGTAACCTTATCCCCCTTTCTCTTTTTATTTTTCACCGCCTTGCCATTTGTTGTAACCTGTGAGCCACTTTTAGCGGCACCACCCTGTTTCGGAGGTGTAAGCACCGGCCCTTCGGCAGTATCCGATGTTATCTCCGTCCTATCAGCGGAAACATTACCTTCACTGCCCTGAATCGGATGTTTATGAAATTTATCAAAAACAGAACATCCCGACATCCCCATCGCCAATACCGCTCCTATAGCGATAACTGTATAATAATTTGGCTTCATATTCGTTGATTTATAAGTTTTAAATCCGATTGGAAACCGAGACAGGCAGACTCCCGCAATCCACCGAAACAAACGGAAGAGCAACTATGCCATATTTCCCCGGATTCGAAAAAATTTCTACAAAAATAACAACTTCGACTTGATTTTTTGCCACATCAGTACCGCATTTTTGCGTATATTTGCAAAATTTTAGACTAATTCCATGAGATTCGAAATTAGAGGCTTACTTAAAACACTTTCGGTAACAGCATTACTTGCATCAACCCAACAACTGATTTTGGCAGAAAACCCGTATTCTGTCTATGTCGACAACCACGGACGCATGCGCCGTTCCGACACTCACGAAGAGGTGCGATTTTACGGCACCAACTACACCCTGCCGTTCGCACATGCCTACAGAGCGATGAAAACACTGGATGTGAACCACACTGACGCTATCGACCGCGACGTATATCACATCAGCCGCCTGGGTCTGAACGCCTACAGGGTGCATCTATGGGATGTAGAGATATCTGACAACGAGGGCAATCTGCTCGAAAACGAACATCTTGCCTTGCTCGACTACCTAATAGCACAACTTGAAAAGCGTGGGATTTCCATAATAATCACCGCACAAACAAACTTCGGCAACGGGTATCCCGAAAAAAATATCGATACCGGCGCCTACTCCTATGACTATCCAAAATGCAACATCCATGCCGACCAGGAAGCGATAAAGGCTCAGAAGCGATACATGGAAGCCCTTGTGGCACATATCAACCCATATACAGGGAAGAGCTATGCCGACGACCGCTCCATCATAGCACTTGAAATAAACAACGAGCCATGCCACCAAAGCTCTCCCAAACAGGTTACAGACTATATCGACACAATGGTGAAAAGCGCCCGCAAAGGCGGATGGCGCAAACCGCTTCTTTATAATGTTAGTCACAACATGGATATGGTTCCGGGATATTATGCCGCCGACATCCAGGGTACGACCTATCAATGGTATCCTATCGGCCTTGTGTCGGGGCATGAGCAGAAAAGCAACTTCCTACCATATGTCGATAACTATGCCATACCGTTTGCATATGTCAAAGGATTCGGCAACAAGGCCAAAGTGGTTTACGAATTTGACCCTGCCGACATGCTTGACAGCTACATATTCCCTGCCGTTGCACGCACATTCGCACGCGAAGGATTCCAATGGGCAACACAGTTCGCCTACGACCCCATCGATATGGCCAGGTTCAACACCGAATATCAGACCCATTATCTCAACCTTGCCTACACGCCTCAGAAAGCACTGGGTATGAAAATAGCCTCACACGTCATGCAGACGACCCCAAACGGGGTTGATGTGGGCAAATATCCCGTCGATACAATATTCGGGGATGTAACGGTGAGCTACCGCCGCAATCTCGCATTACTTAATGCACCGACAGAATATTTTCATACAAACAATGTCGACGTTATACCTGTCGCCCCCGACAGCCTGCGCCATATAGCTGGTTACGGGTCATCCCCGATTATAACGTACAGCGGTCGCGGGGCATATTTCCTTGATAAAATCGACAACCAGACATGGCGTCTTGAAATGATGCCCGACGTCCTATACAGTGCCGACCCGTTTGCCAAGCCCGCACTTACGCGTGAAGTCGCCCATATCATCCCGGCAACGCATCCTATCAAAATCGACCTGCCCGGATTAGGGAAGTCATTCAGCCTGCGCCACCTTACAGGTGACGACACAGACCTCACACAAGCCGTCGACGGGACAGCCGACATCGCACCAGGTGTCTATCTTCTCTCTTCAAACCAGGCACATCTGGCAACCGTCGACCCTTCATCCAAAATGGGGAATATAGCACTCAACGAATATGTGGCGCCCCCGGTCACCGGCATACCGCTGCATGTGAATCATCATCCGGCCAAGGCTATTGTAAAAGGGAAACCTCTTACCATCCGAGCAGAAGCTTTTGGCGAGTTGCAGCCTGATTCATTGGTTATTTACCCATCGGATGCTTCATTTTGGCGCGATGACAACACACTTTACACAATGTATAAAGTGGCACCATACATATATGAGGCCACAATCCCGGCCGACCAACTGGAAGGGTTTACCAGCTTTTCCTATCGCATAACAGCGGTCACACCCGAAAATTCAGCCACATTCCCCGGCGGCCATAACGGCACACCTCTTGACTGGGATGCCCCGGAAGGGAACTTCTATACCACACGGATTATGCACCCGGATGAGCCGTTGGTATTGCTGAATGCCGCCGACGGCCTGCAGGGATGCCAGATTTCCACAATCCCTGACGAATGGGGACGAAGCCGCGTTGAATCCGTAAAACACGCACCCATCAAAATGGATGCATTGAAAATAACTGTTAATGCAGGTAAGATTCCTGTAAACACTATACTCACACGCTATGTAGGCGATAACATCAGCCCTGTCGCAGCCGACATAACCCCTCAAGAACTGATAGTAAAGACAGGCAAAGTCAACAACATCGAGGAAATAACGGTATCATTAGTCGACCGTGACGGCTTCACATATTCCAAAAAACTTTCGCTAAAACCCGACAGCGAGCTTGTAGTCAGGTTGGACGACCTCACATTAAGCCCGACACTATTATGCCCTGCCCCATTCCCAGGGTTTCTAGAACGCGAATTCGTTCCCACTGACTGCACAGCATACCTGCGCATCGGTGAAGTTGACAAGTTGCAACTAGTTTTCCCCGGTGTTCCTGCCGATGCATCTGCCTCAGCCGAAATCACAGGCATATGGCTTCGTTAAAGCGGGAATATCGATATAAAAATTGCACCCGCCCGATTAATCCGATTACCTAATCACCTTAAACCAATGAATATATCTATTTTAAGAAAACAATTTCTGACCTATTCCTGCCTTCTCGGCCTATGCGCATGCATGACATCATGCGGGGGCGATGACAAGGAACCGTTTGTACCGACACCGCCACCTGCACCGGAGCAACCTGATACCCCCGACGAACCGGAATTCGAATCGAAAGGATTTGCAAAGGGGGCAGATGTGAGCTGGCTTACAGAATTGGAAGATAAAGGATGTAAATTCTACAACTCCAAGAACAAAGAAACCGAATGCATGAAACTGCTCCGCGACGAATGCGGTGTAAATGCCATCCGTCTACGCGTATGGGTGAACCCGGAAAACAAATATAACGGCAAGGAAGACGTACTTGTAAAAGCACGCCGTGCCCATGCCCTAGGTATGCGGCTAATGATTGACTTCCATCTCTCAGACAGCTGGGCTGACCCCGGAAAACAGGTAATCCCGTCTGCATGGCAGAATTACACGGCAGAGCAGATGGCCAAGGCTGTAGGCGACCACATAACCGATGTACTCTCGTCACTGAAGCAAGAAGACATAACGCCGGAATGGGTGCAAATCGGAAATGAAACAACTCCCGGCATGCTGCATCCAATGGGTGAAATGAAAGACCAAAACCCTGGTGAATTCCCACGGCTCCTGAACGCAGGTTATGACGCCGTTAAAGCCATCTGCCCGGATGCACAGATAATCGTCCATCTCGACCAAGGCAATAAAAAGGGAACCTACACATGGTTCTTCGACCTTCTTAAAAAGCATGGCGGGAAATATGACCTCATCGGCATGTCACTCTATCCAATAATCGAAAAAGGTTCCGGGGCATCATGGAGTGTGTCGACCGACCACCAGGCAATCAACGACTGCATCAGCAATATAAGGGAACTACAAACACGCTACAATAAAAACATCATGCTCTGCGAAATAGGTTTCCACCATACCCAGGCAGAGGACTGCGGCGATGCACTCGACAAGATTATGCGCGCATTTGCAGGCAACGCCGCACTCCAAGGCATATTCTATTGGGAACCTGAAGCCGAACCCGGAAATACCGGGTATCACAAAGGCTGCTTCAACAACGGGCGCCCCACAGCGGCACTCGAACCCTTCACCCGTGCCATATTAACCCCGGCCTCATAATCCCGAAAAATATCTGACCTCATGAAAAATCTACAACGATTTCACTTAGCGGCCATTACAGGAGGCTTGCTGCTTATACCTGCCGCACAGCTCGCCGCACGAACCCATACCACCCTCGACACAGGCTGGAAATTTGCGAAAGTCGACAGCCTCGGCAAACGCGCCCCATGGCAAAACGTGAGGGTGCCGCATGACTGGGCCGTACATGAACCGTTCGCCCGCGAACACGACCTTCAGATAGTTGCCGTGGAACAGAACGGCGAAACGGAAAAAACAGAAAAGACCGGGCGCACAGGCGGCCTTCCCTATATGGGGAAAGGCATCTATACCACCACCTTCGAAGTTGCCGACACTGCCGGTCAGCATTTCACACTGGTGTTTGACGGGGCAATGAGCAACCCACGGGTCACTGTAAACGGGAAATATGCAGGCGGATGGGCTTACGGATACAATTCTTTCTACCTTAACCTTCCCAACGGAATGGTAAAGCCCGGCGATAACACCCTCACGGTAGAATTGGAAAACAAACCGCAGTCATCACGATGGTATCCCGGAGCAGGGCTGTATCGCAACGTGCATCTTGTCACCACGTCGCGGGTGCATGTACCGACATGGGGCACATACATAACCACCCCCTATGTAACAGCCAGTGAAGCATCAGTCAAGCTCATAACCGAAATCAAAGGTGCGGCCAAAGGTGAAGCCGTAGGGGTTAAAACCGATATCATAGCCCCTGACGGCACCGTCGTGGCAACCAATAATTCCACATATTATTCCCACGGGCAACCGTTCACCCAGAATTTCCTTGTAACCAAACCTTCACGATGGTCGACCGAGAATCCGGCGTTGTATATCGCCCGCACAACCCTTAGCGTAGACGGCAAACCTGTCGACGAATATTCCACCAGATTCGGCATCCGTTCGCTGGAATATATCCCTGAAAAAGGATTCTTCCTCAACGGGGAATACACCAAGTTCAAAGGCGTATGCAACCATCACGACCTCGGCCCGCTCGGCGCAGCAGTGAACCGCGCCGCCTTGCGCAGACAGATTGTGATGCTAAAGGATATGGGGGCTAACGCCATACGAACCGCCCACAACATGCCGGCCCCCGAACTTGTGGAACTGTGCGACGAAATGGGTATGATGCTCATGGTCGAACCTTTCGACGATTGGGGCTTCCGTCCCAAAAGCCCCAACGGCTACGGTTCTATTTTCGGCGAATGGGCTGAAAAGGATATGGTCAACATGCTGCGCCACTACCGCAACAATGCCTCGGTGGTGATGTGGAGCATAGGTAACGAAGTGCCGAGCCAATGGGGACCCGACGGTGTGCAGGAATTGCAGATGCTTCTCGATATAGCCCACCGTGAAGACCCCACACGCCCCGTCACATGCGGGATGGACCAGATAGGCGCGGTGCTCGACAACGGATTTGCCGCCGCCCTGGATATCCCTGGATTCAATTACAAGCCACAGTATTATCTACGAGCCTACGAAACCCTTCCGCAGAAACTCATCCTAGGCTCGGAAACGGCCTCGACAGTTTCATCGCGTGGATGCTACATGTTCCCCATGGAACTTAAGGCGAATGCTGTTCACGACAACCATCAATCATCATCGTTCGACACCGAATTCTGCTACTGGAGCAATATCCCCGACATAGATTTTGCAATGGACGACGATTACCCATGGATGATAGGACAATTCGTTTGGACTGGTTTCGATTACCTCGGAGAACCATCGCCCTACGACACCGACGCATGGCCAAACCATTCGAGCGTGTTCGGCATAATCGACCTGGCCTCACTGCCCAAAGACCGTTACTGGCTCTACCGCTCGAAGTGGAACACCGAGTCCCCCACCCTCCACCTCCTGCCGCATTGGAACTGGAAAGGGCGTGAAGGGAAGGTGACCCCTGTGGTAGTGTACACCTCCTGGCCGAAGGCGGAACTGTTCGTCAATGGGAAATCTATGGGGATTAAAGAGAAACCCGCACCCTCCGTGCTTGATTACACGGAAGTTGCCCGCACACCTTATTGGGAACGCGAACGCGTAAAGGATGTGTCGGCACACAACGACTCACTGGCGATGAGCCGCTACCGCCTTATCTGGGACGATGTGGTCTATCAGCCCGGCGAAGTCAAAGTCATAGCCTACGACGAAGCCGGCAACAAAGCCGGGGAACTGGCTCGTGTAACCGCCGGGAAGGCACACCACATCGTGCTCACGCCCGACCGGCAGGAAATCACAGCCGACGGCAACGATCTTGTATATGTGACCGTCGAGGTGGCTGATAAAAACGGCAACATCGTTCCGGACGATACACGCATGGTAGACTTCAAAGTGAGTGGTTCAGCCGAATTCCTTGCAACCGCCAATGGCGACCCTACCTGCCTGCTATCATTCGACGCGCCGAGGATGAAGCTTTTCAGCGGTGCGGCAACAGCCATTTTACGTGCGGCACCGACCCCAGGCAAAGCGACACTGACGGTAACCGCACCGGGTGTACGGCCTGCCACTATAACTATCGACGTGCGTTGACAAGTTGACACACATCACCCCAAACGCTATCGAAGGTAAAGTTACGATGACCTCAATGCCCCGGATTTGCATAAATTGACAAATCCGGGGTCTTTTTTGGCAAATTTGTTATATCCGGTTAACCGAATTTTCGCTAATTTTGTAGAAAATAAAACGCTTTCTCCATCATTATGATTGCGGCATCGGAAGATTTTCTTCATAGCCTAATCCCCCCTGAAATCTAATTATCACAACCAGTATGAACGAAAAAATCAAAGGGATTTTCAAAGAAAAATTCGGAGAGAACGGCACACTTTATGCATCGGCCGGACGTATAAACCTCATCGGCGAACACACCGACTATAATGGCGGATACGTGTTCCCCGGCGCTATCGACAAGGTTATCATGGCGGAAATCCGCCCCAACGGCACCGACAAAGTGCGGGTGTTCTCCATCGACATCAACGAATATGCCGAATTCGGCCTTAAGGAGGAAGATGCCCCCACCCAACAATGGGCACGCTATATTTTCGGAATATGCCGCGAAATCCAAAAACGCGGAGGCGTGGTCAAAGGATTCGATGCAGTGTTTGCAGGCAACGTACCCCTTGGCGCCGGACTTTCCTCGTCAGCAGCACTTGAGAGCTGCTTTGCTTTCGCACTCAACGACCTTTTCAACGGCAACACAATCGACAAATTCGAACTGGCGAAAATCGGACAGTCAACCGAGCATAACTACTGCGGCGTTAATTGCGGCATCATGGACCAGTTCGCTTCGGTATTCGGCAAGAAAGACCACCTCATGCGCCTTGACTGCCGCTCGATGGAATTCGAATATTTCCCATTCCAAATCGACGGCTACAAACTCGTACTGCTCGATTCGAAGGTGAAACACGCGCTGGTCGATTCCCCCTACAACAAACGCCGCCAGTCGTGCGAACGTGTTGCGGCCAAGCTCGGCATCGAAACCCTGCGTGATGCCACCATGGAGATGCTTGATTCAATCAAGAGCGACATCACCGCCGAGGATTATTTCCGTGCCAAATTCGTTATCGAAGAAAAACAGCGCGTGCTCGATGTGTGCGACGCCCTTCAGAAAGGCGACTGCGAAACCGTAGGCCAAAAGATGTATGAAACCCATCACGGGCTTTCGAAGGACTATGAAGTTTCATGCGTGGAACTCGATTACCTCAACGACATCGCTAAAGAATGCGGTGTAACAGGCTCACGCATCATGGGTGGAGGCTTCGGCGGCTGCACCATCAACCTCGTCAAAGACGGGCTTTATGATAACTTCATTGCAACAGCCAAAACGAAGTTCAAAGAAAAATACGGGCATGAACCGGTTGTCTACCCGGTAATCATTTCCGAGGGCGCCCATAAAATCGGCTGACCCGAATGACTACAAACACACCCCTGCGGATAGAAACCCGCAGGGTGTGTTCACCAATAACTGCCCCTCATTACTCACGACTACACAAAACCAATAAACGCATATGAAACCAACTCTTTTTGTACTTGCTGCCGGTATGGGCAGCCGTTACGGAGGTCTCAAACAGCTCGACCCGCTCGGGCCCAACGGTGAAACCATTATGGATTATTCCGTTTACGACGCACTCCAGGCCGGATTCGGCAAAGTGGTATTCGTTATCCGTAAAGATTTCGAACAGGATTTCCGCGAAAAGATTCTTTCGAAATATGAAGGCCATGTACCGGTGGAAGTGGTGTTCCAAAGCATCGACAAGCTTCCCGACGGTTACGCCTGCCCTGCCGACCGCTCCAAACCATGGGGTACAAACCATGCAGTGCTGATGGGGCGTGAAGCAATAAACGAACCGTTCGCGGTAATCAACGCCGATGATTTCTACGGACGGAATGCATTCGAAGTAATCGCACAAGAACTTATGCGTCCGCGCGACCGCAATGGCGACTACTGCATGGTCGGATTCCGTGTAGGCAACACAATGACAGAAAACGGCTCGGTTGCACGCGGTGTGTGCGAAACCAACGACGGGAAGCTTACCTCGGTAGTGGAACGTACCGCTATTTCGTATGATGAAGCAGGACGCATCGTATTCACCGATGAAAACGGCGAAGTGCAGACCCTTGCACCCACAACTCCCGTCTCGATGAACCTTTGGGGATTCACACCAGACTATTTCGAATATAGCGACCGTGAATTCCGACGTTTCCTGGATAAAGACATCAACACACCAAAAGCAGAGTTCTTTATCCCGCTTTGCATCGACACCCTCATCAATTCCGGCGAAGCAACTGTTAAAGTTCTCGACACCGATTCAAAATGGTTTGGTGTGACCTATGCAGCCGACCGTCCCGGTGTAGTAGCCAAATTTGCAGAACTGCACGAAAACGGCACATATCCCGCAAAATTATTCTAAGCAGGTTTGAAGTTGTAAGCCTTAAGTTATAAGTTATAAGTCATAAGTTTCAAGTTGTAAGTTATAAGTGAAAATAGGCGCTATTTCTACTCGCCGTAAATTCCCGAACAGCAGATTTTAATTTAGCTGCGATCTCCACATATTTATATTATTACAACCCGCATATAATGACTTTCCGCTTATAACTTATAACTTATAACTTACAACTTATAACTTAAAATTTATCCATATGAAACCACGCATTCTCGTCACCGGGGGTACCGGATATATCGGCTCACACACTGTTGTCGAGCTACAAAATGCCGGTTACCCGGTAGTTATTATTGACGACTTGTCAAATTCCAACCGTGATGTGCTTGATGGCATCGAACGCATCTCCGGCATACGTCCTGAATTTGTCGAGGCAGACTGCACCGACATGAATGCCCTCCGTGCGCTTTTCGATAAGTACACCGACATAAAGGGTATCATCAACTTCGCTGCCAGCAAGGCGGTTGGAGAATCAATGCAGAAACCCCTCCTTTACTACCGTAACAACCTTAACACCCTCATGAACCTGTTGGATATGATGGGTGAAAAGGATGTAAAGGGCATCGTATTCTCGTCGTCATGCACTGTTTATGGCGAACCTGATGTGAACCCCGTAACAGAGCAGTCGCCCATCAAGAAGGCAACATCACCCTATGGCAATACAAAACAGATTTCAGAAGAGATTATAACCGATGTAATCAATTCAGGCGCACCGTTCAAGAGCGTTATCCTCCGTTATTTCAATCCCGTAGGGGCACATCCTTCAGCCGAGATAGGCGAATTGCCAAACGGTGTTCCCCAAAACCTCATCCCGTTTCTGACACAGACCGCAATGGGCATCCGCAAGGAACTGAGTGTGTTCGGCAATGATTACAACACCCCCGACGGCTCATGCATCCGCGACTATATCGATGTTGTAGACCTTGCAAAAGCCCATGTCATAGCTGTGGAACGCATGCTGACCGATAAGAGCGAGGACAAAATCGAAATCTTCAACCTTGGCACAGGCAACGGCCTGTCAGTACTTGAACTCATCAACGCCTTTGAAACAGCTACCGGGGTGAAGGTGCCACATAAGATTGTGGGACGCCGCGCAGGCGACATCGAGAAAGTATGGGCAAACCCAAGCTATGCCAACGAGGTGCTCGGCTGGAAAGCAGCCACCCCCATTGCCGACACCATGCGTTCGGCATGGGCATGGCAGTGCAAACTCCGCGAACGCGGCGTAATGTAACAACCCAACCAATACTTATCAATGAAGGCGCTGTGTCAATAACAGCGCCTTCATTATTACCTATAATTTTAATGGTCGGCATACACTTTCGACCCTATTTCTGCCAATTTCTTGACAATTCCACCTATTGCCTGAAAATTATTTGAAATTTTCAGGAACCTTGCCAAATATAGACCTGATACGTTCCATATCGAACTTGGGGGTACGGTCGTAGTTATAAACGCCGTTCTGCTCCTGCTCCACATCGGTGAGCTGTGTATATGTGTAACCCGACATATAAGGAACGGCAAGAATCGCATCAGTCAACCCTTCTAGACGCTGATAGAATTCCTCAATGGTTCGCGGCCCTTGGCCATAGCCCCAGGATATTTCAGAAAATTCCTTGCCTACCACCCATTTGATACCTCCGTATTCGTCGATAAAGAAGGGCTGTCCGGCATAAGGGACATCACGTTTAGGATCCTGGCATGGATATCTGCCATCTTTTACAACAAGCCATTCGGCGAGCTTCGCAGGGTCTTGCTCATAGTTATGGACTGTCCAAAGGTCGGTTATTACATGATAATTACCGCTGCAATCGTTTACAGGACGATAGTCAAGACTATGGGTAAGCGCATACACGTCCTCCACCATACGGTCATGTTGCAATGCAGCCTCATCGTTATCGGGCCGTTCCCAGGTCTCATTGAACGGAGTCCATGCCACAATCGACGGATGATTGCGGTCACGTACCACTACAGAACACCATTCAGGGATAAAGTTGCGTGCCGAAAGCGGATTATTCATATTGGCACCCCAACTTGGAGCCTCGCCCCATGTGAGGTAGCCAAGTTTGTCGGCCCAATAATGGAAACGTTCCTCAAACACTTTCTGATGCAGACGGGCGCCATTAAACCCGGCAGCCATCGAAAGCTCTATATCACGGCGCAAAGCCTCATCGCTGGGAGCAGTCCATATGCCATCGGGATAAAACCCTTGATCCAACACCAATCTTAGGTAATAAGGCTTATTATTCAAGTAGTAGCGGTTACCCTCGACATGGATTTTACGCATACCGGCATAGGAATTGACCGTGTCGAGCAATCTACCATCCTTGTCGTAGACATTGAGTACCACGTCATAAAGGAACGGGCTTTCAGGTGACCACGTTTTAACATTCTTCACCGGCATTTCCATGCTCAAGGCAGGCGATGCTTTCTGCCGGTTACGGGAAACAACCTTGCTGCCATCCTTTATCAAAACCTCGACAGCCTGACCATCGGCAAACCCATAGAACTCAGGTTCGACAACGAAACGCCCGCGATCCAAATCAGGAATGATATATACACTCTTCAATCCTGCGGCATCGACAGGTTCCATCCACACGGTCTGCCATATGCCGGTGGTACGGGTGTAATGGCATCCTTCTGAATTATAGTTACCACATTGCTTGCCGGTGGGTTGTATGCCGCTACGCAGGTCATCCTCTACACGCACCACCAAATTATGCGATTTCCCATCGGCTACAGCCTCGGTAATATCGCATGTGAAAGGTGAATTACCTCCCCAATGACGCCCTACGAGTTTGCCGTCGATATAAACCGCTGCAAAGAAATCCACCCCTCCGAAATTCAATTTAACACGTTTCCCGTTCCATTCCATTGGCATTTGAATGGCGCGGTGATACCACATGGCAGGAATAAAGTCAAGATAACCGACTCCCGAAAGTTTGCTCTCAGGACAGAACGGAACCGTTATGACATCCTTGAACCCCTTGCTGTCATACAGCTTGCGGTTCATCCCCGATTTGCCGAAATCGAATTCATAAGTCCAATCGTCACCATTGAGGTTTACCCAGTCGGCACGCTCGAATTGCGGACGCGGATACTCCGCTCGTGGAATTGCATATGCCGACATCACGGCACACATCAAGGCGAACCACACAACAGTAGTTTTTCGTAACTTCATCATAATAATTGGTATTAAAATTGTATTAAGGATTAGAATAATCTGATATTATATATTACATGTAATCATAATACACCCGGTGTTCCCAAATAATGTCGGCCATACCAATAAATATAGACGGACGAAATCGTATTCCCGACTAACGACTCACCCTATAATCTTGACTTCCGGTTATAATGGGAAACAACAATATCGAGACAATACCGGGATGCCTCTCAATGGTATTTCCCGTAAGCATAAGTATGCCATGAAAATTATTACGCATAAAACCTATAATAAGGCGTTATATTCTCTGCGGCGAAAGTATGCTCTCAGACAATATAAAATAATTTCCATGACTTACTTATCACAAAAAATCAACCATACCCCCCACGAATTATCAATAAGAACCCAAACAGGGAAAACTGAAATTTTTCTTTGCCGCTACTAGTTTTCCACATTGTTATCATTCAACCACTTGGTTCTGCGCAAATCGGGCAGATGCTTGATTGAGAAATTTTCAAACCTGGCCGTAAAACCGTTCCCGTCAGGACTTGCCCCCATTATACCCACCATTACAGGATGATTATCTTGCAACCAGGCGTTACGCATCATCGTGTATTCCTTGTCATCAAAAGAATAGAAAACCTCTACCGCATCCAATCGGCGTACCGCCTTTATCCATGCGGACGGAACGGGGCTTTCCAATGGGATTATACTCCAATCGCTCGTATGATGGGTCACTACAGTGCTGAGATTGTATTTCCCGTCTACAAATTCAATACCTGCCTTGATGTAATTCTCTTGGTCGATTCGCAGCATCAGCCCGGATTGGTCGAACCGGGTCTTATAGTCGCCTGAAATTTTCACCTTTACTTCAAATTCCCCGCCACGTAGGGTGTATAAGAACGGGGCATCATCAACCGTAAACCCGTAATGGGATATACGCCAATAATCGGTTTGAGGGGTCACCTCCATTGAAAGCGTGTCATTCTCGATTCCCCATTGTTCAGGTTCGTTAAACCACTGCATCTTTTCCAATGACTGCGCCATGCAGGTAACAGAAGCTGCAATCATCAATCCACTTGGCAATATCCGTTTCATTGTCATATAAGAAAACCTTAAATAACCATTAGTTTTATTTATCTTTGCAAAGGTAACGCATTGTAACATATAATGCAATGATTATAATTAACCATTTTATAGCCTACAGATGGACAACAGAGTAGCATTGGATAAAGAATTTTCCACGCAAAGTTTTGTGGAAGAGCAGCCATATGAGGAAATGCTGGACAAATACAAAGAAATGGCATGCAATTATTCACAAATGGAGAATGTAATTGCCGTATTGAGTGATCTGCGCACCAACACAAGCTATATCCATTATGGCAGTTTTTCACAAATGCTGGGAATAGACGAAGACAGGAAGGAGAATAAGGTATGCTCCATTTGGGAAGAGGAAATTTTCAAATTGATTCATCCGGATGACTTGGCAAGCAAGCACTTGCACGAACTCTGTTTTTTCCATTTCATCAAGCGGCAGCCTAAAAAGAAACGTAAGGACTATTATCTTACGAGCAAACTCCGTATGAAAAGCGATACTAACAGCTATATCAACGTATTGCATCGGATATTCTATATTTCCGCACCATTTAACGACACCTTATGGCTGGCCATGTGCCTGTATAGCCCCTTGGTATTCGACATCCCATCCAAATACCTTATAGTCAATTCTTCCAACGGCCAGATAACGGAATTGGACCAACAGAATAATGCAAAAATATTATCCGCCAGAGAAAAACAAGTACTCCATCTGATAAATCAAGGCTACCCCAGCAAGGAAATAGCAGAGATGCTCTCTATAAGCATAAACACGGTCAGTAGGCATCGACAAGAAATCCTAGGTAAATTGCAGGTTAAGAACTCGATTGAAGCCTGCCGGATAGGGAAAGATTTAAAGCTGATATAGTGCTTACGTTTTTTCATTGCTAATTAATGCTATACATTGACCAAGCATATTGGGGCCACAAACACATCGACGATATTTGTGCATTACCATAATTACACTATCTTTGTAGAAAGAAGCCATACAACAGCGTGGCAATGCAAATCACCGATATCCGTATAGTTGCCATCAAGCTTCAAACGCCATGCCAAACATCTACGTCTCAAATCATTGGATGAGAGCGTTGAACATATAAAACATATCAATGAATAAACTTGCAATAGCGCTTACCTCGGCAACCATCATGTTAGGAGGAAGCATCCACGCCACAGCCAAACCGGTATGTGTGGCCGATAACACCACAGTAGCCACAGCTGACAAATATCTGATGACAAACCGCCCTGCGAAGAGCAAACGACTGTTTCATTCCAAAGCTGTCGATGCCAAGATAGCAGAGGTTAAAAAGGTGCTCACCAATCCCAAACTGGCCTGGATGTTCGAGAATTGTTTTCCAAACACTATCGATACTACGGTACATTACCGAAAAGATAAAGACGGGCAGAACGACACATTCATATATACTGGCGACATCCATGCAATGTGGCTTCGCGATTCCGGGGCACAGGTATGGCCTTATGTACAATTGGCCAACGACGATGCCGCATTGAAAGATATGATTGAGGGTGTAATACGCCGGCAATTCAAATGCATCATCCTTGACCCGTATGCCAACGCCTTCAACGACGGCCCTACCGGAGGGGAATGGATGAGCGACCTTACCGACATGATTCCCGAGGTGCATGAGCGTAAATGGGAAATCGACTCCCTATGCTACCCTTTGCGTCTTGCCTACGAATACTGGAAGGTAACCGGCGACGCATCCATCTTCAACGATGAATGGCTCCTTGCAATTGAAAACATCTACAACACATTTGTTGACCAGCAACGTAAGGACAACAAGGGCAAATATCAATTCCAGCGCAAAACAGAACGCGCCCTCGACACCCTTAACAATAACGGTTGGGGTGCGCCAGTGAGCGGATGCGGCCTGATTGTGTCATCATTCCGTCCGTCTGACGATGCCACAACCTTCCAATATCTCATACCGTCAAACTTCTTTGCAGTAACATCACTCCGCAAAGCCGCAGAAATCCTCAACGACGTAAACCATAAAACAGACCTGGCCGAAAAATGCTCCGCATTGGCCAACGAAGTAGAAGCCGCCTTAAAAAAGCACGCCACCTACAACCATCCCGAATTCGGCACCATCTACGCTTTCGAAGTTGACGGCTTCGGCAACAAGCACCTCATGGACGATGCCAACGTTCCAAGCCTTATTGCAATGCCTTATCTTGGCGACATGGACGTAAATGACCCTGTTTATCAGAACACCCGACGTTTCGTATGGAGCAAAAACAATCCCTACTTCTTCAAAGGGACAGCAGGCGAAGGCATCGGCGGCCCCCATGTCGGTTACGATATGGCCTGGCCGATGAGCATCATGATGAAGGCGTTCACCTCCACCGATGATAATGAAATAAAAAACTGCCTGACTATGCTGCTTGATACTGACGCCGGAACCGGGTTCATACATGAATCGTTCAACGTCAATGACCCGGCAGATTTCACCCGCGAATGGTTCGCCTGGCAGAACACACTGTTCGGAGAGCTGATTTTGAAACTGATTGACGAAGGCAAACTTGACCTTCTCAACTCAATCTGAGTTGTAGGATACCGAACCTGCCTTACACAGGAGAGCCGTCAAAATGCTATGTGCGTTTTGACGGCTCTCCCCATCATTATATGACACTTCAAATCAGCACGATTCTTATAAGACTGATATACAGGACGGTTGCCACGGTCATAAATTTTCACTAAATTTGCCAATATTATAACAGGGAAAAAATGATATCTACAGCAAGCGCACCCATAGGTATTTTCGACTCGGGCTACGGCGGCCTTACCATATTGAAGGAAATCAGAAAGGCATTGCCGCAATATGACTACATCTACCTGGGCGATAATGCCCGTGCCCCATATGGCACACGTTCGTTCGACATCGTTTACCGCTTCACACTGGAATCGGTAAAATATCTTTTCTCACGCGGGTGCCGGCTGGTGATTCTTGCCTGCAACACAGCCTCTGCCAAAGCCCTGCGCACTATCCAGCAGCACGATCTGCCGGGTATCGACCCGTCACGGCGTGTGTTAGGCGTTATCCGCCCGACAGTGGAACGCCTCGGGGAATACACCAAAACCGGCCATATAGGAATTTTCGGGACTCCAGGAACGATTCAGAGCGAAAGTTACAACATGGAGATTTCAAAGTTGCATCCTGCCTATCACACCGTGGGGCATGCATGCCCCATGTGGGTTCCCCTGATTGAAAACGGGGAAAGTGGCAGCGACGGGGCCGACTATTTCGTGCGGCAGGAAATCTACAGGCTCCTTGACAAAGACCCGGCAATCGACACCATAATCCTTGCATGCACCCACTACCCTATCCTCTATGATAAAATCCGGCGATATGTGCCTGAACACATACGCCTGCTCACACAAGGGGAAATCGTGGCCTCAAGCCTTGCCGAATACCTGAAACGCCATCCTGAAATGGAGCGAAGCCTGCACAAAAGCGAAAACAGCACTGGTGAATGCTCCTTCCTCACAAGCGAGAATTCAATGAAATTTTCCACGATGGCGTCTCTATTTCTAGGCACCCCTGTAATGGCCACCACTATAGAAATATGATTTTCAACCCTACTGATAACTGTCCGACCGGTTATCTCAGGCAAGACGCGTGGCGGCAAGTGTAAGGATGCTTATACGGAGGTCAGGCACCGCGTCGCGCAAAGCATCGCAACACGACATCAACGTTGCCCCGGTAGTGATAATGTCATCCACCAGCAACACATGTTTTCCCCTTAACTCATCGGGATAAACAACGGCATATACACCTTCGGCATTTTTCAAACGCCCCGCAATATTCCGCCTGGTCTGGGTTTTATGCGGACGAACCGCCACAAGGTTATCCATAATCTCCAAACCTGCGGTTTCCGCAACACCACGTGCAATCTCTTCAGCCTGGTTGAAACCTCTACGCAGCTTTTTCATATAATGCATCGGCACAGCTAAAACCACATCTATGTCGTTGAAGAAACCCTTAGGCAGCAAACGCGCGGCAAATTCCCGTGCAAGGTCATAATCTATATCCGGGCGATGATTATATTTTGATTTCTGAAGGACGCGGGCATATGATGTGTCACGCCTGTAAGCAAACATTGCCGCCACTTTTTCAACCCTGACGGTTGCCGACAAGCGGCGTGCCAAATCGGAGTCAGGGTCACAATCCACCCCAGGCATCGCGGCCATACATCCAAGGCACAGCACCCTCTCACCCTCAACCAACGCCGTTCCACAAACCTCACACGTCAGCGGGAAAATCATGCGCGACATATCCTTGAGCCAGCCTTTGCCCCGGCACGCCAACACGCCCCATATATTTTTATTCATTCGTCATCAGGCCATAAACCGCCTGCCCGTATGATTTTCGACACAAGCTGCGATTCAAAGCCCCGCGAAACGGCCGCGCGGTAAAGCTTTGCACGCCCTTCATATGTATCCCCCTCCTTTATTACTTTAGCCCGTGCCTTCATCATAGCGTTCAACACCGAAACATATTCCTCATTGTCGATTTCGTCGAGAGCATCGGCAACCACCACATCATCAACCCTCTTGGCCCTGAGTGCAAGTGCTATTTTGCGCCGTCCCCAACGATTGTAAATCAGCTTATCACGGGCAAACGCCCTTGCAAACCGCTCATCATCATAATATCTTGCCTTATGAAGCGTAGCAAGAATCTTTTCCGCGTCAGGAATGCCGACACCCCAGCCACGCAATTTTTCACGCAGCTCCCACTCGCAATGTTCCGAACGGGAGCATAATGCCTCCAACCGCATAAGGGCATTTTCAGCGGATATCAGTTTTCGTCGGAACACCATAATCCTATATTTTCATTTACGTATTATCCGACCGGCCTGGATGAATCTCAACTTCCCGTAACTGTCACGGATTATATTCACTTCGTCAAATCCCGACTCCATACACAAGGTTTTCAATTCCCCGGCGAACAAAGGATTAATCTCAAAATACACCTTCCCACCGATGTCAAGGTGCCTTTCGGCATAGCCAAGTATCGCCCTATAGAAAACGAGAGGGTCGTTGTCGGGGACAAACAACGCCCCCGCCGGTTCGAATGCGGTTACATTCCTATCCATCTCCGATTTCTCGCTTTGGGCTATATATGGGGGATTGCTTACAATAATATCAAACACCCCGTTCTCCACCGCATCATCGACCGGATTACAGCCTGCATCCATATTGAGAATATCGGCTTGGACGAAACTTACACCTGCATGCAACACCGAGGCATTCTCACGTGCGACATCAAGAGCCGCCGCACTGATATCTATTGCAGTTACCTCTGCAAACGGCAGATTCCGGGATAGGGCTATGGCTATACATCCCGAACCGGTGCCGATATCAAGCACCTTTAAATCCTTGCGCCGGTTATCTTCTATAATCAAATCAACCAGCTCGGCAGTTTCCGGGCGTGGAATCAGTGTGTCGCGCGTCACCTTCAGTTTCATACCGTAAAAATCGGCAACACCGAAAATATACTGTACAGGTTCGTCATGCAACAGGCGCTCCACCACCCCGGCAATCTTGCCTTCAATATAACCGCTCAACGGCTCATTGGCCTTTATGGCAATATCCACCGGCGACCATCCCTTAAGGTTCTCGAAAATCACACGGCCTAATGCCTTTGCCTCCCCTGCGCCATATTTATCCTTAAGCGACATCGAAATCCGGCGCAGTTCTTCAGCAACTGTCCGACCATCCCCATCCGGTTCCATATCCGTTATCTTTGTCATATCGAGAATATATGGCTATTCCAAGGTTATCAGTTCGTCGGCATCAAAATCCGATTGCGCAGTCTTACCCAACACTTCATCCCACATCATCGGGGAAATGCCGTTACCCGGACGTTTTACAGTGATATTTTCAGTGGAAAACACTTCCCCCTTTGAAATATGGCGTGCGGCAACGATACTTTTTCGCGCCACTTCGATATTCGGCCGTTCTGACGGCGAAACATGCTTCTCCCGGTTTCCCAAGGCACATTCGATGTTACGAATCGCCCTGACCATAGCGGCAAGTTCGGCAGGCTCAAGCGAGGCTTTATGGTCAGGCCCTGGCAGGGATTTGTCAAGTGTGAAATGCTTTTCAATCACTTTCGCCCCCAGTGCCACTGCTGCAACAGGAACCTCAATGCCTACCGTATGGTCGCTATACCCGATTGAGCCAGTCCCGAGAGTTGACAGCGCCTCCATTGAGCGGAGGTTTACATCTTCCATCGGTGTAGGATACTGGGTATTACAATGTAACAACATAACGTTTGAACGCGGCGTACCGGCCTGTTCAAGAACCCTCAAGGCAGCATCTATCTCGTGGAGTTCCGACATCCCGGTTGACAGGATGACCCGTTCGCCCTTTTCCCCGATTTTGCGAAGATATGGCAGATTGGTGATTTCACCCGACGGTATTTTCCAATAATCCATACCCAAAGCATCAAGGCAGTCGATTGACACAAGGTCGAACGGAGTGGAAAGGAACCCGATACCCGCTTCGTCGCAAAGCTTTTTCAACGGGGCATAATCTTCAAGCCGCAGATGGATTTTACGGCACATATCCAGCTGGCTCTCACCTTCGCCGGTAGTTTCTTTCTGATATTCGGCTTTAGGGGCAATAGATGAAATCACAAGCTCAGGCACGGCGGTCTGGAACTTCACATAATCCGCCCCTGCAAGTTTGGCTGCATGAATCATCTCCACGGCGCGGTCGAAATCACCGTTATGGTTCACCCCCGCTTCCGCAATTACTATAACCCTATCCTTGGTATCCGGATTCTCAATCATAAGTAAGTCCTAAAAATTATTTCATATGTCCGTCGGCAGGATTTTCGAGTGATTTTCGCTCGATGAATAATGCGCGTAACGGGCTACACAACTGATGAATAGAGGGTAAAGCACCTAAAGGGTTCCGACAGGGATATAAAGTTGCAAAAGTAATCATTGACGTAATCATTTTTATGACCTACTTATCACATTAACCGCAATTATCGGAAGCATTATCCTCATGAAATGCCACCTCTTGAAAATAGCGGCATATCTTCACTCCGGCTTCCCATGTAGTGCAAGGGTCCGGCGTCGTCCCAAGCCATTCGCCAAGGATATAAGCCGGGAGGTCAGCCCCGGCATGCACCGCGCACACAGCCCCTCCCCCAAGACGCGGGTTTATTTCCATAAGCATCAAACGCCCGTTTTCCTTGCGTTCACGCAGGAACTGAAGTGTTACGGGGCCTGTAAGCGCAAGGGCATTCAATATCCTACGGCTCCATTCTTCGATTTCCATATCACGAAGCGTCTGGGTCACCGTGACCTCCCCTCCCGACACCTCTATTCTCCGACGGGGAACGATACATATTATTTCACCGGTCGATGCCACATAACAATCGACCGTAAATTCCTCCCTCTCCCCTATATATTCCTGAAAAAGCCATTCCGTAGTTTCACCCTCTCCCATACGCCGCATCTCGTCACGGTCAATCACACGGATACCCTTCGAAGCGGAACCCAGTCGCGGTTTGGCAATAATCAGCCCTTCAAATTCCGACAATAAGGCATTCGCAGGCAAAGGGAAACCCAAACTGCGGAACACCGCATCAGCCTCTATTTTATCAAACATCCTGGCAGACATATCTGCATTTCCACCTGGAGTCCAACACCCTTTGGCAGACATGCAGTAGCGTTGGGCGACTTCCACCGCAGGATCTACAAAAGGTATAAGTATGTCGATACGGTTTTCCTTGACAGTTTCATGCAGATGCTCCATTAAACAGGAATCACGCCAACGCTTTCCGATGACCACTGTCGCAATACAGGCAATAGGCACCTGTGCCGACAGTTCGTAACTGAACAGATTGACATCCAGCCCGAGCGATGCCCCGGCCTCAATGAGCCAACGCCCCATTGAAACCCTCTTGGCTCCCCCGAGAAACATTACATTTACCGTCTGCCTCATACACGAATCAAGATAACTTATACATGCAAAATGCTATTAGGGGCAATTAAAATGCAAATAACAACCCTTTGCCCTGGTCGGCAGCCTCTTCATAAAGGTTACACAGGTCATCATATGCCTCTATACATTCCTCCGGCTCCACATCATCAGATAGATTGTCAAGCTCTATTTCCCCGACATCATCCCTGTGATTACATAATACGTCACGAATCCCAGGCACTTCGCTGCCATCCACCAACCCCAGCCCCATCATGCCAGGGTCGACTTGTACATCCCCTATTATCAGCTCCCGCCCCAAAACTGCAACCTGCGAATCGTCAAAAACATCCAACTCCGCAATCAAATCATTCACAGCATCCCACATATATCCCAACCCCATGTCGTCATCAACGTCATAACAGGCAGTCAGCAGGATATCAAAATATACCTGCAGTGTGGGCGAATCAAATTCATCTTCCCAATCCTCGTCCAGCACCTCGCCGGTGTAGGGAGACTGGAATTGGCTGTAATGTTCACAGATATATTTCCTTGCCGCTTCAGGATTAGCGACACATGCTTTCATTACAGGCTCAATTGTTGAGTGAAATGTTTCCGTGTCAAACAGAAACGCCTTATGTTCCATGCTCATAACTCTTCCTATTCTATGTTGGCAAACGGCTTATGATGATGAGATTAACGGTTATATATACCCGATTTATAGCCTGCCAGATTACCTGGTGTGGCAAACCAGTCGATAGTGCGTTTCAGCCCCTCCCGGAGGTCGACCTGCGGACGCCAGTCGGTAAGTGACAGAATCTTCCTGTTATCACCGCACAAACGGAACACCTCGCTTTTTGCGGGGCGTAAACGCTGCGGATCCACAACATATTCCACATCGCTTTGCATCAGCTCGGCAATCAGCCTCAATGTGTCGGCCATCGATACTTCTGTGCCTGTAGCTATATTTATTTCCTCACCTTCAACACCTTCCGCACATGCCAAAGCCAAGAAACCGCGACATGTGTCGACCACATAATTGAAATCACGTGTAGGGCTTAAATCACCCACTTTTATTTCAGAAGCACCATTGGCAATCTGCGTGATGATAGTGGGAATGATGGCACGCGCACTCTGACGCGGCCCGTAAGTGTTAAACGGGCGTGCGATCACAACCGGCAGGTTGAATGCATTGAAGAAGCTTTTGGCTATGGCATCCGCTCCGATTTTCGTAGCGGAATAGGGTGACTGTGGCTGTCGCGGATGCAATTCGTCGATAGGGACGTATTGCGCAGTCCCGTAAACTTCCGAAGTGGAGGTGACCACAATGCGTTCCACCCCGCAATCACGGGCAGCCTGGCATATGTTCAGAGTCCCTGTGATATTCGTATCTACATAGCTTTCAGGAGCCACATAGCTATATGGGATGGCTATCAGTGCCGCCAAATGGAATATGGTATCGACATCCTTTGCTATGTGCCGGCAAAATGCCGCATCACGCACGTCGCCACAAACCACCTCCAGCCCGGGTGAATTATTCCCTTCGAGCCATCCCCAGTTATTAAATGAGTTATATTGGCTTAACGCCCTCACCCTGACTCCTTGTGCAAGCAAAAGGTCGACAAGGTGCGAACCGATAAAACCGTCCGCACCGGTCACAAGTGCGTGCCTTATATCTCTTGCCATATTCTCTTATTGTTTTTTAAGTACATATGTATATGCCTCATTATCGGCCGTCATATATTTCAAAACCATGCGGCTGCCCGAACGGTTTTCGATAGTCAGTGTCGATATTTCGCCATATGGGATACCCAGCTCACGTAACGGGGCATAGGCACCATTACCGCTTTCACCTGATTCCACGGGATTTTTGTCGTCGGAATATGTGAAATTAAGGAAAAGAAGGTTGCCCGATTCTTCCCAGGTACCCCAACGGTCATCGCGGCTATGTTCCCCTTCACCGGTTTCTACCTTCTTCAAATTTATAATATCGTTTTGGAATTGCCAAAAGATATTTTTCTCATAATTACCTACAGCTACACCGTTTACAGAAATCTCCGTCATCTGCCATGTGCCGAACCAATCGCCGATATCCCCGTTGTTCCTGGTGCAACCGGCCGACATTACATAGACTGCCAGCACCAGACACCAAAATCGGAAACCTGAAGGGAACTTCACATTATTCCCTGACAAGCCATGCTCTCTCATACGTTTCAAAATTTTAAGGCACCACGATATGACACTGTAACACATGCCCCGAAATTATCCCCATAAAGGCTCCCTTTGTCAAAAGCCACCTGTGCCTTGACAGCAAGCCCCTTGACATCAGGTAATTTATACGAGGCTTCAAGCATCATCGATGTATCGCCAGCCGGGTCGACAACAGGCTGGTAACCTGCCCCCCAGCTCTTACGGTATCCTCCAAGCAACCTGTAACCGATATTGCCGAATCCACCTTCAACGCCCACATGGAAACCACGCACACGGTTATGCAGATACATCATGGCGCCGTCAAGATTATACAACGGGGATTTCAAAAACGGGGTACCGATCGACATTCCGTAATAGGCATAGGGATTATACTCGTGATTATTGTAATAATCATCGGCACCCTCTGCACGGTGTCCTATACCTGTTCCGGCATTGTCATCAGGATCCCAGTGCATCGGGCCAGACTGATTGGTGAAGTCCAAATATTCGACCACGGCACCTGTCAATATCCCCGGACGGTTGGTTTTAAGTTCCAGCCCCCACAAACCGTCAAAGCCGTTAAGGAACCCTATGCCGGAGCCGTCTTCCCAAGGCTTTTGCAGATACCCCCTTATTGTCATCCCGTTTTTCAGGTTATAACGCAGGAATATATCCCACGAGCCGAGCGAGCTGCCCGAATAGTATTCCTGACCACCGTCGATTGGAATCAACATTTTAAAAAACTGTTTCAAACCACGTGAAAAAGTTTCCGATTTTCTGACCTCCCCCTTATAATACCACGATGTTGATCCTCCGAACATCGCCCCGACCTGCATCCCCACTGTCGCCGAAAAACGTTTTGAGGGGTTTGTGCGGAAATAGCAGCGTTTATATGAATAAAGCGCCCCAAGGTTAAGATGCCCTTGAAAGTAGTTATAATGGTCACGAAGCCACCCGTTATCGGTAAGTTTGCCATAAGAAATCTCACCTTGAATCTGAACCCATCCGTTGGTGAACGGAATGTCTTGGAAATCCACGAAACCGGCCCTTACCTCGGGAATAGGGCGTGAATTACCGCTCTCGATGAAATCCCCGCTCGACAATCGGAAATCAAGCAAGGCCGAATCGTGTTCCTTCAAACCGACTGTAAGAAACAGGCTACGGTATTTTACCTCTCCGTATAACTGCTGTATCCAGACACGGGCCGGATGCTCTGAATGCCCGCGCAGGGCACCGTCTACCCACCGCAGATAATCTGCGTTACTGCCATACCCCCCTATAAAATCAACTCCGAATCCGTATGAAAACCTTTCAGACAGGTTCATATCACGCATCGCGGAAACCCTCAGCAAGGCATTTTTGCTTTGAGTAATGACGCCATGCCGGTTGGATGCTATATAATATGGCGCAAAATCGCCGTTACCGGCATTAAGTATGGCTTCTGCAGAATAATCTATCGAATAGCCGTCTTCCGCCTGCACGCCAAATGCGGCTGCAAACAGCGACAAAGCTCCGGCGCATGCTTTTATGTGTCGTCGTAATCTCATAAGCTGTCCTCGATATGGTAAGTAGCTATGTGACGTTGTTTCTTTTCCTCGAATATATCGGAAATGGTCAGGAATATACCAGTTTCCTCTACATCGCCGAACTCATCGTTTATCGCCGTCCCGAAAATCTTCATCGTCGGGGAAAGACCCATATAGGCATTCACCAAGGGGGGGATGTTGATGCCGTGCTCACGAATTGCCGCGTTCAGGATTCTATAGTCATCCTTGAAATTCCGTCCGGGGAACATTTCGAAATACCTATCCTCCGGGAAGTCATTTGGCAACGGATGGAACGGGCGCACAAGGTTATCGGAATCAGGGAAGTGCTTTTCAAGGAAATACAACAACATATTGCGGCATTCTTTGTCATAGCTCGGATACATCGTGAATTTACCGAAAAGATATTTGATTTCAGGATGTATGACTGTCAGCGCCCCAAGGCCGTCCCAAAGGTTATCAAGGGCGAAGATGGCTTTTGCCCCGGCTTTCGACGACTGATATTCCAATCTCACAAACGACCTTCCCAACTCAATGGTGGCAGGAAGATACTCGCTGATAAAACGGTCGGAAAACCGGAACATATGCGACGTGGCTATGCGCGGAGACCCGTCGGGATTCAACCTTATATCCTTTCCAAGGATGAACCTGTACCCGCCTATTATGGCCTTACCTTCCGGATCCCACACTATAAGTTGGCGGCAAGGAGGAGTCATGGTGTCGAACATGTCAATGTCGCACTCCTTACCTGTGCCTCCCCCGGCCGAACGGAATGCGATTTCACGCAGACGCCCTATCTCAAGCATTACGTTAGGGGCTTCTGCCGCAGTTACCACATAGATTTCGTTGTTTCCTTTATTGGTTTTGCGCATAAAAGCCGCATCTGTAAGTTCGGCTTCTATGAGATGCGTCGGAATCGCGTCGATTATTTTTTCCGCCATAATGCGATAATACTATCTTTTTTCTTCAATTTTGTCATTAACGACAGCAACGGCACCTTCCCATCCGGGATGTTCCGATGCCAGCATCAGATAAATCTCCGACCTAAGCGAGTCGGCATACCCGGCAGCATCCTTTCCAGAAGCAATCATTGTGTAAGGCTTGATATTACCTACCATCACCGTAAATGTTTTCCCCTTGCTGCGAATCATTTCACGCGGCAACAGCACCTGTTCAAGGTTGAAACGTATGCCTAGACGTTTGCGTAAATTGGCTTTTTTATAAAAATCCATCGAATTAGTGCCGGTGAAAAACAACGGCACTATGTCACGCTTGTGGAGGACGCATTTGTTTACAAACATTTTCTGCCACTGAAGGTCGCAAATCATCTTTACCTCTTTGCCCATATACGACACCTTGCGGTAGCGTGACACAAGCCCGGCCGGGAATATGATTATAGGGTCATCCCCGGCAAAAGCCTTTTCAATGTTTTCCAGACACTGACGCGACTGCTTCCCTTGCTTGTTTATGGGGAGAAACACATCGGCAAGTGGTTTCACTGCCATAAGAAGGTCATTGACAATAAACCATACCTGGCCGCCATAATGACGTTGCACCATATCTATCAGCGCGATACCGTCAAGGCCGCCAAGCGGGTGGTTCGATACAAACACAACCCTGCGGTGTTCCTTTGCAGGCATTCGGTCAGGGAAACGGGTTTCAACCTTCACATCAAGCGACTCCAGCACGCCCCGGCAAAACTCCGCACCGGTTTTTCCGGCATTCTCCTCCAGCATCCGGTTAAGGTCATCCTGGCATATCAGCCGCTCAAGCACTCCGACCAAGCGTTTGGGAATGAAACGTGCAAGCCTTGGAGCCCTGTCTTTAAGCACCTGGCCAACATCAATCCTTATGATTCCGTCCTGTTTCATTTAAATACCGCTCCGGCATAATGACATAATGCAATTTCACACAAAATTACACATTATATTCCGCTTCCCCATGAAATTACACCATTATTTCTTAAGTTTGTATTCCCAAAACGCGAACATCACACCGCACAGCCATGCCAAACAGCATATCCGATTTTTTGTCACACATTGCAGCCACTGCCAAATCAACCATTAAAATAGCATTATCCGGGCGTCCGTCAGCCATTCCATGTGGCAAACATGACACCCCCCTGCTTATACTTGGTAACGGCCCGTCGCTACGCGGGAACATCGACCATGACCTCCCACTGCTGCAAGCCAACGACACCCTTGCAGTGAATTTCGCAGCCAACTCCCCCGAGTTCCCGGCCATACGCCCCGACTATTACGTGCTGGCCGATCCTCATTTCTTCTCAAACCCTGACGACCCCAATGTGAGCCGTCTTATCCAATCGCTATTGCATACCGACTGGACCATGACCCTGTTCGTTCCGAGAAAAGCCAAAATTCCGAAAGCGCTGGAAAGCAATCAGAACCTGACCGTGAAACGCTTCAACTTTGTAGCGGCGGAAGGGTTCGGGGCTTTTGAAAACTTCGCCTACAGGCACCGATTGGGAATGCCACGCCCGCGCAATGTGCTGATACCGTCGATTATGCTCGGCATATGGCTAGGATACCGGGAAATCTATCTTCTCGGGGCAGACCATACCTGGACAAAGACGTTATCGGTTGACGATGACAACAGGGTGCTTTCCATCCAGCCGCATTTCTATAAAGAAGACGCACATGAAGAATGCCGAATCAGGAAAGCCTACATGAACCTCCCTTTGCACAGCATCCTTGAAAGCTTCCACATAGCTTTCAAATCCTATCACCGCATCCAGGCTTATGCAGAAAAGGCCGGGGTAAATATATTCAACGCCACCCCGGGCTCGTTCATTGACGCCTTCCCTCGTAAAGCTTTACCATCAGACGCCACAACATTCAAAAACTGACCCCTATATGCCCGACACATATCACACCATAGCCGAGCCGTCGGAAGCAATATTCACAGAGCAACGGAGCAAGTTCCTGGCTTTCGCCCACCCTGCTGCATCGCCGGAAGAGGCCAAGTCAATCGTAAAACACTACTCTGACAAATATCATGACGCACGCCATGTATGCTGGGCATATATGATAGGCGCAGACCGTGACCGATTCCTGAGTTCCGACAACGGCGAACCGTCAGGCACAGCCGGGAAACCTATACTTGGTCAAATCAACTCATTCGGCCTTACTGACATAACCGTTGTGGTGGTGCGATATTTCGGAGGGATAAAACTCGGCACGTCAGGACTCATCGCAGCCTATCGCGAAGCTGCCAGGCTGGCAATAGGCAACGCTACGATTATCGAATGCCACGAACAGACAGGTATTTCGTTCACTTACCCCTATATGGCAATGAATGATGTCATGAAAACAATAAAATCCCCTGATATAAAAATCCTTTCGCAGGAATTCGACAACACATGCCGCATATCGCTATCCGTAAGGTCTGACTACGCCCCAGCCCTACGCAACAAGTTAGAGGGCATATCCGGGTTGTCAATCCTGGATTAGGGAAAACCGGTATATATATCACGCACACACCCTCCAACATACAGATATATCATACGCTCATACAGAAATGGTGGCGTACCGGGAATGAACCCCGGCACGCCACCATTTGTTTTATATTTTCCCGTTACAAGAATATATTTGACTCCGGCTCAACGATCAAAAAACGGATTTTTAGAGCTTGCCGACAACGGTATGCAGAAATATTGACGGCAACCGTCAAGCAGGTTCAGACGCTCTGCAGCCATTCCGGCCGAAAACATCACACGGCAGTCTATCCGGCAGTCGGCAGCTGCTGCCACGGCCGAGCCTATGGCGATGCCGACATCGACACTGTTGATGGCACAAGGCACTGCGGCAGGTTTAGCCTCGCATGTGGCAAAACCACAATGTGAACAATTCAATCCGAGAGGCATATCGTGCGTCGCTATAACCACTATGCAGTCGGCCTTAAGAATGTTTTCGCTATCACGTTCATAAACCCCACGCCCTGTTTCGGCAAACAACGCTTTCATTTCATCAGAAAGACGGCGTATATCCTCCCCGTCAATCAAAGCGCACTCCAAGATGTCGACCCCTTTGCCCTTCGGAGCCGTGCGGGCAGCGGTAAGCATACGGTGGCCGGCAGCGACCACACGCCGATGGCGACTTTCACGTTCGTTTTCTATCATGTCATTAATCTACAATAAGCATCGTATCGCCATAGGCACCGAATTTATAGCCCTCCTTCATAGCCACATCATAGGCATGCATCACAAGCTGGTAGCCGCCAAATGCAGCAACCATCATTAGCATGGTGGAATATGGCATATGGAACCCGGTTACAAGAGCGGTGCTGACGGTGAAGTCATATGGCGGGAAAATGAACTTGTTAGTCCACCCCGTATAAGTTTTCATATGTCCGCCCATGCTCACGGCGCTGGCAATCCCCCTAAGAGTTGAAGTGCCTACGGCACAAACCTGCTTGCCGTTATCCTTGGCATTGTTGACCAAATCCACGAGTTCCTGCCCTACGCTCATATCTTCGGAGTCCATGCGGTGCTTGGTCAAATCCTCGACATCAATCTCACGGAAGGCTCCCAAACCGCTGTGCACAGTCAGGAATCCTTGTTCAACGCCCTTGATTTCCAACCGCTTCAACACTTCACGGCTGAAATGCAGACCGGCAGCCGGAGCCACAACGGCACCTTCGTTCTTTGCAAAGATTGTCTGGTACATTTCCGCATCGGCCTCTTCCGGCTCACGTTTGATGTACTCAGGCAGAGGGGTAGACCCAAGACTGAACAGATTACGTTTGAATTCCTCATGGCTTCCGTCGTAGAGGAAACGGAGAGTACGGCCACGCGATGTGGTGTTATCGATAACTTCGGCAACCATCGACTCATCATCACCGAAATAAAGTTTGTTGCCTATACGGATTTTACGCGCAGGTTCTACAAGGACATCCCACAGTTTATGTTCGGTGTTTAGTTCACGAAGCAGGAAAACCTCTATCCTCGCCCCCGTTTTCTCCTTATTTCCGTAGAGGCGTGCCGGGAATACCAACGTGTCGTTAAACACCATCACGTCACCTTCATCGAAATAATTGATTATATCCTTGAATACCCGGTGTTCGATTTCGCCCGTCTTACGGTGCAAAACCATCATGCGGCATTCGTCACGATGCTCGGGCGCATTCTGCGCAATCAACTCTTCGGGTAATTTGAACTTGAACTGTGAAAGCTTCATCTGGTTATTTCGTAATAATATAGTTGTTAGTTTATAGTTGCCGAAACAATGGATAACGACTATCCGGTTTCAGCGTTGGTCGAAAGGCTTTATGTCGGCGTTTTCATTGCCCATTACATCAGGAGAGAACTCCGTTGCCGCTACCTCGACAGGGTTGCCGTCGTCACCAGGCATCGTCATCGGGGTTTCATGGATAATCCTGATTGCATCGGTTATGGACAGAGAGTTTTCAATCAAGGCATCCCCCACCCTTGTGCGACGAAGCCCGGTGAGATGAGCGCCTGACTTAAGCGCCTGACCGATGTCACGGGCCAGCGCCCTTATATAGGTCCCCTTGCTGCAAACAACCCTGACAACGATTTGCCCTGGGCTGAAATCAAGCATTTCTATTTCATCTATAAAAAGGGGTTTGGGCTTCAGCTCAACCTCCTCGCCGTTCCTGGCCATTTTATAAGCCCGGTGGCCGTCGACTTTGCATGCCGAATATGATGGTGGCACCTGTTCAATCTTCCCTATGAACCGTTTAAGCGCATCCTCCGCACTCTCACGTGTGATATGTGCCGTCGGGAATACTGCATCGACAGGCGTTTCCAAGTCAAACGACGGAGTAGTAGCCCCAAGCCTTATTTCGGCAATATATTCCTTTACACCTGCCTGCAACTCGTCGATACGCTTCGTTGCCTTGCCTGTACACAGAATCATCACCCCTGTAGCCAAAGGGTCGAGAGTGCCTGCATGCCCTACTTTCAGCTTTCTGACCCCGGCCTTGCGAAGTCGCGCGGTCAATGCCCCACGCAGCTTCTTGACCACGTGGAATGATGACCAGCCCAGCGGCTTGTCAACAACGAAAATCTCACCTTCCAGCGGGTTTAAAACAGAATGGTCGGCTGTCATAAATCACATATTACCAAATCAGACACAAAACACCGGCCAGCACGCAGTAGAGCGCAAACCAAACCAATTTGCCTTTCTTTACTATTTCAAGCATCCATTTGCAGGCAATGCAACCTACCACAAACGACGCAACAAATCCGATAATTATAGATAACAACGAAATATCGCCGCCTGCCGTAGAGGCCGACACCGATTCCACCGCCGGTGAAAGCATCTTCTTCAAATCAAGCAAACCCTCTCCGAGGATTGGGATTATAACCATGAAGAAGGAGAAACGGGCAACTTCCTCACGCTTGTCACCCAACAGGATTCCTGTGGCAATCGTCGAACCCGAACGGCTGAGGCCGGGCAATACGGCCACTGCCTGCGCACAACCGATAACAAATGCATCAACCCAGCTTATTTCACGCGGCTGATAAGGCTTGCGCACGGATGAAGACTTTGCCGATTCGAGAGGCTCTGTCCGAAAAAAATATGCGAACGACAACAGTCCGGCTGTAACCAACAGACATATGCCGACCACCGTCAGGTTCCCTTTGAACAATTCTTCTACCACATCCTTAAAACAAAGCCCCACTACAGCCACCGGGATGCATGACAGCAGGATTTTACATACATAATAAAACCTCGCATCGCGCCTGAAGGTGAAAAACGACACACAAAGAGGGGCAAATTCGCGCCATAACACCACTATGGTGCTTAACACCGTGGCAACATGCAGCATCACACTGAATTCAAGTGACTGCCCCGGATCCAGCTCAAGGCCTAAAACCTGTTTGAAAATTTCAAGATGACCACTGGAACTGATAGGCAGATATTCCGCCAATCCCTGCACTATGCCTAAAATCAATGCATCTAACCAATCCATTGTAAATGTACAATCTTAAAAACGATTTCATCACTCGGACAATCTGAATATGCCGCATGACCGGGGATGAACTTAAAACTACTTTATATCAACAAACGGGAATCACCTGGTTTTTGGACGGCGTATAATCGACACCCCCATAGCGACAAATCCGAGAAACGCCATCGTAGGCCCCACCACGATGCGGCGCCCGCTGAAAATGTCGGGATTGAATTCCTCGGTAGAGCTTCCGCCAAGCATCAGCAGGAAACCAAGCACTATCAACCCGGCGGAAATCCCCATCCATACAAAATTCCGTTTTACAAGCGGATAATCGTTCGGGGCCGCTTTTTCAAGACGTTCGTCTTTCGCTTTCCCAGCCTTACCGGCATTCTTTCTGTAATCAGCCATTTATAATCAGTCTCTTTAAAATCATTCAATTAAACATATCGTCATAATCCTTGCGCAAATAGCGGTTGGTGGCAGATGCAGCAGCAAGCATGCAAATCAACACCCCGGCCAACGGCAATGCCACAAAAACAAACCATACGTCCTGCCATGACAAAAGGGTTTCCATCCCCAGTTCAAACGTATGCGCCCATGCTATAAGCAACGCAAGGGCACCCGAGGCAAGAATCCCTGCAATGATTCCCTGGAAGGCATTGACAATCAGGAACGGCCTCCGTATAAACCCGCCCTTTGCCCCGACAAGTTTCATTGTGTGAATGAGGAACCGGCGGGAATACACCGTAAGGCGCACCGTGTTATTGATCAACACAAACGAAATCAACAGCAACGCACCGGCCATTATCACGAGCACCATGTTTATCAGGTTTGCATTGCGGTTGAGGTTCTCAATCATCTCGGTGTTCACCGTCACCTCGTCTACTCCGTTTCTGATTTTCCACGAACGGGCAAGGGTGGCCACACTGTCGGGATGGGCGTAATCCGCCTTCAGCCTTATTTCGAACATAGGTGCATACGGATTTATGCCGAGAAGCTCTACAAGCTCGGCACCCTCACCCTGCGTCTCCTCAGCCATGACATCCTCAGCCGACATGTAACGGTAAGTGGATATATATGGTGCATTTGCACACTCGGCCTTCATGGAATCCAATGCGGCCGGGGCAACACTGTCGGCAAGCACCACAGTAAAACCCATCTTCTCTTTCACCTGGCGGCTTACACCGTCAAACGATATATTTATAACCCCTACCAGGCCGAGTATGAAGAGAACCAATGTGACACTTATCGTAGAAGTCACATAATCCCCCCACCCCGCCATGCGGTTACGATTTTTCTTATCCATAAATCAAACAATCGGTTTTCAACCTTGACGGAAACCAAAAGCATATCCCCCCTCCCCACACAAGGCAGCAACACGGTCAGAACCACATAAAGCCATAAAATGCAGGCCATTGTGTCAATGCCCACTGCCATATGACAGCCGGGTATCATATCTTCAGAACAGCGGCTGTTCCCCTATTTCGCACAAAATTACAACCGCAGGAAGGGCAAGTCAATAGTTTTAACAAATATTACACTATCAAAAAGCCGTTATTCCACCACTGCTTCGCATAACAATGTTGCCGACGAGCTGCCTATCACCCGCACTTTGACCAAATCACCTGTCTTGAAATTCCCACGCGGAAACACCACTGCCTTGTTTTGGGCGGTACGCCCCATAAGCTGGTCGCGGCTGCGTTTTGACGGGCCTTCCACAAGAACCTCGAACACTTTGCCTACATCACGCGCGTTGGAGGCTGCCGACAATTCGTTTTGCAGGGCTATCATACGGTTCAACCTGTCGATTTTCACCTCTTCCGGCACATTATCGGGCATTTCGCGGGAAGCCAAAGTACCCGGACGCTCGGAATATTTAAACATGAATGCCGAATCGAAAGCCGCCTCGCGCATAAGCGATAATGTTTCCATAAAATCCTCCTCACTCTCATTATGGAAACCGGTGAAAAGGTCGGTCGAGATGCCGCAATCAGGGATACGGCTCCTGATTGCGCGAATCCTGTCAAGATACCATTCGCGGGTGTATTTACGGTTCATCGCTTTCAACACCGAGTTACTACCCGACTGCACCGGCAGATGGATATGGTTGCATATATTAGGATAAGCGGCAATAACGTCGATGGTGCGGTCGCTCATATCTTTTGGATGTGACGTGGTGAATCGGACACGCATATTAGGCACTGATTCAGCCACTTTGGAAAGCAATGCCGGAAAATCCACGGTTCCCTCAGTGGATTCATAACGATAACTGTTGACATTCTGCCCCAGCAATGTCACCTCTTTAAAACCGCGACGGCTCAAATCTGCAACCTCGTTCAGGATGCTCGACAGCTCACGGCTGCGTTCCCGTCCACGTGTATAAGGCACGATGCAATAGGAGCAGAAGTTGTTGCATCCGCGCATTATGCTTACAAAGCCTCCTACACGGTTGCCGCCTATACGCGACGGGATAACGTCACGATACGTTTCCGTGGTACTAAGTTCCACATTGATTGCCTTCTCCCCCTTCTCTACAGCCGCAAACAGGTTTGGAAGATCCATATATGCATCAGGCCCTGCCACGAGGTCGACACCATATTCGTTGATAAGTGTGTCGCGTACCCGTTCGGCCATACAGCCTATAACACCGACAATCGGCCTGCGGCCTGCATGGCGCCGTCGTAAAGACGCGAAATATTGCAGGCGTGAGAGCACTTTCTGTTCGGCATTATCACGAATAGAGCACGTGTTAAGCAGCACAGCGTCTGCATCCTCAGGGGTGCCGCACTGGCCATACCCGTCCATCTCCATTATCGATGCCACAACCTCGCTGTCAGCCACATTCATCTGGCAGCCGTAGGTTTCTATATATAATTTTCTCTCTCCCGCAGCGGAAGGATTGACGTTAAATTCTTTCATCATGCAAACTCCGATAAAGCCATTTATGCACACAAACCATGAAAATGTGCTTAAAAACAGATTCAAAAATTTGTGTGTTGGGCTTTTAAACTTTAATTTTGCGCAAAATTACTAAAACAGGCGGTTTCTCACAAACACATCACAGGGATATTTTTCCCATTGATTCCTAGAGTGGATGCCGCATGTTTCGCAATATATGCCAAAAAGCCCGGAAAAACCAGATAAGGCCACAACAACGGCCAATGGCCCTGCCGGGGGATATAACAAACCGACCAACATAAAAACATTTCAATAGATATGGCTTATAATTTTATCACCGCCCAGGAAGCGGCTGAGATGATTAACAACGGCGACACCCTTGGTCTGTCGGGCTTCACCGCCCCGGGTAACCCCAAGTCGATAACCGAAGCTGTAGCCCACAAAGCTGAACGCGAACACGCCGAAGGGCGCGAGTTCAAAGTGAACATTTTCACAGGCGCATCGACCAACGACCATGTTGACGGCATCCTGTCGCGCAACAATGCGATCAACATGCGTGCACCTTACCAAAATACACCCGACCTGCGCAAACGCATAAACGCCCACGATGCGCATTATTTCGACCGCCACCTGTCGGAAATGGCCCAGGAAACCCGTTACGGATTCTATGGCGACACAGATGTGGCAATAATTGAAGCCGCAGCGATTTCAGAAGATGGGGAAGTATTGCTTGGCTGCGGATTGGGCAATATCCCGACATATGCGCCACGTGCAAAACATATCTTCATCGAACTCAATGAGGCACTCCCCCAATCACTCCTCGGGATGCACGACATCTATTTGCCCCAGGATCCCCCTTACCGCCGCGAAATACCCATCTATGCACCTAACGACCGTATCGGACGCCCGACGCTGAAAGTCGACCCCGCAAAAGTGCGTGGCATCGTCCGCACCAATGCCCTCGACGGTGTGAAAAGCTTTACCAAACCCGACGAGGTGTCAGAACGCATCGGCGCCAACGTGGTTCGTTTCCTCGTGAGCGAATATCGCAAAGGCCGCATCCCGAAAGAATTCCTCCCCCTGCAAAGCGGCGTGGGCAACGTGGCCAATGCAGTGCTCAATTACCTGTGTCTCGACAAGGAACTCCCCAACTTCATGATGTACACGGAAGTTGTACAGGATTCCGTGCTTGAACTGCTTCGCACAGGCAAGTGCACATTCGCCAGCACATGCTCCATGACATTCTCCGACGAGGTTGAGACACAGCTGTTTGCCGACCTCGACTTCTTCCACGACAAAATCATGCTCCGCCCCGCCGAAATTTCCAACAACCCGGAAGTTATCCGCCGTCTCGGCGTAATCGCCATGAACACGGCTCTGGAAGCCGACATATTCGGATGCGTGAACTCCACCCATGTGCTCGGCACCAGGATGATGAACGGTATCGGTGGTTCGGGCGATTTCACCCGCAACTCCTACATCTCGATTTTCTCATGCCCGTCGGTTACCAAAGAAGGCCTCATCAGCAATATCGTGCCGATGGTGTCGCATATCGACCATAGCGAGCACTCTGTCGACATCCTCATCACCGACCAAGGTATCGCCGACCTGCGAGCAAAAGACCCCGAACAACGCGCACATGAAATCATCGAAAACTGCGCGCATCCCGACTACCGTCCCCTGCTGCGTGAATACCTGCGCATGAGCAAAGGCGGTCAGACACCTGCAACCCTCAATGCGGCATTCGCTTTCCACACCGAATTCGCCTCATCGGGCGACATGCGCAAAACCGATTTCTCAAAATTCGTATAATCCAACCGCAAAAATATGGCAGAGGGGGTGTCGGACAAATCCGACACCCCCTCGCTCCACAGATAAACTATCCTGCACACCGAAGAATCCTGACAGAAGCATACGGCACAAGCTTATCACCCACCGCCCCGGCCTAAAGCCCCAACCTCAAACACCTATTCTAATGAAATTAGCTTCCTTACGCCAAAAAATCAAGCCTTGGATGCTGCCTATCGCCATGCTGACCGGCATCCTGCTTCATAATTACATCGGGTATGTGGCATTTCTTTCCCGTTACCTGATTTTCATAATGCTGCTCATAACATATTGCCGCGTAAAAGCAAGCGATTTCCACATAGGCGGATACATTTATACGCTTTTGTGCGCACAAATCGGCGGCGCGGTTTGCGCCTATCTGCTCTTGAGCCCGTTTAACGAGATTTTGGCACAGGGTGCATTCATATGCTTCTTTTGTCCGACAGCCACCGCCGCCCCGGTTATAACCGGAATACTTGGAGGAAGTATTTCACGGGTAGCCACTTTTTCCCTCTTCAGTCACGTATCGGTTGCAATACTGGCCCCGTTTCTGTTATCATGGATGGCCGGGGAGAGTACACCCGCATCTGAAATCAGCTTTTCCGACTCGGCCTTTACAATTGCAATCACGGTGCTGCCGCTCATCCTTGGCCCGTTGGCAATAGCCTTTCTGTTGCAACGTTTTTCACCTAAAACACGCGATGTCATTGCCAATCACCAAGGTCTGTCGTTCTACATATGGGCGTTCGCATTGATTATCGTTGTCGGCAACTCGGTAAGCTTCATCCTCCATGAACCGTCCGACATGGTTCCAGAAATAGTCATGCTTGCAGGAATATCCTTAATTGCGTGCATACTGCAGTTTTTCATCGGACGCAAAACAGGCGCACATTACGGCGATACCGTCTCAGGGTCGCAGAGCCTAGGCCAAAAAAACACAGTGCTTGCCATATGGCTCTCATTAACCTATCTCGACCCTATTATCTCCGTAGCCCCGGCGGCCTATGTGGCGTGGCACAACACATTCAACGCCATTCAGATATACCGGCATGAAAAAACCTTAAAAAGCAGTTGATACAATGCATCGCACCGCCGGGATGCACGCAACAATAACCTAAGCAAAGATTCAGGTAGCGTCCTAACTTTCCCTCCGCACAAAACGTTTTAACTTAGAGTGTGAAGCAAAGGAAAACTTCACACTCTAAAAACATCTAAACCAAACGAATATAATAACAATGGATAATATCAGCATGTATGAAACCCTGCTGGGACTGCCGCTTTTTGCAGGTGTATCCCGGCAAAAAATATCAGAGGTAGCAGGCAAAAACAAACTACACTTCCTCAAATACGCTCCTGACGAACAGATTATAACCGCAGGAGAGCTGTGCACACATATAAAATCGATTATTGCCGGATCGGTGAGGGTTACAATAGAAAGCGATGACAATCGTTTCAGGGTCAGCCAAACCCTTTCCGCCCCCGACATAATCGCCCCGGATTTCTTTTTTGGCAAAACCACCAACTACCCCGCATCTGTCAAGGCCATTGACACTGTAGGCATACTTCAAATCGACAAAAATGATTTCCTCAACATTATAAACTCCGACCCTATATTCCTGTTCAACTATCTGAACATTCTTTCAATGAATGCGCAGCTCTCGGTTGAAGGAGTATTGGCACTTACATCCGGCTCACTCGAAAAGCGTATAGCATATTGGATTGTGGCACTTACCCAATCAAACGGTCAAGACATCGTGCTCCAATGCCGTCAACGCGACATGTACACTGTTTTCGGCGTACCACGTCAATCGCTCATATGCGCACTTGACAATATGAAAAGTTCAGGCATCATCGACTACACCGCACAGGAAATACAAGTGCTCCAACGTCGCGAACTGATGAACATACTCATGGCCTAAAACGGTTGCACAAACGGTTAAAATTGCGCATATGTGATATTGATACACGTAATTTTATCTATATTATCATCTATATTTACACATCCATCACACTACAATATATATCTGTTTTTCAATTAGTTATACAATTACATCGTCTATATTCTTTATATGGATGCTTTATCGGTCGCAAAATCTATTGACAACGCATCCATTCTGATGTAACTTTGCATTGCAAACGAAAGGTAACGCGCCTGAATATGGCGCACCTTCCATCAGGATTAAAGACAAAAGGATTTGTTTGATTGATTAAGTAAATTAGTTTTTAGGGTTAGTATTATCAGAAAAGACCTGATTAATATTTTTGGAAAAATCAAGGTAATAATCGTGTTTTATGTTAGGTTTGTTAGCCTTGCATCGTGAATAAAAACAACGGGCAAGGATTACTAAACGGCCGCTCCGCGAGGAGCGGCTTCGTTTGTTTTTTAATGTATATGACACAATCATCGCCAATGCGCCCAAAACAGGTATGAACGCAAGCCGACAACCAATCTCATTACAATAAATCCATGAGGTTTGGAACGAAAGGCTGCGACAGCATCACAAGCCTTTTTTTGAACTAAAAATAAATCCATGGCGTTATTCTGACAAAAGTAAGTGCTACGAGGGTAATTCATAACCAAATCAGATTTCAACCCCTTTTATGCCACTTTATGAGAGAAGTATTCTACTATTTTTTGTAAACTAAATTCTATTTGAAATGAAAAAGAACTTAGCATTAGTCATGGCGACAACATGTCTCGGGCTATTTGCCACGAACACCGCCAAGGCTCAAGAAGGAATTGTAGTCGAGGAGGAAACAGTCGCCATAACCGACGCCACAAACTGCAAAACGCAGTATTTTGTCAACAAAAATGACAACTGGTTCATCCAGCTCGGAGCAGGAATCGATGTGCCCCTGGTAGAAAACCGCCTTGTCGACGGCAAAGCCAAGCGACACATCACCGCTGCCTACAACCTTGGGTTCGGCAAATGGTTCTCACCCTACATCGGCTTCCGTTTCAGCGGCTATTACGGCGCCATGCACTGGGATAACGAAAGCTACAGCAAGGCTAAATATGCCAATTTGAATTTCGATTTCATGTGGGATATGTGCAATTCGCTCGGTGGGGTTGACGCTGACCGCCCGGTAAGTGTGATTCCATTCGTCGGTATAGGAGGTACATACGTATGGGATATCAAATCCGATGGAACCAATATCTACCGCCATTCGGGCGATTTGAAAACCTCATCATGGACACTGCCTGTATCGGCAGGTATCCAGTTCAGGTTCCGCCTTTGCAGATATGTCGACTTCTTCCTTGAAGGACGCGCAAGCTTCTATGGCGACAATTTCAACGGTGCAGCCTATGACGAACCGTTAGACGTCAACATCCAGGCAACAGGCGGGTTCTCGTTCAACATCGGCGGCGTAAACTACAAGGCATACAACGCATGCCGCGACCTAGCCTATATCAACTCTCTTAACGGGCAGGTTAACGCCCTACGCGGCGAACTCGCCGCCACAGGTGCCGCCCTCGCTGCCGCACAGGCACAGCTCCCCTGCCCCGAAGTAGTAGCAGTGGAATGCCCCGAAAACAACGCCGCGCCGATGATGTCGACAGTACGTTTCAAAATCAACTCTGCAGACATTTCAGATGAAGAGATGGTCAACGTTTACAACACTGCCGAATATCTTAAGGCAAACCCGTCGGTCAACGTGCTTATCAAAGGATATGCCGATAAGGATACCGGCACTTCCGAATACAACCAGGCACTCTCCCAGAAACGCGCACAGGCAGTTTACGACATCCTTACAAAGACCTATGGCGTCGACAAGAGCCGTCTTGCCATTGAAGCCGAAGGAAGCTCGCAACAGCTCTACAACGTCAACAGCTGGAACCGCATCGTAATATTCGTGCCAGGCAACTGATTCCTTACTGGAAAAGACTTATCCGCAAGAATTTATTAGACAACCGAAACAATACAACTTCAACGAATGCCCCGGATTCCATAATTCGGGGCATTTTTTGTAACTTTGCATTACGATGAAAGAAACTGTTGACACCCACGGAGACATACATGATAAAGACACCTGCCTGCGCGAGGAATTCGACGGGATTATCCCAGCGGTTCCGGCTACCGAAGGGAGCCCGGTGGTAATTGCCGGCCCATGCAGTGCCGAAAGCAGAGAACAGACACTTTCCTGCGCCAAGCTGCTATCCAAGGCAGGGATAAAAATATTCAGGGCAGGATTATGGAAACCGCGCACGCGTCCAGGCTGCTTTGAGGGTTGTGGCGAAACCGGCCTGCAATGGTTGGCCGAGGTTAAAGAAACAACCGGGATGCTCACTGCCACAGAAGTAGCTTCCCCCCGTCACGTAGAGCTGGCGTTGGCATCGGGTGTCGACATTCTTTGGCTCGGCGCACGCACCACCACCAACCCGTTCGCAGTCCAGGAAATAGCCGAAGCCCTTCATGGCACCGATGCCGCCATTTTGGTTAAAAATCCGGCCAACCCCGATCTCGACCTATGGATAGGGGCGCTGCAACGGATTCATAATGCCGGGATAAGCCGAATTTCGGCGGTACACCGTGGCTTCAGTTCCTACGGCAACCGATTCTACCGAAACCCGCCCCAATGGCATATCCCCATCGAACTCCACAGGCGCCTGCCATCATTGCAGTTTATATGCGACCCAAGCCATATAGGCGGGAAGCGCGACCTTATAATGCCGCTGGCACAACAAGCCTTAGACCTCGGATTTGACGGGATTATCGTAGAAAGCCACCCGGTTCCCGACGAAGCCCTAAGCGATGCCTCACAGCAGATAACGCCACAACAGCTAGGCGATATTCTCCAACATCTTAAAATACGTTCCGGCCACAGTGTTGATAACGATTTGCAAACCTTGCGCCAGCAAATCGACCAGCTTGACGGCGAACTGTTGGAAATACTCAGCAGGCGCATGAAGGTGTCAACCGAGATAGGCAGGCTGAAAAAGGAACACAACCTGACCGTATTGCAACCGAAACGCTATGACGCTTTGATGAAATCACGTGTCAACGAAGCCGAATCCATGGGTCTTGACCGCGAGTTCATATCATCGTTACTCGCCGCAATCCATGCCGAATCAGTCAACTGCCAATTAAAGCTTGACTAAAATACCAAAATCCGATAAAGGCATTTTTGTAAGTCGGCGCGTCTTCAACCAATATCATTGATTTAACAAGGAATGCGCCAACACAATCCATATGGCGGCACCCTCCTCGGTCACAACACGTATCCATACGCCATCAGCCGTATGCTGCATTATGCGTGCTTCGGAAACAGGCTTTCCAACCCCGTCGACCATCAGAACAGGATGCGAAACATCGACCGGATTATCCATCCCTACCGCATCGTCCCCTAGCAGCAGGTTGTCACACCCGAACCTGATTTCAGAACCTGTGGATAACGACACTACATCCAGCTGTTTGCGGTCAGCCGAGATAATAAACATGTTGCCCGGAGTGGAATAGCCGATTACCTGCCGGCCAACAGACACCCGCATCGAAATATCGGCAAGTTCAGCCGCTATATCATCATCAGGAACCGGGGGTTCAACCGGCAATGAGACATCAATAACCGTTATGCGGCATCTGACCCTCTTGTTATCGGCACTGACCCATATTTCCCCATCGCCACTTGAAAGGGCCTTGATTTCCAAAGAGCACCCGTCGATACCAACTTCCACAAAATCCGGCGATGAAACCAACGAGACCTCCCCGGCATTCAACACTTTATTTATAAATACTTCCCCGACATTGATATTTACATGCGCGGTTTCGAAAACAGGCCGTAACGCCCCCTCTTCGTTCGCCCTGTGCTTATCGCAACCTGCCAATGCCATTAAAACAAGCACCGGCAACAGAATCAAAAATGCATGCAACCGCGACATATTCACCCGATTATAGCAATCCATAACATAACACACCTATATCTGACACCATTATTGGCGTATCTCAATCAAAACCTTGCCGATTACACCGTCCGCCTCAAAACGTAATTCATGAGCCCCGGCTCCGGCATCCGATGGCTCAATATAACTGCCGGAGACCAAGCGCCCGTCAACATACCATACGGCACCATCCGGCACTGCCGGATGATAGAGGTGGATTTTAGAATCCGTGAGATTATACGACGGCTTCAATGGCACACGTTCCGACGTAGAGCCGCCTTGGGAACCCGAATGCCCGTCGCCGTCAAAAGGTAATCCGCATTTTTCACCCCAAAGGAACTCTGCAAGTGCCGGATATTCCACAAACGGATTTATATTGCCCTGCCACTTTGCAAACTCAGCATTACGTCGGTGTTCTATTTCATCGACAGGGTCAGCCCTGTGCCACGCAAGCAACTGCCTCAATGCCCCGGCGCTGATGCCGGGATAATACTCCCTGGATGCATAGGCTCCTCCCTGGCCGCCGAATGTAATCAACCCGTCGCGATAAACAGTCAGCATATACATCATTACCCGGGCAACATCCCCTTCATAACCGGCAGGTGGATTCCATAACATGCGGCGCTGCCCGTCGATAAAACCATAACCGGCACTCCATAAACCATTTGCAAACTGATATTCAGCCACAGTGCCCGGAGGATAGGCAGCTTTCCATACCTTGGTTTCTGATTGCGAAAGAAAGATATTATACAAATCGTGTACTACCCCGTGTTGCACGCCGCTTTCCGGTTGCCACCACGACATGTCGACCACATTAACCGGTACAGCCTCAGGCGGCCCTTCCGATAATGATGGTGCAAAACCAAGCGGCAGCCCTGAAAAACGGTCGATATAGCCCTTGCCTCCGGCATCGGAATCTGTGCGTCTCAGAATTTCCCAAACACCGTTTTCCCACAATGCTTCCGTTACATATCCCGTCGGACGGCAATCTGCTTCGACCGCCCGTTTAAGTTCAGACCCCGCAAGCCCGATCCATCCCTCCCCAGCCTCTGCCACAGCAGGGAGCGAAACCGACATGCACGACAATAACCCACAAGCCGTAAAAATCTTATTAATGGTTTTCATGGTAACTGTGATTTTACAGGTAAGAATAAACAAAAAGAGGATGCATCGGAATTTCCGAAGCACCCTCCTTTATCATATACGTTCGCTTTTAAGACAATTACTTACCCTGATGCTCGTACTTGAGCGTAAGTGTGGGTTGGTCGCACACCTCTGTCGGCCCGAAATACTGGATGGGGCCAGGATAGATGTAGCATGTGTTATAAGCCCACTCGTCGCGCTGTGCAGCGAATTTTTGGAAAGGTGCACCATCAAGACGCACAAGGGCTTTTTGGATAACGGGCTTCATCATGCCGTGACGGCGCTCCATATTCATCATCATAGTGATAGGGATACCACCGGCAACCCACTGCACAGAAGGCTTTGTAAGGTTACGCACAGACGACATGTAACCTGTCACACCGCAACGGATAAGGCATGCGGCATTGAAACCGAGCGAGTAGCAGTAGTCAGCATCGAAGTTGGAAGGATCTGCGCAACGGCCTTCGTAACCGAAGAAGTGATGCAATGAGGCGAACTTACCGTCGAATCGTCCCTCTTCCTTAAGGACTGACAAACGCTTGCCAACCATTTCGGAAAGCAGTTTTTCAGTTTCGATAAGCGACACTTGCACGTTTCCATGGGGGTCACGGTCAAGACTGAGCTGACGTGCCACACCCTCGGGAAGGGATGAGTAAACAGCCGCATTTTCAGCAGAAAGATGGTCGATGATGTACTGACGCTGGGCAGCGGGTTCGACAGCGGCAAATTCAGCGCTGTTTTTGGCCAAAAGGTCGTTAAGCTCGGCAATCAGGCGCTTCATGGCCGGGATAAACTCGATAAGCCCTTCGGGAATCAGCACGATACCGAAGTTCATACCGCGCTTTGCACGCTCCACAACAACATCAGCGATAGAATCAACAATCTGGTCAAGGGTCATATCCTTTTCCTCAACCTCTTCCGAGATGATGCAGATGTTAGGCTGGCACTGAAGGGCGCATTCCAATGCGATATGGCTGGCCGAACGCCCCATGAGTTTGATAAAGTGATAATATTTCTTGGCCGAATTGCAGTCGCGCTGAATGTTACCGATAACTTCGGAATACACCTTCGTAGCGGTGTCAAAACCAAACGAGGTTTCGATAACATCGTTCTTAAGGTCGCCGTCGATGGTTTTGGGGCAACCGATAACCTGCACACCTGCGTTGATGCTCTTATAATATTCGGCAAGCACTGCTGCATTGGTGTTCGAATCGTCGCCACCGATAATCACAAGAGCCTTGATGTCAAGCTCCTTAAGGATTTCAAGACCCTTGTCGAACTGTTCTTTGGTTTCAAGCTTGGTTCGTCCTGAACCGATGATATCGAAACCGCCGGTGTTACGGAACTCGTCAATAACCGACGATGTAAGCTCCACATACTGATGGTCTACGAAGCCGCCCGGGCCCATAAGGAATCCATAAAGACGGCTGTCGCGGTGCACTTTCTTGATGCCGTCGAATAAGCCGCAGATAACATTATGACCACCGGGAGCCTGGCCACCAGAAAGAATCACACCAACGTTTACAGGTTTGGAAGGTGTGGGGGTGGAGTTTTTCTCGAATCTCAGTTCGGGAAGGCCGTAAGTGTTGGGAAACAGCTGCTTGATTTCTTCCTGATCGGCTACAGACTGTGTGGCATCACCTTCCACAGCTTTCACCGCACCGGTAAGCACGATAGGCAACTTAGGCTGATAAGTCGCGCGGGCTTTTTGCAGGGCGCTTTTCTTCATGAATGTAAATCTTTTTGTATTACGTTAGAAATTATCTTCAATCGAGCGTAGTGATAATCTATTGGATGCCAGCATATTAATAATCCACAACTGCTATGTGCGGCAGGAATGGCATCTCACGGATTAACCCACCACAAAGTTACGCAATATCCACGATTTTTTATGTGAAATTATTATAACGGGGCATTAAGCATAAAGCTTCTTTTTTGCAAGCGTTGCCAACACTTAGCACCAAAAATCAATATAGCCATATACCATAATGCGGCACTGAAACATATTAGAAGGGCAAAAAGCTTATATAGCGCCCTTTGCGACGTTATAAAATGTTAACAACGCATAACTACCGGAATCCACACAACAAAAATAAAATTGCCTTGGCTTTTACCGCTCCATCTATAAACGGAACGCCGTTTATAGGGAATAAAGACACTTAGCCGACATGGTGGTCACATGCGCCACTTCCTCAACCGCTACGCCAAGAGTTTCAGCTATCTGCGCCGCAATCAGCGGTATGAAGCTGCTGTCGTTACGTTTGCCACGGTAAGGAGTCGGGGCAAGATAAGGGGCATCGGTTTCAAGTAAAATCCTGTCAAGGCCGATAGATGGGAGAGTGTCACGTAGCCCGGAATTTTTAAATGTCACAATGCCGTTGATTCCGAAAAAGAAATCGCCGACAGTGCGGATGCGGGCAACATCATCAGCCGTCCCCCCGAAGCAATGAAATGCCCCGCGTGGCACAGCAGGCAGACCCGACAGAATCTCAAGAACCTCGTCAAGCCCGTCACGGCAATGGATATTGATAGGCAGCCCGTACTCAAGAGCCATGCGGCACTGGGCGTCGAAAGCCTTCATCTGCTTATCTCTCCCGGCAGCATCCTCATGCAGGTCGATACCTATTTCCCCTACCCCGACATATTCCTGCGACGGAGTTCCCAGCTCATTCTTTATTATTGCCAGCGCCCTATCAGGCTCATCAGTCAACTCGGTGGGATGCAGACCTATAAACATCCGCAGGTTATCAGGGAACTTCGCAGCAAGAGCCTTCATCGAAGGCAGTTCGCCAAGAGAGGTTCCCGGGAGAATCATCATTTTCACACCGGCCTCAATCGCCTTACGCACCACATCCTCACCACCGTTTTCAAACGCCTCATCACTCAGATGTGTGTGGGTATCAATAAATTCCATAATTCTTTTCAGACAGTCAGATAAGCAGACACTGATAAGCAAGTCATAAATGAATATTTACCATCATCAGCAGCTGATTCTCAGTTTCCATATTAAAGCCTCCCCGCTTACGCGCAATCAATTGCTGCGAGTGGTCGATTTGGCAGCAAGTGCTTTGAAAAAATCCTTTGCCGCAGCAGTTACAGCCACATCCGAAAGGCATGCAACCGCTTCGGAGGCATACCGTTCAATCAACTCATGCGACCGCGACGGAAGGTTGAGGGAATCATATATTTCCTTTATCTCTTTTATCTTCAAATAATCGGTGAGTTTCTTATCAAGCACCGCGTTCATCTGCGCGGGGCACTCTGCCATGGCCGTAATCCATAGCCAGGTTTTCTTTTCATTGATTATATCCCCGCCGATTTCCTTACCAAACAAGGCCGGGTCACCATATGTGTCAAGATAATCGTCCTGTAACTGGAAAGCCAGCCCAAGCAATTCACCGTAACGATACATTGCCTCACAATCCCTTTCACAGGCACCACCCAGCATTGCACCCATCCGGCAGGCACATGCCAGCAACACGGAGGTTTTCAGACGAATCATCTCCATATATTCGTCAACGGTCACATCGTCGCGGTTCTCGAAATCCATGTCGAACTGCTGCCCTTCATAAATTTCCATCGCCGTGGTGTTGAACAGCCGGAGCAGTTCAGGCAGTTTGCCCCCGTCGCAATCCGCAATCAGCCGTGTAGCCATTGTCAGCATCGCATCGCCTGATAATATGGCAGTCGAATTGTTCCAACGACGATGCACTGTGGGACGCCCGCGGCGCACATCGGCATTATCCATAACATCGTCATGAAGCAACGTGAAGTTATGGAACATCTCGATTCCGAGAGCCTGGTTTATAACCGAGGCAGGCTCTGCGCCGAAAGCCTTGGCCGATGCCATCAACAACACCGGGCGCAAACGTTTCCCCCCGCCTTCAAGGGTATATCTGATCGGGGCATACAATCCGGCAGGTTGCTGGGGATAAACAATCTTGGCAACGGCCTTCTCTACAATCTCGGCAAAATAGTCTATGGAAAACATTGTGATAGGAACGGGTCTTCTTATTTTTCATGCAAAGTTAGGGAAAACTTTCCTGATTTATAGCTAATTTTGTAAGCTAAAATCAATGTAGAAAAACCATATGACATTCGATAACATCCCCCAAGACCCTATCATACTGCTAAGTTTCATCAACACAAGGCTACGCGACCAATACGCATCGCTTGATGCGTTATGTGATGATTTGAACATTGATGCCGCCGGTTTATGCGCAAAACTCGCCGCCGTGGGCTATGTCTACGACCCGGCTCTTAACAAATTCATCTGAGCGGCCGACATGGAAGATTACCTTTCGCAACTAAACCCGCAGCAACGCGAGGCTGTGGAATACCTCGACGGGCCGCAGCTGGTGATAGCCGGTGCCGGATCGGGCAAAACCAGGGTGCTTACATACAAAATCGTGCACCTCCTTGCCAATGGTTACGAACCATACCGAATCATGGCACTTACGTTCACAAACAAAGCTGCACGCGAAATGCGTGAACGCATACAGAAACTTGTAGGGGCAGGGATTGCCAACAGGTTGTGGATGGGCACATTCCATTCCATATTCGCACGCCTGCTCCGCAATCATGCCGACCGCATAGGGTTCAAGCCATCGTTTACAATCTATGATGCCGCCGACTCCAAAGCCTTGATCAAAACCATCATCAAGGATATGCAGCTTGATGAAAAAATCTACAAGGCATCAACGGTGCAAGGAGCCATCTCAATGGCCAAGAACGCCCTTATAAGCCCTGAACGGTATGCATCCGACAAAGATATTGCCGAAGCCGACCGGCGTGCCAGGCGTCCGCTGACATACGAAATCTACCGAATCTACCGCCACCGCTGTTTTGTGGCAGGCGCGATGGATTTCGATGACCTGCTGTATTATACCAATGTGCTGCTGCGCGACAACCCTGATGTGCGTCGGCACTATCAGGAGTTTTTCCGTTATGTACTTGTCGACGAATACCAGGATACCAACTTCGCGCAACATTGCATCGTGTCGGAACTATGCCGCGACAGCAACTCGCTGACAATGGTAGGTGACGACGCCCAAAGCATCTACTCTTTCCGAGGTGCAAACATAAAAAACATACTCAACCTCAAAAAGGCATACCCGACCCTGCGCATATTCAAGCTCGAACAGAACTACCGTTCTACAAAGAACATCGTGGATGCCGCCAACTCCCTGATTGAAAAGAACAGGGAGCAAATACGCAAACAGGTGTTCTCGAAAAACGACACAGGTGAACGCATCGAGGTCATCAACTGCTCAACTGACTTCGAAGAGGCATTCCTGGTTGCCAACCGCATAGCACAGCTACGACGGACATCACACGACAGCCTGGACGAATTCGCAGTGCTTTACCGCACTAACGCCCAAAGCCGCCGCCTGGAGGAGTCATTGCGCAAACGCAACATATCCTACCGCATCTACGGCGGTTTGTCGTTCTACCAACGCAAGGAGGTCAAAGATGCCATCGCATATTTCCGCCTGGCCACCAATCCCGACGACGACGAGGCATTGCGGAGAGTGATAAATTACCCGGCAAGGGGCATCGGGGAAACAACCGTCGCCAAGCTCATACACACAGCCATGGAGCACCGTGTGAGCATATGGAAAGTCCTTGACGACCCGGCGGCATATGAACTGCCCGTCAATTCGGCCACACTGAAAAAACTCGACCTGTTCAGGCAACTGGTAGCAGATTTCAATACGGCCGACGAGCGCGGCACAGACGCCTATGAACTGGCAACAACCATCATAAGCCGTACACGCCTGCTTTCATCGTTAATCTCCGACAACACCCCTGAAAGCATTTCCAAACAGGAAAACCTCCAGGAAATACTAAGCAACGTGAAAGATTTCGTCGATGAAAAAAACGAGGCAGGCGAACTCGACCACACACGCATGCAGGATTTCCTTGCCGAAGTATCGCTGGCAACCGATCAGGATGAGCAGGACACTGCCGAGCAACGTGTCACCCTCATGACCGCGCATGCAGCCAAGGGACTGGAATTCAACAACGTGATAGTAGTCGGGGTGGAAGAGGAACTATTCCCGTCGGCAATGGCTTCAGGTTCGTTAGGCGAAATTGAGGAGGAACGACGTCTGCTGTATGTAGCCGTTACGCGTGCGAAAAAATTCTGCATGCTTTCATATGCGTCGTCACGGTTCAAAAACGGCCAGACAAAAATATGCCAACCGTCACGATTCCTGCGCGACATCGACCCACGGTATCTGAAACCCGTCCAAGGTACCAACCTGGGAACCGGCGGCCCGAACCCATACGAGAAATACCGTTCGTCGTTCCACTCCCCTATCGCCACCCATGCGGAAATCAACCCCAAGGCAGGTGTGACACCTCCTCCGGTAGCAGCCTCAAGCCGCTGGCAACCGTCGGCAATAGCCGCTAAAGAATATTCCGCACAACCATCTAGCGGAGAATTCGCCCTACACACATTGGATGAGGTAGCCAGCGGAATGGAAATAATGCACGAACGGTTCGGACGCGGCAAAATCACAGATATTGACCCCGACCCTGCAAGCGCGAAAATAGTAGTTCTGTTCTCAAACGTGGAACAGCGAAAACTGATGCTCAAATACGCTAAATTCAAAATCTTATGAACAACGATACACCTTTAGGCAAATCTGCCCTTGACAGTATCCCTACACCGTTCTATGTGGTGTATGAAGATGCACTAAGAGCAAACCTCGACCTCATAACCTCGGTGGCAAACAACGCCGGGGTAAAGATTATTATGGCATTCAAAGCCAATGCGCTCTGGCGCACATTCCCTATATTCCGCGAATACGGCATCGACTGCACGGCCTCATCGCTCAACGAATTAAGGCTGGGAGTAGAGGAACTTCATGCCAATGTCCATTCTTACTGCCCGGCCTATACACCGCAGACCATCGGGGCATACCTGGCCGGAAGCTCTCACCTTACGTTCAATTCCATAAGCCAATGGGAACACTTTAAAAGCGATGTCGAGGCATATAATGCGGAGAACCCGGCCACCCGTGTGTCACCGGGGCTTCGTGTCAACCCGCAATGCTCCGTCATCGAGACCGACATCTACAACCCGGCGCTTCCAGGCAGCCGGTTCGGAGTCACAGCCGACCAGATAGGGGAAAAGCTGCCCGAAGGCATAGAAGGGCTGCATTTCCACTCCCTGTGCGAATCGTCGAGCCACGACCTTGCAAAAGTGCTGGAAGCATTCGAATGCCAGTTCGGAAGCTATCTGCCACAGATAAAATGGGTCAATATGGGCGGCGGACACCTCATGACCCGTGAAGGATATGACACACAACACCTTGTGGAACTGTTGCGTGGATTCCGGCAACGCTACCCTTGGCTACAGGTCATACTCGAACCCGGAAGCGCCTTTACATGGCGCACCGGCGACCTTGTGGCATCGGTAGTCGACATAGTCAGTAACCAAGGCGTAAACACTGCCATTCTAGATATATCGTTCGCATGCCACATGCCCGACACCCTGGAAATGCCCTACAAGCCCATAGTGTCCGAAAGCCTCACTGATGACGAAATATCGCTAAAACCGGCAAACAGCCTGCATACTTACCGTTTAGGAGGCAACTCATGCCTGAGCGGCGACTTTATGGGTGACTGGCATTTCAGCACCCCCCTGGCAGCAGGCAACAGGATTACGTTCGAGGACATGAATCATTACACTACTGTAAAAACCAACATGTTCAATGGCATACAACATCCCGACATAGTATTTGTTGACCACGAAGGCAACCCTTCCTACCTCAGGCGTTTCACATTCGATGACTACAAATCACGCATGTCATAACCCACCCCCCTATCCCATTCTGCTTTCCTCACCTTGATTCCCCCTCCATGGAAAAATATTCGGTCATAGTGCCTGTCTATAACAGGATTGACGAAGTCGACGACCTCCTGGCAAGCCTTGCCGGGCAGACAGCCCGCAACTTCGAAGTTATCATCGTAGAAGACGGCTCGACACAACCATGCCGCAAGGTAACCGGCCGTTATGCCGGTAAAATCGACATCCGCTATTTCTTCAAGGAAAATGAAGGGAGATCGATTGCCCGCAACTACGGCATGGAGCATGCCACAGGCACATATTTCGTGTTCTTCGATTCCGACTGCGTAATCCCGGAAGATTATTTCGAAAAGCTCAACCGGATGTCAGACGGGCATCCTTACGACTGTTTCGGAGGCCCCGACGCCGCCAATGCCTCGTTCACAACGACCCAGAAAGCCATAAACCATGCCATGACCTCGTTCCTGACCACAGGTGGGATACGCGGTGGAAAGATAAGCCTTGAAAAATTCACCCCGCGCACTTTCAACATGGGGTTCAGCCGCAAGGTGTACGACTCCGTGGGAGGCTTCCGCGAAATGTTTTCGGAAGACATCGATATGAGTACCCGGATAAGGCTTGCCGGATTCTCGATAGGACTTTACCCTGAACTGCCTGTATATCATAAACGCAGGGTGGATTTCCGAAAATTCCTCCGACAGGTCTATGTGTTCGGCATGTCACGCATAACCCTGAAACTCCTTTATCCTGACAGCATGAAGCCGGTCCACTGGCTCCCGGCAATGTTCGTAGCTGGCTGCGCGGCCATGGCCTTGCTGGCTGTGATATGCTCCCCGTGGTGGTTGCTCCCGCTTGGACTTTATCTTGCAGCGATATTCATTTGCGCGTTGATAGCTACCAAATCCATCGTAATAGCAGCAAAGGCCGTACCGGCATCAATCATACAGCTCGGAGGCTACGGGTGCGGGTTCCTGAAAGCCTACCTGTTAAAGATAATACTAGGCAAAGGCAGGGACGAAGCCGAAGAAATAATAATACGCAAAGGCAAATGAAAAGCGACAACCCGATTCCCGAAAACCCCGCTACAGAAAGGAGCGGCCTCCTGATCCGTGACCTTAACGCCGACGAAAAACCACGCGAAAAGGCAAACCGGTTCGGCATGGATGCCCTTACCGACGTGGAACTGCTTGCATTGCTGTTAGGTTCGGGTGTGCCGGGCAAATCGGTACTCGACCTCAGTCGCGAAATCCTACAGGACAACGACAACCGCCTGCGGCTGCTGTCGCGTATGTCGATTGCCGAGTTGAAAAAGAAATACAAAGGTGTCGGCGAAGCCAAAGCCACCCTTCTTGTGGCTGCAATGGCATTTGGCAGCCGGGTCCAGGCAAGCCTTTCGATTGAGGATCCGCAAATGCGTTCGAGCGAGGATGTACACGCCTATATGCGGGCAAAACTCGAACGCCTGAACTACGAGGAGTTCTGGGTGCTGCATCTCAACAGGGCAAACCGTGTGATTTATGCCGACCGTGTGAGCAAAGGCGGCACTTCGAGCACTGCCGTAGACATAAAACTTATTGCCAAGAGCGCTATCGACCACCTTTCATCGGCAATCATCCTGGTTCACAACCATCCATCAGGCACTATGACCCCATCGGGGCCTGATGACGTGCTCACACGCCGCATCGTGGACATATGCAAGGTTATCGACGTACCTGTGCAGGATCACGTTATAATCGGCCCTTCAACCTATTATTCCTATCGCGATAACGGACGGCTCTAAACACGACGCAGGAGGTGTCATAATAATCATATATACAACAATACCGGCGGTGTGCAAAAAAAAATTAGCACACCGCCGGTCTGTAATATCCACCTTGTTTAAAAATTATATCCGAGGTTTATCGAGAACAGGTTGCGATGCAAATCCCGTGGCAACAGCTCCGTGCCGCTCTTCATATCGGTAAGACCCCATGAGCCGCTCAACCCCACATAATAGGTCTGATACGACAGGCCGACACCGAAGTTCCACTGGATATCGAAATGTTTGAACCCGCTTGTGCCGAATAACGAGAAACTTTCGGCCGGGGCCTGTGCCTCAGGGATCCGGACAGCCTCACGATTATAACGGGCAAGCAGACTGAGGTTGAACTGAGGGCCTGTGTACACATGCACCTTTATATCCTCTGTAAAATCAAAGTGATAACCCACCAACATAGGCACCCTGAAACCGAAATTGCGTATCGAACCATCAATCTGATATGCAATCTCCTTTGTTTCTGTCAGGGGCTTACCGTCAGACCCCATAACAGGCTGCCCATTGCTGATAACCGGGACGGAAACCTCGTAAGAATCCCATGATGTTGTTCCGAACGGATTGTAGAAAACCGACAGACCCGGTTCGAAATAAAGGTTACGCCAAAGAGGGATATTATAGACCGCCCCGGCCGAGAACCCGGCTTTGTTGCTGTAATATCCCCCGCCATTGGCAGCAGAGCTTATATCAAGTCCCACACGCACTCCAAGGAAAGCGCGGTTTTCCGGATTGTCGAAAAGATAACTTGAAGCGGTATGTGCATGGCCTGCACATAGAAAGAACGCCCCAATTGCCATTGCTTTGCTGAATCTCATAGTCATGTATTGTTTGTTATTTATTAATAATCATATAGCAGCTCAAGATCATCGATGCAGAGCACACTGCCGCTTCCACCGGTGAAATAGTCGCCATATTTACTTGCCGACGCCACTATCAGCAGATATTTGGGGACACGGCTTGTTGACGTATAGTCGAGTTCGAATTCAAACGGTATATATTCCGGTATCGACTGCCCGCTTTGGAAACTCCCGTAGGCAACCACCTCCGACCCGTTTGGATCAAATAGATTGCGGTTGGCCGGATTAGTCCTGATTTCAAATGGCTCCGGGCTGTCAATAAGGGCTGCCCATACCGTACAGGTATCGGGTTCACCCTTAAGATGGGAGAATTCTTTAGAGGAATGACTGATGGGCACCGACTTATATTTCAAATAACCCCGGAGTTTGGTAGGACGCTCCTTGAACGGTCGGCCGAAACTGAGCACACCGTTGGTGCCTTCGGTACGCACATAAGAACCTACGAATATATTGCCGGCAGCGATTTTGCCAAGCGCCCCTATACCTACGAATTTGGTTTCCAAACGGGCGGCATAGCCTGTTCCCGACGATGTATCCTCCGTAGGGGTGGTATTGCTTTCGCCCAATGTTGTAGCTCCTTTGTTGCCCGTATCCCAGTATGGTGTCCCCCCTTCAGGCCATGGATTCCACACACGGTCAACCTTGCTCCATTCACTGAGCGACGAATTCGGCACCTGCATTATCGAACCTGTGGTAAATTCAACTTCCTGGCCATACTCTTCATCGGAATAAGCACGTGCCACATATGTGGTTTCGGGGTTAAGATTGATGATGCGTGCATTGAATGTGCTGCCTGTCAACGTAACCCACGACTGCGGCACACGAATCCATTCATCAGCACCTGCGAGCTTATATTCAACACCGTTGTCACGTCCTTCAATGGCAGCCCCGTAAACCCAGGCTACCTGTGTCCAGGCATCGACACCCGAGGTTGCCACCGTACTCTCAACGACTTCACCATGGATTGTCCACACCTCCTCACGCCCGAAAGCCTTAACCGTGACCTCATAAGGGCTTGTAAGGTCAATTACCTCCCCCACCAATGCCGGTGTAGTAATTGCGTTGACCGGGCCGAGTTTCATCGAAAGAATTTTTACTTTTTGTAACCCTGTATTTGCAGGAACAGTTACAACGACACGCTTTGCAGCCACATCCAATACCGTGCTGCCAATCTGGTTTTCAACCGTAAAATAGCGCTCTATATCCTGTATGCCACGAATCACCCAGTCATAATCCTGATAGAGACGCAACGTGACAATATAATATTTCGAAAGATTCAGAGGTGCGGAAAGATCACCCCCCACGAGTTCGGCGCCTTCCGACAGTGCATATTCTGTAATTTGTACGTTTTCAATATCGGTTGTTTCATCGAATGTCATTGTTATAAACCTGCTTACCGAATCTATTTCAGCAGGTTTAAGCAACCCGTCAGCATCGATTGCAGTAAAATTAGGCTGGATTCTCGGATATGGTATATCATTCTTGATACAGCCGGCAAATAACAACGGCAAAATAACCGCAAAGGCCAAAATCATGCCGGGGCAGATGCCTGGCATAAATGAATTGCGATGTCCTACAGCCGCTTTATCGTGTATGCGTATGTCCATGTTTAAAAAGCGAATTATATTGTACCGGCAATTATCAGATATACACGGCCATGCCGAAATTGATGTTGAATATGTTGAATCGGAAGTTCGCCCCCGATGAGAACCGTGTCCCCTCCTCTACACCATCGGTTGTCTGCCGCTCGTGATGCACATTTATGCCGAACACTCCAAACGACACATTGAAACTGACGTAATCCATTATGAAAACGCTTACCCCAGGCGAGAAATTCAATGACGCAGTCATGGTGTTGGTTCGTGTGTCGCGCGGAACACCCCCATACGACCGCAGGAATCGCGAAGAACCGGCACCGAAAGCCAGTTCCACCTCGTTGAACACACCGAAACGGCGGTCACGCCCCAAACCGACATAGTTACGATAAGCTATCGCCGAAGAATATGTCTTGGAGTAGTAACTGACATCGGCCAGCTTGAAGTTCATATCGCTATCCAAATCAAACGAAAGGCCGGCCAGGTCGCAATACATCCTGGTGTAGTTGAAATTTATACCTATCGACTGGTTGTTACCGAAAAAATAAGAAATCGACGGCTCAAGCGAATAAGCCTTGACCTTAAGGTCGAGATTTTTCAATATCGAGAGAATCTGGAAATCCTCGGTGTTAAACTCCCCGTAAGACGCCTGTATGCCAAACGACCACTGCCCCTTTGGTATGAACAGGAAGTTGAACAATCCCCGGTCAAACCGCCCGTAGTTTTTTTGCGGAAGGATGATACTGACCGTATCCCCCCCGACTATCACTTGCTCTTCTAGGACGGGGTCATTTACCACGGCGGAATCAAGAGGGATTTTATCTCCTGAGGCAAACCGTTCAAGCGGATTGAGGTTGATTCCGTCTGACGGTATGTTGCGCCCGGTGGCCTGTATGGTGCCAAGCACCATACAGGCCACAACGATTAAAGTCTTTATGGATTTCAACATGAATTGTCGTGATGGTTGGTTGATGTCTATATCCTCATTTCACGCCGGGCATCAGAGATAAAAGGCCACACCGAACGTGATTGAGAACAGATTGATTTTGAAATTGGCCGATTTGCTATCGCGCTTGGCCGTGTAAATCTGGTCGGTGATCGAACGCGTGTCGGTATAGGAAAATCCGAGCACACCCACATTGACCTCTATCGCAGAGTAATTGTTAAGGAACATGACCATGCCTGGAGCCAGACCCACATGCACATCCCATGAACGCTCATACGTGCCGGTAAGGTCTTTACCCCTGCCGTTACAGATTTTCGACTGGCCGCCACCAATCTGCAACTGCGCTTCGTTGAAAAAGCCGAAACGGCGACTGCGTCCGATACTTATATAGTTGCGGAACACCGCCATAGCCGAATAATTGTGGGAAATGCTATAGAGGTTCTCAATCGAATAATCAGAATCCGAAGCAATCACCACCTTGGCATTGTCAAGCCGGGCGCGTGTACGTGAATACGCGAATTTACCACCTGCAACCAGATTGTCCTTGAAACAATACATCAGCATAGGGCTTACCTTGAAGGTATAGGCATCCCCGTCGAGATTCTCTACAATCAGGAACTGGTAGTTACTTTGATTGGATTGTGAAAAACTTACGCTTACACCTGTAAGCCATTGCCCTTTCGGGATAAACGAAATCTGTTCCAGGCCGCGTTTGAATTCGACCTGGGCTTTCAGTAATCCGTTACACGAAAACATTAGGGCAAGGAATATAATTGCTTTCTTAATCATGTGGTGCTTAATCGGGGCCGTTTGGACTGCATCCTGCGGATTATGCGGGTCACAGACAATTATTTGCAAAAGGTCAGGCATATAAATCAACGAGTTTGCCACCCTATGCGGAAACGTATGCAAAATTTTTTGTAAAGTTACTCTATTTTCACAAATGGAGACATATGATGAATGTTAAACGCGTTTAACATTCATCATACCCTACCTCAAACAGCCGCTAATCATTCCAAACCACAAAACCAACAAACGCCATAGGCTTATCCACTCCCCATAATGTCGGCACACAGGTATTTATCAGATTTTTTGCTTAATTTTGCGCTAAATAACCCTTTTGAGGTGTTCTTACTATTGGATAATCGGACAACCAAAGCCATCTCGGCTTTTTAGTCAAAGGCGAGATTACTTCAACACCACTTCAGTTTCTATCCGCATTCCAATCAGGGCACTTTATTTAATATTTTTATAGCACTGATGAAAAAATCTGTATCCATCCTCATCGCGGCAGCTATCTTTGCCTCAGCACCAGCCCTCAAAGCCGAACCCGATATTACCGACCTGCTGAAAGGCGCTGCAGGCGCATTGAAAGGTGGTTCGGGCGAAGGTAGCGGCTCAACCGCCCTCTCAGGTCTCAAAGGCATGGTGGAAGGTCTGATTTCGAAAAGCAATCTTTCGGAAGCCGACCTCGTCGGCTCATGGCAATATTCAGCTCCTGCTGTAGCATTCCAAAGCGACAACCTGCTTCAGAAAGCCGGCGGGGCGGCAGCAGCCGGGGTCATAACTGAAAAGCTCGCACCTTATTATTCCAAAGCCAGGATTGACAAACTGACAGCGGTATTTAATAACGACAAAACGTTCAAATTCCAGATTAACAAGGTAACGCTCTCCGGAACTTTTGAAAAAGACACCACATCTGAAACAGGCGACTTCATTTTCAATTTCAAGGCAGGCGGGAAAATCCCCGTAGGGAAATTCAAAGCCCATGTTGAAAAAGTCGGGTCGAAACTGACCATAACTTTCGACGCGTCAAAGCTCATAACGTTGGTAAATACCATTGCTTCCGTGAGCGGGCAGTCAACCTTGAAATCCGTGGCATCAATGCTAAATTCCTACGACGGCCTTAACTGCGGATTCGAACTTTCAAAAGCCAGATAACACAAGGCTCACAAATATAACACCACAGAAGTGGGGAAAAATCCTACATTGCAAAAGCTGAAACAGAGGTGGCACATTGCAAAGCACGCCTACCTCAGGTTCACGTGCCGGTTCACTTCGGCAATCCGGGCCATATCGAACGTTACCGGGGCGGCAGCATTCGTTGCGTCTGTAGTATGCATTGTGGGGTTGATTATCTACTTCGGATTTGAACACACCCCTGCCGAGAACCGCTTTCTCGGCAGGTTGCTGCGAGTTTCACAGATTGTGTTTCTCATAAACATAATCTACAATCTGGTATTCAATTTCCGGCAGACCATAAACCGCACCAGGATAATAAAATGGGTGGTCGACATAGGCGTGCTCGCCACCTTGTTGCCACTGGCCTACCCCCACCCGGAAAATCCATGGATTCCGTTTCTTGAGAAACTGCTCTATAGCAATGCATTCCTTTTCCCAGTACTGGCAGCCTACTCAGCCGTAGATGTGTCATATGGTGTGGTGAAAATGCTGGGCAAACGAACCAACCCGTCGCTCATCCTGTCGGTCAGTTTCCTGCTTTTCATAATCGTAGGGGCCTTCCTGCTGATGATGCCCAAATGCACGGTGCAAGGCATAAGCTTTGTGGATTCGCTTTTCGTGGCTACCTCGGCTGTTTGCATAACCGGGCTGACAACTGTCGACGTCTCACAGACATTCACCCCTACCGGCCTCATAGTGTTAGCCGTACTGATTCAGACCGGCGGCCTGGGAGTCATGACCTTCACAAGCTTTTTCGCATTATTTTTCAGCGGAGACACTTCAATCTACAGTCAATTGATGGTCAAGGATATGATTTATTCAAAAACCATCAACGCACTCCTTCCGACCCTCCTTTACATCCTGGGATTCACGTTAGTGATAGAGGCATTCGGTGCCGTAGCCATATTCCTGTGCGTCCACGGGACTCTCGGCATGACTACGGAGCAGGAAGCCGTATTTTCCGCATTCCATTCACTCTCGGCATTCTGCAACGCAGGCTTTTCCAACATCGAAGGAGGGCTATCGAACCCTCTGCTTCTGCATTCCGACCAGTCGGTCTATCTCGTTGCAAGTTCATTGATTCTCGCAGGCGGGATAGGGTTCCCAATCCTGGTGAATTTCAAGACGGCAATCGGACACCGTTGCAGCCGGTTATGGCAAAGGCTTACACGCACAGGCGGCCGCAAAAAGCAAGCCCACATCTACGACCTCAATACAAAGATAGTGCTTGTAACCACCGCATTCGTCACTATAGCAAGCACATTGCTGTTCCTGCTATTCGAATATGACAACGCACTGGCCGGTATGACGCTTCGCGACAAAATTATCCAGTCGGTGTTTAACTCGTTCGTTCCACGTTCATCGGGATTCTCATCCGTCAATCCTGCCGGATTCCTGAACATAACACTGATAATGTTTGTAGTGCTGATGTGGATAGGCGGGGCATCGCAATCCACAGCAGGCGGCATAAAGGTCAACACCCTGGCCGCCATGATTCTGAACCTCAAAGCCGTGGTACTTGGCCGAGACCGTGTCACAGCCTTCCGGCGCACCATCTCGGTTCCGTCGTTACGCAGGGCACATGCCGTAATCGGGCTGTCGGTTCTCGCCTATATTTTCTACGCCATGCTGATAATGTGGCTGGAACCGGATCTAGGCACCCGAGCCCTCCTGTATGAGGCAGCATCTGCCCTGTTCACAGTAGGTTCTTCCCTAGGCATAACACCGATGCTTGGAACATCGTCAAAAATACTTTTGTGTACGGCAATGTTCCTTGGGCGTGTGGGAATAATCTCACTGCTCATAGGCATAGTGGGAACGCATACCGACCCGCCCGCACGTTATCCGTCCGACAACATAATAATCAACTGACACAAATTAAAATATCCCCGACTATGCGCTACCTTGTGATAGGACTCGGCATTTACGGCACCAACCTTGCCAAAGACCTCACCGACATGGGGCATGAGGTTATCGGAGCCGATGTGAAGGCTTCAAACGTCGATTCGATAAAGGACTATATATCCACAGCCTACATTTTAGATGCCACCGACGAGACAGCCATAGGGGTACTCCCGCTTAAAAACGTCGACCTTGTAATAGTTGCCATCGGCGAAAATTTCGGGGCAAGCATCAAGACAGTGGCACTCCTGCGCAAGCTGGGGGTACGTAACATTTATGCACGCGCCATCGACGGGCTTCACCGCGCCATCCTGGAGGGGATGAAAGTAGATAACATCCTTAATCCCGAAAAACGTGCGGCAAACGACCTTGTGAACGAAATGGAACTCGGCACAGGGGTTGAGACCTTGCGCGTCGACAAGGATTACTACATCATGCGGTTTGCAGCACCGGCCTATTTCTTCACAATGAAGTATGCCGAAATGACTCCCGACGAGATATTCGGGCTGACGCTTGTAGCGGCATCACGTCCCACACCGACAACAAACATCATCGGAATCGAGTCACAGGAACTCACACGCATCGACACTTCCGCGACATCATCCGAAAGAGTGACCCAGGGCGACGTAATCACATGCATCGGCACCGCAAAGAACTACCGCACCCTGTTCCGACACATATGAGACAAAACAGTCCCCGTCCCGCCACCTGAACGGTAATTGCCACAGAAGCAGGATTACGCAAGGAACAGCTTGTCGGTCAAAGCATTCAACGCCCTGACTTTGTCCTCTTTCTTTACAAGGAATGAAATGTTATAATTGGAACCGCCATAAGAAATCATACGCACCGGGATTTCCCGCAGGGCATCTATAGCCTTTGCTTCAAAACCTCGGTTGTGCCATTCCAAATCGCCTACCACGCAGATTATCACCATGTCGTAATCAACCGTAACAGTGCCTATTTCCTTAAGCTCGTCGATGATATGCTCCAATTTCAACGGATTGTCGATAGTCACAGAGATACCGACCTCCGATGTTGCAATCATGTCGATAGGACGGTTGTAATTATCGAAAATTTCAAACACGCGGTGAATGAAACCTGATGCAAGGAGCATCCGCGACGACCGTATTTTAACCGCGATTACACCGTCCTTGGCTGCCACAGCCTTAATTGACCGCGAATGCACCGTGTTGTAAATCAATGTCCCGCGAGCCTCCGGCTCCATGGTGTTGAGCACCCTTATCGGTATATTGTTAAGCTTTGCAGGCATCACGCATGACGGGTGAAGGATTTTAGCCCCGAAATAAGCCAGTTCGGCGGCCTCGTCGAAGTGCAGTTCGGCAACAGGCTCGGTTTTATCCACATAACGCGGGTCATTGTTATGCATCCCGTCGATATCGGTCCATATTTCGATTTCCTCAGCGTTTATGGCCGCCCCGATAAGCGACGCCGTAAGGTCGCTACCGCCACGTTGAAGGTTGTCGGTATCCCCCTTATGGTTGCGGCATATGAACCCTTGGGTAACATACAGATCTGCTTCGGGATTAGCTTCGAGCATGGGGGTCAGCTTAAGCGTTATATAATCCACATCAGCCTCACCGTTATGGTCGGTGCGCATGAAATCCAATGCCGGAAGCCAAACGGAGTTGAAACCCTGTTCGTGAAGATAAAAATCCATAAGGGCCGTCGACATCAGCTCACCTTGAGCCAGTATTTCTTTTTCATGGATTTCAGAAAATTCATCGACATGGGTAAACGAACGTATATAAGCGAAAATAGCTGCTATACGCTCAACAGCAGCCTGCCTCAGGTCATTATCCTCAAGAAGCTCGGAAACCACCGCATCGTAACGCTTCTCCAAACTGTTTATGGTAACTTTGGCACCGTTGATATTGCGTTTATACAGGTAATCGGCAATCTCCACAAGGGCATTCGTTGTGCCTGACATTGCCGAAAGCACTATTATATTGGCGCCACGCCCGGTTATGAGGCGGGCCACTTCCTTTATGCGTGAGGCACTACCTACGGATGTGCCACCGAATTTCAAAACTTTCATTTTGTAAGTTTACGGATTTTTATGGAAAATTTTCGGGGAATACACCCCCGGACAACAGTGGTCTGACGGAATAAGTCAGAAAGCATAACCGGCACAATCGGCGAGCTGCTTGTTATCGCAACGAATCACCCTTGCCGGATACTGTTCTACCAATTGAAGGTTATGGGTGGCCATTATAACGGCAGTGCCCATTTCGGCGATTTCACGAAGATGCTTCACGATATGGTCGCCGGTTGCAGGGTCAAGGTTACCTGTAGGCTCGTCGGCCAATATCAGTTTGGGCTTGTTGAGCAGTGCCCGTGCTATCACGATACGCTGCTGTTCGCCACCGGAAAGTTCATGAGGCATTTTATATGATTTCGTACCCATCCCCACCTGCCTGAGTACCTCATCGATGCGCTCATCCTTGGCCGCACGGTCGCGCCACCCGGTGGCATCAAGCACAAATCTTAGGTTATCATAGACGTTACGGTCGGTCAGAAGCTGGAAATCCTGGAAAACAATCCCTATCTCCCTTCGCAACATGGGGATATCCTTACGCCTGATTCCCACCAGGTCATAATCCATAACACGGGCATCGCCGGTCATAACAGGGATTTCGGCATACATCGACTTAAGCAAACTCGATTTGCCGCTACCCACCTTCCCTATAAGGTAGACAAACTCCCCTTCCTTAAGGACCAGGTCGACATGCTTCAGCACAACCAGCTCTTTACGAAGGATTTCCACATCTTTATATTCGACTACGTTCATACTGCTTTTTCGCCACTTAAGAAATATCGATGCAAAATTAGTACAATCCGCCCCATTGATAACCGAATAATCTTCAGTTAACACTTTTTAACCCGCATGATTACTGCCAGAGGCCATCTCGCACAATCGCCATAACCGCATACCTAAAAATGGATAAAAAATGGGATAAAGGATTGTTTTATGTGATTTTTCCACTAATTTTGCACCTTGAAAAATAACGTCAATATTTAACAACAACATAAAAACGTTTCATTTTATGCAAGTTACGCTCGAAAAGACCGGCGACCTCGAAGGCCGTGTAAAGGTCGAAGTAACCCAGAACGACTATCTCGACAAGGTAAACAAAGAACTTAAGGAAATAGGCCGCACCCGCGTAATCCCCGGGTTCCGCAAAGGTCATGTAAGCATCGACCAGCTCCGCCGCCGTTTCGGGAAAGAAGTCAAGAGCCACGTTCTCAACGAAGAGGTTTACCGCTCCGTAATCGAATATATCCGTGAAAACAAACTCGAGGTTCTCGGCGAGCCGCTACCCGTCGAAGTAAAGGAAATCAACCTTGACGACACTGACTACACCTTTGAATACGAAGTCGGTCTCGCACCGGCTATCGAAGCCAATATCGACAAGGAAATCACCGTGCCCTTCTACACCATCGAGGTTTCCGACGAAATGGTAAAGGAGCAGGACACAGCGCTCTGCGAGCGTTTCGGCGCACAAGTTCCCGGAGAGGAAGTAGATGCCAAAGCCCTTGTGAAAGGTGCAATCATGCAGCTTAACGCCGACGGCACAGTGAACACCGAAGAAAACGCCATACAGGTTGTCGACGGCATCGTAGCCCCCATGTATTTCACCGACAAAGACCAGGCTGCCCTGTTCCTCGGCAAGAAAGTGGGCGACAAAGTGGTTTTCAACCCCTTCAAGACATGCAACGGCAACGCCGCCGAACTCGCTTCGATGCTTCACATCGAAAAAGACCGCACAGCCGAAGTAACCGGCGATTTCGAAATGGCCATCTCCGAAATCATCGTACTCAAACCGGCTGAACACGGCGAGGAATTCTATAAGGAAGTATTCCCCGGCAACACCGTTACAACTGAGGAGGAATATTTTGCAGAACTCCGCAAAATGATTGCCTCACAGCTCCTCCCCAACAGCGACCACCTTTTCAACCGCGACGTTCAGAAAGAACTGATGACCCGTTTCGGCAACTTCGACCTGCCTGCGGAATTCCTGAAAAAATGGCTTGTGGCACGCAACGAAGGGCTGACCGCCGAAAACGTCAATGAGGAATACGACAAGATGGCCCCCTCTATCCGCTGGGAACTCCTCCGTGGCAAAATCGCCGAAAACCTCGACATCAAGGTCACAGACGACGACATGCTGCAATTCGCCAAAGCCCTTGCTTTCCAGCAATTCGCACAGTACGGCATGACCAATATGGACGACGAGACCATCACCAACTACGCCCGCCGCATCCTTGAAGACAAGAACTACCTGGGACGCATGCGTGAAGACGTTGGCAACCGCAAGCTCTTCAACGCAATCAAAGCCCTGGTCAACCTCGATGCCAAAGCCGTAAGCCTCGATGAATTCAAGGCTCTCGCACAGGCAGAGTAACACCTGATTCAATGCCCCGGCAAAACCGGCAGGGCAAACAACATACGGAACCGCCATGGAATATTTCCTTCAAGGCGGTTCCGTTTATATTCAAAGCTTTACATATCCATACCCGAATACCGGCCCTAAAATGGCAGACGAAATAGCGTCACAGCATATTCCGCCCATAATTTTTATCAGATTTTTGGAGAATGTTATGGAAAAAATGTATTATCTTTGAATTATAAAAACACCGGAAATAAATTTTCTACATTCATGAGTCATAACAACAACGATTTTCGCAATTATGCGGTGAAGCATCTCGGCATGAACGGACTGGCATTGGACCAATTCACTTCAGCCACAAACCACGCCATCCGCTCAAGCTATATCTCCCCCACCATCATCGAGGAACGACAACTCAATGTGGCCCAGATGGATGTGTTCTCACGACTTATGATGGACCGCATCATATTCCTGGGAACCGACGTCAACGACTACACCGCCAACGTAATCCAGGCACAGCTGCTCTATCTCGACTCTGCCGACCCAGGCAAGGATGTGTCGATTTACATCAACTCACCCGGCGGCTCGGTTTATGCAGGTCTCGGAATTTATGACACGATGCAATATATTTCAAGCGACGTGGCAACCATCTGCACCGGCATGGCAGCTTCGATGGCCGCAGTGCTCCTCGTTGCAGGAACCAAAGGCAAACGATTTGCCCTTAACCATTCGCGTGTGATGATTCACCAGCCTATGGGCGGAGCACAGGGACAGGCTTCCGACATCGAGATTACAGCCCGCGAAATCCAAAAGCTCAAAAAGGAACTCTACCACATCATCGCCGACCATTCCGGCCAGCCCTTTGAAAAAGTGGAACGCGATTCCGACCGTGACTACTGGATGAATTCTATCGAAGCCAAAGAATACGGCATGATTGACGAAGTCCTCGTCAAAGCACGCCATTGATATCCCCCTGCAGAAACCAAACCCAACAACCGGCATGGCGGCAATTATACTAACCCCGCCAATGCCTTGCAGTTACGCAAAAACACTTAAATGGCAAAGAAAAAAACTGACAGTTGCGCGTTTTGCGGGCGTCCAGGCTCACAGTCGGAAGTGCTGATTCCGTCGGGCATCACACCCGATGTGTTCCTATGCGCGGAATGTGCCGACTCGATTCATGAAATCCTCGAAGATTTCCGAGGCGAAGGGGCAAAAGGGAAAAAGAAGGATAAAAGCTCAGACGTCCCCACCCTGGAAAAAGTGCCAAAGCCCAAAGAAATCTGCGAATATCTCGACCAATACGTCATCGGGCAGGACAGCGCCAAACGCTACCTGTCTGTAGCGGTCTATAACCACTACAAACGACTGGCACAACCTGCCGACGACGATGTCGACATTGAGAAAAGCAACATCGTGCTGGTAGGTCCCACTGGCACCGGCAAGACACTGCTTGCAAAAACCATAGCCCGCATGCTCGAAGTGCCCTTCACCATAGTCGACGCCACAGTGCTCACGCAGGCAGGATATGTGGGGGAGGATATCGAAAGCCTCCTCACCCGACTGCTGCAAGTGGCCGACTACGATGTGGCAAAAGCCGAACGCGGCATCGTTTTCATCGACGAAATCGACAAAATAGCACGCAAAGGCGACAACCCGTCAATTACACGCGACGTAAGCGGCGAAGGTGTGCAACAGGGATTATTGAAACTTCTGGAAGGGTCTGTAGTGAACGTGCCGCCACAAGGCGGGCGCAAACATCCCGAACAACGCATGATTCCCGTCGACACCAAGAACATCCTCTTTATCTGCGGGGGTGCTTTTGACGGAATCGAACGCAAAATAGCCCAAAGGCTCAACACCCACGTGGTAGGCTACTCGACCGATGCTGCCAGAAAGCGGATCGACCGCGACAACTACCTGAGTTACGTGGCACCCCAGGATCTCAAATCGTTCGGCCTGATTCCCGAAATAATCGGCCGACTGCCTATCCTGACCCACCTCGACCCGCTTGACCGCGATGCCCTGCGACGGGTGCTCACCGAGCCTAAAAATGCAATAACACGGCAATATGAAAAGCTGTTTGCAATGGACGGTGTCAAACTTACGTTCGAACCGGAGGCGCTCGACGCTATAGTCGACAAGGCCATCGAATACAAGCTCGGCGCACGCGGATTGCGTGCAATAGTGGAAACAGTGATGATCGACTCCATGTTCGAGCTTCCGTCATCATCGCACAAGACATTCGATGTCACAGCCGGCTATGTTCTCGACAAGCTGCGCCAGTCGCACTACGAGCTAAACAAGGACACCGGATCCAAAGCCTGATTCCAAGGCACATTACAATTTCAAAAAATCCAGGCTAACGAGCTTAGACCAGGAGTTTACAACGCTAACCTCTCTGACCCCATGACAACGAAAGAAGAACTGACGTACGCACTCAAACGCCATTTCGGCTTTGACAAATTCAAAGGCAACCAGGAGCAGATAATGCTGTCGCTCCTTGAAGGCCGCGACGTGTTTGTACTCATGCCCACAGGCGGAGGCAAATCCCTGTGCTACCAGCTGCCATCGTTGTTAATGCCGGGCACTGCCATAGTCATCTCCCCGCTGATTGCCCTGATGAAAAACCAGGTCGACGCGATGCGTAACTTCAGCACTGACGACGGCATTGCCCATTTCCTAAACTCCTCGCTAAACAAAAGTGCAATCGACCAGGTGAAATCCGACATACTCGCCGGAAAAACCAAACTGCTTTATGTCGCACCGGAGTCGCTGACCAAAGAAGATAATATTGAATTCCTAAAGACAGTTCCCATATCGTTCTATGCCGTAGACGAGGCACACTGCATTTCAGAGTGGGGACACGACTTCCGACCTGAATACCGCCGGATTCGCCCCATTATCAACGAAATCTCACAACGCCCCGTCATAGCCCTGACGGCGACGGCAACCCCGAAAGTCCAGCACGACATACAGAAAAATCTCGGAATGAACGACGCCATTGTCTACAAATCGTCGTTCAACCGCGAAAACCTCTATTACGAAATACGTCCTAAAACCGAAAACACCGACCGCGATATTATCAGGTTCATAAAGAACCGCGACGGGAAATCGGGCATAATCTACTGCTTAAGCCGCAAGAAAGTGGAAGAGCTTGCCGAATTGTTGAAAATCAACAACATCAAAGCACTGCCCTACCATGCGGGGATGGACGCAGCCACACGCTCTGAGAACCAGGACGCATTCCTGTTGGAGCATATCGACGTGATTGTAGCCACAATAGCATTCGGAATGGGCATTGACAAACCCGACGTGCGCTATGTCATACACTACGACATGCCGAAATCGCTTGAAGGATACTATCAGGAAACAGGGCGTGCCGGACGTGACGGAGGAGAAGGCCAGTGCCTGACATTCTATTCGGCAAAAGACCTCAAGAAGATGGAAAAGTTCATGCAGGGCAAACCCCTCACCGAACAGGAAATCGGCAAACAGCTCCTGGCTGAAACGGCTTGCTACGCCGAATCAGCCTTGTGCCGCCGGAAAACACTTCTTCACTATTTCGGGGAAGAATTCGAACCCGACAACTGCGGGAACTGCGATAACTGTTTAAACCCAAAGAAAAAAGTGGACGCTAAAGACGATTTATCCGCAGTGCTGGAAATTATCACTGCCCTAAAGGAAAAATTCAAAGCCGAACACATAATAGACGTGGCAACAGGGCGCGAGACAAACGACATCCGCAGCTACCACCACGACGAACTGGAAGTATTCGGGTGCCTGCCGAAGGCCGACCGCCGTTATCTCAACACCGTAATCCGGCAAGCCACCATAGCCGGGTACATCGAACGGGAGGTAGAGAACTTCGGACTTGTGCGCATCACGGCCAAAGGGAAAAACTTCCTCAAACGACCCACTGCATTCAAAATCGTTGAAGACACCGATTTCAACGAAGAAGAGGAAGAAGCCATCGTGAAAAGCGGGGCAACCTGCGCCGTCGACCCGGAGCTATACTCCATCCTGAAGGATTTACGCAAAAAAACAGCCAAACATCACAACCTACCCCCCTACGTCATTTTCCAGGACCCGTCGCTCGAGGCTATGGCCACCACATATCCGGTGACGATGGAAGAGCTCCAGAACATAACCGGCGTAGGTGCAGGAAAAGCCAAACGCTATGGCGAGGAATTCCTGAAAGTAATCAAGACCCACGTCGAGGAAAACGAAATCGAACGCCCCGAAGACCTCCGGGTACGCTCCATGGCCAACAAAAGCCGAATCAAGATTTCCATCATCCAGGCAATCGACCGGAAAATAGACCTCGACGAGCTTGCCAATTCCAAATGCATGGAGTTTGGCGAACTTCTTGACGAAATCGAGGCTATCGTATATTCAGGCACAAAAATCAACATCAGCTATTTCATCAACGAAGTTATCGACGACGACCATCAGGAGGATATATTCGAATATTTCAAAGAAGCGGATTCCGACTCGCTCGAAGAAGCCATCCAGGAACTCGGTTCGGAATACAGCGAGGATGAAATCCGCCTGATGCGTATCAAGTTCCTTTCCGAACTCGGCAACTGATTCCGAAAAAAATTCGTACCTTTGCGGAAAATTTCAAGGGTAAGGCTTTTTCTCGATTCAAAGCCTCCGGGGGAGGATGACTCCTCCCTGCAACGCATTTTCCACAACTACAATGATAGCTGTAAACAATTTAGGGATACAATTCGGTAAAAGAGTTCTGTTTCAGGATGTAAACCTGAAATTCACCCCCGGCAACTGCTACGGGATTATCGGTGCCAACGGTGCCGGGAAGTCAACGCTTATGCGCATACTTTCCGACCAGTTAAGCCCAACCCACGGCACTGTCTCGATGGGGCCGGGCGAACGTATGAGCGTGCTCGAACAGGATCACTTCAAGTTCGATGACTGCACAGTGCTAAACACGGTGTTACAGGGGCACACGGTGCTTTGGGACATCATGCAGGAGAAGGATGCCCTCTATGCCAAGCCTGACTTCAACGATGCCGACGGCATCCGGGCTTCCGAGCTCGAAGAGAAATTCGCCGAGCTTGAAGGATGGAACGCCGAAGCCGATGCTGCCGCCCTTCTCAGCGGCCTGGGAATAAAAGAAGCACGCCACCACATGCTGATGCGCGACCTTTCCGGTAACGAAAAGGTTCGTGTGCTCCTTGCCAAGGCTCTTTTCGGCAATCCCGACAACCTGCTTCTCGACGAGCCGACCAACGACCTCGACCTCGAAACCGTGGCCTGGCTGGAGGATTATCTCTCGAAATTCGAGAACACGGTGCTAGTCGTATCCCACGACCGTCACTTCCTTGACTCGGTGTGCACACACACCCTCGACATCGACTATAACAAGGTATCACTATTTGCCGGCAACTACAGCTTCTGGTATGAATCATCCCAGTTGGCACTCCGCCAGCAACAGCAGCAGAACAAGAAAGCCGAGGAAAAGCGTAAGGAACTACTTGAGTTCATCCAGCGTTTCAGCGCCAATGTGGCCAAATCAAAACAGACCACATCTCGCAAAAAGATGCTTGAAAAGCTCAATATCGAGGAAATACAGCCCTCGTCACGCCGCTATCCGGGCATAATCTTCACCCCGGAACGCGAACCGGGCAACAAGATTCTCGAAGTGCACGGACTAACGGCTTCGGTCGACGGCGAAACGCTTTTCAAAGATGTCAACTTCCAGATTGAGAAAGGCGACAAGGTCGTGTTCCTGAGCCACGACCCGCGTGCCATGACCGCCCTGTTCGAAATCATCAACGGCAAACGCAAAGCCGATGCAGGAACCTACGACTGGGGGCAGACCATCACCACGGCCTACCTGCCACTCGACAACTCGGAGTTTTTCAACACCGATATGAACCTTGTCGACTGGTTATGCCAGTATTCCGACGATTCAAGCGAAATCTATCTGAAAGGGTTCCTCGGGAAGATGCTCTTCTCAGGCGAGGAAGTGCTTAAAAAGGCATCGGTGCTTTCAGGTGGTGAGAAAATGCGATGCATGATTGCCCGTATGATGCTCCGCAACGCCAACACCATGGTGCTCGACTCCCCTACCAACCACCTCGACCTTGAATCCATACAGGCGTTCAACAACACCCTGCAAAGCTTCAAGGGCAACATCCTGCTGTCGTCGCATGACCACGAATTCATACAGACCGTGTGCAACCGCATCATCGAGCTGACCCCCAACGGCATCATCGACAAGATGATGGACTATGACGATTACATAACCGACGAAAAGGTTGCCGCCACACGCGAGCGCCTTTACGCCCAGGCATAAACCCGCAGCGGCACCATGGCAGTAACCATGGTGCCGCTGCATCACTTTTCAACTATGGTCAAGCATATCGTAACATTCAAGCTTACAGGCACCCCGCAGGAACGCCTCCAGGTTGCCACCCGGTTCAAAGACGCATTGATGGAGCTTCCGGGACAAATTGACGTGCTGCAATCAATGGAAGTCGGCATCAACGAAAACCCGGCAGAGGACTGGGATGTGGTGCTGACAGCGATCGTGCCGGAAATGGCCGATGTAGCCACCTATGCCAACCATCCGGCCCACGTAGCGGCAGCCTCGCTTTTGGCCGGGCATAAAGAAGCACGTGCATGCGTTGACTACCGATTCTAAAAAAACTTACAACCAATCATCATCTCTTCCCCACCCCTCTAAATGGTTCAATTCTTCAAAAAAGGAAGTTCAACCGTATTCGCAGTTGAAACTGACCATCGTCTCGACCAAAGCGAAATCGAGAAACTCGTGTGGGCGTTTTCCGACGCCAAACCCCTGAGCGCCACATCGGTGAAAGGCCGTTTCATCGGCCCCCGGCGGGAAATGATTACCCCCTGGAGCACAAACGCAGTGGAAATAACCCAGAACATGGGCCTGAAAGGAATTTCACGCATCGAGGTGTTCGAACGTGTCCCGGAAGGTTCCGAGCCGGTTTATGACCGCATGCTTTCACGCCTTTACGACGGGCTTAACAGCCGCGTGTTCCATATCGACCGCAAGCCTGAGCCGATAGTAAAAATAGCCGACATCCACGAATATAACAAATCAGAAGGATTGGCCCTCAGCCCGGAAGAAGAGGAATATCTCGACGGGCTGGCAAAGAAACTCGGACGCCCCCTCACCGATTCCGAAGTGTTCGGTTTCTCGCAGGTGAACTCCGAACATTGCCGTCACAAGATTTTCAACGGCACATTCGTTATCGACGGAGAAGAAAAACCGTTGTCGCTGTTCAAACTTATCAAGAAAACCTCACAGGAAAACCCCAACGGCCTGGTATCGGCATACAAGGACAATGTGGCATTCGTAGAGGGGCCGACAGTCGACCAGTTCTATCCCGTAAACCCCGACCGTCCAGACTATTTCCATGTGAAAGATGTCGACACAGTCATATCTCTCAAGGCTGAGACTCATAACTTCCCCACAACGGTAGAACCCTTCAACGGCGCGGCCACAGGAACCGGAGGCGAAATCCGCGACCGCCTCGGTGGCGGCAAAGCCTCACTCCCTATCGCTGGTACGGCGGTCTACATGACCTCATACCCACGTCTGAGCGAGGCACACAAATGGGAACTTATGATGAACCCGCGTGTATGGCTCTACCAGACACCAGCAGAAATCCTCATCAAAGCGTCAAACGGTGCATCTGACTTCGGCAACAAGTTCGGACAACCACTTATCTGTGGTTCGTTGCTTACATTCGAACACGACGAAAACGGGCGCATGTATGCCTACGACAAAGTTATCATGCTTGCCGGCGGTGTAGGTTTTGCGGCAAAGAAAGATGCTATCAAAGGCACACCTGTACCCGGCGAAAAAGTCGTGGTCATGGGTGGCGACAACTACCGCATCGGCATGGGTGGCGGAGCCGTTTCGTCGGTGGAGACCGGCCAATATGCCAATGCTATCGAACTTAACGCCGTGCAGCGTGCCAATCCCGAAATGCAAAAGCGTGTGGCCAACGTGATTCGTGCCCTTGCCGAAAGCGACAACAACCCGGTGGTGTCAATCCATGACCATGGTGCCGGAGGCCACCTGAACGCCCTTTCCGAACTCGTTGAAGAAACCGGCGGACATATCGACCTCGATGCGCTCCCCGTAGGCGACCCAACCCTTTCAGCCAAGGAAATAGTCGGTAACGAAAGCCAGGAACGCATGGGTATGGTTGTCGAAGCCAAAGATATACCCTACATCGAACGCGTGGCGCAGCGCGAACGCGCACCGATGTATGTTGTAGGCGAAACCACTGACGATAAGCGATTCGTATTCTCCGACGCCAAAGGGCGCAAACCCATCGACCTTGAAATGGCCGATATGTTCGGAAACTCACCCAAAACCGTGATGACCGACAGCACGGTCGAAACAACATACAAGGCACCCGAATATAACGCCGACAACCTTGCCGACTATGTGCGCGGCGTGCTTTCACTCGAAGCCGTTGCCTGCAAGGACTGGCTGACCAACAAGGTTGACCGCTCCGTGACAGGGCGCATCGCCCGTCAGCAATGCCAGGGTGAAATCCAGCTCCCCCTCAGCGACTGTGGTGTTGTAGCCCTCGATTATACAGGCCGCAACGGCATCGCAACCTCTATAGGCCATGCCCCACAGGTGGCTCTCGCCGATTCGGCCAAAGGTTCGGTAATGGCTGTTGCCGAAGCCCTTACCAATATCGTAGGCGCCCCGCTGAAAGACGGGCTGAAAAGCATATCGCTCAGTGCCAACTGGATGTGGCCTTGCAAGAACCCGGGCGAGGATGCAGCGCTCTATAAAGCGGTTGAGGCATGCAGCGATTTCGCCTGCGCCCTCGGCATCAATATCCCCACCGGCAAGGACTCCTTGTCGATGACTCAGAAGTATGGCGATGACAAAGTGTATGCCCCAGGCACTGTGATTATATCGGCTGCCGGCGAAACCGCCGACGTGCGCCGCACGGTTACCCCGGTGCTACAACCCCGCAAGAACTCGGAACTCTACTATATCGACTTCTCAGCCGACGCCCTGCGTCTTGGCGGTTCGGCATTCGCCCAATCGCTCAACACGATAGGCTCTGATGCCCCGACTGTCAAGGATGCCGGTTATTTCAAACAGGCATTTGCCGCCGTGCAGAGCCTTGTGAAGAACAACCGCGTACTGGCAATGCACGACGTTTCGGCCGGAGGCCTGGTAACCACCCTGCTTGAAATGGTGTTCGCCAACATGAACGGCGGCCTCAGCATAACCACCGAAGGGTTTGTAGCCGATGGTGAAACCGACCTTGTGAAAATTCTCTTCGCGGAAAATCCCGCCGTTGTAATCCAGGTTGACGATGCCAAACGCCCCGTTGTGGAAAAGACCCTTTCCGACGCAGGTGTGAAATTCCATATCCTGGGCCGTCCTTCCGACGAACGTGTGCTGCTCCTTGAACATGAAGGCACCGAACGCCTGATGGGTATCGACCATCTGCGCGACGCATGGTTCGAGCCATCCTATCTGCTCGACAGCATCCAAAGCGGAGCGGAATGCGCCGCCATGCGCTTCGAAAACTATCGCAAGCAGCCTATACGCTACGCCATCCCTGCCGCATTCAACGGCACACTGGCATCACGCGGCATCGCCTACCGCCATGCAGTGGGCGAAGGAGCACCCCGTGCGGCAATTATCCGCGAAAAGGGCGTGAACGGTGACCGTGAAATGGCCTACTCCCTCTACCTCGCCGGTTTCGATGTCAAGGACGTCCACATGACCGACCTGATGAGCGGACGCGAGACATTGGAAGATGTCAATATGATAGTGTTCTGCGGCGGTTTCTCCAACAGCGACGTGCTCGGTTCTGCAAAAGGATGGGCAAGCGGTTTCCGTTGGAACGATACGGCAAAGGAAACACTCCGCAAATTCTACCGCCGCACCGACACCCTCAGCCTCGGCATATGCAACGGGTGCCAGCTCATGGTGGAACTCGGGCTGCTGAATGAAGGTGGAATCGACGCGGAAGTGCCTGCTGCGAAACGCGTGCGCATGGAACATAACATCTCACACAAGTTCGAATCGCAGTTCCTCGGCCTCACCATTCCAGCCAACAACAGCGTGATGCTCGGCTCCATGGCCGGAATGAAACTCGGCATCTGGGTGGCTCACGGCGAAGGACGCTTCATGCTTCCCGGCAGCCTCAAGGACTATAATGTCGCGGCTAAATACAACTATGCCGCCTATCCCGCCAACCCCAACGGGTCGCGCGGCGCGGTGGCAGCCCTTGCTTCGGCCGACGGCCGCCACCTTGCAATGATGCCTCACCTAGAGCGTGCCATCTTCCCCTGGCAGTGCGGTTTCTATCCCGCAAACCGCCGCAAGGACGAGGTAACTCCCTGGATCGACGCCTTCATCAACGCCCGCCGTTGGATCGAGGCCAGGAAATAACCCGGCTCCATATACTTGATACATCTAACAAAGTGACAGATATGAAGCAATTCCGTATCTGTCACTTCGTTTATATTATGTATAACCGTCATATCTCAGTCTCCACCTATCCAAAGGAACCCTGACAATTACAAGAATCCAGAATGAAACGAATCGACAAAGCAACCGAACGGAAACTATACTGGCTGTTCATCCCGATGGGGATGGTGGTAGTGTGGATAATTACTTATCTATGGTTCGATATCAACCTGCTTGAACGATGTTTCGGGGTTCACATAGATGTCCTTAAATGGTACAACCCTGCGCTCATAGGTGCTGTCATGATAGTTTTTGCAGGCTATTCCATAGCCGCTATAAGGCAGAAATGCTGGGGAGAACTGGCGATAGGCTTAGTAATATTTATTGTCCTGCTGCTGAATATGAGCAATATCTTCGTTGACATGTTACACCCGTAAAAATAGGCTGAAAGTGCGTCTCACAGTTGCGTGGGACAAGGCAAAATCGTAATTTTGCATGCTGTTATGAAATGTGGTTTTGACAACGAGAAATATCTCAAAATTCAGTCCGAACATATCAAAGAGCGCATAGCGCAGTTCGGCAACAAACTTTATCTAGAGCTGGGAGGAAAACTTTTCGACGACTATCACGCAAGCCGCGTCCTCCCCGGTTTCCAACCCGACAGCAAATTGCGCATGCTCAGCCAGTTGAGCGACCATGCTGAAATCGTAATCGTAATCAGCGCCCTCGACATCGAAAAAAACAAGGTGCGCAACGATTTGGGAATAACTTACGATATGGACGTGCTGCGCCTGCGCACCGAATTCCAAAACCGTGGTTTCCTTGTCGGCTCGGTTGTAATCACCCATTATAACGGGCAGAGCAGTGCCGACGCATTCCGTCAACGGCTTGAACGCCTGGGCATCACCACCTACTGCCACTACACCATCGAAGGATACCCCACAAACGTGGCACTCATCGACTCCGAAGAAGGGTTTGGCCGCAATGATTATGTGGTGACAACGCGCCCGCTGGTAATAGTCACCGCCCCTGGCCCGGGCAGCGGCAAAATGGCAGTTTGCCTCAGCCAGCTTTACAATGAACATAAACGCGGCATCGAGGCCGGTTATGCCAAATTCGAGACCTTCCCGGTTTGGAGCCTGCCGCTGAAACACCCTGTAAACATCGCTTACGAGGCTGCCACAGCCGACCTCAACGATGTGAACATGATTGACCCGTTCCATCTGGAAGCCTATGGCAAAACAGCCATCAACTATAACCGTGATATCGAGATTTTTCCCGTGCTCAATGCCCTTTTCGAAGGCATCTACGGCGAGAATCCCTATAAATCGCCGACCGATATGGGGGTGAACATGGTAGGCTTCTGCATCAATGATGACGAAGCATGCCGCGAGGCATCGAAAAACGAAATCATACGCCGCTACTTTACAGCGCTCAACCAGATGGCAGAAGGCGGATGCAACGAGTGCGAAGTAAATAAAATCAGCCTGCTGATGAACCAGGCCAAGATTTCCCCATCCTACAGAAAGCCGGTCATAGCCGCAAGGGAACGTGCGGCACAATGCGGCAAATACAGCTCCGCAATCGAACTTGCCGACGGCACTATTATCACAGCCGAATCAGGCGAACTCATGGGGCCTAGCGCGGCTTTGATTCTCAATGCCACAAAGCATCTTGCCGGAATCGACCACAATATAAAACTGATTCCGCAACACATGATCGAACCCATACAGCACACCAAGACAAACTATCTGCGCAGCCGCAACCCGCGCCTGCACACCGACGAAGTGCTGGTAGCCCTTTCGGTACTCAGCCCGCATGACGAAAATTGCCGCCGGGCACTTGAAAAACTTCCTGAACTGAACGGTTGCCAGGTGCATTCCACCGTAATGCTGGGTGAGGTCGACCGCAAAATTTTCAAAAAACTCGGCGTCGGGCTGACCTGCGACCCTGCAAAAAAGCACTGACCGGTCATTTCGATAACAATGTCATATACAATGATGGCGCTGTCTCAAAAAAACGACACAGCGCCATCATCGTATATCGACCTGTTATAACCGCATCCGCAATGCCATGGAAGCCCCACTAACCCTATTTAACCTAAAAATATTTGGCTACCAGCATGATTTTGAGTAACTTTGCAGCTGCCTTGATACGGGCGCAGCACTTTAGGTGCAAAATCATAACCGGCAACAGCCGTTTGCAAGAAAACATAAACCAAAACTTAATAACGACATTATGAGTTTAAACATCGTAGTTCTTGCCAAGCAGGTGCCCGACACCCGCAACGTAGGAAAAGATGCTATGAAGGAGGACGGCACCATCAACCGTGCGGCGCTGCCTGCCATCTTCAACCCCGAGGATCTCAACGCCCTTGAACAGGCTCTCCGCCTCAAGGACGCCAACCCTGGAACCAAAGTCACCATCCTCACCATGGGTCTTCCCCGTGCAGCCGAGGTTATTCGCGAAGCCATTTTCCGTGGCGCCGATACCGGTATAGTACTCACCGACCGCGCTCTCGGCGGTGCCGACACCCTTGCCACCTCCTATTCACTGGCACAAGCCATCAAGAAGATGGGCAATATCGACATGATGCTCTGCGGCCGCCAGGCTATCGACGGCGACACCGCACAGGTAGGCCCCCAGGTTGCCGAGAAACTCGGTCTCCCGCAGGTTACCTATGCCGAGGAAATCCTTGACCTCTCAAACGGCTATGTAACAGTCAAGCGCCGTTTGGAATCAGGCGTAGAAACGGTGAAAGCCCCCCTCCCCTGCGTGGTTACAGTAAACGGTTCGGCTGCCGAATGCCGCCCGCGCAACGCAAAACGCGTAATGCAGTTCAAGTATGCCGTTTCACCTTCTGAAAAAGAAAAACTTTCCGACGAACTCAAAGCCTTGGTCGACAAACGCCCCGGCCTGAACCTGCAGGAATGGAGCGCGGCCTTCGTCGAAGCCGATCCCGAACAAATCGGTATGCCCGGCTCACCCACAAAGGTAAAGGCTATTGAGAACGTGGTGTTTACCGCAAAGGAAAGCCTCTGCTTCACCGATGACGACACCCAGATTGAAAACCTCGTGAAAGACCTCATCGCCAACCACACCATAGGTTGATGAAACGGTCGGTTACACATTCCAAACACTGAAGCATTATGTCAGATCAGAATAACTTAATCGTATATTGCGAATTCGAGGACGGCAAAGTGGCCGACGTGAGCCTTGAGCTCCTCACCAAAGGCCGTCAGCTTGCATCGGAACTCGGGGTTAAGCTTGAAGCGGTGGTAGTAGGCGACAACCTCGAAGGTGTAGAAAACCAACTCTTCCCCTACGGGGCCGACGTTGTTTACAAGGTGGAAGACAAGCGTCTCTATCCCTACACATCCAACCCCCATGCTGCCGTATTGATTAATCTTTTCAAGGAAATCAAACCGCAAATCTGCCTTATGGGTGCCACATGCATCGGTCGCGACCTCGGTCCCCGCGTGTCATCATGCCTCCATTCGGGTCTTACCGCCGACTGCACATCGCTCGTTATCGGCGACCACAAAGACCCCAAAACAGGCAAAGAATATCAGAACCTCCTTTACCAGATTCGTCCTGCATTCGGCGGGAACATCGTAGCCACGATTGTCAACCCCGACTGCCGTCCGCAGATGGCCACCGTGCGCGAAGGAGTGATGAAAAAAGAAATCTTCAACCCCGAACACAAGGGCGAAGTAATCAACCTTGACGCGAAAAAATATGTGACCGACAGTGATTTCGTTGTTGAAATCATCGACCGCCACATCGAAAAGTCGAAAATCAATATCAAGAACTCCCCCATCATCGTTGCCGGCGGTTACGGTATCGGCAGCAAGGAAGGGTTCGACATGCTCTTCGACCTGGCCAACGTGCTTGGTGCCGAAGTCGGCGCAACACGTGCCGCCGTCGACGCAGGGTTCGCCGAGCATGCACGCCAGATTGGCCAGACTGGTGTTACCGTGCGCCCCAAACTCTATATCGCATGCGGTATCTCGGGGCAAATCCAGCACATTGCCGGAATGAAGGAAAGTGCAATCATCATTTCCATCAACAACGACCCCGACGCCCCCATCAACGCCATCGCCGACTATGTGATTACCGGCAACTACGAGGATGTGGTTCCCAAACTCATCAAATATTACAAGAAAAACTCTAAGTAACCTATTATAGCCATGGCTAATTTCTATACGGACAATCCCGACCTCAAACTTCACCTCCAGCATCCGCTGATGCGTAAAATCGTAGCCCTCAAAGAGCGCGATTTCGCCGATGCAGAGAAGTTTGACTATGCGCCGCTCGATTTCGACGACGCTATGGACAACTATAACCGAGTGTTGGAAATCGTAGGCGAACTTTGCGGCACAACAATCGCCGACAATGCAGAAGGTGTTGACCACGACGGCCCCACGGTAGCCGACGGACGCGTAACCTACGCCCCCGGCACACAGGAAAACCTCGACGGATGCCGCAAGGCCGGTTTGATGGGAATGTCGATGCCCCGTCGTTTCGGAGGCTTGAACTTCCCTATCACCCCCTACATCATGGCTGCCGACATCGTGAGCCGTGCCGACACCGGGTTTGAAAACCTTTGGGGATTGCAGGACTGCGCCGAAACGCTCTATGAATTCGGCACCGAAGACCAGCGCGAACGCTATATCCCCCGCGTATGTGCCGGTGAAACGATGTCGATGGACCTTACCGAACCCGATGCCGGTTCCGACCTTCAGTCGGTGATGCTCAAGGCCACAGAACAACCCGACGGCACATGGCTGCTCAACGGTGTGAAGCGCTTTATCACCAACGGCGATGCCGACATCCACCTCGTGCTCGCCCGTTCGGAGGACGGCACAAAGGACGGCCGCGGCCTCTCGATGTTCATCTACGACAAACGCCAGGGTGGCGTCAACGTGCGCCGCATCGAAAACAAACTCGGCATCAAGGGCTCACCCACATGCGAACTCGTTTATAAAAACGCGAAAGCCGAACTCTGCGGCTCACGCCGTCTCGGCCTTATCAAATATGTGATGGCCCTTATGAACGGCGCACGCCTCGGCATCGCCGCACAAAGCGTCGGCGTAAGCGAAATCGCATATCGTGAAGCCGAAGCCTATGCAAAGGATCGCAAGCAGTTTGGCAAAGCCATCATCGAATTCCCCGCAGTGCGCGAAATCCTTTCGGTAATGAAAGCCAAACTCGACGCATCGCGCAGCCTTCTTTACGAGACCTCGCGTTATGTCGACCTTTACAAGGCTTACGAAGATATAGCCCGCGAGCGTTCGCTCACCCCTGAAGAGCGTCAGGAAATGAAGCTTTACAACAAGCTTGCCGACGCCTGCACCCCCCTTGCAAAAGGGCTTACAAGCGAATATTGCAACCAAAACGCCTACGACTGCATCCAGATTCACGGTGGTTCGGGCTTCATGAAGGATTATGCATGCGAACGCATCTACCGCGACGCCCGCATCACCTCTATCTACGAAGGCACAACCCAGCTACAGGTTGTGGCAGCAATCCGCCACGTGTTCACCGGCACCTACGGCCAGCTGATTTCCAACTATGCACAGATGGAAATCTCCGACGAGCTTCAGGCTCAGAAAGCCATCGTGGAAGGTCTCGTTGCAAAATACGAAGAAGCCGTGAAGAACGTTCATGAAACAGCCGACCCGGCCTACACCGATTTCATGGCACGCCACCTCGTAGAAATGGCAGGCGACATCGTGATGAGCTACCTGCTCATGACAGATGCCACCCGCTATAACAGCGAATCGCTTACCCGCAGCGCCAAGGTTTATGTAAACCTCGCTGCAGCCGACGTAGCCAAGCACTCGACCTTCATCGCCACTGTCGCACCTGCCGACATGGCACAATATGAGGCATAACCCCCGCACAGACATGTAAACCAAGCACGCCCCGGTCTCGGAATAACGACGGCCGGGGCGTCATAATTATCCACGCGACTATCATAAAAAAAACAACAGTAACAATAATGAATCATATCCTCTCTAACGAGTACCTCACAATCGAGGTATCCCCACATGGTGCGGAGTTGCAAAGTATCCGGAATAACCGCACCGGCCACGAATACCTCTGGCAAGGAAACCCGGCCTTTTGGGGCCGACGTTCCCCCGTCCTGTTCCCAATCGTAGGCTCGCTTTGGAACGGGGAATACCATACCGGCGGAAACACATACAAAATGAGCCAGCACGGGTTTGCCCGCGATATGGATTTCACCATTGTCGAAGAAACAGAAACCACGCTCAGGTTCAAACTCGACAGCACGCCTGAAACCCTCGCGGCATTCCCGTTCTGCTTTAGCCTTGAAATATCATATGAACTTAACGAAACCCGGTTGGAAGTAGGATGGATGGTAAAGAACCTCTCAGAAACCGTTATGCCCTTCCAGATAGGAGCTCATCCCGCATTCAATTACCCGGATTTCTCCACTGCCGACACTATACACGGGTATTTCTCATTGGGTGGCAACACAGAAACACGCTATGAACTTATCGAGTCGGCCGGTTGCCTGGGAAATGCCATGCATAACCTTGCTACCGATGCCGAAAGCATGTTGCCACTTACCGATAGGACATTCAGCCACGATGCCCTCGTCATAGGAAACAACCAGGTTCACCGTGTTTCATTGCTCACACCCGGCCGGACACCCTACCTCACCTTATTGTTCCGTGCTCCCGTATTAGGATTATGGTCGAAGCCAGGTGCCCCGTTTGTATGCATCGAACCGTGGTGGGGACGTTGTGACCGTGTGGGATTCGACGGAGACGCATCAACACGGGAATATATAAACCTGCTCGACCCTCGCAAAACATTCAAAGCAGGCTACTACATTCTCATCGACAACATCTGACCATTGCACTGCATCCTAGGCTCTATACAGCCCCATGAGTGCAAAAATCATATCCCCGCAGGCAGAATTTTCGACGTTTAATTTGAAAATCCTGCCGGCAGGGATATCATGCAGCCAACGTAATATTTTTTATGAATTACCTGTTACTTATATACGTTTGGCCAGTTATAACGCGGAATAAGCCGGGGTGAACGTATCGCCTTGAGACGGGTCGCCGGTTGACAGCCCTTTGCGCAGCCATCGTGAGCGCTGCGCCGAGGTTCCATGGTTGAAGGAATCGGGAACGGTGTAGCCACGTGCCCGTTTCTGAAGGTAGTCATCGCCGATTTTCGAAGCGGCATCGATAGCTTCCTCTATATCGCCAGGCTCAAGCGAATTGAAACGTTTATTGTCATTATGTGCCCATACCCCGGCATAATAATCGGCCTGCAATTCAAGCCGCACGCTGATTTTATTGGCCTCGGCCTCACTGAGGCGCGCCATACGGTTATGGGCTTGGTCGAGCGTGCCAAGAAGGTTCTGCACATGATGCCCCACTTCATGCGCAATCACATAGGCATAGGCGAAATCGCCGTCGGCCCCTAAATTCTTACGCATATCCTTGAAAAACGACAGGTCAAGGTAGACCGATTTATCAGCCGAGCAATAGAACGGGCCGGTCGAAGAGGTAGCGCCCCCACAGGCACTCTGCACAGCGTCAGTAAACAGCACTAGTTTCGGAGGCTCATAAGTAAGCCCGTTTTGCCTGAAAATCTCTCCCCACACATCTTCAGTCCCCGCTAGTATCTGCTTGGAAAAGATGGCAAGCTCCTCATCTTCCTGAGTAGGCACATAGGCAGACCGCTCACTCCCCCCTGAAAGCATAGAACCACCCTGCGACGTTATCACTTCTAACGGATTCCCTCCCGACATCCATGCTATGATTGCGGCGATAATCACACCGACCACGCCTCCTCCGGCAATTTTCCCTCCCAATCCCGACCGGCGTCCCCGCCTGTCATCGACATTACTGCTCTGTCGTCGTCCGTCGAGCCTCATAAACTTGTCATTTTTAATTAAATATCCTGCGTTTGTAACCCACCAAAGCCGGTAGGCCAAACCACTATACTTATAATTTCCAAAGTTAATAAAAAGTTCTTTCTTTTTCAGTAACTTTGTATAAACTTAGAATGAAACCATCATGGTTTCAGCATCATACACATCCCATAAACCATGAAACTACACTTCATATATAACAGAATCAACACCATCCTCGTTTCTATCGTCCTTGCTTCCACAACCTGCATGGCCGACAACCTTGTTTTGCGCTACGAACGGCCTGCCGATTTTTTTGAAGAAGCCTTGGTAATAGGGAACGGAACCCTCGGCGCCACCGTTTATGGCGGCATACGCAAAGACCGGCTTTCACTCAACAACATAACGTTGTGGACCGGAATTACCGCCTCTGCAGCCACCCCGTTGCCATCCCCTGTAATCATAGCGAACGGAGAAACCGCCATCCCGCCACAAACACCTCCGGGAGAATCGTCCATCATTACATTTTCAAACACCCATTCAGACCATCCAGACCATCCACTTCAACAAAAATAAAAAAAATTGATGCAGGAGTTTGGTAGATTCAAAAAACATTCGTACCTTTGCTGTCGCAAAAACAAAATGGTACCATGGCCGAGTGGTTAGGTAACGGTCTGCAAAACCGTCTACAGCAGTTCGATTCTGCTTGGTACCTCTGAGATATCGGGTTTCGACTTTGAAATGAAGTCGAAACCCGATGCTTTTACATGAAATTTTCATGGCCTGACAGCAAGGTTTGTCGGCGTTTTTCCGTAACTTTGTAAACCAAAGTTTTTTTTTGAAAAGGTTGCCGACGCCAAAGGCAGACAACAAGGGTGTGTTTGAATTAAAACATAATCTTCAGATAATATATCTTGGGGAACAACATACTCCCGATGTTGAAATGGCTTGGATTATTTATCTTACTTTTTGCATTACATCTGAAAAATGAAATACATTGGAGCACATGTTTCGGTCGACGGCGGCGTTGCAAATGCACCGTTACGCGCCTCCGACACAGGCATGAAAGCTTTTGCATTGTTCACACGGAATCCGTCGAGGTGGAAATCGGCGCCTATCACCGACAAGGAAGCGGCGCTGTTTCGCCAAAGATGCGACGAACTAGGCTATAACCCGGAGTTCATACTGCCCCACGACAGTTTCCTCATCAACCTAGGTTCTCCCGACCCCGACAAGCTGGCCATGTCGCGCAATGCATTCCTCGACGAGGTTCACCGATGCAACCAGCTGGGACTTACGATGCTTAATTTCCATCCAGGATCACACCTGAATGTGGTTTCAGAGGATGAATGCATCAAAACAATCGTTGAATCCCTGAATATAATTCTTGACCAGACCGAAGGAGTGATGGCTGTGGTTGAATCAACCGCAGGCCAAGGCTCGAATCTCGGATACAAATTCGAACACCTTGCTGCCATAATCGACGGCGTGGAGGATAAAAGCCGTATCGGGGTATGTGTCGACACATGCCATACATTTGCCGCAGGCTACGACCTTGCAACACCCGAAGGCTATGCCGCTACATGGGATGAATTCGACCGTATAGTCGGCTTCCGACATCTGCGCGGTATGCATATCAACGATTCAAAAAGGGGGGTCGGGTCACGCGTCGACCGCCATGCCCCGGTTGGCAAAGGGGAACTCGGCGAAGAATTCTTCCGACTGCTGATGGCCGACACCCGCATGAACAATATACCGCTGATTCTCGAAACCCCGGATGAAGAAATCTGGGGTCAGGAAATCAACTGGCTGTACTCTTTGGAAGGGGCGCTCTGACTACTGCAATCTGACATCCCCCATAAACCAAAATCAAACCACTTATAGCTTATTTACATCCTAAAATACTTACATTCAGCTATTCATCACAGCTTCAACTATCATGAAAACTAAACCCGACCTGAGTTTTTGGAAACTTTGGAATCTGAGCTTTGGATTTTTCGGCGTGCAGATTGCATATGCATTGCAAAGCGCCAATGTAAGCCGAATTTTCGCCACATTGGGCGCCGACCCGCATGACCTCAGCTATTTTTGGATTCTACCCCCTCTGATGGGGATTATCGTACAACCGATTGTAGGCACCGCATCCGACAGGACATGGAACCGCTTCGGCCGCCGCCTTCCCTATCTTATAGCAGGCGCATTGGTTGCCGTGCTTGTTATGTGCCTCCTCCCTAATGCAGGCAGTTTCGGGCTCGCCGTGTCATCGGCCATTCTAATCGGCCTGGCAGCCCTGATGTTGCTTGACACGTCAATCAACATGGCCATGCAACCCTTCAAAATGCTTGTGGGCGACATGGTCAATGAAAAACAAAAGGGACTTGCCTATTCCATTCAGAGCTTTCTTTGCAATGCAGGCTCTATCGTAGGTTACGTGTTCCCCTTCCTTTTGACCTGGATCGGGTTCCAAAACACTGCGGCAGCAGGCGTGATTCCCGAAACCGTGGTATTCTCCTTCTATTTCGGCGCGGCAATCCTGCTATTATGCGTGGTCTATTCCCTTGCCAAAATCAAAGAATGGCCACCGCACACCTATGCCGAATATAACGGAGGGTCTGACACATCTGCAAAAGGTCCTAAAGAAAACACAAACCTGATCAAGCTTCTTGTAAAAGCCCCGTCAACATTCTGGACTGTCGGTCTGGTTCAATTCTTCTGCTGGTTCGCCTTCCTGTTTATGTGGACTTATACGAACGGCACAATAGCTAAAAACGCCTTCGACTGCCCCGAAACCACCACCATCCACGGCATAGAGCAAATGGCTGGGAACAACGTATTGGAATCATACACCGCCAAATACGTGCTTACAGCCGACTCGCAGATTGTTGTTGCCAACGGGAAAGCCGCCGTTGCCGGTATTCTTACCCATGACGGCAAATTCATCGAGGCCACCGACGTTGTAAGCCTTGTGTCGGATATCGATACTTGCCACATTGCAACAGGCTTACTTGATATTGCAGTGCCTGCAACCGGTGTAGAATTCCGCACACCGATAGTGACCGACGGTATGATTGCCACAACCAACGGCATTGCCGGTTACCGTTTCAACGAACCCATCAGCTGCAATGGCCTGACATTGCTAATCAACGGGGAGGAACGCATACATCCGGCCGAAGTCACAATTGTTGACCGCCTGTCGCGCCTTAACGGCCCAACCGGCCTCATACTCGCCGATATATACACCCACGACCCGAATTCGGGCGCACTTTTCCTCGACGGTACCAAGCACGTCACCCTGTCCGACCCGTCGCAGTCGCGTTTTGAAACAAGCGTGGTGCTGAACACAGAGTCAACACAATATAACGATGCCGGCAACTGGGTAGGCATTTTGTTTGCAGTGCAAGCCATCGGCTCGGTTCTGTGGGCGGTAGCGCTACCGATGTTCCGTAACCGTAAATTCTCCTATTCACTCAGCCTGTTGCTAGGTGCAGCCGGATTCATTTCGGCAGGATATTTCACCAATCCCTACATGCTTTTCGCCTCATTCGCACTCATCGGATGCGCATGGGCCGCTATGCTGGCATGGCCGTTCACAATCCTGACCAATTCACTTAAGAGTAGAAACATAGGCGCATACCTCGGCCTGTTCAACTGCTCGATATGCATACCGCAGATAGTAGGCGCCCTGCTCGGGGGCTGGATATTGTCGATGCTCGGCTCCCCCGACCAGCTGGCACCGCAATATATGATGATGGTGATTGCAGGAATCGCACTTGTAATAGGTGCGATAGCGGTTACCTTCATCAAAGAAACGAAACCTGAACACAACGAGTAAGAGATTGTCTAAAAATTTTCCCAAAAGCAATCAAAAATCAAATATAACAACAATGAGAAAACTGATTTATACCATTGGTGCGGCAGCATGCATATCGCTTGCCGCATGCACAGGCAGCAGTGAGTATGATGCCTATGTGGAATCACTGAAAGCGCAGACCGCCGCAGTCGACACCATCTCTTCGGCACAATCCTATGCCGCATTCCTGGAGAACCTCGCCACCGAAGCAGCCGAATTCGCCGGAAAAGATATCAAACTCAATGAAAAACAGACAGAGGAAATCACCCGCCTGAGTGCAGAGCTTCAAAAGGCTATAACTGCCAAATATGAGAAACTCGCACAAACCCCGATGCCTCTCCCCTCCCACTTCCCGGTTGTGGATACAGATACCGCAACCGTAAAATAAACGTATCGAACTACAGAATCCTCTATAAAGGCCGTTGAGGGTTGATTCGTGAAATCAACCCTCAACGGCTTGTATATTAAAGTAACGGTTAGTCGGCACAAGCTGAACAACATTATCATCCAGACTATCCGGGCAGCCATCCGGCCTCCCGGGATTGATTTGCATAAACCCTTTATCAACCGGTATGCGCCAAGATACAGCACGGGCTACCACCCCCATGGTCATGCGCAGATTGAGTTCAACACATGGAATCAGGAAAAAAGTTCCACCAGATGCACGGGCTACCATCATATCGACACCTAAGAAACCACGATAGGCACCCTCCAGCATTCCCGTCAGGACGGATTCAAGACTACGCCGCACCTCGCCTAACAAGGATATATCGATGTACGTGGCAACATTCCGAATTATTTCTGAATCAGGGACAAGAAGATTCCCGGTATAAGCCGTTGAACGGGCGTTGTAGAACTGGGAATAACCATGGAAGCATACATTACCATCGGGATTGCATTCGAAAAGCATGGCAAAATCAAGCACTTTGTCATAAAACGGCTCAAGCATCACCGACCCTTGCTCCCTTATGACAGCCGCACAACGCTCAAGCATACGGGCAGGGGAAACACCGTCGCTGCACACCACCCCCCTGCCACTCGACGACCAAGGGGATTTGGCATAAAAACGATTATTGCACTGCATATACCGTTCCACCTCGCCGATTGTTGCAGCCTCCGCAGCCCCTGCCGGTGCGGATTGTCCAAAATTACCCCAATCAATCAGCCCTGCAAGCAAATGGTTAATCACGGTTGCCGAACGCCGGTGGCTCAACATCCTTACCTTTTCCAAATCAGGCAGATTGCGGTCAAGCACAGTCTCATTCACACCTGCATCGCGCCACTTGTTCGCGGTGTAGCCGCTCCATCCCCAAGGGCACAGGGTGTCGACATCCAATCCTGCAAGAGAGGTCACAACTCGCGGACCGGCTCCGATTCGCAACGTGACATCACGTTCCCATTCAGCCAACGACAATGAGTATTCCTCATCGACAACCTCAGGAACAACCACATAATCCGACTCATCACCAAGCCACCACATCAGCGGAGCGCCATAACAGGCCAATAAGGCCGCCTGACGCGGAGGGGTAAAACGGGCGCAGCCGCGTCCCAACGCTATATCGTTTTCAGGGCAAAACAGAAAAGCTCGTTTCATAAATAAACCATCATCTTGGGTAAGCAGCCCTGTCGGCCTCATAAAAAACATTCACGGGCTTTTTCCAAATAGGGAACCGACACGGGCAACAGGCAAACCTACATTGCAAAATTACGAAAAAAGACGTAACTTTACATTTAGAAAACGGCGTCTGCCCCAACCGTCAAAACCAATGATGCCGTGACATAGAAAGTTACACGCACCCCTTACATTACATATATGAGCGATGTCATAAGGTTGCTGCCCGACTCGGTGGCAAATCAGATAGCCGCAGGCGAAGTAATCCAGCGCCCGGCATCCGTAATCAAGGAGCTTGTGGAAAATGCCGTAGATGCAGGCGCCTCATCCGTCAAAATAATATTGCGTGACGGCGGAAAGAACCTCATCCAGGTAATCGACGACGGATGCGGGATGTCAGATACCGACGCCCGCCTGGCATTCGAGCGTCATGCAACCTCGAAAATCAAACAGGCTGCCGACCTGTTCGACCTCCACACAATGGGATTCCGGGGCGAAGCCCTCCCCTCGATTGCCGCTGTAGCGCAAATCGACCTCCGCACAATGCGACGCGGCGACACCATCGGCACCCACCTGCAGATTGCCGCATCGAAATTCGAAAGCCAGGAGGCCGACGCCTGCCCGGCCGGCACGAACCTGTCGGTGAAAAATCTATTCTTCAACTTCCCTGCTCGCCGCAAGTTCCTCAAAAAAGATTCCGTAGAGCTTACACATATAGTGCATGAATTCGAACGTCTCGCACTGGTCAACCCCGATAAGGAATTCCTGCTGGTGCATAACGATGTGACCCTACACCAATTGCTGCCAGGCTCGCTCAAGCAGCGTGTGGTCGATCTTTTCGGCAAGTCGCTCGACCGCCAGCTGATTCCGGTCAGCACCGAGACATCATTGGTAAAAATCACCGGGTTTGTCTCGCATCCTGAAAATGCCCGGAAACGCAACCCGTTGCAATATTTCTTTGCAAACGGGCGCAACATGCGCCATCCCTATTTCCACAAGGCAGTGCTGTCGTGTTACGAAGAGCTGATACCGTCTGACCACCAGCCCAATTATTTTTTGAAATTCGAAGTCGATGCCTCTACAATCGACGTAAACATACATCCCACAAAAAGCGAAATCAAATTCGAAAACGAAGCCCCTATATGGCAAATCCTGGTGGCGGCAATAAAGGAATCGTTAGGAAAATTCAATGCAGTCCCGGCAATCGACTTCGACAGCACCGACTCCATCGACATTCCCGTGTTCAACCCTTCGGCATCAGCCGGATTCACCACTATTCCCGACGATAACGACTATAACCCGTTTGCTCCACAAAGCAACCGGAATACGGCCCCATCCAAAACCGAACCAAGACACAGTGGGTTAAAGGCATCACGGTTCAACAGCCGTTCGGATTCATTTTCAGATTGGGAAAAACTATATGAAGGTTTTCAAAATGCCGACATTCCGGATATTGACCTGAACGTCCCCTCCGATTTGGCATCCACCTCAGCAACAGGTTACGAAAGTGTGCTTTTGAACAAAACTCACGACGACCTGTTTATCCCGTCCTCTATAACCACCCAACCCTTGCTCCCGGAATCCGAGCCAACCGAAGCACCCGGTTTGCTGCAGTTGCGCAACAAATACCTCATAGTGCCGTCACGTAACGGGCTGATGATTATCGACCGTCATCGCGCACACGTTAAAGTGTTGTATGAAAAATACGCGGCCAGCACAGCCAACGCTGTTATGGAATCACAACAAAGCCTTTTCCCCGAAACGCTAACCCTGTCGGCTTCTCAAAGCATAACCCTTGACAGCATGCTCGACGACGTAAAAAAACTCGGGTTCGACCTATCATTTCTTGGCGACAACGTATGGAGTATCAACGCCCTCCCGGCAGTCGCGGCAAAACTGAATCCCGGTGATACACTGATGAAAATGATTGACGATGTGGCTCAAGGCACCGCCACCCCCGGCAGCACACTCCATCACCGCGTACTCCTTTCGATGGCACATGCCGCAGCAGTCCAACCCGGTCAAATCCTGTCAGAAGCAGAAGCCGAATCACTTCTCAGCGATTTCTTCTCCCTCCCCGACCCTGCCTACACCCCCGACGGCCTCCCCACCTTCTTCACCCTCGACTCCGCCGAAATCGCCAAGCGCCTCTCATAATCATACCAACCAAACTATCGCATTGCAATGCCGACACCTCTACCAACAAACGATATAAATCTATTTTCCGGGCTTGAGAGCACAAATAGCTGGGAAGAAAAATCATTCGCCTATCCACAACGCAAAATCCGGCTAGCAACCTCATTCAGCGGGATAGGTGCCATAGAGCATGCTTTCCAAAGATTGAAACTAAATTATGACATCGTATTTGCAGGAGACATCGACGATAAATGTAAAAAATCCTATCTGACAAACTATGGTATTTCTGAGGATAGATGGCACTCCGATATACACAACTTAGATGCAACGCCTTATTTTGGAAAAGTGGATTTATTCGTAGGAGGAGCGCCATGCCAGGCATTCTCGATGGTCGGTAAACGCAAAGGATTCGAAGATACACGAGGAACGCTTTTCAGGGAATTTGCACGCGTGGTAAAAGAATGCCAACCCAAAGTATTTATTTTTGAGAATGTAAAAGGACTGCTTAGTCATGATAATGGTAACACTTGGGACGTAATCAGGCATACATTTGAGGACTATTGCGGCTATCATATATATTTCAAAGTTCTGAACAGTAAAGACTTCGGCATACCACAACACCGTGAAAGGATTTTTTGTATAGGGTTTAAGGATTATGCTGATTTCGTTTTCCCATCACCTATACCCTTACAATACAGAATGTATGATTTCCTGGAAGACTTCATCGACACCAAATATTTTTTACGTGAAAAAGGAATCAAATTCGTAACATCGAGTAAAAACCGAAATAAATGTTACACTCAGATAAATGGGGATATAGCACTATGCCAAAAAAGAAACCAGCAATTCAACTGGCACGGTGACTTTGTTTTCCATCCTCAAATGCAATCAGAACCGTTTGAAGAAGGATGGAATGATTTCATTTTTGACATCAACGAAGTCGAAGAAAAATATTATCTATCTGAAAAAGTCAAAAAATACGTTTTAACACCAGGTACAAAAAATTTCCGCACGTCCATTGAAACCGACTTGGACATTGCACGACCTTTATTGCAATCAATGCATAAGATGCATCGAGCCGGGGTCGATAATTATGTTACCCATAAAGGCCGGATTCGCAAACTTACCCCCAGGGAATGTCTGCGGTTAATGGGATTTAAGGATTCATTTAAAATCGTTGTGTCTGATACATCCATGTATCAGCAGGCAGGCAACAGCATTGTGGTTGATGTGCTAATCGCAATTCTGAAACAACTTGACATCACTAAATACGGAGAATAACCATGAACATCGAGGGAGAAAAATTCCAAGTCATCGACACCTTAAATTCACCTATCACCGTGCCTGATTGTTTTGTGAAACGCGATTCAAAAATCGGCACTGGGAATGGGGAGGCAAAGCTATATATTGCACCAAAAACAATAATGCATACGTTTTTTGGTACAAACCAATTCGCAGCCAAATGCTTCCTATTGCAAAGCGATTTGATTTCTTACATGAATACCCTTCATGCAGAATATCTAAATCCGTCACAACCATATCGTTCTGCCGATAAAATGTCAGAACTTTGGCGTAAGCGTATGGCCACTATAGGAAATTTACCTCCTGTAATTGAATTTACGGTCTATTCCCAAGACCAAATATCAGGAGTCCGCGGATATGTAAGTTCAAAAGATTTCGGATACCAACTTATCAGGGAAATATCCCTACCGTTAGTAACATATATTTCAGTGATGCAACTCCATGATTCAAAAGAATCAACCATCTATTATTGGAAACTATTCGCTGACTTTGACGCCATATCCGACAAACGCAATGCTTTAGTATTCACATACGGGAAAAAAGCCAAACCAGAAGAGCATACACCATCGAAAACGTCAAGTACCCGTCAACTGAATATTCGTAACGCACGTCAAGGCCAAGGTATATATCGTGACAAGTTACTTGCTGAATGCCCATTCTGCCCTATTACGATGATTAATGATGAACGACTACTTATTGCCAGCCACATCAAACCTTGGGCAGTGGCATCTGATGATGAAAAAATTGACCACAAAAACGGCTTTATATTATCACCTCTTTATGACAGGTTATTCGACAAAGGATTTATAACATTCTCAGAGAATAGAAAAATCATTATATCGAACTGGTTATCCCCTGCCAATAAAAAAAGGATAGGACTACATGAGGGTCAGTTCATTCAGATGTTGCCACTTGACAATGCAAGAGAACAATATCTAAAATTCCACCGCACCTCTGTGTTCAAAGGATAATCGGCGCAAGTATTGGAGAGAGTTTTTTAGTTAATCCCTTGACATAATACTCGGTAGAGGGCGTGGAGGGGGAGCCCCATCACGTTGTAGTAGTCGCCGTGGATGGATTTTATCCCAATATAACCAATCCATTCCTGGATGCCGTAGGCCCCGGCCTTGTCGAGCGGGCGGAAATGCTTTACATAGAATTCTATTTCGGCAGGAGTCAGGCAGTCGAATTCAACCTCTGTGGTTTCTGAGAATGTTTCTATCCTACCTGCATGCACAACGGTGACACCGGTCACAACTTTATGTGTGTGCCCCGATAAACGAGTGAGCATTTCACAGGCATCGGCCTCTGTATGCGGTTTGCCCATAACCTCACCGCAACATATCACAACGGTGTCGGCAGTAACGAGGATTTCGTTATCGGCTAATTCCGACAGATAAGCTTCCGCTTTCTTTCGTGAAATATAGGATGCCACTTCCTCAACGGGCAAAGATTGCGGATAGCTTTCATCCACGTCCTTGACAGCAGCCTGGTGTACATCGACACAAAGACTCCCCAAGAGTTCACGCCGACGTGGCGACGCGCTTGCCAGCAATATCCTTTTCCCCACCAACCAGTCGACAGTGCATTTATTGCAATCCATGTATCAATTCTATCTATAAGTAAGTCGTGGCAAATTATATCACCACCCGCAGGCACGGTCGGTAACCGGCCATTCCCCTTTGGCCCGCAGGATTTCCTCCAAAAGGTCGCGAGCAACACCACACCCACCGTTAAAGGGGGAAATATAGTTTGCCACACCAAGGATATCGGGGGAAGAATCTGCGGGAGCTACAGCCAGACCGGCCATGGTCATGCAGTCACGGTCAGGAACATCATCACCTACATATGCCACCTCACCGGGCGTAAGCTCATTCTCTTCCATCCATTCCTCAAAAACCTGCTTCTTCATGCCGGCCTTCAAATAGACATCCGTAATGCCTAGATTATTGAAACGGGCAATCAGCCCTTCGCCGGTAGCGCCGCTTATAATGGCGATATGCATGCCTTTACGAACGGCAAGCTGCAATGCATAACCATCCTTTATATTGGCCATCCGCTGCGGGTTACCATCGGCGCCCAAAGGTACGACATTGGGAGAAAGCACTCCGTCAATATCAAACACAACACCCTTTATCAAGGTAAGGTTATAAGGGATTTTGCTCATCGTATTAGTTATATTGCAACGTATATCGTAAGGTTAGAATCTTTCTAAAGCTTATAATTGCACTTCCAGGTTATTTGCCGAATTTATCCATTATCGCATCCGACAACAACCTGTAGATTTCCCTCTTGTCAGGGGGAAGCATAGCCAGGTGCGATTCTATGATGTCGGTATCATGGCGGCGAGCCGGGCCTGTCATAGCCTCTGCCGGTGATATATCCCGGAGCTTTCCAAGGGTAACTTTAAGAAGTGGCATCAGGTAATTGATGGTCAATCCTTCCGAACGAAGGATTTCATCAGCCTCCACCCACATCAGGTTGGCAAAATTACATGCAAAAACCGCCGCAAGGTGCAACACTTTGCGACGACTGCTATCCGCCTCCTCCACGCTACGTGAGATGCTGTTGGCAAGACTGATAAGCGCATCGCACACATCCCTGTCAACACCTTCGATAAAGAACGGCACCTCCGACACGTCAACATCCAAATCGCGTGTAAAAGTCTGTAAAGGATAAAAAACCCCGTAACGGCTCTTATAGCCCTTAAAGACATCAGCAGGTACACTACCAGAAGTATGCGCCCAAATACCCGGAAAATCAGGAGTTCCAGCCACGATTTCTGCCACATGGTCATCGTTGACCGAAATAAGGTAGAAATCCGCATCTGGCAACAATTCATCCAAATTATCCGAAGCAAGGCAACCGCCCCCTACCATGTCGGCAAGGCGCCCGGCAGTTTCAATATGACGGCTCACGACCTGGCATACACAGGCCGATTCAGACAGCGCCATGGCAAGGTGGGTTGCCACATTACCGGCGCCTATAATACAGATACGACTGCCTATTTGCGCCATGTGCCGAGATGCACTTTCTCCCACTGAAGCTTCTCAGGGTCGATGGGACGGCGCTGTTCGTTTTTATGACCCAATGTCAGAATACACAGCACGCCGAACTCTTCCGGGATGCCTAGTGCTTCACGCACATAGTCTTCCGAAGCCTCGCCATCCTCACGATAGCGGTCGCGCACTTCAACCCAACATGAACCGAGACCAAGATCTGCAGCCTGCAACATCATAAACGATGCCGCAACCGATGCATCCTCAATCCATGCCTCCGACTTTGTCATATCAGAAGTAACGACCACTGCGACAGGCGCACCGGCGATAGATGTGGCATAGTTTGGCTTGCATTGGCTGAGACGCTCAAGCATTTCCTTATCCTCTACCACTACAAACTGCCATGAACGTCCGCTTTTTGATGATGGCGCTGTCAAAGCAGCTTCGAGTATAAGCTTTAAATCCTGCGGATCAACCGGCTCATCAGTATATTTACGGATACTGCGACGGTTAAGCAACAGGTCATGAAAATTTTCCATATAATTAGGGGAGATATTTAACTGTCTGCAAATTAGTAATGCAGCTTCGACACGGCTGTACAGGTATCCCTATCTGCGGCAAATCCAGGCATCAGGCTGGCCGACCAAATCCATTTGGGCTGTCGCACCGGCATATGTTGAAGCCGTGGCGGAATAAACCCTGTAACGGCCATCTTTCTCCAAAATCCCAAATGACCGGCCTGAATGAGAACCGACATATAGGTCAGCCTGTTCTTTGGTCGGGAAAGAAGCTACAATAACACAATATCGGTCACTGTCATTAAAACGCGCTGCAACTGCTGAAGGTTTAGGCATGTCACCGTTAAGAGCTATCGAAGCATCACTGGTCACAGCTACAGAATCGGTCTCTACGGGCTGTTGGGCTTTTACCATGCACAACGAAGCCAGCCGACCGACAGTTTCAACATCGGCAGCAAACTCTTTAACATCAGCAACAGGAATCTCATGGTGGATTTCGACCGGCACCGGGGCAATAGAAGCCATACGTGTGGTGCGGTCAATCCTAATCGGAGAAACAAGGAAAAGCACAGTGGTTACAATAACGGCAAGCGAAGCCGCAATGCCTGTGGCATATGCACGCCAAGCACCGCCGTTGCGACGAACAACACGCTCTTCAACGGCATCGGCAATTTCAGCAGCAGAATCATGCATATCGGCAGCGGCATTATCAAGCGGCAACACCTCTATCGGCTGAAGACCGTAAAACGGGCCGTTGAGAGAAGGCACACGGCTCGGCGCAAACCCTATTTGCCCTTCTGCCGAGACAAAGAAAATACCAAGGTTGCCAAACTGGAATTCGCCAAAGGCATCAAGCTGTCGGCGCATAAGTTCCACCTCTTCATCCAGACAACGCACAGCCGCCTCATAAGTAATCCCTTCTGCACGGGCTATAGATGATGCAAGCATCCCGTCGGAAGCGGAAAGCATCCCGTTAAACGCCAGGCAACGCGAAGGCGGATGGATTACAGTATCATTATCAGCATCAAAATGCGCCGGCACATAATTGCACAGCAACGCCCCCAATCCAGGAAGCACCACGCAGTCATGCCCGCGTAACAACATTTCCACATATGCCGATAACGAGTTCATAATGCAAAGTTAACAATAATCCGTCAAAGTGCAAAAATCTTTTATAAGGCTTTTAAGCTTACGAATCCGTTAATCACACAACCATGGAAAGTTACACCTATATTCCTTTTTTCAAAAAACACCTTATAAGCAGGTAACCTCCCACAATCTGGACAAGCATACCGGGCATCCCTATCCTGAAATCCTGGAATGCAACAAACCATGATGCACCCATAAGCCACTCCCCGACCGTTCCTAAAGCCTGGTATGCCACAACCACCGACAGCATCACAACCAAAGACACATTCCGAAACAGATGTGCGGCAACCGAAGCTGAAATTGCCAGCAAAGATGACTTCATCATTATGACCGGCAACAGTTCCGGTGCGGGCATGCCGAAAACAACGGAATTAACCAACGGGGAGGCCACTGCTGTAAGCAAACCTACGCGCCAACCCATCAGATAGGCGCCTACAAGGGTGAAAAAATATATGGGAAGCCATGTAGCCCCAGCGCCAGGCACCAAATGACACAATTGCGGCAACATTATGTTCCCAAGCAAGAATATCACGGCATACATATAAGTGCGCACATCGGTAAACCCCATCCTACCGGCATCACCAACAGCCAATGCATTTGTCCTATTCATATATTCTGATATTTTATTTTTTTCAATTATTTCTTTTTATTCCAACTAATGAAAACCATCCATGCCCATTATCATTCCGAGACACCCGGAAAAATTACAATACTTTCATGTCATGCAAGAACCCCTCTATCATCGGAAGGCATTCCTGAGGGGTGGAGCATTCACGGCACAACGATTCTACCGGGCAGGGGCCTGTGCCTGAACGGTTGATAATCATCGCGACCGGTTTGTCAAACCTGACATCTACCCCTGCATCCTGCAAAAACCTCAATGCAGGCTCGCTGATGACAAGAGCATAAACGTCCACAACCCCGCCAAGCACCATCAACGCCGCAGCGCCTTTCCCCACAACCTTGTCAGCCAACGAGGCTCCGAAAAGCACCCCTGGAGTTTCTTTATATATGGAAAACAGGTCGGCCACCCCCCTGCCATCGAACACATATGTATTCCCGTTGTTTACGATAGCCAGGGAATGCCTCCCGCTTTCAAGCAGTTCGACAGGAGATGGCGTCATAGCGCGTTTTGTTTCAGCTGTTCTACAAACCGGTCGATGCGGCCTAGCTCTGCCGGTATGTCAATGCCCTGCGGGCAATGGCTCACACATGTGTTGCACCCTATGCAATGGTCGGCCTGACGGAGCTTGGGCACCGAACGGTCATAACCGACCAAAAACGCACGCCTGGCCTGACGATAATTTTCTGCCTGGCGGCTTTCGGGCACATTCCCTTGGTTCACACATTTATTGTAATGGGTCAGCACGGCAGGTATGTCAATCCCGTAAGGGCACGGCATACAATATTTGCAATCGTTACATGGCACAGTGGGATATTGCATCATGATATCGGCTGTGTCATACAGGAACCGCACCTCCTCTTCCGACAGCGGCTTGAACGGGCAATAGCTACGCAGATTGTCAAGCAGATGCTCCATATAAGTCATCCCGCTCAACACCGTCAGCACCCCTGGCGCATTGGCAGCAAAACGAAACGCCCACGAAGCCACACTGCGCTGCGGTTCCCGCTGTTTCAACCGCGCCACGATATGATCGTGAACCTTCGAAAGGCGTCCGCCTAGCAACGGCTCCATGATGACGGCAGGAATCCCCCTCTTTTCAAGTTCGGCATAAAGATATTCCGCATCCGTGTTTCTCGGATTGATTTCCCTGGCATGTTTCCAGTCAAGATAATTGAGCTGAATCTGCACGAAGTCCCATTTATACTTGTCATGTAGTGACAGCAGGTAGTCAAATACCTTTATATCCCCGTGATATGAGAACCCGAGATTGCCAATACGTCCGGCCTCACGTTCTTCCACAAGGAAATCCAACACCCCGTTGTCAAGATAACGGCCATGCAACGCCTCCATACCCCCCATCCCGATTGCATGAAGCAACATGTAGTCTATTTTGTCGACCTGCAGCTCCTTAAATGAATTATGGTACATCTTCAAAGATGCCTCACGGCTCCATGTCTCAGGGGCGAAATTCGACAATTTTGTAGCAATATAGAATTTTTCCCTGGGATGACGCTTAAGGGCGATTCCGGTGGCACGTTCGGAAAAACCTTTGCAATAGGCAGGTGATGTATCGAAATAGTTGACACCATAGGCAATGGCCGTGTCGACCAATGCATTGACGGTTTCCTGGTCAATCACCTCGTCACCGTTCTCATCCTTTACAGTAGGCCACCGCATGCATCCGTAGCCGAGCACCGACACCTTTTCACCGGTTTTAGGATTCTCGCGGCACGTCATTTGACCGGTGGGTATATCCGGCATCGCCGTGATTGCCTCGCCATCGGCAGGATTTCGTTGCGGATGGCAACCGGCCAATGCAGCTGCCGTCACCGCCGACCCCGCACCAAGGCGTGTCAGAAATCCCCTTCTCGATATGTTGCTGTTTGTCTTTTCCATTATCTTATTCATCATCAGATTATGCGGTGAATTTGGTGCCCCTCCACATATATGGCACTGAACGGCCTTGCCGGGCAAAGATTCTCACACGCCCCGCAACCGATGCAGCGTTCATCGTTCACCACCGGTATTTTTAGAGAATCAGGATTGGAGGCTTCCGAAGGAACCATCGTGATAGCCCCGGCAGGACAATGGCGGGCACAGTTGCCACAGCTCACGCCGTCAGTCAACGGCACACAGTTCTCTTTGACCCAAACGGCATGCCCTACCTGAATCGACGATTTATCCTCCACAGAAATCCGGTGTATAGCACCGGCAGGACAGACTTCGGAGCATTTCGTACATTCCGGCCGACAATAACCGCGCTCATACGATGCTTCCGGCTGAAGCATACAGTCCAACCCATCCGACGGACGCAATACGCCGTTCGGACAGGCAGCCACACACAGCTGGCACCCGGTGCAATGCTGACGTAAATGCCGCACACCCCTTGCCCCTGGAGGCACAATCGGCGTATGACGTTTAGGAATCTTTTTATCCAAAATAACAGCGAGGCCGCCGTCAACGGTTTTACCCTGCGCACCGGCCACAGCCGCAGCAGTCAATGCAAGCCCGGAGGCCAGGAATTCACGTCGCCCTGAAGCAGGCTTCGCCTCACCCGGTCGCGGCTTCACTCCGTTTTTATTATCTGATACGGCACCCGACACCCTGCCACGCATAACGTAGCTGATTGCCCCATGACGGCAATTGTCGATACAGTCGAAACATGACACGCAACGGCTATAATCTATAGAATGATTTTTCGAATCGATACACGATGCCTTGCACCCCTTTGCACACAACCCGCAGGCGTTGCATTTTGACTGGTCAATCACAGGCTTGAACAACGAAAATCGCGACAGAAAGCCCAACACCGTCCCTACGGGGCACACAGTGTTGCAATAGGTGCGTCCGTTACGAAGCGCAAGTATCGCGATAACAACCAATGTAATAACCGCCACCCCAAAAGTCCATGCGCTGCGAATCCAAATATCAGTCGCATAAAACATGTAACTGTCGGCTCTATCAGCCAAATATGCCAGCACATTGTTCACACCGGCATAAACAGGCGACAAAAGGCTTTGCACCATACGCCCATAGGCGCTATAAGGCGCAACCAATGCCGCAAACGACGTCAGGCCGGCAACCAATGCCACTATAAACAGCGCCAAAACCCCATAACGCAACCAGTTCATCGCCGGTGAATAACCAAACCGGTAGCGTAGCTTCCCTTTACGTCCGCGCAAGCGTGAAATTATATCCTGGAAAACTCCCAACGGGCATATCACCGAGCAATAAACTCGCCCGAACAAAAGCGTAAACGCCACCAATGCAAGCACAACAGCTACATTCAGCGCCAATACGGCAGGCAAAAACTGAATCTTGGCCATCCATCCGAGCCATGCATGCACCGTCCCGGTAAAATCAAGGAACAGCAATGTTATCCCCACAATGAACAACAAAGCCAGCCCCACCCTTATCTTCCTTAGCATAATGTGTAAATGATTAGTAAACCGATACTTGCAAAAGTACAAAATATTTTCCAAAATCGTATAACAGGCATCACCGGCCTCTGCCTCTGTTCAGGCATCGATGGCCATTATGTCAGCCTCGAAAGTGTCCCTGTTTATAGCACGGTTACGCAATTTGTTGCGGTAGGCATAAATGGTGTTCACACTATAGTTTAGAATCTGGGCCACCCTGGGGGCATCGTCGATGCCCAAACGCATAAACGCCAGTATCCGCAAATCGGAATTCAGGAGTTCCCCCTCAGCCAGCTCTATCTGCCCGTCTGGACGCAGCAACGCGTTGACCTTCTCAACAAACGACGGATAGATGTGTAGAAACGCATCGTCAAACACAGAATAAAACTCCTTGCTCTGCTCATCGATGAATTTTCCCGACTTCGTGATTTTGAACAGCTCGTCGACCTGCCCGGCCGAAATCTTACGGTTGGCAAGTTTGCAGAATTGCTTCAATTTATCCATATAAATGGAGCACAAGGCAAGGAAGCGGCTTATATACACCTCTTTAGTGCGGTTCGATTCTTCCAGGTTGCGTTTCATCATGGCCACACGGGTAAGCTGCCGACGAAGGAAATATATGGCTATAACCAGCGCAAGGAGACATACGATCAATATGGCCATAACAATGTAAATCAACCTGCGCCATTGTGCAATCTGATTCAGATGGTCATTTTCGATAACCGTAAGCAATTCCGAAGTCTGCGACATCCTGACCGAAGCTCGTCCGTCAACCACATTGTTCATAGCCACAATCAGATAATCATGCGCCCTCCTCGTATCGCCCAGTTCAAACAGGACACCGCCTAATTCTTGCAGCGAGGTAACCTCCAATGTCGCCAGGCGCGTGTCGGTGATAGCAGAAAGAGCAAGATAATACAGATACTCGTTTTTATCCCCTCTCGTTTTGGCTATCGACGCCAGGATATGGCAGACTATGGCATATGAAGATGTGTCAGGATTCATCCCTTCCACCAGACCTTTAAGCAGCTTCCGGCTTCTGGCATACTCCCTGCACGAATAGAGATATTCCCCGAGATGCAGACGATACTCCACGGAACCATTGTCAAGATAAGGCAACAAATCCCTTTCAGCCTCGACAGAACGGTTATACCAATAATCATACGACGATATGAACCCGTCATAATAATTCGAAATATAGGAAAACATCTGCCTGGCCGACGAATAATACGTGCGCTTTTGGGCTGGGGAAAGACGAAACGAATCCACCATTTCAAACTCATCCACAGCATCGCTTATATACCCGCCAACCGACAAATAGATGGCACGGCGCATGCGGAATTCCATTTCCAACGAATCAAGCCCCATAGAAAGAGCCTTTTCCAAACCCTGTGTGTAATAATACAACGCAGAATCATTGTTAAAGGAACTATAGTCACGCGCCATCCTCATCGTGCAGTCAAACCATTGACGGGAACCAGGCTGCGACAACCGCCTGTCATGCCTTACGGAATCTATACGCGCCACCCTTAACCGTTTATACACATCCCGTTTGGCAACCTCACGGTCAAGCCTTGACAGCACCTGCTCCACATCACGGTTGCCGATTTCCGCGCCACCGGCATACGACCCGTTAAACACGGCTACCGATAAGGACACGACAACTACCAGCCGACCCAATAAACACATTATCTTTCTCATGGTATTATACATTCTACAAAGAAGCCAATCTGACTTCTGACACAAAATTACACATATTTTCCACCACCTCCAAAATTCACTCTCCTTAACACCGGCGCATCTTGCAGTATGGAAAAGAAAACGTAAATTTGCAAATTAAAAGCAATCATCACCAACAACTGACACGTGAAACTAAAAACGACAACCCTGTTCACCGCCTGCGGAATGATGGCCATCGCAGCCATCGCAGCCAATAACAATATAGTCGAGGAAGTGGCATGGATGGTAGGCGACCAGCCTATCTATAAAAGCGAGATAGAGGAAGCATACCAGCAGATGCTTTACGAAAAGACACCGATAAAGGGCGACCCATATTGCGTTATCCCGGAGCAGCTCGCATTGGAGAAACTGTTTCTGCACCAGGCTGATATCGACACCATAGAAGCCGACGAATCAAGAGTTACAATGGCGGTTGAGCAGCGCATGAACTACCTTATAACCAACCTCGGGTCAAAAGAAAAAGTCGAGGAATATTTCCGTCGTCCCCTCCCCGAATTCCGCCAGCAGATGCAGGAAAACATGCGCAACCAGTCGCGCATACAGGAGGTGCAACGCAACATTTCAAAAGACCTGAAAGTAACCCCGGCCGATGTCAGAAAATACTTCGACACATTGCCCGACGACTCGATTCCATATATCCCGCTACAGGTCGAAGCCGAGATTATCACAATCAATCCAAAAATACCGCAACAGGAAATCGACGACGTAAAAGCCCGCCTGCGTGACTATGCCGACCAAGTGAACCGTGGCGAGTCACAATTCTCCACACTCGCCATACTGTATTCAGAAGACGGAAGCAGCGTGCGCGGCGGCGAAATCGGCTTTACCGGCAAAGGACATCTCGAACCTGAATATGCAGCGGTGGCATTCAACCTCAACGACCCGAAAAAAGTTTCCAAAATCGTTGAGACCCAATATGGTTACCACATCATACAGCTCATAGAAAAACGCGGCGACCGCATCAACACCCGTCACATATTGCTCCGCCCGAAAGTTTCCGACGAAGAACTGACACGCACGGTAAACCGCCTCGACTCCCTCCGCGCCGACATCCTGGCCGACAAATTCACTTTCGAGCAGGCTGCCACAGCAGTATCGCAGGATAAGGACACCCGCAACAACCACGGGCGCATGGTAAATCCCGAGGACAACACAACCCGTTTCGAAATGTCGCAGTTACCTCAGGAGGTTGCAAAAAAAGTAAACGACATGAACGTGGGCGACGTATCGGAAGCCTTCATAATGAAGGATCCCAAACGCAACCGGGATATAGTTGCCATCGTAAAGCTCACCAACCGCATCCCGGCGCATAAAGCCAACCTTTCAGACGATTATCAGACCATAAAAGGCATGTATGAGGAATCTGCACGCCAAAAAATGGTAAACGACTGGGTGACGAAAAAAATCAAAGACACCTATGTCAAAATCGAGGACAACTGGATTGATTGCGAATTCCAGCACAACGGATGGTTGAAAATCAAGAAATGACAAACGCCGGGAAGCAAACCCCGAATGCAAATCGACAGACTTCGGGAAAGCACAAAGCACGCGGCATGCATGCGGCATTCTGCATTGCTGCCGGAATGGTGTGCCTCTCTGTAATCGCCGCAGCCCAGCTACCCGGCCCAAAATCCAAGCCGGTAACGCCGGCACGGAAAGCCCTCCTGCAACCCGACAGCCTACCGATCAGCCCTACTATCCCAGGGGCAAGCCGCTACCAACGCGACAAGGTGTTTTTGGAGCGTGCCAACGAGATGCGTGCCGAACAGGGAAAGGACTATCAGATTGTGGTAGGCGATGTGGAATTCCGCAAAGGCGACATGTTCATGTATTGCGACAGCGCCCATTTCTACGATAACCCCGGGGCACTCCAGGCCTACGGGAATGTCAGGATGGAACAGGGCGACACGCTTTTCGTCTATGCCGACGAGTTGAACTATGCCGATTCCACTCAACTTGCCATCCTTTATGCCGACCCCGGTAAAAAAGTGCGCCTGATTAACAAGGATGTGACCCTGACAACCGATGTCTTCAACTACGACATGGGGATAGAACTCGGATATTACGAGGTTGGCGGCGTGCTCACCGACAAAGAGAACCGGCTCGATTCATGGTATGGTGAATACAGCCCTTCAAGCAAAGATGCCCTGTTTAAGGAAAACGTCCACCTGAACAGCCTTGGAGAAAACGACACCCTCGACATATACACCGAGGAAATGCTGTATAACACCCTTACCCATATAGCAATCCTTGACACGACATCGACCATCATATCGGCCGACGGCACAATCTACACCACCAGCGGGGTGTATAACACCGAGACATCGCAAGCCGACCTTTACCATAGGTCGCTAGTGGTGGCCAGCAACGGCAACACCCTCACCGGCGACACCCTTTACTACGACCGCAACCTAGGTTTCGGCGAAGCATTCGGCAACATCGAGTTGACCGACACAACGAATAAAGTGATTCTTAACGGGGACTACGGCTTCTATTTCGAAATAGCCGACAGCGCACTGGTTACAGGCCGCGCACTGGCGAAAGAATATTCCTCGCCGTCTGACACGCTATACATGCATGGCGACACCATACGCACTTTCATTGTCATTACCCCCGAACAAGCGCTCAACGACTCAGTAACGGTCCCTGCCGACACCACCCATCACCTTATTGCCGCACCACACGTCAAATTTTTCCGCAACGATCTGCAAGGATTGTGTGATTCGATGACGTTCGTACAGCGCGATTCGATGATGTATATGAACTATCATCCTGTGGTGTGGAACGAGTCAAAGCAGATTTTCGGCAATGTGATACAGGTGCACCTGCGCGATTCCACCGCCGACTGGGCCAGACTCCCGGAATTCGGCTTCATGGCGGAATGGATTGACGAGGAATTCTACAACCAGCTCACAGGCAAAGAGATGTATGCCACCTTTGCAAACGGGACTATCAAACATCTTGATGTGAGCGGAAACGTGCAGGCCATCATGCTACCGATGGAAAATGATTCGACCTATAACAAGATAGCGAATCTTGAAAGCTCGTTCCTGTCGGCTGATTTCAAAAACCAGACCATAGAATATCTCAAGATGTGGCCTGAAACCCCCGGCACGATGACACCGCTCTACCTTGCAAAAAAAAGCCTGTTCTACCTGCCGCAATTCAGATGGTTGGAACCGTTACGCCCCACATCACCACAGGATGTGTTCAATATCCCACCGGAATTCCTGATGCTGATGGAAGAACCGCCATTCGGGCAGAAGCGCTCCCGGTGACACCTATTTACGATTTTCATACAACAAAATAAAACACCACTTATAACCCTTACCTGCCATGAATGCCCTTACAGCCGACCTGCTGGAATTCCTTGATAATTCCCCATGCAATTTCCTTGCAGTCAAAAACCTATCGGACAAACTCGATGCCGCAGGCTTTGAGAAACTCGACATGCGCGACGCATGGGACATCAAAACCGGTGGCCGCTATTATGTCACCAAAAACAATTCGGCAATATTCGCCTTCGTGGCGGGTGCAGGCTCGCCGGAAACAGGCTACAGGATTATATGTGCGCATTCCGATTCCCCGGGTTTCCGCATCAAGCCCAATGCCGAGATGACATGCTCAGGCAATGTGCTCAAGCTGAATACCGAGGTGTATGGAGGGCCGATTCTCTACACATGGTTCGACCGCCCGCTGTCGATTGCCGGTCGTGTGATTCTTCGAGGCGCATCGGCGCTCGAGCCGCAAACACGCCTCATCAGGTTCACGCGGCCTCTTCTTACAATTCCCCATCTTGCCATTCACTACAACCGATCGGTCAACGAAGGGAACCCGTTGTCGAAGCAACGCGACATGCTGCCTGTAATGGCGATTCTGAACGATAAATCCGAAAGTAACGGCTATCTGCTTAACCTGGTGGCAACGGAACTAGGCGTAAACACAAGTGACATACTCGACTTCGACCTCACCCTTTACGACACCACACCGGCCTCACTTTTCGGCGTCGGAAACGAATTCATATCGGCAGGACGCATCGACGACCTCGAAATGGCTCATTGTGCGGCATCTGCCTTGATTGGCAGCCTGACCAGCCCGACAGAGTGCGCGGCAACCCGTGTCATGGCTATTTTCGACAACGAGGAAACCGGATCGGGAACCAAGCAGGGAGCCGCCTCACCGGTATTGAAAACCATTCTGCAACGGATAAACCGGGCATTGGGCGGCAATGACGAGACGTTCAGCCGTGCCGTGGCCTCATCGTTCATGATTTCGGCGGATAACGGGCATGCAATACATCCGAATTACGAAAGCAAACAAGACCCCACCAACCACCCGGTTCTAGGTGGCGGCCCCGTTATAAAAATCAATGCGAATTGCAAATATATGACCGATGCCGAGTCAGCCGCAGTGTTCCGTGCGATATGCGAGGAAGCGGAAGTGCCGGTGCAGACATTTGTCAACCACAGCGATGTTGCCGGAGGCTCTACGCTAGGCAACATCCTGACATCGCAAATCGACCTGCGTGGAGTCGATATGGGGGCGCCCCAGTGGGCAATGCACTCCTGCCGCGAAACTGCCGCAGTTGCCGACCACCTTTACATCATACGCGCATTCACACGGTTCTACAGCATGTAGCGACACGGGTGATTGCACACCGCCCAGGTCAATTCACCGGGCGCATCCTCACCTTTGCCGAAGGGTTAAGCTTCTTACCCTTGAAATCAGTCTTAATATAATCGATTAAATCGTTGTAAAGTATTTTGTCACTTCTGGCAATCTTCCTGCCTCGTGTCAAAGGCTCCATATAATCACCACCATTGGCAAGATAGTCGATGGTGGCAACTTTATATGTCTTACCTGCATCAAGCGGGGTGCCGTTTATTATAATCGATGTGCAGGTGTCAGTTTCCGGGTCGAAAACCACATCCACCCCGTTGCTCACCCCGTCGCCGTCGCGTCGTGCCATAACGTCAAAGGCATCCGCCAGATCAGAACCTTTCAGTTCGATAACCACCACTCTGTTGTCAAATGGTTGCATCGTGATAATCTGCCCCTGGGTTATATCACCTTTCGGTAATCCGCAACGTATGCTCCCCTTGTTCGTCAATGCAAGGTCTGCCTTGCCATTGGCCAACTTACCGGCCCTGGCAAGGACAAAATCCGACAGGAAATTCAATAACGGAGCCTCATCGCTCTCAAGTTCCACCGCACTTTTCCCGATTTTCCTTTTCATCATCTCCTCAACCCCGGTGCGATAAGGGGCTAGTACAGAGTCAAGCGAATGGTCTATACGGGCGTCAAGACGTGAATCTATCAAAATCTGACGGTAAACCGGAAGCTTATCCCCGATGCTGTCCAAATCTATTTCCACTTCGGTCATCAACAGGCCGCTTTTCCCGTTCTGGGTCACCAGCACAGAGTCGCCTTCGGCATTGCGTACCCATTCCATCCCGCTACCCGGTTTGATTACCGTATGCGTATGCCCTCCCAAAATCACATCTATATCCTCCGATGCAGCAGCTATATCCTTGTCGGACGGTGCGACTTCATCATATCCCACATGGGTCAGAGCCACCACCATATCGACCTTCTCGTTATGTTTGAGATGCCATGCGGTTGCATTGGCGGCTTTTATCGCGTCGAGATATTCCACCCCGTCGTAGTTCCCCTCTGAAATCATCCCTTTCGGGTTAAGGTTCAGTCCGATTATACCGATTTTCTTATCACCGTATTCCCTTATGGCATATGGCTTGAAGAATGGTTCAAGCCCGCTCCCATCCAGGTTGTAATTTGTTGTAAGCCAACCGACATCACTATGTTTCAGGTTCTCCGCCAATGCCTTGACCCCGTTATCGAAGTCATGGTTCCCGACTATGGCATAGTCATAGCCCAAGGCATTCATCATCCGGGTTTCAACCCCGCCCCCGTAAATCGTAAAAAACAGGGTGCCTTGCACGGCATCACCGGCATCCATCAACAACACATTGGGATGCTCCGCACGGATACTGTCGACAACAACCTTGCGGCGCTGAATCCCCCCTAGCCCCTTATCTGTAGGGTCTATCTGGCTATGGGTGTCGTTTGTATGCAACAATACCAGCTTTTCCGCATCGGCGGCAAGCCCTGCGGCAGCCAGTGCCGCCAGGCATATAATAAGGGACTTTGTATTCATCTTCTTTTATCTTAGGCAATTTATATCCCGGAATAGTCATCACAGTGTTTTATTCCCGGATGATGGTTCCTACTACTCTATCTTTAATGCGAATTTAGCCACTTTATCATATAGGGAACAAATTTTACCCGCATAATCGGCAAAAGCAATAATAAAAATCGCTATTTTTGATGAATGGAATCATTTTTGGAACTCGTTGCCATGATGATTTGCCCCGTTCATATGCCATAAGCCAAATGTCACTCACATCATTCTTCCAAAGGAAACGAAAATCATTAAAGCCGCAAATTGGGAAACGCCCCATGATAATGGTTGCCCCTGACAAATTCAAAGGCACCCTGACCGCCGGGGAAGTCACCGCATTGATATCCGACGCACTGGTTGAAGCGTTTCCAGGCGCCGGAATCCTCCGATGCCCTATGGCCGACGGAGGGGAAGGCACAGCTGAAATAATAGCCCGGAATCTCGGCCTCTCCCCTGCCACTACAACCGGCCATGACGCAATGATGCATGACATTGAAATCGGATTCTTTAAAAACGGAGATACCTGCGCTGTCGATGCCGCTGCAATAGTCGGGTTGGCCATGCTGGCCCCATTGCCGCTACGGCCGTGGGAAGCCTCTACCTACGGACTTGGTGAGTTCATACTTGAAATGCTCCGACAGGGTTTCAAACGCATAATCATATGTATCGGCGGGACGGCCACTGTCGATGCAGGAGCAGGCATGTTACAAGCCCTTGGAGCAAGGTTCCTTGATGTGGAAGGGAATCAGATTTCTGTCAGGCCAATAACAGCCGCCAATCTCTCTTCCATCTATTCCATAGATTTCAGCGGGATTGACCGCAACCCGATTAAAGAGGCAGTAACAGCATTGGCCGATGTCGATGTGCCATTGCTGCCATCGTGCGAAGGCGAAATGTCGGCACTCGACTTTGCACCGCAAAAAGGGATTCAGGTCAAAGAGCTGCCTATGCTGCGAGCCTCGCTGGAAAATTTCCGTAACGCTATCGACAACGCATTATACACACCCTCCGTCCAACCACCCTTCCAAGGCGCAGGAGGCGGACTGGGATATGCCCTGCACCGAATCCTGCGATGCAGGTGCATCAAAGGTTCCGACAATATCATCGACAGCTACGATATTCTCCATGCCGCTCCCACCAACGCTGACGAAACAGCATATGACACATCTGTCACAGCCAGCCCACTTCCGAATTGCATAATTACCGGGGAAGGCTGTTTTGACGCACAATCACTCCATGGCAAAATAACAGGCGCTATTATAGAACGAGCCTCGGCTTTAAGCATCCCTGTGATAGTGGTTGCCGGCATAAGCCGGATAGACAACGCCGCTTTACCCGAAAATGTGACAATACTTACCACATCCGCCGATAACCGGCCTACTATTGATTCAATAAACCGACCTGGAGCGCTTATCACCCATGCAGCCGCGCTTGATTCCCTATGCAGCATATTACCAACTGTAGTCCAAGCGGTTGCAGAAGCATCCCCCATTTTCAAAATCGATGGTAAGAACTAATCTTGAAAAATATTTTCAAAACAGGTGAAAAATCACGCCAAAAGATTTGCAGATTTAAAAATATGTCGTAACTTTGCACTCGCAATTCGCAAGATAAGCGAACATTGAAAAGGATTGGCTCGCTAGCTCAACTGAATAGAGCATCTGACTACGGATCAGAAGGTTACAGGTTTGAATCCTGTGCGAGTCACAAGAAAAGCGCATCACCCATCGGCGATGCGCTTTTCTTTTTTCCTTACTCATCAAGCAGCCCCGGGCGCAGACGGCGCGTACGCTCTACGGCCTGCTCATGACGCCATGCCGCGATGCGGGCTTCGTGGCCGCTGAGCAGCACATCGGGCACTCGCCATCCGCGGTACTCGGCCGGACGGGTATAGATGGGGGGTTCCAACAGGCCGTCCTGGAACGAATCCTTAAGGGCGCTCTGCTCGTCGCCGAGCACCCCCGGGAGCAGGCGCACCACAGCATCGGCGATTATGGCCGCCGGCATCTCTCCGCCGGTGAGCACGTAGTCGCCCACGCTTATCTCACGCGTCACAAGATGCTCGCGGATGCGGTAGTCTATGCCTTTGTAATGGCCGCATAGTATAATAATGTTGTCGAGCATCGACAGGCTGTTGGCCATAGGCTGCGAGAACAGCTCGCCGTCGGGGGCGGTGAATATCACTTCGTCGTAGTTCCGCTCCGATTTCAACGCCTCGATGCAGCGGTCCACAGGCTCGACCTGCATCACCATGCCGGCTTCTCCGCCGAAGGGATAGTCGTCGACCTTGCGGTGTTTATTGGTGGTATAGTCGCGCAGATTGTGCACCACGATTTCGGCAAGACCGCGGTCTTGCGCACGTTTCAGTATTGAGCAGTTGAGCGGCCCCTGCAACATTTCGGGGAGCACTGTTATGATGTCGATTCGCATATTTTCTGAATTTCCGTGCAAAAATAGGAAAAAATAATGCTTGTTATGACAAAAAAGAGCGTATATTTGCGATAACTAAAAATACTCCGTTTATGAAAAACTACATTTCAGCCGCTCTTGTGGCTTTGGGTCTTCTGCTTCTCGGCCTATGCATCAAGGCCGGCATAGACAATTACGGCAGGGGCGACCGCGTGGTGACGGTGCGCGGACTGTGCGAAAAGGAAGTAAACGCCAATGTGGTGACGTGGCCCATCGTCACCAAAGAAATGGGCAACGACCTTCCGGGAATATACAACAAGATACAGTCCAACAACAATGCCATCCTCAACTTCCTGCGTGCCAACGGCATAACGGACAGCGAAATCAGCGTGAACGCACCCGAGGTGAACGACGTGCAGGCCAACGCCTACAACCAGCGCGAACAGCTTTACCGCTACATGGTCACCAACGTGATTGTGGTCAAGAGCGAGAAGGTGGACAAGGTGAACGAGCTCATAAAAAAGCAGACAGAACTGCTCAAAGAGGGCATAGCCATCGTGGCAGGCGACTACAGCTACCCCATCACGTACGACTACACCGAACTCAACGACGTGAAACCCGACATGATAGCCGAAGCCACCCGCAACGCACGCGCGGCAGCCGACCGTTTCGCGGCCGACTCCGACAGCGATCTCGGCAAAATCAAGACGGCATCGCAGGGACAGTTCTCCATCGAAGACCGCGACCGCTACACACCCTACATCAAGACAGTGCGCATAGTCACTTATATCACATATTATCTTGAGGATTGAAAATTCTGCAGATAAACACCGCCGCAGGACGCGGCGTGGCCGGTGGCGTTCCTGACAGCATACAGGAAATGGGCCGCAGTCTCGGCCACGAAATGCTCATGGCCGTGGGACGGGGAAACAGCGCCGGCGGCCGCACGACGCTGGCCGACGCATTCTCCACCGGCGTGCACTGGGCCGCCACACGACTCTGCGACCGCCACGGGCTGCACTCGCGCGCGGCCACCAGACGACTCATTGCCAAAGCCGAGACTTTCGCCCCCGACGTAATACATCTGCACAACATCCACGGATATTACCTGCACTACCCCACCCTTTTCGACTGGCTGCGAGGTAGCGGATGCCCGGTGGTGTGGACTCTCCACGACTGCTGGCCGCTTACGGGACACTGCGCATTTTTCAGGAATTGCGAACGCTGGCGCAGCGGGTGCCACAAATGCCCTCTGCTGCGCACATATCCCGCATCGCTGCTCGCCGACCGCTCGAAATCCAACCATAAATTGAAGCGCAACACGTTCGCCAAGCTTCAACGCTGCACCATAGTGCCCGTGAGCGACTGGCTCGACAAAGTGGCAGGGCAAAGCCTTCTCGGCCATTACCCGAGGCGCGTGATACGCAACGGCATAGACCTCGGCACCTTCAGGCCATGCGCCCCAAAACCGCCATCGGATTCGCCTTTGGCGCTGGGAGTGGCATCGCACTGGGACGAACGCAAGGGACTCAAGGATTTCCGCGCCCTCCGGCATATGCTGCCCGCCCACTGGCGCATGCGCCTCATAGGGCTGGATTCAAGGCAGCGCAGACGGCTGTCCCCGGACATAGAAGGGCTGGGACGCATAAATTCGGCCGCAGAACTCGCACGCCACTACTCCGAAGCCACCGTTTTTGTCAACCCCACACAAGCCGAGGGCGACCCTCTGACAAAAATGGAAGCCCTGGCCTGCGGCACGCCTGTGGTTACCTACGACTCGGGCGGAGCCGCAGAAGGCCTTACGCCTGAAACCGGAACCGCCGTAGGCAAAGACTGCGTCGACGCCCTGGCGCGCGAGACCGAACATTGCGCCACGGGACACTACAGCGCCAAGGCATGCCGCGAGCTGGCCGAGAAACGGTTCGACATGCGCCGCAACCTCTCGGGCTACTTCGACCTTTACGCCGAACTGCACGCGGACAAGCGGTGAACAATACATAAGAATCAATAATAAAAGCCGACGGACATCCATCCATCGGCTTTTTTTGCTAATTTTGCATCTGAATTACTATATAAAACCCTCAGTTCATGAGCGCATTCAGCATTTTCATCATAGCAGTGGCTGTAATGGCATGCATATTGGGCTTCCGACGCGGACTCATCGCACAGGCCGGACAGATAATAGCCCTCGTGGGAGGCATACTTGCCTGCCGCATACTCGCGCCCCACGTCGTGGCATGGTTCAGCGAATCCGCACCCGACGACACCGCCAATACGGCCATATGCTACGCCCTCACCTTCCTTGTGTCCTACGGCGTGGTATTGCTTGTGGCACACCTGCTGCGCGGAGCGGTAGGGGCTGTGCACCTCGGGTTCATCGACAGGCTGGCAGGCGCCGCGTTCAAGACAGGAGTGTGGATGCTCATCCTGAGCGTGCTGCTGAACGTATGGGCGGCTATTATGCCGGGCAGCGACCTCACAGACACAACAGCGCACCCCGAACGAGCGCACATCATCAGGATTGCCCCGGCCGTGTGCGGCTATGTGATGGAGCAGGCCGCCAAAAACTCTCATTGCAAATAAGACGTTATATCCACATGGATAAGACTAACGAAAACGATAGAAACTCCGACGACATAATCCGCGACGCCACACAGGGCGATTACAAATACGGATTCGTCAGCGACATAGACACCCACCGCATCGAGCGGGGCCTGAACGAGGAAGTGGTGCGCCGCATCTCCGCCCTCAAAGAGGAGCCGGAATGGCTGCTCGACTTCCGCCTGAAAGCATACCGCCACTGGCTCACTCTGGAAATGCCGCAATGGGCGCATCTCCGCATCCCCCCGATAGACTACCAGGCCATCAGCTACTACGCCGCACCGCGTGCGGCAAAACGCCCCGAAAGCCTCGACGAGGTGGATCCGCAGATTCTCGACACATTCAACCGCCTCGGCATCCCGCTGGAGGAGCAGAAAGCCCTGAGCGGAATGGCCGTGGACGCGGTGATGGACTCCGTGAGCGTGAAAACCACCCACCGCGAGGCTCTCGCCGAAAAAGGCATCATTTTCTGCTCGTTCAGCGAAGCAGTGAAAGACTATCCAGACCTCGTGCGCCGCTATCTCGGCAGCGTGGTGAGCTACCGCGACAATTTTTTCGCCGCGCTCAACTCGGCAGTGTTCTCCGACGGCTCGTTCGTCTACATCCCAAAAGGCGTGCGCTGCCCCATGGAGCTGAGCACCTATTTCCGCATCAATGCGGCAGGCACAGGCCAGTTCGAGCGCACGCTCATCGTGGCCGACGACGACAGCTACGTCAGCTATCTCGAAGGCTGCACCGCACCCATGCGCGACGAGAACCAGCTGCACGCGGCCATTGTGGAAATCATAGTGGAAGACCGCGCCGAAGTGAAGTACAGCACGGTGCAGAACTGGTACGCCGGCGACTCGGAAGGCCGTGGCGGAGTGTACAACTTCGTGACAAAACGCGGGCTGTGCCGAGGCTACGCTTCCAAACTGTCGTGGACTCAGGTGGAGACAGGCTCGGCCATCACATGGAAATATCCGAGCTGTATCCTCCAGGGCGACAAATCGGTGGGCGAGTTCTACTCCGTGGCCGTGACGAACAACCGCCAGCAGGCCGACACCGGCACAAAGATGATACACGTGGGGCGCAACACCAGTTCTACCATCGTCAGCAAAGGCATCAGCGCCGGCCGTAGCGAGAACAGCTACCGCGGCCTCGTCAAAGTGGCGCCAAAGGCCGAAGGGGCGCGCAACTACACGCAATGCGACTCGCTGCTGCTCGGAAGCGACTGCGGCGCGCACACTTTCCCTTACGTCGACGTCCTCAACCCGACAGCCATCGTGGAACACGAAGCCACGACAAGCAAAATATCGGAAGAACAGCTTTTCTACTGCAACCAGCGCGGCATCCCCACGGAGGAAGCCGTAGGCCTGATAGTCAACGGCTACGCCAAGGAGGTGATGAACAAACTCCCCATGGAATTCGCCGTAGAAGCGCAGAAACTGCTGTCCATCACCCTCGAAGGCTCGATAGGATAAATAATATGCCTTATGAATGAATATGACAAAGAATTTGAAAAAGCCGGCCTGATAAACCTGCAGCAGTTGGATAGCAGCATAATAGCCGACCTGAAGTACGCTACCACCGACAATTTTGTCGGCAAAAAATTGTACCCTCAAAAATTCGGAATTTATCTTGAGCCTACACTTGCCTATGCAGTTGCCAACGCAAGTCGCTTGTTGAGACAAATGTTGCCACACACAAGAATTGTTGTATTCGATGCAGCACGTCCGCTGAGTGTACAACAAAAAATGTTTGAGATAGTCAAGGGTACAGAACAGGAAAAATATGTAGCCAACCCATATGGCAGTCTTCACGGCGGCTATCATAATTATGGCATGGCCGTGGACATGTCTATTGAAGGAGAGGATGGTAACTTGCTCGACATGGGTACGGGTTTTGATTATTTTGCACAGGAAGCTCACGCCGGCAATGAGCAGTCCATGGTACGAAACGGAGTAATAAGCATGGAGGCATACCGAAACCGTATGCTCTTATATTATGTGACATCATGCAACGGCATGCTACCCTATGAATACGAGTGGTGGCATTTTCAGATTGAGCAAAACGAAGAAGATAAGTTGAAACACAGGTTGCTCGAATTTTAACAAGCCCAAATAATGGCCATGTCAAAAAAATACGAAAACGACAAGAAAAAAGCCCGACGCTATCTATTAGGACTCAGTGCTATAGTGCTTACCGCAAGCGCTATTATCCTATGCGTAGGCTGGGGATCGGAGGAAAATTTCAAAAAAGATTTTCTCTACGAAATAATGACTGCGATACTGTTTGCAGCCATAACCGTGACTGCAATCAATCTAAGTGACTGGCTTGTATTTAAAGAGGACATTGAACGCTCACACGACGCTGACGTAGCCAACAGAATATGGAATCTGCTCAAAGCTGAGCGTGCAGATGACAGTATAATACAAGAATTATACGATGCTGATGCTGCCAAATTGGTTATGAAAAACAGCATTTCCTATTTTAACAAAAAGATTTCATCAGATTTTTGCCGTCTCGTAACCAAATGTAGCAGTGTTATACGTGAAAATTTCGAATATATTGTAAAAGTAGACCGCAACGAGGAAACTGAAGGGTTTATAATCGACCAAAAATTGCGCTACATACGGAACTACATTAGAGAATCGAATGAAACATGCGACAGACCATATCTTAAATGTGCTTTTTCATTCAGTACCAACGAACTCGATGGCAAACTAAACGACAATACTTTTTTCTTCCGGGAGGAAATCACAGAGAAATCACTTATAACCCGAATCAAGGAACTTATTTCGACCGATCGGAAAGAAGATATTGCACCCCTGCTTAAATTCAAGCCTTTCTTATTCCACAACGAACGGCCGATTCAACAGAATATAAGCGAGGTAATCATTGACAACGAAACGATTATATTCAAAATATATGTTGACGACAAATTCATACGCACCCGTGAGAACAACATGATATGCTACGAGGCTATGATAACATGTAGTTATACAATGACGCCTACATCCAATTTCTACTGCGTATTCGCAGACACAATCATAGGAAAAACAAAATTCAACATCAGTTTCGGTCGCGGCATTGTACATAATATCCGTAAGGATGTCAAGTTCATAACTTTCCTTACATTGCCAAGTACCGACGAACCCGGAGACAAGCCCGACGACCCTACACGCATAACATACATCAGCGACAACGAGGCTTCATTTGAAACTTGCGAAACAATTTTCCCAAGATCTGGCTTTGTCGTAAATTGGGAGTCAGCAAGTTACGTTAATCCTTTCAAACTACAAGAAAAATGAACGATATACTCCTTAAAGTCAACGACCTGCACGCAGCCATAGACGGCCGAGAGATATTAAAAGGCATCAACCTCGAAGTGCGGCCGGGCGAAGTCCACGCCATAATGGGCCCCAACGGCTCGGGCAAAAGCACCCTGAGCGGCGTGCTTGCCGGCGACCCGCGCTACACCGTGACGGGCGGTTCGGCCACATTCCACGGCGTCGACCTGCTCTCGCTTGCGCCGGAGAACCGCTCCCACGAAGGGCTGTTCCTGTCGTTCCAGTATCCGGTGGAAATCCCCGGGGTGTCGACGGTCAACTTCATGCGCGCGGCCATCAACGCCAAACGCGCCTACCTGCATGAGACACCGCTCTCGGCCGGCGACTTCCTGAAACTGATGCGCCAGAAACGCGCCATAGTGGAACTCGACAACAAGCTCGCATCGCGCTCGGTGAACGAAGGATTCTCGGGCGGAGAGAAGAAGCGCAACGAGATTTTCCAGATGGCGATGCTCGAACCGCGCCTCAGCATCCTCGACGAGACAGACTCCGGCCTCGACATAGACGCGCTGCGCATAGTGGCAGGAGGCGTCAACAAGCTTAAAACCACGCAGAACGCCACCATAGTAATCACCCACTACCAGCGCCTGCTCGATTATATCCGTCCCGACTTCGTACATATCCTATACAAGGGACGCATAGTGCACAGCGGAGGTCCCGACCTCGCCCTCGAGCTCGAAGAAAAAGGTTACGACTGGATCAAACAACAGGTGGACAATGAATAACTCTCTCACTCAATATCTCGAACTCTATGAGGCACACCGCGCCGATATAGACTCGCATGCCCCGCAGGCGCTCAACAGGCTGCGGGATGCCGCTTTCGAGGCTCTGAACAAGGCGGGACGCCTGCCCCGAAAGGGCGACGAGGGATATGCACGCACCGACATCGACGCCATCTTCGCCCCGGATTTCGGCATCAACATCATGCGCGTGCCTGCACCCGTCGACGTGGCCGCATCGCTGCGCTGCGACGTGCCCAACGTGAGCACGCTCATGGGCGTCGTGGCCGGCGACGAATTCCGCCCCACGGCCACACTGCTGCGCAACCTCCCCGAAGGAGTCACACTCACAAGTTTTTCCGAAGCCGCCCGCACCACACCCGCCCTGCTCGAACGCCTCGGAAACCTGTCGGCAGAAGGCGATGCCGCCACTCAGCTCAACACCCTGCTGGCCCAGGACGGCGTGCTCATGCACGTGGCAGCCGGCGTAGAATGCGAGAAACCGCTGCAGCTTATCAACATATTCAACGCCGGAGTGCCGTCGCTGGCTGCGCGCCGCGTGCTCGTGGTGCTTGAGCGCGGCGCAAGCGCGAGACTGCTCGTATGCGACCATTCGCAGCGAGCCGACGTGGACTACCTCGCCTCGGAGGTCACCGAAATATTCCTTGCGCCCGGCGCACAGCTCGACTACTACCATCTCGAGGAAAGCACCGCCCGTACTTCACGCGTCAGCTCGGTATTCGCCTCGCTCGACGCAGATTCGCGCCTGAGCGTGAACGGCACGACACTGTGCGGCGGACACACACGCAACAATTACACCATGCACCTCGACGCCCCAGGTGCCGAAGCCAACATGGCCGGAATGGTTATCTGCGGCGACAGCCAGCACACCGACAACGACACCCTCGTGCTGCACCATGCGCCTCACTGCCGCAGCAACCAGACATTCAAATACATCCTCGGCGACAACGCCACGGGAGCTTTCCGCGGACTGATACGCGTGGACCACGGCGCGGCGTTCACCGAAGCATATCAGACGAACCGCAACCTCGTCACATCCGCCGATGCCATCATGCACACCGAGCCACAGCTCGAAATCTACTGCGACGAGGTGAAATGCGGCCACGGAGCCACCACCGGACAGCTCGACGAGCGAGCGCTGTTCTACATGCGCAGCCGCGGCATCCCCGAGCGGGAGGCCCGCAAAATGCTGATGCAGGCATTCATGGCCGATGTGATAGACACCATAACACTGCCGTCGCTGCACGAGCGCCTGCGCCTGCTCGTGGAACGGCGCCTGACGGGCGACCGCCGCGGATGCGGCGACTGCTCCGCATCATGCACCACCACCCTGCAATGACAAGTAACTACGACATAGAAGCCATACGTGCACAGTTTCCTGCTCTGAAGCGCAATATCGGCGAGTCACCGCTGGTGTATCTCGACAATACGGCCACATCGCAGACCCCTGCCTGCGTCCTCGACGCCATCATGGACGGCTACACGATGCGCAAGGCCAACGTGCACCGCGGCGTGCACACCCTCTCGCAGGAAGCCACCGACGCGCAGGAAGCCGCACGTAGGCGCGTGCAGACATTCATCGGCGCGGACAGCCACGAGGAAATCATCTTCACCCGAGGCACCACCGAGGCGATAAACCTGGTGGCCGCAAGCTACAGCTCCATGCTCGAAAAAGGCGACGAAATAATCGTCACCGCGATGGAGCATCACTCCGACATCGTGCCCTGGCAGCTTGCTGCCGAGCGCTACGGCCTGGTGTTGCGCGCCGTGCCGCTGCGCCCCGGCTCCTCCGAACTCGACCTTGACGCCTATGCGGCGATGCTCGGCAGCCGTACACGCGTGGTAGCGTTCACGGCCGTGAGCAATGTCCTCGGCACAGCCAACCCCGTGCGCCGCATGGTGGACATGGCCCATGCCGCCGGCGCCGTTGCACTCGTGGATGCGGCACAGGCCGTGGCACACGAACGCGTGGACATACACGCATGGGACGCCGACTTCATTGCCTTTTCGTCGCACAAGATGTATGGCCCCACAGGCGTGGGTGTGCTATACGGACGCCGCGAACTGCTCGAGCGCATGCCGCCATACCAAGGCGGCGGAGAAATGATAGCCCACGTCGACATCGAACGCTCCACATGGGCCGAACTCCCGTTCAAATTCGAAGCCGGCACACCCGATTTTGTCGGAATCGCCGCCCTGCACAAGGCCATCGACTGGATGGAGACAACAGGAATCGACCTTATAGCCGCCCATGAGCAGCGCCTGCTTATCCGTGCCGAAAAGGCCATGCGCGCCATGCCAGGCATGAGGATATTCGGCGACGCTCCGGGCAAATGCGCCATCATCAGTTTCCTTATGGGCGACGATGCTTCGAGCTACGACATAGGCATGCTGCTCGACGGCATGGGCATAGCCGTGCGCACGGGCCACCACTGCGCCCAACCCCTAATGAACGCGCTCGGAGTCACCGGTGTGGCCCGTGCCTCGTTTGCCGCCTACAACACCGAAGCGGAGGTGGACGCGTTCATCGCCGCCCTGCAGCGCATCCATAAGATTCTCAGGCTGTAGACGTGAACGAGTAAACATTTTGCGTTACCATAACCATGCCACGATGATTAACCTGACGCCGATTCTGAAACCGTTTTTTGCGTCGCGGGTGCGAGCGGCGCATTCATGGGCCGGACATATTCGCCAAGTACAGACCGGGCAACTGATGCAGCTGCTGCACACGGCACGCAATACAGCCGCTGGCAAGCGCCACGGATACGCCGCCATAAGAAGTTATGAAGCCTACAAGGCTGCCGTTCCCGCCGTATCATACGCCGACATCCGCCCCGACGTGATGCGCATGGTGGCCGGCGAGCGCGACGTGCTGTGGCCGGGACGCTGCCGCCGATTCGCGCAAAGTTCGGGCACAAGCGACGGAAAAAGCAAATTCATCCCGGTGACGGACCACTCGCTGCGGCTCAACCACTATCTCGGCGCCCGCGACGTGGTGGCGCATTATCTGCACCTCTATCCCGAGAGCCGCCTGTTTTCCGGAAAGGCATTCATACTCGGCGGCAGTTTCGCCAACGAGCTCGCCGACGTGCCGCGCGGCGTCACTGTGGGCGACCTTTCGGCCAACCTTATCGACGCCATGAACCCTATGGCCAACCTGCTGCGTGTGCCCTCCAAACGCGTGGCTCTGATGGCCGACTGGAACGAGAAGCTTCCCGCACTCATCGATGCCGCTGTGGGGCAGGACATCACCAACATATCCGGCGTGCCGTCGTGGTTCCTCACCCTGCTGCGGAAAGCCATCGAACGCTGCGGCGCAGCATCGGTACACGACATATGGCCCAACCTCGAGGTGTTCTTCCACGGAGGAATCTCATTCGAGCCATACAGGGAGCAGTATGCCCGCATCACCGGCCCGGCGCGCATGCGCTATCTTGAGACATACAACGCATCGGAAGGATTTTTTGCCGTGCAGGACCTGCGCGAGCCCGGCTCGATGCTCCTGCTGCTCGACGCAGGAGTGTTCTATGAGTTCGTGCCTCTCGACCAGAGCGGCGAAAGCTATCCCGACGCCGTACCGGCATGGGAGGTGGAGCAAGGCCGCACTTATGCGCTGCTCATCACCGCCCCCAACGGATTGTGGCGCTACGCGATAGGCGACACCGTGCGCATTGAGTCGGCCGACCCGCTGCGCATACGCATAGCCGGCCGCACGCGCAGTTTCATCAACGCTTTCGGCGAGGAGCTGATGGTGCACAACGCCGACCGCGGCATAGCCGAAGCCTCGGCTGCCACCGGCGCACAGGTGCTCAACTACACGGCTGCCCCTGTGTTCGCCACCGAACACAACCGCGGACGCCACCAGTGGCTCATAGAATGGGCACGCGAGCCGGAAAGCATACCGGCCTTTGCCGAAGCGCTCGACACAGCTCTGCAACGCGTCAACAGCGACTACCAGGCCAAGCGCTCCGGCACAATTTTCCTCGACCCGCCGTCTGTCACCACAGCTCCCCCCGGACTTTTCGACCGCTGGCTGGCGTCTACCGGCAAATTGGGCGGACAGCGCAAAGTGCCGCGCCTGAGCAATGACCGCGCAATTATCGACAGCATGCTCGGGTTCATGCAGTAAGCAAACAGCCCGGAACCTTTAAAGCTACTCGGCAAAGTGCCATTCGTCGCTGCGGACGGCAGCGAGGGCAAGTACGGAAATGGCACGTAAACCCGCCTCGGAAAGCACACGCAGGGCTTCGGCCATAGTGGCGCCGGTAGTCACCACATCGTCGACCACGGCCACGTGCAGCCCGCGCAACTCGTCGGACGCACGAAGCGCAAACAGCCCTTTCATGGCGTGCAGACGCTCGGAAGCTCCGCGCCGTGTCTGTGTGCGGTGCGGACGCAGCGCACGCAAGTTATCGCCCACCGGCACACCAAGCACCGAGGCAATGCCCACGGCAGCCTCGCGGCTCTGGTTGTACCCCCGGCGCAGCAGTTTCGTCCAATGCACCGGCACCGGCAGCAGCACGTCTATATCGGACAGCGCCGCCACGGCATCGCTCTGCATCTCAAGGGCAAAACAGCGCCCGGCCTCACGGGCGAGAGCCGGCATGGAGCGGTATTTGGCATCGCGGATCAGTGACGCGTATGGCGAATGCCGGTTATAATCCATCCATGCGGCCGCAAGTTCCAGCCTGAGCCCGGGACGCGCGAGGCGCGCCACAATGCCGTTGTCGGGCCGCACATGCATCCGTGTGCGCGGAAGGGCGGCAAGGCAGGCCATGCACATAAGCCGTTCGCCACGCATGAGCGAACACTTGCACACGGGGCACAGACGCGGCGCAATAGCGTCGGCAAGCGAAAGGAAAACATGCTTCACATGGCAAAGATAAGCTATTTTGTTGTAAATTTGCCACCATGATTACTTTAAGCATATTCCAGACCGTAGAGTTTTACGTCATCACATGCGTGGTGGCCGCTGCCGTAGTGGCATTGAGTGCGATGCCCCGCCGCACCCGCGAGGCGCGCAATTTCAGCTACGAGGGCGACCTGATGCCCGGCGACGGGGAGGCGGAGCCGAAACTCGTGTTCCGTGTGATGCGCGACGGGCGCGTGGAACTGCGGCGCACAGGCCTGAGCGGTGTGGGCGACGAAGGCGCGGCCACGCTCGATGCGGAAGTGGCCGGCTTCGACGTCACGCTCACCGAACGCCTGCGCGCGGGCCGAGGCCCGGCAGTGGGAGAAGCCGTGTGGGTGATGGATTTTTTCGGCCGTGAATATTACCACATACGCTTTACCAGCGAGGCCACCGGGCGTTTCGCAGCCGTGACACTGCACGTGCGCCCCGGCATAGTGGTGGAGAAAGCACTCGTGCAATAAACACCCTCTAAAAGCCCCAGAGCTGCAGAAACCATGTCGATATTACGACATAGATGAGAATGCCGAAAATGTCGTTGCTTATCTGAATGAAAGGCCCTGTGGCAAGCGCAGGGTTGATGTGCAGTTTTTCGAGTGTGAGCGGGATGGCTGTGCCGAGCAGCGAGGCGAACATCACCACGGCGAAGAGCGACACGGCCACACTCGCCGTGACTGCGTACTGCCCGGGCAGGAACACAAGATTATAGACGAGCATGACAGCGCTCATCACGGTGGCGTTCAGCAACCCTATCACCACTTCTTTGCCCAATTGGCGCGAGAACTGGCGTATGTCCAGCGAGCCGTTGGCAAGGCCCTGCACCACTATGGCCGAGGCCTGCACGCCCACGTTGCCGCCCGTGCCGCCTATGATGGGAATGAACAGCGCGAGCGCCGTCACGGCTTGAAGCTGTTCCTCGAAGCCAGCGAGTATCAGCGAGGCCACGATGCCCGCCACGATGCCGATAAGAAGCCACGGAATGCGCGCCTTCGTCTGCGCCAGAATGCTGTCATCGGCATCCACGTCGCTACTGATACCGCTTGCGAGCTGATAGTCGCGCTCGCTGCTTTCGCGCACCTCGTCCATCACGTCGTCGACGGTGATGCGGCCCAGCAGACGCCCTATGCTGTCGACTACCGGCATGGCCACAAGGTCGTATTTCTCGAAGTCGTGTGCCACTTCGTCGATGGGAGTGTCGTCCTTCACACTTGCCGGATCCACTTCCATGACATGTTTTATTTTCGACACCGAAGGGTGCGTGATGAGTTTTTTCAGCGGCAGCACACCGCGCAGTTTATAGTCGTTGTCGACGACATAGACATAGTAGATTTCGTCCATCTCCTCGGCCTGCGCGCGCAGTTCCTTGATGCACTCCGGCATGGAAAGATTCTCGTTTACGACGAGCATCTCCGTGCCCATGAGGCCGCCGGCCGTGTCCTCGTCGTATTTCAGCAGGTCGATGATGTCGCCGGCCTGCTCCACGTCGTCGATGTGCGAAAGAATCTCGTCGCGGTCCTCCTCGTCGATTTGCTGTATGAGGTCCACGGCGTCGTCCGTGTCGAGGTGGTCTATCTGCTTGGCAATCATCTCGGCCGGCATGGCCTCGAGAAGCTTGTGGCGGTCGTCGTCGTCGAGTTCCATCAGCACCTCGGCGGCAGTGTCGTCGTCGAGCAGGCGGTAGAGATATTCGGCCTCGGCGAGATTAAGGTCGCGGTACAGCTCGGCTATGTCGGCGGGATGCAGGTCGGCAAGAGCCGTGCGTGCGCGTTCGTCGTCATGTCCGCTTATTATATCGCGGATCTGTTCAAGATATTCGGGAGTGAAGTCTTTCATTGCCGACGGAGTTTTTGCACCTCAAGGGTGAGTTCGACAAACTGTTCCACCGAAAGCTGCTCGGGACGCATGCCCAGCAGCGGCGAATCGGGCATCGAAGCCCCGGGAGGAAGGAGTCCGCGCAGGCCGTTGCGTATGGTCTTGCGTCGCTGGCCGAATGTAGTCTTCACGACAGTCTTGAACAATGCTTCGTCACATCCGGCCTCCACACGGGAGTTACGCCTCAGCTCCACTACCCCGCTATGCACCTTGGGCGGCGGATTGAACACTCCGGGCGGCACGGTGAACAGATAGCGCACGTCGTACCACATCTGAAGCAGCACGCTCAGTATGCCGCGCGCTTTTGTGCCCGGAGGCGCCGCGAGGCGCTCGGCCACCTCGCGCTGAAGCATGCCCGAGCAGAACGGCACGCAGTCGCGGTAGTCGAGCATATGGAAAAATATCTGCGAAGATATGTTGTATGGATAATTGCCTATGAGCGCGAACGGCTTTCCGCCAAAGAGCGTGTCGAGCGGCAAACGAAGGAAATCGCCCTCGATTATGCGCCCGTCGAGCGCAGGCACGTTGGCGCGCAGATAGTCCACGCTCTCTGTGTCTATCTCCACCACCCGCAGGTCGCGGCCGGCTTCGAGAATGAACTGTGTGAGCACTCCTGTGCCGGGGCCTATTTCAAGCACCGGCACAGACGGGGCGGCCTCCAGCGTGGACGCAATGCGGCGCGCCGTGCCGAGGTCGGTGAGAAAATGCTGCCCTAAGGCTTTTTTGGGACGAACACCGGTCATGCTGCAAAGTTACACATTTTTTCATCTCCAGCCCTTTAAACCGGACGTACATTTGCATATCATATTAATATTTTTTAGTTCCGGCTTGTGATGACAATGACACGGACACCAGGATTTACACTGAGCGGGAAGTAGTTTCAAATTATGATTCCGGCTCTTAGGGCATTCAATACGGATAATAAAGAAACCGTCAATACGTTTCATATATATCACGCACATTTGGCGAATTGTCTCCGAATTTATAATCTATTAATTCCTAAAATATGCTGGCTCGTTTATTATGTTGTATGTTTTTCGCATTGATTTTAATGTGCTGTGCTGATGATATAGAAACAAATGAACCGACAACACCGATTGTGGCTCATATTTCCGGCACTCTCCCGGTTTTATACATCAATACTGAAAACCAAAAGCCGATAACATCCAAAACTGAGTATATCAATGCCGGCTATTGGCTCGATCCAGTCGGCATTGATGATATGGCTCCTCTCGGCTCGGAAGCAGAACCGTTGCCCATGCAGATACGAGGCAGAGGACATTCCTCGTGGAAAGGCCAGAAGAAACCTTACAAAATCAAACTCGGTAAAAAGACCGCAATAATGGGTATGCCTGAAAACAAACACTGGGCATTGCTTAAACCCACCGAAGACACAGTTGCCGGCTTACATTTAGGTAAACTTATGAATATGACTTGGACGCCGAGTTTCCGTCCTGTGGAAGTTGTGTTGAACGGAGACTATATCGGGTTATATTTTCTTACTGAAACTATCCGCATAGACGAAAATCGCGTCAACATCTACGAACAACAAGACCAAGAGACCAATCCCGATTTAATAAGTGGAGGCTGGCTTGTTGAAGTTGACAATTACCATGACGAATGTCAAATTACCATTCCTGAAAATAATCGTTGGAATCTTACATTGCGCTATCACTCGCCGGAGGATTTATCTAATTCGCAACTGCAATGGCTTACGAATGAATTCAAGGCTATAAATACGGCTATATATTCGACGGACAAGACCTCGACCGCATGGGAGGAGCATATTGATGTGGAAAGTATGGCTCGTTTCTTTATATTGCAGGAAGTCATGGACAACCCCGATGGTTTTCATGGTAGTTTCTATCTCCATAAGGATTTGAAAGACGGTTCCAAATGGATTGCCGGTCCGATATGGGATTTGTTATGCTATAACCGTGAGAAAACCGACTATACATTTAAGATGAAAGTCCATTACGGGTTTATCCCGCATTGGATTGGAGAGATAATCCAATATGACAGTTTTTGTCAAGCGGTCAGAGATGTTTGGAGCGAGGTTTATCCGAGCAAGCTTTCGGAAATATATGATTATATTGATGACGAACTTCTTCCTCTTGGAGAGGCTTGGAAGAATGACGGCAAGAGATGGAATGATGCCCCGACCCAAACCGCACAACTTAGAGCAGATAGGATTAAGAACGCTCTCAGACGTAATATGGAGTGGTTCAACCAACATATTCCGGTTAGCCATTAACGTCAATTCCTACCACCTCAACTTCTTGTGTCGAAAATGGAGATAAGATAAGAGGTTGTTTAATAATGCTTGTGAAGGAGCATAGCGGGCTATGCGACTGAAGCAAAGGGATAAAGACACTCAAAAATTTCGGAGGGGTTGACAATTCCATTGTTGACAACCTTGACAAAAATTTAAAATACGAAGTCAAAAGAAAACGGCAGCCCGACTTTTTCATCGTCGGGTTGCCGTTTCTCTTTATAAATTGTTTATTTGCGCTTTCGTCAGAACGAATAGCTGACGCCGACAGAGGGCGCCCATGCGCGGATGCTGTAGTCGGCAGTGAACGTGCGCTGCACTGGCAGGCCGAGCGCAGGCTGCGAGGCTGCGAGCAGGTCGGTGTAGGTGCAGCTGCGGCCGGCGGCGTCGAGGCCTGCTATGTACATCAGGGCGAAGTCTACGCTAAGACCTTTGACAGGGCGGAACGACAGGCCGGCGGAAGGCTCGATTTTCGTGGTTCCGGGAGTCTCGGGGTTGTAATTGCCGTCGGGCACGGGCGTGGAGTCCACCATAAGGCCGGCACGCACATCCAGGCGCGGTGTGGCGGCAAACTGGGCTCCGGCCTTGAAAGCCCACGAATTGCTGTAGTTTTTAGGCAGGTGCTGGTCGAAAGAGGTGAGTTTCTCGTCGAGGAACACCACGTCGAGCGACTTGTAGGCGCTCCATCCCGTGAGCTGCGCGTCAAGAGCCAGCGTCCATCGTTCGGCCGGTTTGTAGCCGAGGCCGAAAGCAAGCACATAGGGGCACGGCATCGAAGCTTCGAAATTGCTCTGGTTTATAATGCCGAGCGTGGGCTGGAGCAAAGCGGAAGCGAGGTCGTTGGCATAGCGCACGGAAGCTACTCCGGCATCCATCGTCATTTTCATTTTTGACCGGAAAGAGGCGCCCACGGTGAGGTTGCGCGTGATGTCGAACATTGCGCCCACGTTGAATCCGAAAGCGAGCTTGGTGGTGCCGTTGAGGTTTACGGATGCGGGAGTTGTGGTGCCGAAGCGGTAGTCGGCGGGGATGCCCATGGCAGCGCCCGCGCCTGTGGCGGCAAGACCTGCGAGCATGGCGTCCATAGAGGATGCCGACACGAGCCCCTTGTCAAGGTTGACACTTCCCCACGTCACCATCAGGCCGGCGCCGACACTCAGACGCGGAGTGATGCGCCAGCTGAGAGTGGGCTGCACCGTGAACGCGCGCAGGTCGCAGCGCTGGTTGAGCACGGCGCCGGGCCAGTTGTCGCGCCAGTCTATGCTGCTGCCGTAGGGCGTATAGAATGTGACGCCCGCCTGAAGGCAGTCGTACACACGGAATGATGCCGAAAAATCGAGAGGGGTGCTCACGGGGTTGTGGGTGCTCCACTCGCTGCCGTCGGGCAGCGTGGCGGTGGCAGTGGGCGCTATGCCTGTCACGGACGCGCTCACATCGATGGTCTTGTCGGAGAACGCCATGCCGGCGGGGTTGAAGAACATGCTTTCGGCGCCGAGTTTCAGGGCTACGCCGGTGTGTCCCATGCCGAGCTGTCTGGTGCTGAGTGTGTTCACCTGATAGCCTTCGGCCGAGGCCGCAAGAGCGATGCACATCGCGAGCGCGGCCGTTACAATCTTTTTCATCTTTGTGACTTTTTCTACTTGTATATTGGTTTATAAACGCCGCAGACCGCCGGAATCCGTGCGGCCTGCGGGTGTTGACGTTTTTTCAGTCTATGCGGTATCGGTCGCCGGTCCCGTCGACTATCGAACGGAAATAGCGCTCGTTGTAGCCGCCGAACACGGGCTGCACGGGCATCCCTGTGGCAGTGCGCTCGAAATGTCCGGGTGCGGTTTCTTTCTTTATGTTTCCGTCGAGGAACTTGACGAGCAGGTAGTCGCCGAGGTCGCGGTAGCCCTTGGTGACAGCGGCCGAGGCCATGTTTGTGAATTCGGCCAGACGGCGGCGGGCTTTCTCGTAGGGCAGCCCGCGAAGCGCAGCGGCCGCAGCGGCTGTGTCGCGCTCGAGCATATCCTCATAGCCCCGCTGCACGCGGCGTATGTCGGGTATCATCTGCGAGTAGCGGTTGTAGGCCTGGTTTGCCACATAATTGTTCACCCAGAACATGGCGTCCCACGACAGTGTGAGCATGTCGCCGTTGCCGTGGGCGAGTTCGCGCGGCGGTTCGGGCGTGGAGTTGAACACAGGGATATACACGCAGGTGTTGGCGTCGTCGACACCGAACCACAGGATGCCACGCATGGCTTCGGGGCGCTCGCCGTTCATGGATGCCACGAAAGAGAACCCGGTCTGCTGCGTGGCAATGGCACGCTCATGGGTGTAGGTGGCGGAGTCCACCTTGAACTCCATCGGACGCCAGCGGTAAGGCACATCGAAGGGGCCTGCGCCGATGTCCGTGGCCATGTCGAGCGGCGTGCCTTCGAAATGGTCGCGCATCATCCACTTAAGGTCATTGGCGCTTACAGGCCGGGCGGGTTTCACCCACAGAGGCAGCACTTCGCCCTCGCCTTTCATCACCCACGGCAGATAGCTGTCCATGGAGTCGGATGGGGCGGCATGACGGCGGAAATAGCTCCACACACGTCCGTCGCATCCGCGGGTGGCGCCCACGTCGGTGATGGCATAGGCACGCGAAAAATCGAAATCCTTGTCCTTTCCTTTATAATACCCCTGCTTGCGGGCGAAGTCGATGACATCGGGCGAGTAGATGGTGGTTTCAGGCTCGTTCTGCGGAAAGCGGTGTATGCGGGCATGGTTGGCATGGCCGCTTATGTAGCCGTCAGGCACACGGCGCGCCACCCACACGGCTCCCTTGTCGGCTTTGCCTTTGCCGATGAGCTCCATGACCCACACTTCGTCGGGGTCGGCGATAGAGAAGGATTCGCCGGACGAGCCATAGCCGTAGTCGCGCACAAGCCCCGTCATCACATCCACAGCCTCGCGGGCCGTGCGGGCGCGCTGGAGCGTGATGTAAATCAGCGAGCCGTAGTCGATAAGGCCGCTGCCTTCCAGTTCGGGGCGTCCGCCCCATGTGCTCTCGGCTATGGTAAGGCCGTGCTCGTTCATATTGCCGATGGTGGCGTAGGTGTGTGCGGCTTCCGGAATTTCGCCTCGGTATGTGCCGCTGTCCCAGTCGTGGACGGCACGCATTGTGCCCGGGGCATGGTCGGCGGCAGGCTGATGGTAAAGCTCGCCGTAGAGCGTGTGGCTGTCGGCGGCATAGGTTATCATCGTGGAACCGTCGTCGGTAGCTCCCTTGGCTGCAATAAGGCTTGTGCACGCCATGGCGTCGAAGCCCAACGCAAGCGCGGCGGCAAGGCACGCGCCTTTGAGGATGTGATAGTGTTTACTCATAAAAATTGTCACAAAGGTACGAAAGTTTGGTCTATTATGCAAATTATTCAAAAATCGGAGAGCGGCAGGCGTATTAATCACTCCTTACCAAAAGCAAATATCGCAAATAATCGACAACTACGCAAAAAAGCATGCGCGAAAGCCGCTATTTTACGATACTTTTCGTAATTTTGCAGCGATTTTGTCTCGATTAATGACTAAATACGAAGAAATACGGCAGAATGCAGCGCCCGAACTCGAGCGCCTCAATGCACGCATCCACGCACGTCTGACATCGGACAACGCCTTGATGGATACAATCGTGCGCTCACATCTGCGCACGCAAGGCAAACAGATTCGCCCCCTTGTGGTGATTCTGTGCGCCAATATGTTCGGCAAAGTCACCGACAAGGTGCTTGCAGCCGCCGCATCCGTGGAACTGCTGCACAACGCGTCGCTTATCCACGACGACGTGGTGGACGAATCAAAGCTGCGCCGCGGCGCAGCCACCATAAACGCCGTGTGGGACAACCACATAGCTGTGCTCGTAGGCGACTTCTTCACCAGTTCGGCACTGCGCGAGGCCACGGAGACCGCCGACATGCGCATCATCAGCACCATATCCAACCTCGGACGCCTGCTCAGCCTCGGCGAACTGAGCCAGATAGACACCGCACGCAGCCACACTTTCGACGAAAAAGCCTATTTCAACAATATCGACAAAAAAACGGCTTCGCTGTTCGTGGCATGCGCACGGATGGGCTGCTACGCATCCGGAGCCTCCGACGAGCACACAGAGACGCTCGCCGAATTCGGGCGTCTGCTCGGACTGTGTTTCCAGATTCGCGACGACATCTTCGACTATTACCCCGCCGACAAGGTGGGCAAGCCCACAGGCAACGACCTGCGCGAAGGCAAAGTGACGCTGCCCCTGCTGCACGTCCTGCTAAAAAACGACGCTCCGGAACGCGAAGAAATGACACGGCTGTTGCAGAACGACACGCTGTCCGACGCCGAAATTCTGCGCCTCCAGGCATATGCGCGCGACAACGGCGGCATCGATTACGCATTCGACCGCATGACTGCACTGCGCCACGAAGCAGCGGCGCTGCTCGCCGGCCTGCCCTGCTCCGACGCATCAGAAGCGCTCCTCGGCATCCTCGACTACATCATAGCGCGCGACCATTGATTATGGGCAAGGGCCACTGCTACGCAGCCACACCTTTATAATTAGAGGTTGCGAGCGCCGACGCATTGTTTTCAGCAATTCCATCAATTCAGGAGTCTTGTTTCGGATGTAATGGCACCGGTGCTACCTGAAGTGGAACAGGCGCATAGCGCCCTGCAGCCGCATCAGCGGCAAGTCTGCTCTTAGCCACGGGCAAAGGCCACATCGCAGTCGCAGCCTTTGGACGATATGCCGGCATCGTGTACGGAGCTGCGTAGCTGCGACTCATCTTTCCCCATTTTCAACAGACCCAATGACATAAACCCCTTAAACACATCCAATACAAAGCGCCCGGCAATTCACACTGCCGGGCGCTCTCACTTATCACAATCCAATCAGATGGCGGTCACGCGGAAAACGGTGTCGCCAACAGTTACTATATAAACCCCGGAAGCTACAGGCACGGATGCCGCTCCATTCGAAGCCTCTACTGCCGCAACCACAGCTCCGTCGGGGCGGACGATGCGTATCAAGGAACCTTCGGGCGCACCTGCCACATGGATTTTACCTCCACGGGCCGACACCTTCACGGCCGCACTCTCCACATCGCCGATGCCCGAAAGCAGAACGGCAAAATCTATTGTGGACATTTCGGTGTCGCCGGATGCAAAACGCGCTGTCACGCCCGCCGTATGGGTTCCGTCCGTAAGGTTTTCCAGCAGATACTCCGTGGCCGTCGTCGACGCGAGTTTCACGCCGTCGAGATACACATCATAGCCGGTGGCCTTGCCTGGAGCACGCATGGCCGCAGCCGTGACCCCGGGGATGTTGTCGGCCGCACCGATGTAAATATCGTCGATGGCCAGATAGTAGGCGTTGTCGGAGATGCAGTTGATGGCCACATGCCGTGCTTCGCGCGGTATGGTGGTGACTATCTGCTGCCAGTCGTCAAAGTCAACTTTTACGGGTTCGCCCACCCACACGAAGTCTTCGGCCTCATTGCCGTCGGTGGAATAGCCCACACGCAGTGTCTCCTCATAGCGCCACCAATAGCCGCGCACCCAGAAGCTCACCACGAAATCGCCGCCCATCTCGAGGCGGGGCGACACGATGTAGTCGTCGTTAACGCCGGTGCCCTCGCCGGGAGCCATGCACACAAGCACTTTGTCGCCGCTGTGCGTGTCAAGGAAATCGGCGTCCAGCATGCTCGGGACGGTCTTCGATGGATTCATGACAATGAACGCCATGGGCTCGCGGGCATTGGGATAATCATAGTCGGGCGACGAGTATGTCGGCACGCCGTCGCCGTCGATATAAGTCCAGCCGGCATCGCCCGGCGAATTGATTTCGAAATCGTCGTGATCCTCGAAGTCGTCGAATATGCCCGTGACTACATTCCACTTCAGCAGTCGGGAGTCTGGCGTGGCGGCTGCCTCTATGACAAGGTTGGCCGGAGCCTTTGTGGCTTCTTTAAGGGTGAACGACTGCGAGAAATCGACGTCGCCCGACACTTCTATATCTTCCTCAAGGGCTTCGAAGCCTTTCTTGGTGCATGTGAGCACATAGGCGCCTTCGCGCACGCCGTTTATGCGCACCACTCCCGATTCGTCGGCCATGCCGCTATAGCTGTAGGTATTGCCTTTTCCGGCAAGCACTACCGCCACTGCTGAAGCGTCCTCTCCGGGAACATTTGTGGCAAACGTCAGTTCCACAGCAGAATGCAGCAGATGAGGCACTTCGCCCGAGAATGCAGGATACGACACATTGCCGTCGGCATACACCGTCTTGACAGCAAAGCGGAACGTGCCCTTCGGGGCTGCGGCCCATGTCGGGTCGGAGAACGTGGTGGCGGCAACGGGAGCGCTGTTGAGCTTGGTCCATTGCGAAGGCTCGGACTCCTGTCCGGGAAGAAGACGCCACACATCGTAGCTGTGCGAAGGCGTTTCGGCGGCAGCCTTGCGCGGCGCGCCATAAGGAAGACCTGCGGCACGCAGCGTCAGATTGCCGCGGAAGATGTGGTCGCCCTCCGGATAAATGCTGTTGAACGGCTCGGTGCGATAGTCCTTGCACAGAACCATCTTGTCGAGGCGTGCGGGCCAGTCGGGGTTCTCGCCGGCATGGTCCATGCACAGACGCGCGTCGCCGCGCAATGCGAACAATGCTCCGCGCGGAGCCACCACGGGATATTTGAACACGCACTCATGCCAGTTGTAGTTCTCGCTTTCGAGCCCGTTTTCCTCATAAAGGATATGGTTGGTGGGCTTGCCGTCCTCGTCGAGGTCGAACACCACCACGTCCACCGGTCTGCCGTTGTCGCCGGAGTTCCACACGTTCCACGACATCGAAGTGAACACGGCAGGCGTGTCGTAAACTACACCGACTACGGTGTAGTCGGTGACGGCCGACATCTCCATGTTGAACACGTAATCGTCAGTGCCGTCGTCATAGCGGAACTCGACAGGAAGGTCCTGCGGGGCGTCCCACGTCAGGACGGCGTTTGCGCGGTCCGACTCCACTGCCACATTGGCCGGCGCGATGAGTTTTTCCTGAAGCATGAAGCTGCCGAGGTCGATGTCGCCGTCAAGGCTTTCTATAGAGCGCGAGGCCGTCTCGTAGTTCAACGCATGTGCGTCTATCGTATAGCCTCCTTTGCGGTACACACCTTCGGCTGTGAAATTGCCGTCGCGGTCGGTCTGCACATTGTAGCTGTCATAGCCGTGCACGCTCACAGTGGCATTTTCAACGCCGCGGCCGGCGGCATCCACCACTTTGCCGCTAACCGAGGCCGTGGCTATGGCCGTCATGGCTATGGTTTCTTCCTTGTGTTCGAGCGGCGCGAAAGTATAGCTCGCCGACACGGGTTCGAAGCCGAATTTCTCGACCGACAGCGGATACGTGCCGGGCTCTATTTCTATGATCTCAAAACGGCCTTGCTCGTCGGTGACATATGTAGCGGCGGGGTCTCCGAACTTCACGGTAGCGCCGGCAAGGGGGGAGGTGCCGTCGGTCACCGTGGCCGTAAGCCACGACGCACGGTTTTCTTCCAGCGTGAAGTTGGATATGTAGAGCGTGGGCAGACCCGGTTCCCATGCGGCATGAAAGCCGATGTGATACGCTCCTGTCTCCTCTATTTCAGGGAGATACACGTATGTCTTGTTTAGGTTCACGAGGTCGGTGGTCAGCTGCTTTATCACCGTATGGCTTTCCGTAGCGGCATCGCGGCCGATGGTAACGGAATAAGACGCGGGATAGTAGGCGTTCATGCATCCGGCATCGTAAACTATCTTGTAGGCTTTCCCGGCTTCGAGCCTGACGGCGGGCGAGATAAGCCAGTCGTCGGCCGTGCGGCCGTAATTGCCGCGCATCATCATGGTGCGTTGCTGGGCATAGGTGTTGCCGCGGGCCCATGTAGCGCCGTCGTTGTTGGCGTCGGCGATAGTCCACATCAGCAGGTCGTCTTCGTTCTCGAAATCATAGGAATACGGCACATCGAGTTCCGTGCCGACAACAATCGGAGCTGAACTGCCGGCCTCGCTGCGTCCCTTTCCGGAAACGGCGGTGACGGTGTAGGTGTAAACTCCCGTGGCCGGCACCTCGTCGGCACAGGACGTGGTTTTCACACCCGTAGCCACGACATGGCTGCCGGGCATGCGCACTACGTCGTAGCCGAGCGAGGCAGTGTTGACCCATCCTCCGGCTGCACCTGTCACAACGGCATCCCAGCTGATGGCGGCGGCATTGCCGTCGGCCTCCACTTTCACACCTGCGGGTGCGGCCGGCACATCTTCGCCTATGAAGCAGCGCTGCGTGCGCGGCAGGCCGTTGCCGGCCTCATTCACGGCATAGAGTCTGAAAGCGTGCATGCCCTCGGCCACTTCGGCCTGCAGCGACACTTCCGAGCCGGGTGTCATGCCAGTGCCGGGCCATGTCTTGGCCTGAATGCCGTCCACTTCAAGAACAATCGACAGAATTGTCTCCAGAGACTGTCCGCCCGCTGTGGCCGACGGCAATACGGCCCGAATATCGGCCACGCCGTCGTGGGCAGGATTCGTCACTTCGAAATCCACCGCCGCAGGCGCGCCGTCTTCGGCCAGGCTGAACGGGATATAAAGCCCTGTCAACTCGCCTTCCTTACCCATACTGCTGACAAACGTGACTTCAGCCGTCCGGGGGTCTATTTTATAAAAGTATCCGTCGGAATAGGTGGAAGCCGCCCAATAGAGCGTGCCGTCGGAATGGTCGAACTCCATACTTTGCATGTACTCCATGCTTTTTCCGGTGTCGCCTACATCCACAAGGCGCCTGGCGCCTTTGTCGTAACGGTAAAGGTGGCCGTTGTTGGCAAGCGTATATATATCGCCGTCGTAGCTGCACGCCAGCGTCATAAGCCACAGAGTTCCGGCATCGGCATATTCCGTGGGAGTGCCGTCGGCGGGGTCCACAATGCATATTTTCGACGAATTGCCGCCATAGTGGTATATGGCAAGCAGATTTCCGTCGGAATAGTCGTAGGTCATGTCCACGTACAGCGGATGCTCTTCCGTGCAGTCGGCAAGTTTGGTGAATTCGCCGGAGGACACATCGACAGTGTTCCACGCCAGCGGCACGGGACCGGGCGTGTAACTCATGGCATAATATGTGTTCCACGCCATCGCGCCGGCGCTCACGGCGGCGGTCTCTTTTATTTTTGCAGGATTGGAGGCATCCGTAATCGGGAATGTGTACCAGCCGACGGGACGCTCATCGTCGCTGATGAGGAAACCCATGGCGGAAACCGGCGTCTGCGATTCCGCTTCGGCACGGATATTGCCTGCGCGGTCCACGGCGAGGATGGTGGCACCCAGCGTGGCGGCGGCCAATAACATTGTAGTTCTCTTCATGCTTTTTGGATAATGACTGATTGGGGTATAAAAATATAGAGATTGCTAATCGCAAAATTAGCAGTCAAGACATTAAATATCAAGACTTCTATATTACGGATACGGCAATTTGCCTTAGATGTAAAAAAATCAGAGTCTGCGCGCGGTATCGCGATAGGCCGACGGCGTCATTCCGACCGTCTCCTGGAATGTCTTGTAAAACGTGCTCATCGACTTGAAACCGAGATCGGCGGCGAGAGCCTTGAGCGGATAGTCGGAATTGTCTGCGTCGGAAAGCACTTTCACAGCCTCCTTTATCCTGTAGGAGTTGACAAACTGGTAATACCCCTTGCCTGTGTGGGCCGCTATCATCTGGGAGAGATACGTGCGGTTGGTGCCGAGCATTTCGGCAAGACGCTCGCGCGTAAGGCCGCTGTCGCGGTAAACGGCACCACGCTCCATAATGTCGGTGAGCCGGTCAAAAATATCGTCGTGCGCAGCCGGCCGCTCATCGGCCCGTTCATCCTCGCCGGCAGGAGCCGGAGCAGCCGACATAAGTTCGTCGAGGCGGTCGCGCAACTGCTGCTCACGGGCCATGGACTCGCGGTTGCTGATGACAATTCGCCGGTAAAGACGCTTCTGACGCCTGTAGTGCCGCCACAGCACAAGCAGAATCACGCACACCGACATCAACGAAATCATCAATATGGCCGCACGCCTGCGTTCGTCCTGGAGCATGAGACGCTGCATGTCGGCTTCCTGTTCGCGCTTGTCGATGTCGTACTGCACGCGTATTTCGTTGATGGACTGCTGCTGACGCTCCGCATAGGCCGAATCGCAAGACTGCTTGTAGGCCTTGTACACCTGAAGGGCGCTTCTGTAGTCGCCCAGACGCTCGAGATTAAGGGCGCGCTGCTCAAGCAGCGGCGACACCATGGAGCGGATGGAGAGGCTGTCGCACATGGCGAGTCCGCGCCCCACCATGCGTTCCGACTCGGCCGTGCGCCCCAGTGCGGCAAGCACCCGCGCATAGGCAAGGTAGGTCTCCGACAAAGTGGCGCCCTGCGCGCCGCCGGAATTACGCTCCGCTTCACGCAGCCAATCAAGCGCCTGCTCGTTATGCCCCATGGCTGCATATATGGAGGCATAGAGGTTGCATACGGCGGCACGCTCGGCATAGCCCGAGCGCAGGCCTATGCTGTCGGCCTCCTTAATATATTTAAGGGCCATGTCATAATTGCCGGCTATATTGTACAGGTTGGCGCAATGGTAGGCTCCTGCGAAGCTTATGTGGTCGTTGCCGTTGGCCACACCCCAGTTGTAGCAGTTCAACGCATATTTCAGTCCTGTGATGTCGCGGCGGATGCTGGCTATTTCCGCAAGGTTGCACTCCACAAGCGCCTGGCGCATCGGGTCGCCTATCTCCACGGCATATTCGAGACTCTTGTAGAAACACTGCTGGGCACGCGCATAATCGGCATTGACGTTGGCTTCATACACGCCGTAGCCGTTATATACGGAAAGACGCAGAGTATCGTCTCCGGCTTTGTCGGCCAAAGCGAACGCTTTGTCGAGCTGCGACTTTCCTATGGCAGAATTTCCGAGAATCACATTCGACACCCCTTGGAAGTACAGGGCATAAGCCGTGAAATACCGGTTGCCGAGCCTGTCGGCTTCGCGATAAAGCTCCGTAGCCGATTCGAGGGCACGGCGATGGTCGGTGCTGCGTGTGGCCGCCGCACAGGAGTCCTTAAGCATGTAGCAACGGGCTTCTGACGCCACAGACGGCACGGAGCAAAACAACGCAAGCATCCAGACAACGCAAGGCAGCAGTATTATACGGGTAATCTTATTGGGAATAGACTTCATCCAAGTGGCTTAAAGAGAGAGTTTAATACAAAAAGAGGACACACCTGCCGGTGCATCCTCTTTTGCGCTTCAAGGTGGACTCGAACCATCGACCCTCTGATTAACAGTCAGATGCTCTAACCGACTGAGCTATTGAAGCGTTTATGCCCTCCCCTCCGGGATTAGCGATGCAAAATTAGTACAAACAATCGAATCTTGCAAGACTTTTGAAAAAAAAATGCATCAAAAGAGACTTTTTCGCAAAAAATCAAGATTACAGATAAATCATCGCCCCTGCAACAAACCCCTCCTATCGGTCAGCTCCATTTCCAGCCACATCTATATTCAACGGATTATTTCATCAATTTTCTGTTGTCACTGCCACCGTTTTCCAATACACCCATCTGATGAATGGCTATCTGGTTAAGCTTCACAAGCCGCTCGCTCTGCGTCATTCCTTGCTCGATAAAGACAGCATTGAGGTTTTCCATATTTGACAGGCATATAAGTTCGTTAATTGTGGCATAATCTCGTATATTTCCCTTCTGTTCCGGATGCGCGTCGCGCCATTGCTTTGCCGTCACGCCAAACATGGCCACATTCAGCACATCTGCTTCATTGGCATATATCATACTCACCTGCGCCGGGGTAATCTCCACAGGAATAAGGTTCTGCTTTATCGCATCGGTATGTATGCGATAGTTGATTTTCGATAATTCGCGCTTCGCCGACCAGCCCAACAACCGCTGTTCCTCCGTCTTAAGCCGCTGAAATTCCTCTATAAGATATAATTTGAAAGGCACACTTATTGCCGAGCCAAACTCAAATGCTATATCTTTATGGGCATATGTGCCTCCATAACGACCTTTCTTTACTATTATGCCAATTGCATCCGTACGCTCAATCCTCTCCGATGCACTTAGCACAAACGACGGCAGTCCGGCGTTCATTCTAAAGTAGTCAAATTCGACCACTTTAAAATTCGGATTATGTATAACTTCCCATGTGCCGAGAAATTCAATGGTATAGCGATTTCGCAGCCAATTCTTTATAATATCGGCAGAGCGGCTGGCGCCTTCTTTGGCCGTAGCCATATCAGTAAGAGAGATATAATCCTGTTATTCTACCGAAAGAACCGTAATCGGTGTATTTTGAACGATAATTTTTGACATAGCTTCTGCTACAGCTTTTTTATGCAATACGCGAAGTTACACATTTTCGGCGTTTTCAGAAATATGGCAGACAAAATATATGATGAAAACGTTATCTTTGCAGAATGATGAACGAACAAGCCATTTCTCTCAGCGAATTCAACCGGCGCATCGGCGCAGCCATGGCCGCGCCGGAACTGCGCGGCGTATGGGTGACGGCGGAGACAGTGGACGTGCGCACAAGCGGCGGCCACATGTACATGGAACTCATAGAGAAAGACGCTGCCGGCGCAACGGCGGCACGCATGGGCGCAAGCATATGGGCGTCCGCGCTCCCGAGGCTGAATGCAATGTTCGCGGCCGCCACAGGCAGCGGCATATGCAGCGGCATAAAGGTGATGGTGCGCGTGTCGGCATCGTTCCACGCCGTATACGGTCTGAGAGCCGTCATAAGCGACATCGACCCCGGCTACACGCTCGGCGACCTTCTGCGCCGCCGCCAGGAGATACTCCGGCGACTGACAGCCGAAGGCGTGGCCGACATGAACCGCAGCCTCCCCGCGCCACGCCCCGTGCTGCGCATCGCCGTGGTAAGCGCGCGGGGAGCAGCCGGCCTCGGCGATTTCATGCACCAGATAGCCACAAGCGCATCGCGCCTGCGCTTTGAGCTACGGCTTTTCGAAGCCGTGATGCAGGGCGAACAGGCGCCGCGCAGCATCATCAAAGCCCTGGAGCGCGTGGCCGCCGAGGCTGATTCGTTCGACGCCGTAGTGATAATCCGAGGCGGAGGCGCCACAAGCGACCTCGCCACGCTCGACGACTACGACCTTGCCGCCAATGTGGCGCAATTCCCCCTGCCCGTTATAGCGGGCATAGGGCATGAGCGCGACCGCACAGTGCTCGACGATGTGGCATGGCTTAGCGTGAAGACACCGACCGCTGCTGCAGAATGGCTGATAGCACAAGGCATGGTGGAGCTGGACATGCTCAGGCGGCTGGCAGCCGAAACCGTGCGCCTTAGTTCGGAGCAGCTCTCGGACAGACTGCGCCGGCTCGATTATATATGCGCGATGCTGCCGCAACTTGCCGCCGGACACATCCAACAGCGCCGCTCCCGCCTCGACGCCGTGGCCGAACAGCTGCCGCAGCTCGTGGAGGCCGTGATGAACCGGCGCACACACCGCCTCGACACATTGTCGGAACTCGTCGAAGCCTTGTCGCCGGCAGCCACCATGGCACGCGGATACAGCGTGCTGCGTGTGGACGGCCGCGCCGTCTCCGACCCGGCGTACATAGCTCCCGGCGCCATGGTGGAAGCCACCATGGCACACGGCACGATATTGCTGACCCCTATAATAGAAAAAACAGAAGACGACATATGAAACCCGCAGAAGAACTGACCTACACCGAAGCAGTGGCCGAACTCGAATCCATAGTGGCAAAACTGCGCGGCGACAACTGCGACGTGGACGCGCTCACAGCAATGACACGCCGAGCTGCCGAGCTGCTCGCAGCCTGCCGAGCACGCCTTACCGCCACCGACGCCGAACTGCGCGCCATACTCGACAGCCTCGAGAGTCCGCAATGAAAAAAACGCTCTTGATTCTGGCGGCAGCTGCGGCAGTGGCAGCCTGCACACCTAAGCAGCAATGGCACCGCGACGAAGGAGCCGCATGGGGCACACTGTACCACATAACGTACCATGCCACGGCGTCACTGCACGACAGCATACGCGCCGTCATGCGAGAGGTGGAGCTGAGCGTGTCGCCGTTCGAGCCGGCATCGGCCCTGACGGCATTCAACGCCGGACGCAGCGACAGGCTGGACGCAATGGCCGCCGGACTGGTGGCGGAATCGCAGCGCGTGTGGCATCTGAGCGGAGGCATGTTCGACCCCACAGTCATGCCCCTCGTGGAACTTTGGGGGTTCGGCCCCGGCGGACAGACGTCCGAACCGACACAGGCGCAGATAGACAGCGCCCTGGCCATGGTGGGACTCGGAGAGTGCCGCATGAAGCCCGACGGAAGCTTCGTGCGCAAACACCCACACACGCGCCTCGACTTCTCGTCCATAGCCAAGGGTGCCGGCGTGGACGCCGTGGCCGCAATGCTGCGGCGCAACGGCGCCGAGCGCTACATGGTGGAGATAGGCGGCGAAGTGGCCACCGGCGGCATGAATCCGCGCGGAGAGCGGTGGCGCATACAGGTGGACGCACCGGCCGACGACCCTGAAGGCCTGCGCCACGACCGCCTGCTCATGCTGAATCTCGACGGCGGACGCTGCGTAGCCACCTCGGGCAACTACCGCAACTACCGCTTGCTTGCCGACGGCGGACGCACAGGCCACATAATAAGCCCACTGACGGGGCGCAACGTACCATCAGCCGTCCTGTCGGCCACCGTCACCGCCCCGTCGTGCCTGCTCGCCGACGCCATGGCCACAGCGGCCATGCTGATGCCTCCCGAAAACGCGCTGGCTATGGCCGACAGCCTCCCGGGCACAGCCATCCTGCTTGCCGTGGCCGACCCGGCCGCGCCCGACAGCATGCGCATATTGTCCACCCGCGGATTTCCGGAGCCGCTGATGCCACCTACTGTTGCAAAACCGGACTGAAAAGCGTATCTTTGTGCCATTATGAAAGACACTATAACTATTGCCGTATATTGCAGCGCCGTGGCCGATCTGCCCGAGCACTGGCAGCGGGGAGCACGCGCCACAGGCGCATGGATAGGCGCACGCCGCGCCACATTGGTGTACGGAGGCGTGGACGCAGGCCTCATGACCACAGTGGCCCGGGCCACCCACGAAGCCGGCGGCCGCGTGGTGGGCGTCGTGCCGACACGCAGACGCGACTGGGCGTCGCCCTACAACGACATCGTAGTGCCGACAAGCGACCTCAACGAGCGCAAAGGCACCATGCAACTGCTTGCCGACGCTTTCGTGGTGCTGCCCGGAGGCTACGGCACTCTCGACGAATTTTCCACATCGTTCAGCTACATCAACTTCACCGACCAGCCCGACAAACACATCGTGCTGTTCAACCCAGACGGCCTCTACGACCCCTTGCTCGAACAGCTTCAGCGAATGGTTGACGCAGGCCTGCTGCGCCCTTCGGCCATGGACATCCTGCGCGTAGTCACGGAGCCTGAACAGATAACCGAAGCCCTCGACGAAATTTTCAAATAACATATACCCGCTAATCTATGAAAAGTTCACTTTATACCCGCACCGGCGACGCCGGACAGACATCCCTCGTGGGCGGCACCCGTGTCGGCAAAGACAACGCACGCCTCGAAGCCTACGGAAGCATCGACGAGCTAAACAGCCATCTCGGGCTACTGACGGCATCCACCGCCCTCGACCGCACCGACCGCACCACCCTGCGCACCGTGCAGCACAGGCTGTTCGACGTCGGCACAATGCTGGCCACAGAGCCCGAATCACGCTGGCAGCCCGGGCCTATGGACGCCGGCTGCATCGAGGCCATCGAGGCCGAGATAGACCGCCTCGACGAAGCGCTCCCGCGCCACAGACGTTTCATTCTGCCCTGCGGCCATCCCGACGCCGCACGCGCCCATGTGGCACGGACGGTGGCACGCCGCGCCGAGCGCCGCATGGTGGCCCTGGTTGCTGCGGGCATCGAAGTGGACGCTGTGGCCATGCGCCTTGTCAACAGGCTCAGCGATTATCTTTTCGCACTCGCCCGCACCATCAACATGCGCAACCGCGTGGAAGAAGTGTTCTGGGAGCCTGCTCCCGAAACCAGCCGGTAGCATCGCGGGCCGACAACAGCAAATGGCTGCGTCGTAGTAATCTACAGCGCAGCCATTTGTCCGGAAGATAAAATATGTATAGCTATGAGCCTTTTGGTGTGGGGGAACCGCGATAAGTGCCGCCTCGGTGCATCCGGCAGCACTTTCAGCCGCCTGTGGAGCTTTCTGCCCCGGAAGCCCCGCTGCCGATATGTGCGGTGCCCCGGCTCTTTGCATATATAACGCGCACATCTCACGCCGGGTTCATCCTTAACGGCATGACATACGACTTTTTGGCATGGTATTTGTTATCGCTTATGTAGAAACATAAAAACCGAAAACGAAATTATGGAAAATAAAGAAACAATCAAGCCCGGAAAATATGCCGAGCTCGTGTATAAACTCTACCAGGTGGACGCCGACGGAACAGAGACCCTCATCTATGAAAGCGACGCTGAGGAACCCGAAAAACTCATCTTCGGAGTGACTCGCGGCCTGCTGCCCGTGCTTGAAAAAGCGCTCGACGGCCTTGCCGCCGGCGAGAAATTCAACGTGACGGCATCGCCCGACGAGGCTTTCGGCCATCACGACCCCGAACAGGTGGCCGAACTGGAGCGCGAAGTATTTGAAATCGACGGCAAGTTCGACGAAGAAAACATCAAGGCCGGCCGACGCCTGCCCATGATGACCGCCGACGGCTACCGCATCGACGGCCTCGTGGCGGAAGTGACCCCCACACATGTGAAAATGGACTTCAACCACCCTCTCGTCGACAAGACAGTGCGCTTCGACGGCGAAATAAAAGTGGTGCGCGACGCCACCCCCGAAGAACTCACGCCAGCCCAGGGCGGATGCGGATGCGGCGGAGACGGATGCGGATGCGACGACCATTGCGGATGCGACGACCAGGCCGACGGCGGATGCGGATGCCATTGCGGACATTAAGAGGTTGTTAAATAATCATTGTTAACGATTATTAAACAACCTCTAAAGCCGGACGCATCTGTCGAAACACCCCTATTGAACAACAGGCGGAGCCGCGCGTTCTATGCGCCGCGTCTCTGCCTGTTCATTTTTCAGCGGGCAAGAGTCTGTGCTTTCGCTTTTTTGACGTAACTTTGCAACAAATTATCTGACATGCCAAGTATATCGCAGCGCGGCCGCATAATGCCGGCCTCCCCCATACGCAAACTTGTGCCGCTGGCCAACGAAGCCATAGCACGCGGCATAAAAGTGTACCGCCTGAACATCGGACAGCCCGACATACCCACTCCTGAAATCGGACTTGACGCGATGCGCAACCTCGACCGCAAGATTCTCGAGTACAGCCCCTCGGAAGGCCTGCTGTCGCTGCGCCGCAAACTGAAAAGCTATTACGAGCGCTTCCACATCAACGTGGACGTGGACGACATAATCATCACCACCGGCGGCTCTGAAGCGGTGCTGTTCGCATTCATGGCCACCCTCGACCCCGGCGACGAAATCATAGTGCCCGAACCGGCATATGCCAACTACATGGCATTCGCCATAAGCGCCGGCGCGAAAATCGTCACCATCCCCTCATATATCGAGGAAGGGTTCGCGCTCCCGCCGGTAGAAAAGTTCGAGGAACTGATAACACCGCGCACGAAAGGCATACTCATCTGCAACCCCAACAACCCGACCGGCTACCTCTACACACAGCGGGAGATGGACCGGCTGCGCGACATCGTGAAACGCCACGACCTGTTCCTGTACTCCGACGAAGTGTACCGTGAATACTGCTACACGGGCGCGCCATACATATCGGCGTTCCACCTCGAGGGCATCGAAGAGCAGGTGGTGCTCATCGACTCCGTGAGCAAGCGCTACAGCGAATGCGGCATACGCGTGGGTGCGCTCATCACCAAGCACAAAGAGCTTAAGCAGAACGTGCTGAAATTCTGCCAGGCGCGTCTCAGCCCGCCACTGCTCGGCCAGCTTGTGGCGGAAGCGTCCATCGACACCCCGCCGGAATACATGCTCATGACCTACAACGAGTATGTGGAACGCCGCAAATTCCTTATCGACGGCATCAACCGCATTCCGGGCTGCTATTCGCCCATACCGATGGGAGCGTTCTATACAGTGGTGAGCCTCCCGGTGGACGACGCCGACGATTTCTGCCGCTGGTGCCTGAGCGACTTCGACTACGAAGGACGCACCGTCTTCATGGCTCCGGCATCGGGGTTCTACACCACGCCCGGCATGGGACGCAACCAGGTGCGCATGGCCTACGTGCTGAAAAAAGAAGACCTGGCCGACGCGCTGCTCGTACTCGAAAAAGCACTTGAGGCATACAACAGCCGCCCCGGAAACTCAAAAAACGAAAACTGAAAATTACGCATATGGACTTTATAGAAGAACTCACATGGCGCGGCATGATACACCAGTTCATGCCCGGAGCCGACGAAGAACTCAAAAAAGGCATGGCCACAGCGTATCTCGGCATCGACCCCACCGCCGACAGCCTGCACATAGGCCACCTCGTGGGAGTCATGATGCTCAAGCACCTGCAGCGCGCCGGCCACAAGCCGCTGGCACTCATCGGAGGCGCCACGGGCATGATAGGCGATCCGTCCATGAAAAGCCAGGAGCGCAAACTCATCGACGAGGAAACCCTGCGTCACAACCAGGAAGCCATCAAGCGCCAGCTTGCAAAATTCCTCGACTTCGACAGCGACGCGCCGAACGCAGCCGAACTCGTCAACAACTACGACTGGATGAAAAATTTCGGCTTCCTCGAATTCATCCGCGACGTGGGCAAGCACATCACCGTCAACTACATGATGGCGAAAGACTCCGTAAAAAAGCGCCTGTCTGGCGAAAGCCGCGAAGGCATGAGTTTCACCGAATTTTCCTACCAGCTCCTGCAGGGCTATGACTTCCTGCACCTATACCGCGAGAAAGGATGCCGCGTGCAGCTCGGAGGAAGCGACCAGTGGGGCAACATGACCACCGGCACCGAGCTAATCCGCCGCGTGGCCGGAGGCGAAGACGCGTACGCCATCACATGCCCGCTCATCACCAAAGCCGACGGCGGAAAATTCGGCAAGACCGAAAGCGGCAACGTGTGGCTCGATCCCGCGCGTACATCGCCCTACGCGTTCTATCAGTTCTGGCTCAACGTAAGCGACGAAGACGCCGCGCGCTACATCCGCATATTCACCACACTGACACGCGAGGAAATCGAAGCCCTCGAAGCCGAGCAGACAGCCGACCCGGGAGCACGCCCCCTGCAGAAGCGCCTGGCACGCGAACTCACCGTGATGGTGCACAGCGCCGAAGACTACGAAGCAGCCGTGGAGGCCTCGAAAATACTGTTCAGCAACAACACCGCCGATGTGCTCCACCGCATAGACGAAGCGACACTGCTGGCCGTGTTCGACGGCGTGCCGCGTTTCGAAGTGAGCCGTGCCGACATTGAAAACGGCATCAAGCTCGCCGACCTTCTCACAGACTCCGCACCCGTATTTTCTTCAAAAGGCGAGATGCGCAAGCTCGTGCAGGGAGGCGGCGTAAGCGTCAACAAAGAAAAACTCGCCGACGCCTACGCGCCCGCATCGCCCGACATGCTGCTGCAGGGACGCTACATCATAGTGCAGCGCGGCAAAAAGAACTACAGCCTGCTCATAGCCAAATAAAGGCAAATAAAGGCGCTTTTCACGTATTTTTATGCAGTTTTGTACAAAAGGCTTGCATTAAAGAAAAAAAGGCGCTAACTTTGCACCGCTTTAGTGCCCCCGCGGGCATTGAGCACAGGATAGTCTTATGGTGTAATGGTAGCACTACAGTTTTTGGTTCTGTCTGTCTAGGTTCGAATCCTGGTAAGACTACACAGCGAAATGTCAACGGGTCCTTAACCGGCCTGTTGACATTTTCGTTTTTATGGGATTAAGAGGTTGTTTAATAACATTTGTCGCAAAATTTGGCTTAAACATCTTTTTATATAGCTTTTATGAAAATTTTGCGTAAATTTGACGTCATATAAATAAACTTCCGCATAAAGCAGACTACCTGACATATCCGGCCACACTGGATTTTTTTCAATTTTTTTAGGCAACCTCTAAATTTTACAGTAATGAAAAAGCTTATTATCGCATTATGCATGGCCTTTGTCGGCATCGGCGCATCCGCACAAAGCGGAGAAATGGCCGTCGGCGTGGACTTGGGAGTCGTGCCCTTCCTGGAAGGCGAAGGCTCACCCACCAACTTTGAAATCGGAGCCAAGTTCCGCTACGGCCTCACGGAAGCAGTGCGCCTCGAAGCCGACCTTGACTACGCATTCCAATCGAAAAACGTGGATGTGTTCAGCGTAAGCGCCAACGCGCACTATCTGATTCCCGTGTCCGACGGATTCAAACTTTATCCTCTTGTCGGAATCGGCTACGGCCGCGTGGGTTGGAGTGAATCCTACGACTTCAACGGCGACTTTAACCTTACAGCCTCCACATCGCTCAACCGCTTCCTTTTCAATGTGGGCATAGGCGCCGACTACGCAATAGCCGAAAACCTCGACCTGAATCTTGAATTCAAGTATCAGTACATGAAGGATTTCAACCGCCTTCCCATCAAGATAGGCATCACCTATAAGTTCTGAGACGGCCAACATTACAAAGGCTCCCGTGCATATGCACGGGAGCCTTTGTAATGTTGGCAATATCCGTTTATTGTTCCAGCTGGTAATCGTCCACACTCACGTCGAACATTATCGGCTTCAGCACGTCGGGATTGTCTATCTTGATGTTGTAGACGTAGGCATGACCTATTTCCCATTCGTCCACGAGTTCGGTAGTCACCGGATAGAAAAGACGTCCGGTGGGGCTTTCAGGCACAAGCTGCGCCGGGGGAGTGGATGCGTTAGGCCATATTTTTGTCCCTGTGGATGTGTCGTATATCTCGCAGTCTATTTCCACGCCGTTGCCGGTGTAGTTGCTGCCGTCAAAGCCGAGCTGCGTAAGAGGCTGAGGGATGAAGAAGCTTATCTCCATATTGCCGGAAGTGATGTCGACAGGAGTCGGAGTCAGATCCACTATATCCTCGTTGCCTATGACTGTGAACACAAGCATGTCGCTGTTCAGTTTCAGATCGGACCATCCTCCTGTGTTGTCAGGAAAATCGGGCGATGTCGTGGCCTGTGGAAATGCAAAGGTGCCCTGAAGGTATATATTGTGCAGTTTCACATAATGCACACGCACCCCTATCTGCGAATTGGAGCTGCTGAGCATGAACGTCACACGCGACATAGCATGACGGAAATTCATGTTCACAGGCGTTGCCTTGGCCACCTCGCCCATATTCACGGCATACAGCAGGTCGGTACTTCCGTTATTCTTATAGTCAGGAATGCTTCCGAGCTCAGGCTGCGACGGGCTCGGAGCGTTGGTTATGTTGGGGCTGAATGCGTAGAAATTGACGGGCGTGCTCGGCCAGTATACCGCCGGACTGTATATCCACGACGACCCGCTTCGGGTCACATGCACATTCTGCATATACGGCTTGCCTCCCGTATAGGCATATACTATGAATTCCTTAATCGTCGCTGTGGTTGTGGAGGCCGAGCGCGAAGCCTTCGGCACAGTAGCCCTGAAACTGATGGCATCCGGCTCTGCTACGGGAGCGGAAACGGGCTGGTCCTCGCTTGAGCAGGACGCTGCAAAAGCGGCAAATGCCACCACGGGTATGTAGAGCGCATTTTTTTTCATGATTCGGAGAGTATTGATTATTAATAAAACGCATCCGCGCAAGGAGTTGTTCTAAGACTGTATATTTATTTAAGACTGTATATTTATTATTGTTGTAACCCAGCCGTCCACACTCACATCGAAGCCGCCGCCCACCGGTTCGCCGGACTCCGGAAGTTCGAGCCCCGACACCACTATGTCAACGTTCAGAGGATCCGCCGCCGCACGTGTCTGGCCGCTGACATCAAATCCGTAGCAGAACTTCCGGCCGTCGGCAAGCCACACATAAAGCGAAAGCATATTCGGGGCAGCACCCTCCGAAGGCAGGCCGAAAGTAAGAAATTCGCCCACTATGGCGCTATTGCCCTCGGCGCGCGCCGCGACAGGGAGAGTGACGGGCGCTCCGCGGTACATGCCGTACGGGCGCAGCGACGAAGCCATGCCGCTCAGCGACGCGCACATGCGGGCCACACCTCCGAGGTTCGACACCTCAAGTATGGAAAAACGGTAACGCGCCACAGCCTGTCGCGGATACATCGTCAGGCACCTTTCGTCGCCGGCCTCTATCCGCTCTCCGTTTGTACGCTCCAAAGCCGTGCCTTCAGGCGTCAGGAAGAAATCGCAGCATTCATCGCACCAAAGCATGTCGGGACATATCTCCACATTTTCTCCGCCAGGCGCCACATCTGGGCCGATAGGATTCTCAAGCGTGCCGCCGAGCCCGTCGTAGAGGCCGCCGCGACGGCAATAGAAAGTGAAGTTGTAGTAATCGTCGGAATCGCCGAACAGCACCGCGGAAGTGTCGTCGTTGAACACCACCACGGAATACTCCCCGTCGGGCAGTCTGGCCACGCCTCCCGCACGTCCCGGAAAATCAAAGCGCCATGCCTCGCCGCCATCTGCAGGAAAAAACACATACGCCATGCCTTCCGGCTGAGCGGCGGGCGCGTCTTTCCAGTCCGAATCCACATCGAAATCATCTTCCGACTCAGGCGGGCAGTTGTCGTAGTCATATATAAGACAGCATCCGCTCACCGCATGGCAGACAAAAATAATCAAGGGTAAAAACAAGCGCGCCGTCTTCATATCAAAAAAACAACACGCCGCGCCGCCGTTCTGTTCGCCGCGCCGGCATACATGACAAAAAAAATGACTCCCGCATGGCGGAAGTCATTTAAAGTGGAGTATAGCGGACTCGAACCGCTCACCTCGACACTGCCAGTGTCGCGCTCTAGCCAGATGAGCTAATACCCCCTCGGTTTTGCGATGCAAAGGTATAAGCATTTTTCGACATATGAAAATATTTCGTCTTGTTTAAACTTTATTATGAATTAAAAACAAAAATTCATAATAAAGGGAGTTTTTTTGGCGTAACTTTACGGCCAACAACTCAATGCAGGACAGCCATTAGGCTGCCACGACTTACTGAATACCGATAAAACACTGCATATGAAGAAACTATATATGACATTTGCGGCCGCAGCCGCCATGATGGCCGCGGCATGCGGAGCCAACGCCGGCAATTCCGGAACAAACGGAGCGGCAGAGGCTGAAACGAAAGAGGAAGTGACAGTGGGCGCAGCGCGCACACAGGAGTATCTGCCGGAGCTTCGCGGCAAACGCGTGGCCCTGTTCAGCAACCACACCGGCATGGTGGGCGACCGCCACACGCTCGACGTGCTGCTCGACAGCGGCATAAACGTAGTCACGATATTCTCGCCCGAACATGGATTCCGCGGCACGGCCGACGCCGGCGAGCACGTCAGCAGCAGCGTAGACGAGCCGACAGGCGTGCCCATCGCATCGCTCTACGACGGCAAAAAACGCGGCCCCTCGAAAGAAGTCATGGATGCGCTCGACGTAATCGTGGTCGACATCCAGGACGTGGGCCTGCGCTACTACACGTACTACTGCACGATGATAGACCTCATGAATTCCGCCGTCGAGGCCGGAAAAGAGGTGCTTGTGCTCGACCGCCCGAACCCCAACGGCATGACCGTGGACGGCCCCATACTCGACATGAAACACGCATCGGGCGTAGGACGCCTGCCCATCCCCGTGGTACACGGCATGACACTGGCCGAGCTGGCCCTTATGGCCAACGGCGAAGGATGGCTGCGCGAAGGACGCAAGGCCGACCTGAAAGTGGTGCCCTGCGAGGGCTACACGCACGCCACACGCTACCGCCTGCCCATAGCCCCGTCGCCCAACCTGCGCACGATGCGGGCCATCTACCTGTATCCGTCCACATGCTACTTCGAGGCTACGCCCGTGAGCCTCGGACGCGGCACCGACATGCCGTTCGAAGTGTACGGCCACCCCGACATGAAAGGGCGCGCATTCGAGTTCACGCCGCGCAGCGTGGCAGGAGCAAAGAATCCTCCGCAACTCGACAAACTCTGCCATGGCGAAGACCTGCGCAACATCAGCGAGGAAGCAGCCATAGCCCAGGGAGTGAACCTCACCTACCTTATCGACGCCTACCGCGACCTCGGCGCCGGCGACAAGTTCTTCAGCAGCTTTTTCGAAAAACTGATAGGCCGCGGCGACATACGCGGCATGATAGAGCGGGGCATGTCGGCCGATGAAATAAAAGCCACATGGGCCGACGATGTAAAAAAATTCCGCGCGCAGCGCCGTCCTTACCTCCTTTACGCCGAATAAGCCATGAGCATGCCCGTAATCGTCATCCTTACCATCGCGGCATATTTCCTGCTGCTGATGCTCGTCGGCCGCCTCAGCTCGCGCGGAGCCGACAACTCCACATTCTTCACCGGCGGCCGCACGGCCCCGTGGCCCGTGGTGGCATTCGCAATGGTCGGCGCCATGATTTCCGGCGTCACATTCATAAGCGTGCCCGGCATGGTGGTAGGCAAAGGCTATGCCTACCTCCAGATGGTGCTCGGTTTCATCGTGGGCTATATCGTCATAGCCTTCGTGCTCGTGCCGCTGTTCTACCGCCGCAACCTCATCAGCATCTACGGCTACCTCGAGGAGCGTTTCGGACGCGGCACCTACCGCACGGGCGCATGGTTCTTTTTCGCCAGCAAGATGCTCGGCGCCGCCGTGCGCTTTTTCGTGGTGTGCGCCGTGCTGCAGTTCCTCGTGTTCGAGCCGCTCGGCGTCCCGTTCATATTCAATGTGGCCGTGACTATCGCCCTCATATGGCTCTACACCGTGAACGGCGGAGTGAAGACACTCATATGGACCGACACCCTGAAAAGCTTCTGCCTGATAGCCAGCGTGGTGCTGTGCATATATTTCGTAGCCCGCAACCTCGGCCTTGATTTCGGCGGCATGGTTTCGGCCATCGGCTCGCACCCCAGCTCGCGCATGTTCTTCTTCGACGACCCCATGGCGGGCACCTATTTCTGGAAGCAGTTCATCGCAGGCGTGTTCATGGCCATAGCCACCAACGGCCTCGACCAGGACATGATGCAGCGCAACCTCGCGTGCCGCGACAGCCGCCAGTCGCAGAAAAACATGATAGTCAGCGGCGTGTCGCAATTCTTCGTAGTGGCCCTGTTCCTGCTGCTCGGCACCCTGCTCGCCATATTCCTGGAACGCAACGGCATAGCCGTGCCAGAGAAAACCGACGACATATTCGGCCTCGTGGCCACACATTCGGCCATGCCGGCCATCGTGGGCATACTGTTCGTGCTCGGACTCGTGTCGGCGGCCTACTCCGCTGCCGGTTCCGCACTGACGTCGCTCACCACGAGCTTCACCGTCGACATCCTCGGCGCACACCGCAGCAAAGCCGACGACGAACTGACGCGCACCCGCAAGCGCGTACACATCGGCATGTCGGCAATAATGGGAGCCATCATCGTCGCATTCTATTATCTGAGCAACCAGGACGCCATAAGCGCCGTCTACACGCTTGCATCCTACACCTACGGCCCCATCCTCGGACTGTTCGTGTTCGGCCTCGCGCTCGGACGCCCTGTGCGCGACCGCTACGTGCCTTTCGTGTGCATCTCCGCCCCGGCGCTGTCATGGCTCACCCAATGGGCGCTCGCACGCTACGCCGGCTACGAGACCAGCTTCGAACTGCTGCTCATCAACGCCGCCTTCACCTTCATCGGACTTTTCCTGCTCTCAATAGGCCATAAAGCGCAGAAACAATGAGCAGCAACCTGCTTGCGCGTTACATCTGGATAGTCGACACCATACGCCGCCACGGCCGCATATCGCGCGCCGAGCTGGATGCCAAATGGCGCCTGTCGCAATTCTCCGACGGCGGCGCGGGTCTGCCGCGCCGCACGTTCTACAGCTACCGGCAGGCCATACAGGAACTGTTCAACATCGTCATCGAGTGCGACTCCTCCACGTTCGAGTACTACATAGCCGAGAACGATTCCCACAGCGAAAGCGTCTCCGACTGGCTGCTCAACTCCGTGGCCATAAGCGACATGCTCAGCAATTCGCGGGACATGGCAGGGCATATCTTCCTTGAAAACGTGCCATCGGCGCGAAGCTACCTCGGACTGATAATCGAAGCCATACGCGACAGCCATCCCGTGCGCTTCACCTATCACTCCTACACGCGCAGCCGCCCCACCCCCGGTGTAGTGCTCGAGCCGTATTTCCTCAAGATTTTCAAACAGCGCTGGTATGCCACCGGCCGCGTCCCGGCCGACGGAAAAATCAAGACCTATGCCCTCGACCGCATGAGCGACTGCGTGGCGCTGCCCGCCACGTTCGCGCCCGACCCGGCATTCGACGCCGAGACATATTTCCACGATTCTTTCGGGATAGTGTTCTCGCACAACGAAGCCAAGCGCATCGCCATCAAGGCCGACCCGCACCGGGCCAAATACCTGCGTGCGCTGCCCCTGCACCATTCGCAGAGCGAAATAGTGCACGACGAATACTCCATATTCTATTACCGCATGCGCATCACCCCCGACCTCGTGGAGGAAATCCTCTCCCACGGCCCGCGCCTCACCGTGCTTGAACCTCCCGAACTGCGAGCCATGGTGGCCTCCGAACTGCGCGGCGCCCTCGCGGCATACGAGCCAACGGCACAATAGCCGCAAAACATGCAATACGTTCATCCGGGGTAATCGGCTTTCTGGCCGATTACCCCGGATGCTTCATGCGTATTTATGAAAATATTTAAATTTTGTCAAAAATCTCGGATTTATTTTCTAATTTTGTCAAAAATCTCGGATTTATTTTCTAATTTTGTGACAATCACGAATCTATTGGGACTAATATGCCCTCAGACCTAAACCTAAATTCCATGACCTACTCCCTTAAAAAGTTTCTGTTATTTCTAGTTGTTTCAATATGCACTTTCACCACAGCGGCAAAGCAACTTGACGAAGGACATGCATTGAAACGTGCGCTCGCATCGTTTTCCACACAAAATCCGCGGCGCGTGCCGCCAAGGACATCCTCAATGAAGCGAATACACACATCGGCAAATCCTGCCGACCGCACCGAAGTGTACCTATATGTGTACAGCCTCGGAGATGACAACGGCTTCATGATAGTATCGGCCGACGACTGCGCCGCCCCCGTTCTCGGCTACTCCGACCGAGGGAATGCAGACATGTCCGACGCGCCCGACGGCCTCAAATACTGGCTGACCGAATACGGACGCCAAATACAATGGCTCCGCGACCATCCCGACCAAGCCACGCCATACAAAATCCGTCGAGCCTCCTACCCTGACATCGAACCCCTCGTCTCCGCAGCATGGACCCAGCGCGCACCTTTCAATAAACTCTGCCCGCTTTGGTATGACGGGAGAGCTACCCTGATCGGATGCGGAGCTACGGCTGCCGCCCAGATCATGAAATCCTTCAACCACCCCAGCCACGGCAGCGGGAGCGTGACATATGAGACCTGGGATCAAACCTTGTCAGTGTCATTCGAAGGCGTAGAATACGACTGGGACAAAATGCTTGATATATACCGGGAAGGCGCCTACACAGACACCGAAGCCGAAGCCGTGGCAATGCTCTGTTTCCACGTGGCCGCAGCTTCGCAGACGATGTTCGGTCCGGGTGCAAGTTCATCAGGGACTAATGATATACGCAAAGCCCTGATAGGCAATTTCGGTTATGACAAAGCAATGAAGTATACCGACCGGGATTTATACACGCCAGACGATTTCGAGAATCTGCTTATTGAAGAACTTAGCAACGGCCGCCCCATATTTTATACCGGAGTTTCAGACAAAAGCGTAGGACACGCATTTGTCCTCGACGGCATTAACTCCTCAGGCATGGTACACATGAATTGGGGCTGGGGATCAGGATGGGCAGGATATTACGAACTTTCGGCGCTAAACCCCACTCCGGCGCCGGGATATTTCGGAGAAACACAGGATGGCTACAACCACTTCCACCAAGTTCTCACAGGCATACAACCGGACAAAGGAAATCCTTACCCTATAGTAGAGATTTTCAGCCGTAGCGACTTCACACTCTCGGAGAGTCCTATTGACGGAGCCAACCAATTCATTTTCCCGGCAAAAAATGATATATGGGCCGATATAAGAAAAGGCATATGGAATATGTCCGCAGAAGACGGAGACTTTACATTCGCGCTCAAATTCGTGGAAACAACCGGTTCGAGAGAGCATATAATAGAATCTTCACACCCGGAATTGTCAACGTTCCATATCCCATCCGAAACAAAGATAGAATCATTTCCCAACCATTATCAACCCGGCAATATCCCTGACGGCAATTACAAAGTTTACCCTGTCTACTCAACAACATCCGGTTCTGGATGGAAAACATTAAAAACACACATAAATAACCGCCAGCATATATACGCCACTATTGCCTCCGGCAAGGTAACTTACTATAATAACGGATTTGACGACACACCGATAACACCTATTGTAAAACCCGAAACAATAGTTGTGTCACACTCCGAAATATCTCTTTTCGCAGGACAAGCCGCCCATATAACAGCCACTGTCTATCCTGAAAACGCCGCCGACAAAAGCATCGCATGGACGTCTTCCGACGAAACTGTTGTGAGCGTGGACAACACAGGGATTATAACTGCCATAGCTGTCGGCACTGCCACTATACATGCAACATGCGGTGAAACATCTGCAACTTGCCGGGTGACCGTAATGCCCACGCCCGCAGAACGCGTTGTGCTCGACAGGAACGAAATTGAACTCAAAGCCCACGGTGGCACGCGACTTACAGCAACCGTACTGCCCGCGTCCACCACCGACAAAACCATCACATGGACGTCCTCCGACGAAACTATAGCAAAAGTAGACAACACCGGGATGATAACTGCAATCGCCGTCGGCGCTGCCACCGTATATGCGACATGCGGACATGTGGAGGCAGCTTGCCAAGTGACAGTTGTGCCTACGCCTGCACAATCAATTCTACTCAACCGCAGTCATGTGGATCTAAGAGTGGATGAAAGCGAACAACTCAAAGCAATAATAATGCCCGACAACGCCACCGACAAAACCATCACGTGGACGTCTTCCGACGAAACAGTAGCAAAGGTGGACGAAACGGGTCTTGTCATAGCAGTAGGATTAGGCGAAGCCACAATTAATGCATATTGTTGGGATGCATCCGAAACATGCCGGATAACGGTATGGGAAACACCAGTGCAGAATATTGAACTTGATAAAAACATCATACGGCTCAAGGCTGAAGAAACAGAACAACTTACTGCCACGGTGTATCCAGAGAATGCCACATACAAGCACGTCACGTGGGTCTCCGACAACGAGGCAGTAGCTACAGTCGACGAAACGGGTCTTGTTACGGCTGTAGAATTAGGTTCTACTTATATTTGGGCGGAATGCGGAGAGACACACCGCCGAGCCTGCATGGTAATAGTAGAATCAACCCCCGCAGAACAAATCGAACTTGACAGAACAGATATACAGCTAAAGGTAGAAGAAACGACACAACTTATCGCAACTATCCTACCCGCCACTACCACAGACAAGAGAATCAACTGGTTTTCTTCCGACGAAACAGTAGTAACGGTGGACAACACAGGTGTTGTAAAGGCTGTGAATGTAGGCTCAGCCAGCATCAAAGCCCAAGATGGGTTCGGGATAATCTCGGCAACTTGCCAGGTGACCGTATTGCCAACGGCCGCCGAAACTATTACTCTCGAGCACTCCGAGATACAGCTTCAAGCAGGACAAATTGCCAATGTAATGGCGACGGTATACCCTGAAACCACTACTGACAAAACCATCACATGGACATCCTCTGACGAAGCGGTGGCGACAGTAGACGCATACGGCAATATCACGGCCGTTGCGGTGGGCGACGCCACTATCCATGCCAGGTGCGGCGACGCTTCTGCCGGTTGCCATGTCACGGTAGTGCCTACGTTTGCGGAATATATTATCATCGAACCAATATTTTTAGAACTCAGAGACGGAGATAGCGACAGGCTTTCCGCGACAGTGTACCCTGAAAACACCACAGACAAGACCGTCACATGGACATCCTCCGACGAGAACATCGTGAAGGTGGATGCCTACGGCACCGTCACCGCCGTTGCTGTAGGCTCAGCCACCGTTCATGGCGCATGCGGCAGCGCAAACGGAGTCTGCTACATCTCTGTCGAACCTGTGCTGGCAGAACATATTTGGTTCGACGAGGGTATTATCAAAATGGAAGAAGGCCAAAGCAGACAACTGACTGTCAATATCGAGCCGGAGAATACCACATGCAAGCAACTGCTATGGTCCACATCGAGCGAAACAATAGCCAGCGTGACACAGGAAGGAGTGGTCACCATGCACCAAAACGGCACTGTACGTGTGTTTGCCTGCACTACCGACGGGTCAGCGCTGGAAGCCTCATGCGAAGTGGTCGGAGTGTCTGGCATCGAACTTGTGCTTAAGGACATCAACGGCAAATTTGAGGTGTACGACACTTCCGGCTTACTGATTATGAGCGCAGACGCCAATGATTTGAAATGCCTGCAAAACCTTCAGAAAGGCCACTACTACATAATTAAAACCGCCAAAGGAATCTATAAAGTGCGGTTGTGACAGCGCCATCGCGGCATACGAATAACAACATCGAAGCGCGTGAACCGCAACATGGTGCACGCGCTTCGATGTTGTTTCTATAACGTCATTCAATCATGCGGACATTGCCGTCGGGGTCGATTACGAAATGGAGCTCATAGTATACTTCGGTCTTTTCGCCGCCCGACTCGATGGACTCTTTGCCGATTTCCTGCACGTTGAGCGTGATGCGCGTCTCGAAAGAGGCTTTGTCATCTGCCAGCCCGATTCTGTAGCTCGGAAGACTCAGAAATTTGTAGCCTTCCGGAATCATGGACTTGCACTGCTCTATCTGCGCCACTGCCTTGGCCGGGTCGAGAGTGAGAGACTGCACGTCGGCGTATTTGACCTGCTTCGCATTGTTACACGGGCGGGGCTTGGACACATCGGGACAGAATACTTGCAGGAAAACATTGTTGTCCGAATCGATTATCTCTGCCTGGGCATACCCGAACTCAGTGTTGCATTCCGACGACGAGCCGGCTGCCTCGACAGACAGCCCTATGATGCGGCTGTTGTCGCTTTTTAATTTGTCGAGGGCGGATTTCACTGTTTCATAGGTGGCTATCTCGTCAGTGCCCGACGAGGAGCCAGACAGACCGACTGCACACGACACAAAGGTCAAAGACAGCAGAGCAAGAGCCGAAAGTACGATTTCCGATACGTGTTTCATTTTTTCTGGTTTTTATGTGATGGATTTTCGAGGGCAAAATTACAAAAATAATCCACAAAACAAACCATTCGGTCGGTTTTTCGGCGCAAAAATCTACAACCTATTTTAGAACTTGTCTAAAGCTCAGTATGTCAGCAACGAATATATGTAGCGCAGGCGCCCGGCAAGCACGTCCGTGTCGAGACCACCCAGAAACGACTGCTCGAAGGACAGACCCATGAACATCTGCCTGAACATACATGCGGCTTCGTTCACGTCGACATCCTGCCTTATCTCGCCATTTTCTTTTGCATCGGCTATTGCCGACGTCCACAATTCATAGTCCTGCGAAAATATGGCGGAAATCTTTTTCTCTACATCAGGATAATACAGGCGCACCTGCATGAGCAGATGGTAGTAATAGAAATTTATGCTGCACCCTGCCGGATTATTTCCGTCGTCGAGCAGTGCGAGCATCCTTTCCATCGTCTGCCTTACTCCTGAAACATACTGCTCTATGAATTCCCGCAGCGATGATGCCGAAATATGGAATTTATTTGCTGCGGACTGCATGCCGAACACATATTTGTCGGCTACCGCCACAAACAGGTCGGACTTGAACGGGTAATAGTATATCAGTCCGGCTTTCGACAGGCCGCAGGCTTTGGCAATCTCCGTCTGACTGGCCTTTTCATAGTTCATCCTTGCGAAAACGCGCAAAGCGTTTTCAAGCACTTCTTCGCGGTTGGTTATCATTTCCGTGCCATCCGCTTGTCGATGAAACTCCGGGCCGCGGCCGCCGACGGCGTGCGCAGCAACTGGCTGCCGGTAGAGTCTGCGACTATGAAATACGGCAGCGACGGCACGGCCAGGCTGTCAATGCCGCGCGAGGCGGTGCCGCCGGGCAGCCATGCCTGTATCCAGCCGGCCGAATCGGGCCGTGTGATGCGGCGCCATGCGGGCGTGTCAATATCGAGCGAGATGTCCACCACGCGCAAGCGGCGCCCGCCGTGCGATTTGTATATGGCCCTCAGCGCAGGCACCACGCTGTCGCGGCGGGCGGTGCGCTCGGTGCTGAGCGCAAAGAGCGTGAGAGGCGATGAAGCCATGCGCAGAGTGTCGTTGCCTCGGTCGCGCATACGGACGCCGAAATCACGCATCCGCGCCTCCGGACCGTGCACATGCTGCTCTATCTGCGCCACCAGGCTGCGGGTGATGTTGAGCGGCCTCGCTTCGGGGGCGATAAGCGTGAGCATAGAGTCGGCGAGGTGCAGCCCGCTGTCGGTCGACGCGTCGATCTGCGTGACCACCAGAAGCGTGGCCACGACATCGCCGGGATTTCGCTCCACATAGGCCGCAACAAGCGAATCGCCGCGTCCGGCGGCAAGAGCGTCGGCATTGTCGCGCAGCCATTGGGTCCACCGCGAGAGGTCTTTGCGGCCGGACGCCGAAAGGCGGTTTGGGTCTGCCGGGTCGATGCGGCACTCTATCTCGTCGCCTTTGGCTGCATAGATGCGTCCGAGCAGGCGGTAATCGTTGTCGAACAACTCTATGAGCACCGGTTGCGGCGCAGTGCCTTCGAAGCGGAAGTCGCCGCCGCGCACGGCAGTGATGCCCTGCATGAAAGCGTCGCCGTCGTAGAACACATAGCGCAGGTTCATCGAGCGTCCGCCCTCCACAGTGCCTTTCACCGTGAAGCGGTCGCTGTCGCCGCATGCCACAGCCATGAACGCCGCAACCAGCGATACGGCCAATAATTTGAGATGTCGTTTCATAGAAATGCTTTTCTTCCGCAAAAGTAGTTCATTTCCATGTAATTTCAAAGCGCGAGAATCTGCCCGGCGTGAATCTTGGTCTTTATGTCCTTCGGGCCGAAGATATGCCGTATCACACCGTCGCCGTCAATAACGAAAGTGGTGCGCAGCGTGCCCATATACTTGCGGCCGCACATGCTTTTCTCGCCCCACACGCCCATCGCCTCCTGCAGGCGGTGGTCAGTGTCGGCTATGAGGATGAAAGGAAGGCTGTGTTTGTCGATGAAGCGGCGGTGCGAAGCCTCGCTGTCGGAACTTACGCCCACCACCGTGTAGCCTCGGTCGCGCAGTTCATCTATGTTGTCGCGTAGCGAGCATGCCTCGGCCGTGCAGCCGGAAGTATTGTCCTTGGGATAGAAATACAGCACGAGGTCGTGGCCGGCGAAGTCGCTCAGGCGCACTTCCTTGCCGTCCTGGTCCACGCCTAAAAGTTCGGGCGCTTTGTCTCCGATGTTCATGATAGGTTTTTTTATGGGTTATATCCAGAGTTACTATTCGGCCATCATCCTGCGCAAGGCGCGGGCTATGGCGTCGGTTTCATATCCTCGCGAGGCGGCATGGCGGAAAAGGCGCGTACGGCCGTCGTAGGTGGTCAACGCTTCGTCGCCGAGCATGCGTGCTTTTGCCTGCAGCACCCCCGTCAGCGCCTCCTCATAGGCCTGCGGGTCTATCTCGCCGAGGGCTTCGGCTGCAACGGAGCGGTCGATACGCTTCATTGCCAGCGCGGCGGCTATTTTCCGCCTTCCCCATCTGGCATATTCGGCTTTCCGGCGCACGAATGCGCCGGCATAGCGCGCATCGTCGACGTAGCGCGTTCGTACGAGTTCCTGCACGATGCGTTCGGCTTCGCCCGGTTCCACGCGCCATCGGCGCAGCTTCTCGCGCAGCTCATGCGTGCAGTATTCGGCGCGCGCGCATGCATCGGCAAGGCGTTCGCGAGCTTGTGCGGAGGTGACGGTTCGGGCGGATTTCATTCCTCGGGGGCTTTTGCGGCGGCATAGCGCATGCGGCCGTAGAAATCGCGCATTACGGACACATCCGTCAGCCCCGCGTCGCGCAGACACTGCTCCGTCGGGGCCGCGAACAGCGGATTTATTTCAAGATACAGCCGCCCACCGGGGCGCAGGGCCCGCACGGCATACGAGGCCACGGGCCTGTAAAAACGCAGCGGGTCGGCATCCGGCACGAACAATGCGCCGTGCGGTTCGTGCATCAGCACGCGGTCGTCCATAGCCTCGCGTTCGCTGTCGGCCACATAGGGAGGGTTCGACACTATTATGTCGTAGACTGGAGCGCCGGGCAAAGCAAGGTTCAAGGCGTCGTCACGGCGGAAGTCTATTCCTGCCGCCTTGAGACGGAGCGCGTTGTCGCGCGCCACGGCAAGAGCTTCCGCGCTTATGTCGAGCGCATCCACCCTGGCAAACGGCAGCGTGCGCGCAAGCGCTATGGCTATGCATCCGCTGCCGGTGCATATGTCGAGCACGCGCAAATCGGCACAGCCACGGTAATCCGCCGCTATTATGTCGACAAGACCCTCGGTTTCGGGACGCGGGATGAGCACATCAGGCGTCACACGCATGTCCATGCCGTAAAAGCGGGCATGGCCTGTGACATATTGCACGGGACTACCGTCGGCCACACGCCTGGCCATTTCCGACAGACGCCGCACGGTGAAATCCTCCAGAGGCCGGTCGGCATGCAGGGCGACGTCCAGCGGCGTGTAGCCCGCGCCGTCCTCAAGCAATATCCTGACGGTGGCTTCCGTCTCGGCACAATCAAAGACCCGTGCGAGTACGGCGCGCAGCGAGCGTTGAAGTTCGGAGAGGGTCATGGCAGGGCGCGGTGTCAGTTTTCGGGTTCGATGTCTTCGTCCCAAAAGAAATCGTCGTCATCCTCATCCTCGCCCCACGATGCGGGATCGATGTGGCGCAGGTCTTCGGCTTCCTCCTCTTCTTCCTTAGTGGGCACGTACTGGAATATGAAATTGTCTTCCTCGCCCACGCGGTGCTTGTCGTCGAGAGGACGCTGGGCTATGCCCGGCGTGGCCAGACGGTTGCTTTCGTCGGTGATGGCACGCCACAGCAGGTCTTTCAGTTCGGTGATGCCCTGGCCTGTGACCGACGAGATGAACACGTGGGGCACATCGGCGGGAAGCGTGGCGCGGAGCGCCTCGCGCAGTTCGTCGTCGAGCATGTCGCTTTTGCTCACGGCGAGTATGCGGTGTTTGTCGGCAAGCTGCGGGTTGAACTGCCTTAGCTCGCGGAGCAGTATTTCGTATTGCCCCGTGATGTCGTCGGCATCGGCCGGCACCATGAACAGCAGCACGGCATTGCGCTCGATGTGGCGGAGGAAACGCAGTCCCAGGCCTTTGCCCTCGCTTGCGCCCTCGATGATGCCGGGGATGTCGGCCATCACGAAAGAGCGGTTGTCGCGGTAGCTCACGATGCCTATCTGCGGTTCCATCGTCGTGAAAGGGTAGTCGGCTATTTTCGGCCGCGCGGCCGACACAGAGGAAAGCAGGGTGGACTTTCCTGCATTCGGGAATCCCACCAGACCGACATCGGCAAGGAGCTTCAGCTCCAGCACCACACTTTTTTCAATGGCCGGCTCGCCGGGCTGGGCATAGCGCGGCGTGCGGTTGGTGGAGCTTTTGAAATGCCAGTTGCCGAGGCCGCCGCGGCCGCCGCGCAACAGCTTCACGAGCTGTCCGTCGTCGGTGACCTCCGTCAGATAGTCGCCCGTTTCGGCGTCGTACACCACCGTGCCGCAGGGCACATCTATGGTTATGTCCTCGCCGTCTTTTCCGAAACTGCACCCGGCGCCGCCGCTCTCACCGTTGCCGGCGAATATGTGGCGGCGGTATTTGAGCGGCAGCAACGTCCACATGTTGCGGTTGCCGCGCAGGATGATGTGGCCGCCGCTGCCGCCGTCGCCCGGCCGCTTTTGCGCAGGTATTCCAGGGTGTGCTTTTTCTTCTGGAGGGGATATTCCGGGGAGGAGCTCCCTTCCACCTGGATGGAAACGGCGTGGACCTCAAAGGGCTGCTTGGCGTTTGGGGTGAGCAGGACGTGGCCCCGGACCACCAGGGCAGCACCCACGTTCTGCTTTGCAATCTCATCGTAGTTTTTCACCACAGAGGGTTCAAAAACCACCTGGAGGTTCTGGAAGGAGGTGCCGTCGTTCAGCTCAATAAAGCCCAGGGTCTTGCTCTGCCGGATGGTCTTGACCCAGCCGCACACTGTCACCTCGGAATCAATATAGTCGGCGACAGCGGAAAAAAGCGATTTAATCTCAGTTCTTTGCATAAAGATGCAACCTTCTTTCCGGTAAATGAATTGGATGAAATCTATAGGTACTATTATATAGAGTCTGTCCCTTTTTGGCAAGAAGCGGAAAGGGAAGGGAGAGGGAAATTTTTCTGTTTTTTGGGAATCTTCTTTCCTTCGCCTTGACAGGGCTGGAAAAAGGTCCTACAATGAAGAGCAGAAAAGGGGGATTATTTTTATGGATATGAAGACGATGTTTAACCTGACCTACGGCCTGTTTGTCCTCACCGCTGCCGCAGGAGGGAAGGAGAGCGGCTGCATCATCAACACAGCGGGGCAGGTGACGGTGGAGCCCAACCAAATCAGCATTACAGTGAACAAGGCCAACTACACCCACGACCTGCTGCGGGAAAGCGGGAAGTTCAACATCTCCATCCTCAGCGAGGAGGCCAGCTTTGATACCTTCCGGCACTTTGGCTTCCAGTCCGGGCGGGATGTGGATAAGTTTGCAGGCTACGAAAGCTGCAAGCGCAGCGCCAACGGCCTGCATTATGTCACCGCCGGGTGCAACGGCTACATCAGCGCTTCGGTGAACCAGATCGTGGACCTGGGTACCCACACCCTCTTCATTGCCACGGTGGAGGATATGGAGGTGCTGTCGGAGGTCCCGTCGGCCACCTACACCTACTACCAGTCCCACATTAAGCCCAAGCCGGAAAAACCCAAGGCCGCCGGAAAGACGGTGTGGCGCTGCGTGGTGTGCGGTTATATCTACGAGGGGGAGGAGCTTCCCGCCGATTTCATCTGTCCCCTTTGCAAGCACCCCGCTTCGGATTTTGAAAAGGTGACGCTGTAAAGCAGCAAAAGATAAGGCCCTCGCTGTATGGCGGGGGCCTGTCAACAAAGGGTGGGTTTTGGCATAGATTCTGTTTTTTCAAGGAGCGGACAAGCATGAAACATAAAGACTATTATGACGACGGCTACATTTTCAGTCTTGCGCAAAAGATGCTTTCGGTGATGCCGGATTTTAACGAGAAAAATTTTTGCCGTTCCCTGATTGGCAGATTGGATGACAAGGAATTATTTGCAAGGCTTGACTGTATTGTGGACGCTATGCAAGAGAACATGACGGGCGGTTATGAGGAGAATATACAGGCGTTTTTCAATATACTGGGGCCGGAATTAACCCAGCCGGAAGGAATGTTTCGTTTTGGCTGGTGGTTATGGCCTATTGGCAGATATGTTGAACGGTGGGGAAATGAAAACTGGAGGTTATCCCTTTCGTTTTTGAAGGAACTAACAAAAAGATTTACCGGGGAATACGCGATTCGTCCGTTGCTAAGAGAACATCCCAAAGAAGTGATGGACGAGCTGATAAAATGGACGGCGGATGAAAATGTTCATGTGCGGAGACTTGCAAGCGAGGGGGTTCGGATACGGCTGCCCTGGTCACAAAAGCTATTTGTTGCATTGGATGAATTTGAAAAGTACACAATAATTCTTACGAACTTAAAAGATGACCCGGAAAAATTTGTTCAAAAAAGCGTGGGGAATAATCTCAATGACTTATACAAAGACGCGCCAGAAAAAGCAGATTTTATTGTTTCCCAGTGGGAAAAACTAGAGGGAAGCAGGGCGCAGGACTGGATTATTCAACATGGAAGAAGAAACCAAAAATAACATACAAAATAGCCACTCGCCTAAGCCTTGCTGTTTTCCGGATTTGTTTTCTATGTGGACCCTATTCCTTCCGCCATATTGTGATGCTTTTCCGGAGGGGAACTCTTCCATATTTCTTCATTTGCTGGCTGCTGTTGCCCTTTAATTGTTCCAAACAGTAGACTTTGACAGGGGTAAAGCCAAATTGTTCTGCCAAATTTGTGGAAAGATAATCCACCGGTATCACTTCGCCGCCATAACGCACATTGTCGTTTACAAAGGCCACCACAGCGCCCGGTTGACAGATTCGGTAAAGCTCCCCATAGAGAAATGCAAGCTCTGTAAAATACCCCTCCACCATGCGCAAAACGCCATCGTTGTTTAAGTCCCCATGAGCTTTTCGCATCTCCAACGCCTGGAGGACCTCTTGAAGCGCGGGATTCGTCCTTATGCGGGAGAGAATGGAATGAAACCGTTCCCCGGCCCCAATGCTGGTGTAGTGTTCCCGCAAGGCTTCCACCTTCGATTTGTTCTCAACGGTGCAGGACAGGAGCGCTTGCCGCATTTCTTTTATCCCTTTTTCATCCACCCCAAGGTAGGCGAGCTCCAAAGCATAGGTCCGGGTATAATCATAGCGGTTGCAGTAGGGGGGTGATGTAATCACACCCTTCAGAAGACCGTCCGCTATCTGCGGCAGCTGGAACAAGGCGCTTCCCTGGGTATAATGAATGGCCGAGGGCGTGCCAGCATATCCGCTCCCCTGTATTGTCTCCAAATCGGACAGCACATGCCGGAGTTCATCCGCAACAGCGTCCCTGCTGTCTTCAATCACCTTGCGGCAAGTGTGTTGCGCAAGGGGCTTTTTGCCAGCTTCCTCTCTTCTCCTGTTTACGTCGATAATTTTCTCGGAACGGGAATCCCAGCTTAAATATTGACCGCTTTTGGATGTGTAGCTGCAACGCTCCAGAGAATTTATCATACATAGGGTAAACAGATTTTTAGCAATCTCGGAAAAATCGCTCTGGTCGATCCATTCCGTGGCGAACTGAATGAATTTTGCGTTGTGTTCCGGATAGGCTCCGCAGGTGATATTTATATAGGGTGTCTTTTTTGAATACCCTTCTGGCAGAACCAGCTGGGTAAACCGGTGGAGCATCTGCCGGAGCTCCTCCAAATTGTAGCTCATGCTGTTTGCTTTGGCGGTAATAGCCACCTTGGAGAGCGGCAAAATATCATAGCCGATGCTATTGATGCCGCGCAGCTGGCAAACGAGGGCGGTGGTCCCCGCGCCTAGAAACGGGTCGAGGATTATATCCCCCGGAACCGCCCCCATCTCATCCAAAAGGGTGTTTACCAGGTCTGCGGAAAAGCCTTCTTTGTATTTTAACCAGCTGTGCAGCGCGTTTTTTTTACTCAGCTGGTAGCTTACGCTTCTCCGGTCAAACTTTTTGGTTATCTCTAAAATAGGCGTATATCTTTGCTCAAGCGCTTGCCTGGCCTCCTGGGGACAAAGCCCGTCCGCAGAAAAAGCGTCAACAATATAGTCTTTCTTGTCCATGGTTCCCAAAAGGGTCTGGGAATGGATTGGCTCTTTTGCCATCTGGATGCCCCCTATAGTTCGATTAGCCAGTTGCAGTATTCAATCAGCTGATTATGATTTGTGAGATTGGCGGCATTCGCCAAGGTGCCGTCCCTTAGCTGGTCAAAGATTTCCACTGCCATGGAACGCTGGATAGCCGCACCAATAAAAGAAGTTAGGATGGAGGGGAAGCCGGCGTTGGCAAAGCTGGACCGAATCCGGTTCAAGGCGGAATTGCCGGTTTTCCAGTGCTCGTCCGCGCCGGCCGGATCGATGCCGCCTTTCAGCTCTCCGAACATGATTGCCCGCTTATCCTGGCACACAATCTTTCCCTGTTGGTAATCCTCCCTTGCGCCGGAGAAGAGGCAGAGGTCAACATTTTTGTTTACAGTGGGGATTCTGGCATTGAAGACCAAAAGCCGCTCCCCCTTTTCGTTTATCCAGTGAAGGGCCTTCACGTTCTTTTCTGCTTCGGGGGCGTTTTGGTCCACGGCAGTCCAGCGGCTGGAGCTGGAGAGGAGCCGGTGGCAGCAAAGTCCGCGCACATTCATGCTGGAGTAGATTCCGCGGATAAGCCTTTCCTGACCAAGTGCGCCAATCTTATTGCGCATGGTGCCGCCAACGGCATCCCCTTTGATGAGAAGATATCGAAAGGTAGCTTCGTCTATGTAAGCCTTTCCCGCCGGTTTCAGAAACTTGTCAATCAGTTCCTGAATGGCCATGGTTTGGTCCCTTTCGTCCAGGTAGGCGAGGGATTTCTCCGAAAGGCCCGCCGCGGTGATTAAGAATGGCCGCACCTGGGGAATCGCAAGAAGTTCCTCCGGGCTGTGCGTATGGGCGACCATAGATTTAAAGGCCAGGGCATTCTTCACAAAGGGGTCACTGACCCGGTTCTTCTCCAGGGCGATGCTTAAAAAGCCCGCCCTTGTCTCTTCGTGGGTGGTGACGAGGCTTTCTGGGGTGGGGATAGCTTGATGGTTATAAGACATATTTATTTCCTCCAGTTTGTTTCCTCCAGCTAAAAATCTGCTGTTTCCCTGGTCAGAAGCGCCACCGCTTCCACATGGGCCGTCCTGGGGAACATATCCACCCCCCGCAGGGCGGCAGCCCTGTACCCGGCGCTTTCCAGCTGCCGCAGGTCGCGGGCCATGGTGGCGGGGTTGCAGGAGACCATAACCATGCGCTTCGGGGCCATTCGGACCGCTGCGGCAAGGGTGGCGGCGTCACAGCCCTTCCGGGGCGGGTCCAATACAATCACTGTGGGACGCAGCCCTTCCTCCTCCAGCTGGGCGGCGGCTTTTCCGGCGTCAGCGCAAAGGAAGCGGGCGTTTTGCCCCCCGCTTCGGGCGGCGTTCCGGCGGGCGTCCCGGACGGCGCTTTCCACAATCTCCACCCCCACCAGCTCCCTGGCCTGCCGGGCCATGGAAAGGCCGATGGACACCGCCACCCCCAAGGAGAGGCTGCGCTGCATGGCCTGCTGGCTCACCGCCCCGGAGGTGATTTCCTCCACCTGGCGGTTCAGGACGTGGACCGCCGGCTCCGCCGCCACAATGTACCAGCCTATCACCATCCCCAGGAGGATGAGGCTCCAGGGGGCGGGGGAAAGGGCCAGGGCGGAGCCCAGAAAATGCCCGGCGGGCATAAAGCCGATGTTCACCCCGGTGAGGAACATGATGAGCCCCAGAAGGGTGTACCCAAGGCCCACCAGCACCTTAATCAGCTGCCGCTTCCCAAAGGCGCGGGTGCAAAGCTGGAGCAGCGCCAGCACCACCCCCATGGGGAAGATGGCGGAAAGGACTTCTTTTGCGTGGTGGGGCGCCCCCTGGGCAAAGGAGCGGCCCAGCTCCACGCTGGTGTGGACCTCCGGGGCGGTGACCGCCACATACTCGGCGGAGGAGGGGTTATAGCAGATGCCCAGAATCAGCACCATCAAAATGGGGCCGACGCTGGAAAGGGCCACCATGCCGAAGCTGTCCTCCTGGGAGGTGCTGTCCCCGCGGGTGGAGGCCATACCGATGCCCAGCGCCATAATAAACGGCACGGTGATGGGGCCGGTGGTGACGCCGCCGGAATCGAAGGCCACCGCCAAAAAGGATTTGGGGGCGAAAAGGGCCACCCCAAAAACCAGGGCGTAGAAGAAGATGAGCAGGTGTCCCAGCTTCACCTTAAAGAGGGTGCGGAGCATGGCCAGCACCAGGAAGAAGCCCACCCCGGCGGCCACAGTGAAGATAAGGACGCTGTCCGGGATGGCAGGGCCCTGCCGGGCCAGCACCGCCAGGTCCGGCTCCGCAATGGTGACGATAACGCCCATAGCGAAGAAGACCACCACCACCAGGCCGATGCGCCGGGTGCGGGTAAGGCGGGCGCCCAAAGCCTCCCCCATGGGCATCATTGCCATCTCCGCCCCCAGGGAAAAGAGGCCCATCCCCAAAATCAGCAGCACCGCCCCCGCCAGAAAGGCCAGCAGCACGTCCGTGGGCACCGGGGAAATGGTGAAGCACAGCGCCAGCACAATGGCGGTGATGGGCAGGACGGAGGCCAGCGCCTCCCGGGTCTTCTCCCCCAGCACCGTTTTTGTCCGGCCCATCTGCTCCCGCCAGCGTCCAATGCCGTCCATCACGGCCACCTCCCCTCAGCGCAGTGTACAATTTTTTTCATAATAGCATAAATATGCCGGCTCCGGCAAGGAATTCCCCCTGTTCTTTACGGGAAATTTACACCCTCCTGATCTCCAGACCGTTCATCAGCACCCCGCCCTTTTCCGAAAAAAGAAATGGTTGATTTCACCTGGCCGCAATGCTATACTTGTTCTATTCCATGCCTGACGGGCGGAAAGGAGACAGCGGAATGGACTGGATGGCGATTCTGAGCACCCTGTTTGTCCTGGGCCCCGTCATTGCGATTCTGGTGATTTTTGCAATGGCGCGGAGGAAATACAAAAACCGGGGCGGCGCCGGGGCCTTTTTCTTTGAGAACGGATGTCTGGTGCTCAATACCGGTCTGCCCTATCCCATTCCGCTGGAGGATATCCGGCTGGTCGAGCTGGACTGCAGCGCCTGGGAATTGGAGCATCAGCTCTCCTACAGCCTGACCGTCAAGGTCACCCGGAAAAACGGGAAAACCAGGCGCGTGTTCTATAAGGGCTAC